>Ga0105044_10009043_pt1 | contig 13643 bp, 13 predicted proteins | sample MAT01_FD_78092 | JGI IMG/M metagenome (GOLD analysis project Ga0105044, IMG submission 78092) | Freshwater microbial communities from Lake Fryxell liftoff mats and glacier meltwater in Antarctica - MAT-01 | ecosystem: Environmental > Aquatic > Freshwater > Ice > Liftoff microbial mat | place...
CTTGCTGAATAATGCAGTTAAGTCGTCAGTCAGATTGGACAGATCAATCTTGGCGCTGTTGTCGAAATCAAGATCTTCGGATAAGCGGTTCAGGTTATACACAATATGCAGACAGGTGCCGCCGTAGAAATTCAAACGACGATATTTTGGATGGTTGTAGATAAAGTCAAGCACATACGCCTGTAATACTTCCTTGAGCAGGATACGTTTTGTTTCAAGTGATAGAAGTGGATCTTTGGTATCAAGAGTGTGCTGTAATGTTTGAATCAGGGATGCCATACGTTGCTCCAAAAGTTGTTCAGGATATCCATCATTTTGAGCGATTTGCTTTCTTCCACAATGCGGGAATATTCCTCACGGTCAATTGTGGAAAGTTCATCAAGATTAAGCCGTAGTTCCTCGGCTAGATTTATCTTCGGGCTTCGATAAGAGGCGGGCAGGGGTCGCAGGTAAAGATAATCAAACAATGCCTTCGCGATGGATGCCTGTGCGATACGGATGCCAAAATATTCAGTGATGGCAAAGCCGTGGTAAAGATTGTCTCTGATGTTTCGGTACCAGAATGTTCCGATGGGGTTGATGATTCTGCGGGTGTTTTTGGTTGTGATGCACGTAATGGGATAGGTCACTTCTGTCAGGAGGTTGTGTTGCTGTAAGATGAATTCAAGGGAAAGATAGGACTGTGGAATGAGGATTGCGCTGACCGCCGCAGAGAACAGGTAATCTGCCCGATGCTGTTCATAAAAATAACGTGTCATGTACACGCCTTTTTTGAGCTGAAGGATGTGACCGGCCAGCCTCCAGCGATGGAGCAGGGTACGTACCTGGTGCGGGGATTCCATTCCCGCAGCTTGTTTGAAGCCTTCCAGCGTGAAATAAGGAATGTTGTCAAAAGGATGTAATAAATCAGTTTTCATTTTTATATCGGATAATACACAACTTATGTGTATTATCCGATATAAAATACAATTCGTCAAGCAGGATAATGTTCCGTAACATAAACGGTGGGCGAAATATGGGAAAGGAAAAGATAAAAGGGAATCCCGATAATAATTAGATTAGCTGACGGGAGTAGCAGCCAGCATCAAGCCAACTTCCATGCCTTTCCAGGATTTATAACCACGAACTGTTCTGGTACGCATCTTCATCTGACCAATGATCCGTTCAATCACGTTATTTGTCCAAGGAACCTCGGGTTCGGATTGGAAAGTGCAATAAGTATGCCAACCCCGGCTCAACCACAGAAGCAAGTCGCACAGTTGTTCCAAAGCAGATCGCGATTTGTTTTGTCCAGGACAGCGGCCGGGTAATTGTTTCCACAGTGCATGCAAACGTTGACTGCCGTCTGGGTGCAAAACATCAAGAAGTTGTAACATCCACAGCCATTCTTTTGGAATCTTTTCTTGTAATTTTTTGAGCGCCCAGCCCACCCAACTGCGGACATGGAACTGGCACACCTGATGACCAAGTTGCAATTTCTCCACTACAATCGTGTAACTGGATAGATCATCGGTGACGATGCTGCCAAGCATAACGGGGATACCGTATGAAGATTTCTCTTTGCGGACGGTGGCGGGCGCGAGATTGACAATGATCCAATAACGAGGACAACGCAAGTCTGTGTTCTCCACAGCAGTTTAAACTCGCCTACGGCTTCCCTGGAATGCGGTGTCGGGCAAGCCTGCAATTGTCATGTCGGGACCAAAAAGCCGTTAAATTTCAGGTAAGAATTGAGGCGTTGATACTCAATAAGACGTATTATGAGAATATTACAATGAATTCCAGAGCAAACTTAGCTTTGGCAAATACAACGCTTGGCCGATCATATTCAGGGCAACAAAAGTAACACAACAAAATTTTGGCAAAACATACTAATTTTATGTTTTCTAATATAAAGTTATTCAGCAATACATTGAATAGTAGAAAGTGATTGCGGGACCGATCCCCGTCGGGACCGCCAATGCTAAAAAAAATAATCGCCCCAAAAGTGCGGTTTTTTTGTTGTCTTTTGCCGATTTTAGCGTCAAAACAGGGGTGAAAAATAGTTACGCACCGCGGGTTTCACTAGTGGGCATTTTTCAACGAACCCGCTATCGTGGAACTCAAATTGCTTCGATAATAAACCCGAATCGGCTGGGAAAGCCACAGCAGCATTTCTTCTTTTTCATACGTTTGGAAATGATACAGTTCTTTCCAACAAATCAGGGTAGATGAGCCAAGATGCAGCGGTAGCAAAACTGTTTGAGTAATAAAAAAGAGACGCCAATTTTTGGGCGTCTTGCTTGAAATCGGAGTTATTCCGTGTTCTCTTATGGCGCTGTCGTCACTCTCCAGATCACATTCCCGACATCGTCTACCACAGAAGTGCGCCGAGTTTATCAATGGCAACGCCTACGGGTCGTCCCATTGCATCACCGCTATCGGCCCTGATGAAGCCTGCCAGAACCTCTAATGGATCCCCTGATGGCATGCCATTCGTAAACGGCACGAAGATCACCTGGTAACCATTGCGCGGCTCACGATTCCACGAACCGTGCTGCCCTACAAACATTCCGTTTTCAAAGCGGGCAGGCAAGGTATTTCCAAGGGAAGCGGTAAGTCCCAATGGAGCCGTATGTGACCCTAAAGCATAATCGGGCACGATGGCCGATGCAACCAGTTCGGGGTTCTGCGGTTGCACTCGCGTGTCCACATGATCTCCATAATAGCTGAAAGGCCAGCCATAAAACGCGCCGTCCTGCACGGAGGTCAGGTAGTCTGGTACCAGATCGTTTCCCAACTCATCGCGTTCATTAACTACCACCCATAAGGCTCCAGACTCTGCTTCCCATGCCATCCCCACAGGATTTCGCAGGCCTGAAGCATAAATGCGGTGGCTGCCTGTTTGAGGGTCCACTTCCCAGATCGCCGCGCGTTCCTCTTCCACTGCAAGCCCGTTCTCTGCAACATTGCTATTAGAACCAACGGAAACATATAACTTCGATCCATCCGCATTGGCGACCAGTCCCTTAGTCCAATGATGATTGATGGAGCCTGCTGGAAGGTCTGTTATTTTTGTAGGCTCGGCAGTGATCTCAGTCTGCCCTTCTGCATAAGGGAACAACACGACCGCGTCGGTATTTGCCACATAGAAGATATCTCCCACTAACACCATCCCGAACGGTGAGTTCAGTCCGTCGAGGAATACAGATTTCGTTTCTGCAACACCATCTCCGTCAGCGTCCCGCAGGAGCATAATGCGATTCGCGCTTGGCACAGCGGCTCCAGCCTTTTTCTGAAAGAGATTGAAGAACCATCCCTTGATTCCTTTTGAGTCCTCTGGGCGATTTGCAGGCGCATTGGTTTCTGCCACGAGCACATCTCCGTTTGGAAGCACCTACAGCCAACGCAGATGATCCAATCCGCTGGAAAAAGCGGTTACTTCCATGCCATCAGCAGCCACAGGTTTCTGTCCATTTGTCCACCCCGTGGCTTTGGCCACATTTATTACCGGAATCAATCGTTGATCCGGAGTTGGAAGCTCGGGATTAGGTCCATAGCCGCTAATTGGCGGTAGCGCTGCTACGCCCCCGAATATTAAAAAAATTACGATAACTACCAAAACCAATACCAAACTCACTACAAGAGTGGTTGTAATCAATCTTTTCTTCATGCTAAAAACCTCCGGTGGAAAGAAAGCTGAAATTTAAATTTTTATCTGGTGGACATTTATATCCCCGAGCCCTCAGGATACAAAGCACACACTTATCACACATTGAGTACATCTCTTCTGCATCCTGCGACTGGGGAGTATTCTTCCCCGCCATTCAGGGGAGATATTAAATAGGAGATCAGCGTTTACATGGGCAGAGGCTTGCGGTAATGGAGCGTTTTGGATTTTGATTGCAGAAGACAATTTAGAATTTAGAGGCAAATGTCCACGCAAAGCCAAGTCAAAGATGTAACAACTTATTTGGAGAAAGTCCCTGCCGACCGGAAGACGACTCTGCAAAATTGCGCAAGTATTATCTTGCCTTATTAAAGTTTTCGAAGAATCGATGCAATACGTGGATCGTGTTATTCACGCAGCAGGGTGTCGGAGAGATTAACGAATTGTAATAATTACTTCGTTGTCCCTCTGACACTCTAATCCTCCCCCAAATGGGGGGGACAAATACTCCCCGACTGGTTGATTTGGAGTAAAAGCATTTGCTGTATTATAAAGTCATAGTGTTTGTGAAAATTAGTGCAAAAATACTAAGGAAAGAACATCTTTCCTAGTGAACGTGCCTCTTCTTTGAGGCTATCTAATTAACGACGATGTTAAAGTCATCAAGAAGGAGAATTACCATGAAAGGTTATGTGCAAAATATTGAGGATGTTGCCATCAAGAATAAAGATTTTCGACAGGTGCTTTACACTGCCAAAAATTGCCAGCTTGTTGTCATGTCGTTGAAACCCAAGGAAGAGATCGGGATGGAAATTCACAAGCTCGATCAATTCTTTCGCGTGGAAGAAGGGACTGGCGAAGCCATTCTCGATGGCGTTCACTCGAAGATCAAAGCGGGCTTCGCCGTGCTCGTGCCTGCCGGAGCGAATCACAACATCATCAATACCGGTACTGTCCCAATGAAACTCTATACGCTCTATTCACCCCCGAATCATCGGGACGGCGTTGTTCACCATACCCGCGCCGAAGCGGAAAAGGACAACGAACACTTCGACGGCAAAACGACGGAATAGAAAGTCAACTACGCGCCGTCCCTAAGAAAAGCCAAAGACTGGCCAGATCCTCACCCGATGAGAATCTGGCCGTTGAAATTGGCGGCACGAGATAATTGTCAACGGGTTAACGTTACACGACAAGGAGATCGATCATGAGCAACAAAAAAACGACCATTAAATCTGGAAAACCCAAACAGAAAAAGGGCCCCGCTTCCAACGGAGACTCACAATTGGCTGCCAGCGGCGAACTGCACCAATTCGCCGGTCAAAAGCATCCCGCGCTTACCACCAATCAAGGTGTCGCGCTTTCCGATAATCAAAATTCGCTCAAAGCCAACGTGCACGGTCCAACACTGCTGGAGGATTTTATCCTGCGCGAAAAAATCACGCATTTTGATCACGAGCGCATTCCCGAGCGTATTGTTCACGCGCGGGCAACAGGCGCGCATGGTTTCTTCGAACTGACAACGTCATTGAAACAATACACTACCGCCAAAATTCTCACCGAGGTCGGCGAGAAGACACCTGTCTTTACACGGATATCAACGGTTGCAGGCGGCGCGGGTTCGGTTGACACCCCTCGCGACGTACGTGGGTTTGCCGTTAAGTTTTATACCAAAGAGGGCAACTGGGATCTGGTTGGCAACAACATCCCGGTTTTCTTCATCCAGGATGCCATCAAATTCCCCGACCTGATTCATGCGGTAAAAATGGAGCCCGACCGAGGCTTTCCTCAATCGGCAACCGCGCACGATACATTCTGGGATTACATTTCACTCACGCCCGAATCCATGCACATGGTCATGTGGATCATGTCTGATCGCACATTACCGCGTTCGCTGCGGATGATCGAGGGTTTTGGTATCCATAGCTTCCGGCTGATTAACGCCGCCGGCGAATCAACCTTTGTCAAATTTCACTGGCGCCCCAAACTCGGCTTGCAGTCCACTATTTGGGATGAGACCGTCAAGATTTCCGGGGCTGATCAAGACTTCCACCGCCGTGATATGTTCGAGGCCATCTCAGCCGGCAATTTTCCCGAATGGGAATTCGCAGTCCAGCTTTTCACCCAGGAGCAAGCGGACAAATTTCCGTTCGATCATCTCGATGCATCCAAGCTTATCCCTGAAGAACTGGTGCCATTGAAAGTGATTGGGCGCATGGTATTAGATCGTTGGCCGGATAATTTCTTCGCTGAAACCGAACAGGTGGCGTATTGCCCTGCGAATATCGTGCCAGGCATCGATTTCTCGAATGATCCACTTTTGCAAGGCCGTTTATTCTCCTATCTGGACACGCAGCTTTCGCGCCTGGGTTCCCCCAATTTCCACCAGATCCCGATCAATGCGCCCAAATGCCCATTTGACAACCACCAGCGCGATGGACATATGCAGATGGAACAGCCGGTAGGAAGGGTTTCCTACGAGCCCAATTCCCTGTCTGAAAACTCGCCACGCGAAACGCCAACCAACGGCTTTTATAGCGCAGTGGTTACTGAAACCGGCGAGAAAGGCCGCATCCGTGCCGAGCGCTTCGCCGACCACTACAGCCAGGCTCGCCAGTTCTATCTCAGTCAAACTGCGTATGAACAGGCGCACATCGCCTCAGCGTTGGTGTTTGAGCTATCCAAGGTCGACCATGTCCACATTCGTGAGGCTATGGTCGGACATTTGCGCCATATCAACGAAGATCTCGCCAAGCGGGTTGCAACGGGTTTGGCGTTCGAAAAAATTCCTGCTGCGCCGGTAGCTGCTATGCCAGTGAAGGAGATGAAGCCATCGCCTGCATTACAAATCATCGGCAAGATGAAGAACACACTTAAGGGGCGCGCAGTTGGCATTCTGATTGCAGATGGTTCAGACGGAGCCCTCATCAAGAAGATTAAAAAAGCCGCGACCGATGCGGGTGCTGCCGTGAAGATCATCGCACCCAAAGTGGGCGGCACAAAGCTTGCCGATGGCTCGATGCTGGCGGCAGACGGGCAACTGGCAGGTACTCCCTCCGTGCTGTTCGATGCAGTTGCTGTCATCCTCTCCGACAAAGGCGCAAAAAAACTGTTGATGGAAAGTGCCGCGATCGATTTTGTGCGCGATGCCTTCGGTCATCTCAAGGCAATCGCTGCCGACAAAGGTGGCCAGATGCTTTTGAAAGCGGCAAATGTAGGGAAAGACGTGGGCGTCGTGGATACCAACGCCACAGACGCATTTATTGCCGCGGCAAAGACACGCCAATGGGATCGGGAAAAGTTGGTTCGAACATTGGCATAACTGCCAGTTCCAGCGAACTTGTTCTGCCCGGTCAAGCGCACTTCAATTTGGGCAAGATCTGCCACAAGCCAGGCAACTCACAACGATGCAGTTTTATATCGCTGTGAGTTGTCCATTCCTTATTGTCAATGCCGGCAATGTTCTACTCAAGCTCTATACGCTCTATGCGCCGCCGAATCATCGTGAAAGCGTTGTCCACCATACACGCGCCGAAGCGGAAAAGGACAACGAACGCTTCGACGATAAAACAACGGGATAAAAATCTGGCTGAACGCTGGGATATGTCTCGCAATTGCCGATTTCGATGTCTGGTGATCATGAAAGAATCTCAAATGATTAAACTATTACAGATTGCTCGACCGCAGTTCTTAATTTCCGGACTTGCCCTTTTTGTCTTTGGGGCTTCGTGGGCAATTTTATTAGGAGCTCCTTTTTCCCTGTCAAGGATACTCTTTGGCTACCTGGTGCTTATGCCAGCCCACCTATCCATTTCCTACAGCAATGACTACTTTGATGTGGAAGTGGACAAGTACGATAAACCGACCCTCTTCAGCGGAGGCAGCGGTATTCTGGTAAATCATCCTGGATTGAGAAAACCCGCCCTGTGGATTGCCATAGCCTTGATCTTGATCTCTCTAGTGCTTGGAATTGCATTTCGAATTATCTATTCGTTTCCGATCTGGTTCCTGGGTTTCGCTATTTTGGGCAATCTATTAGGTTGGTTTTACACTGCGCCACCCTTAAAACTTGTTTATCGAGGTCTGGGAGAATTGTCGATGATCTTTTCCATCGGAATACTAATCCCGGGATTTGGATATTTGGTTACAAGTGGGCGGATCAATCAGGATGGATTTCTTTTTTTCATACCCTTGACGCTGTATGGCTTGGCGTTTATTCTTACTGTCGAATTACCGGACATGGAATCAGACCGATTGGGCAGAAAGATGACATGGGTGGCTCAAAAGGGACGGAGTTTTGGCTTCATTTTAATAGCGGCGTCATTTCTCTTTGCAACATTATTCTTCTTATTCTTTCCGTTGTTGACATCCCGCAATTACCCAGTGGATTTTCGATTTTTAGGTGTCCTGTCTCTATTGCCTCTTGGAGCAGGCTGTCTGGGCTTGCTCAAGCGACCTTCAGAAAAACCATCGGCTACCCGGGTTGTCAATGGGATCATGATCACTCTTGCGGTTTTCTTAATCCTGGTGGATGGATATGTGGTTTCTCTAGCCTTTAGTCAAATGCTATAAATGAATGGGATGTACTGGTCGGCAGCCATATCCTGCACCAGCATACGAACAGGAGAAGCAATGCAAGAGAATTTTAGACATGAAGAGCTTGCCTCGGAACGGACGTTACTGGCAGCCGACCGGACATTCTCCGCCTGGATTCGGACCGGTTTAGCGGGAGTCGGCGGCGGCTTAGCGGTCGCACGCGTGCTCACATTCAAAAGTTTTGAACACCAAGTTGTCGCGCATGTTATGGGCGCGCTTCTCGTGATATGGGGAGCAAGCATCTTTATTTACGCCATCATTGACTACCGGCGCACATGCTCGAGATTGAAGCAAGAAGGTCCCTCGAAGAATTCGCTTCGTGCCTTGTTGCTCATGACGGCGGTGCTATTGATCGTTGCCGCACTGGCATTATGGATTACGCTGCAATGAAAGGAGTATAGAAAATGGAAAATAGAACGTCGCTGACTATCATTCAACTGAACGATAGTCATGCCTATTTTGATCTGCACCAGGAGATGTTCTGGCAGGGTGGTCAGGCAGTCTATCGCCCTGCGGGAGGGCATGCCCGCATTGCCGCAATCGTCAAGGAGATTCGGGCTGAAAAGCAGGATCATGTTCTGTTTTGTGACTGCGGTGATACGCTGCATGGCACGTATCCTGCCCTGAAGACGCAGGGAGAGGCTTTGATCCCTATCTTGAATACATTGGGTCTCGATGCAATGACAGCCCACTGGGAATTTGCTTATGGGCCAGAAATATTCAAGCAGCGTGCAGCAGAACTCAACTATCCGATGCTGGCAATTAATGTTTACGATCAGGCAACCAGGGAGCGGTTCTTTCCGCCATACAGCGTGAAGGAAATTGGCGGGTTACGGATCGGTCTCGTGGGCATCGCCTCCAATATTGTAGATAAGGCCATGCCAGCTTCCTTCAGCACAGGGACCTACTTCACACTGGGTCGAGAAGAACTCCCTTCCATCATCAATGTCCTGCGCGCTCAGGAGAAGGTAGACCTGGTCGTCCTCATCTCTCACCTCGGGTTTCCCCAGGATATGAAGCTGATGTCAGAAGTGCAGGGAATCGATGTTTGCCTGAGCGGCCACACCCATAATCGCCTGTATAAACCAGTCCTACAGGGGAAAACGTTGATAATACAGTCGGGTTGCCACGGCTCTTTCCTGGGCCGTCTGGATCTGGAAATTGAGGGAGGGCGTGTCGTTGACTACCGGCACGAACTGATTGAGGTAGAAGCCAATATAGACCCCGATCCCGAGGTAGCTGACCTTGTCCACCAAGCGCTCGCGCCTTATCAAGAAGAACTATCAACGGTTGTGGGTGTAACGGCGACTGCGCTCAACCGAGCGACCCTGCTGGAATCGACGATGGATAATTTCCTGGTGCAGGCGTTGCTGGAAAGCACGGGCGCGCAATTGGCATTCTCGAATGGTTGGCGCTTTGGCGCATCAATCATTCCCGGAGAGGTGACTATGAATGACCTCTACAACATGATCCCGATGAACCCGCCAATCTCAACTGTCGAGCTGACGGGCGAGGAAATTGTGACGATGCTGGAGGAGAATCTGGAGCGAACGTTTGCCTGCGATCCGTACGACCAGATGGGTGGTTACGTAAAACGCAGCCTCGGTTTCAACGCCTATATCAAGATCGAGAATCCGCTCGGACAACGCATCCAGCAAGTTTTTGTCGGTGATGAACCGCTGCAACCCGGACGCTACTACCCCACGGCCTTTGTCACCGAACAAGGTGTCGCGCAGAAGTACGGTGGTCGCAATCGCCAACAGCACACTGAGCGAAGCATAGAGGCGCTCAGGGCATATCTGGCCGGGCACCGCCCGCTGCATGCAGAACTACGGGGCACGTTCGTCGCGGTATAAGGTACTTGTGTGATTTGCCTGTCCGCATGTGTGGAGATTGGCTGTGTCTCTTGTCAGCGCCACGTCTGTGGTACAGAACAGGATAGAGAAAATATCTCGAAGGAAGTAAATATGTCAGAAAAAAAGGTCAATCACCGCCCGCTCCGGGCAAAACTCATCTTTAACGAAATATCCGGACGGTCTGATGAATCATCGACGCAGCTTACAGAAATCCTGACCGAGATGCAAAACTGGAATATATTGTCGGAAGTTTATATGGTGCATCCGGATAGCCAGATTGAATCCGTGGTGCGAAGCGCAATTAAAGGGGGCACCAACTTGATCGTAGTAGCAGGTGGTGACGGAACAATTGATAGCGTTGTAGGAGCTATGATTGACAGTTCCGCAACTCTCGGCATTATTCCCACTGGAACGCGAAACAATTTAGCCTTTAACTTGGGCGTTCCCAGCACAATTGCGGGTGCTGTTGCGCTACTACGCAAGGGCCGTCGGCTAAAGGTCGATGTCGGAAAGATACAGCACGGACGGTCCAGCCGTTGGTTCCTGGAAGATGCGACATTGGGACTCTTGTCCGATATCTATCCGTTTGCAGATAGTATCCAGCACGGCGATCTGACACAGATTGGAAATTTGTTATCTACAGTTGTCTCTTCCACACCTTCGCACCTACGAATGATTCTTGATGGACGTAAGAAGATCTCAATAGGTGCGTACATGGTGTTAATTGCCAATATGCCCTATATCGGGCCACGCTTTCAGATCTCCCCGGAGGTATTCTGGAATGATAATCATTTGGATGTGTTCGTTTTTTCAGATATGAGCAAACTGGATCTGATCTCCTATGCGGTGCAATCCACTGGCGGTGCTGTAGAAGATGCCCGCATCAAACATTACCATGTCAAGCGGCTGACGATCCATTCCGATCCGCCCATGCCGGTGCTCGCCGACGGTATCCCTCTTGATCAGGGTTCAGTAACAGCCTCGGTTCACCGTCGTGCCCTTGCGATCATGGGCGGGTCGGCTAATACAGCGATGGGGGAAAAGTCCGCAACATAATGCTGCCTGCACCTGTTTTCTTTACTGTTGAAAAGAACCAGCGCGTGGAATGCATCACTATATTCGAAACTTTAGCTCAAAGGGAAACTTCTAAAATGCCAGACAAAGTACCTGTTGAAAAGATTAAAGAGACGGCCCATCAGTCGGCGCGTGCCGCAAGCGCCCCAGCTCCTGCGCGACGATATCGGGCTGCGTTGTTCCAAACAGCCCTAATCCTTATAGCGAGTGCTTTTGCTGTATTGACTTTTTATGTGAAAACGATGCCTTCTTTTGCGATTGATCTTCAGATCACAAAAGCCATCCAGTTGATTAATTTTCCGTTCTTTGCATCATTCATGACTCTGGTGAGCTGGCCGGGGTTTGGTCCCCAATTAGTCGTTATCACAGCACTGATCATTTTGTTGATTTACAGTTTTGGCCTGCACTGGGAATCTGTAATGGCGCTCGTAGCAGCATCCTTTTCCTCGGGGATCAATCTAATGGTAAAGGATTTGATTCAGCGTCCGCGTCCTACATCAAACCTGGTAAATGTTTTTGCGAAACTTACCGATTCTAGTTTCCCAAGCGGGCATGTTATGTTTTATATTGGCTTTTATGGTTTTATGGGGTTTCTGGCTTTTCGCTTGCTAAAACCATCTTTAAAACGCAGCTTTCTCCTGGCGTTCTTTGGCGGCTTGGTGGTCTTGATCGGCGCCTCGCGTATTTACCTGGGACAACATTGGGCCAGTGATGTGTTGGGAGCTTATTTGCTTGGCAGCCTGACTCTGGAAGCTTATATACAAATTTACATCTGGGGCAAAACACGCTTTTTTGTTCATCAACCAGTGGTAACGGCTAAATCTTAATCGGTGCAAGCATAAAAAGTAAGTTCATTCATTATTCTGATTTAGATCAGCTATGCACCAAAAATAATAAAAAGTTCCATTTCTTTACGACGTCCACCATTAGGCTGACTGCAACCATATTCCCCATCAAGGAAGTTCCTGAACGTAATCTTTCAGGCATCAACGATGCAGCAGTCATGTTTGATTGTTCAGGAGATTATATTAATTGAGCACAGAATTGATTCTCATCCGGCACGGCAATGCCGTGCGTATAAACGGGGACTACTTTCATGCACCCCTGACATCCCTTGGGCGGGAGCAGGCTGCCCAGACAGGACACTATTTTAGTGCTCCTGAAAACCATCTTGATGGCTTTTATTCAAGCCCCCTGCGCCGCACGCAGGAAACCGCAAAGATCATCGGGGCAAAGATCGGGCTTGACCCAGAGTTGCGGCTAGGCGTACAGGAAGTAATGTTCTTCGAGACGCCCGCATTAGTGATCATGGAAATTCTTTCGATTTTCGATCCCGTCGAAGATTATCTGGATGCTCGGGTAGGTAGGTCAATTCGATGGCCGATTGAAGGACGCGTTTCAGCGGTGTTATTGGATATCTTAGCCAAACATCCCGATCAGAGTGTGGCGGTGGTCGCTCACGCTGGTGTGATCTCGGCTGCGCTATCATGGTATCTACCTGAAAACCGCTGGCGTTGGTGGCGCACGACCGTCAGCAATTGTTCTTTAACACGTTTCAAGGTGGAAGATAATCGGGCAGAACTTTTGGCAGTAAATGATGTAAGGCACTTGAGTCCTGTGATCGTTACTACGCAGCCCCCAACAGTAACTGTTGAAGTTGCCAAAGAAGTCCATCCAACTGAGAAAGCATTGGTATTTGAAAAGCCGCCAGAAACCGATGAAAAATAATGTACCCAATATTCTTGACTTTCTTCTTCCCATAGAATGACCAAGTAGTTACAAAAAGGGCTAATGGGCTCAACAAAAAGAACCGACTTTTCAGGTCGGTTCTTTTTGTTGTTTTCCATATTTATATACCGCCTACTTGCCACCTACGTTCTTTAACGAAACTTATATCCGTATACAATCAATCCACAGATCAAATTTCATTATTCGTTTAACAATTTAGACCACCAAATTGTTGCGTCTTTCACCTCATCATCAACTTCGGTCTAGTTTGCAGCGCCTCCGCCAAATGTGCGGACTCTATTCCTTCACTCCCTGTCAAGTCTGCAATCGTGCGGGATAACTTGAGGATGCGATGACATAGTGCTGTGCATAAGCACGTGCCGACAAATTGAGCTGACTCATCGCTGAGCGCATCAAACTCTGACCTTCGGGCTGGAGGCTGCAAAATTGCCTTACCTCCCCGATCCGCATATCGGCGTTGCAAATGATAGCCGATGATTCGATAGTCGAATACTCGAATATCGCTGTGATTGTATATCCCGCGCAGCTTGCACTCGCTGGCGAATCGACTCGCTGGTTTCGCCAAGTCGATCTCCGCTAAGTTTTTCATAATCCACACGTGGGACCTCAATATGGATATCGATGCGGTCAAGCAGGGGTCCGGATATCCGTTTTTGGTATCTGGTAACGACAGCAGGAGCACACCCACAGGCCTTTTGTGTATCGCCCCAGTAGCCACA
>Ga0105044_10009044_pt1 | contig 13643 bp, 12 predicted proteins | sample MAT01_FD_78092 | JGI IMG/M metagenome (GOLD analysis project Ga0105044, IMG submission 78092) | Freshwater microbial communities from Lake Fryxell liftoff mats and glacier meltwater in Antarctica - MAT-01 | ecosystem: Environmental > Aquatic > Freshwater > Ice > Liftoff microbial mat | place...
CCTCGGCGGTGCTCTCGGAGGTGGCCGCACCACAGAACATTTGGAAAAAGCGGCGGATGTTGACGGCGTTGGTGGTGTCGTCGGCTCCTTGGTCAATCACCTTCAGCACATCGGCTTGGCCGATTACTGAGGCTGTCACCTGGATGCCCCCTGTGCCCCAGCCGTAGGACATCGGCATTTCCCGCGAACTAAACGGGATCTGGTGGCCAGGGATCGCCACGGCCTTGAGGAGCGATCGCCGGATTGAGCGCTTGGTCTGCTCATCTAGGTAGGCAAAATTGAAGCCGGGTTCGGTCGAAACGGTGGCGGAGATCATAGGGTGGGGATCAAACGGCGAAGTGGTGGGCAAAGGTAGGGCTTTGGAGGGTTTCGAGGAGGCGATCGCACGCCCCTACAATCTCAGTTGCGCAGTGGCGATAGCTCTTGAGGTCGCTGCCATAGGGGTCGTTAATATCGGGGTGTTGCATATCCCCAATAAAATATTCATGGCAATCTGTCCTTAACAAGGGGGTAAAGAGGCTGTAGACAGCGTGGCGATCGCCTCTGGCGTTGCCCCGACTTCAGCCGTTTCCACGGGATCGGTATCCGCTGGAGTGACTGCCTCTGTAGATGCGGAGGGGGAATCCTGGGCAACCACAGGGGCTGGGGATGCGGTTTGGCGCAGTTGCCGAATCAGGTTTAGCTCGGCCTGGAAGTCGATGTAGTGGGGCAGTTTCAGGTGTTGTACAAAGCCCTGGGCTTCGACATTATCGGAGTGGTACAACACAAACTCCTCGTCTTGGGCAGGGCCGTCGATGGTTTCGCCGAGTTCTTTAGAACGCAACGCCCGATCCACTAGCGCCATCGACATCGCCTTCCGCTCGTTGTAGCCAAAGGTGAGGCCATAGCCCTGCGTAAACTGGGGCGGTGTGGTTTTGTTGCCCTTAAACTGGTTCACCATTTGCACCTCAGTGAGGGTGATTTGGGCGATCGCCACCTCAAACCCCAACTCCTCCGGCGCAATCAGCAGCTCCACCTGACCCATACGAACTTCTCCGGCAAAGGGGTGGTTTTTGCCATAGCCGCGCTGGGTAGAATAGGCGATCGCCAACAAAAACCCTTCATCTGCCCGCGCCAAATTCTGCAACTGAGCATCCCGTCCGGTTGGGGTGCTGAGGGGCTGGCGGGTGAGGTCAAAGGGGGCTGATGCCTCGTCTGTCTTTGGTGCATCCGGCGAGATCAAGCCTTCTTGCCCCAAGATGTTCATGATTTGCGGCATGGGATCTGCCTGATCCCGATTTTGGGCTGGGGTGTTTGGGGCGGCATCGGGGCGGAGATCCTGTGCTGCATCGTTGGCCGGAGCGACCGAGGGTGGCGCAAATTGGTTGTCTTCTGCGGCTAGCTTGAAATCGAGCAGGCGATGGACATAGTCGAAGGTGGGGCCAAGGGTTTGGCCACCGGGGGCATCTTTGAAAATGGCGGAAATGCGCCGCTGCACTTGCATCTGCTGGGTGTCGAGGGGGCAGCTCTCATAAAACCGGGGCAGGGTGGTGCGGTAGGCGCGCAATAAAAAGGCCGCTTCTACGAGATCGCCCCACGATTGCTTGATGGCCAGGGCTGCGAGGTCAGGGTCATACAAACTGCCCTCCGCCATGACGCGGTTGACCGCCAGTTGCATCTGCTCTCGGATTTGGGCAAGGGAGAGTTCGGGGATGCTTGGATCGCCCCGGCGGCGGGCTTGCAGCAGGGCTTCGGCATTTTGGATGGCAGCTTCGCCACCTTTGACAGCAACATAGGCCATGGAAAGGGTGCCAATTTTAGAGTTTGGGTTGAGACTAGGGGATCGCGGGGATCACGCCGTTGGGGTGGCTTGGGCGGTGCGGGGAAGGGCAACCAGAGACGTTCCGGCACAGCACAGCACATCAACCCCAAGGGGATAGGCCTGGTGGTTGGCTTGCCATTGTGCCCAGAAGGACGGGGATAGGGGCGGAGCCATGAGTTGTGTCCCGAGGATGCCGGGGCCTGTGAGGGTCATGGGCTGGCCACCGCTGAGGGCGGGGAGTTGCAGGATTAGGGTGGTGGAGGTTTCGGGGAATTCGGCAGAGCCTGGGTGAAAGCGGCTGAGCGGGGGGCAGGTGGCGGCATCCCAGATCAAGGCAAAGTGGGCATCTTGGGGCGATCGCCCCCACCGACACCCGGTATGAAACTGCACCCAATTTTGCCCCTCCACCGAAAACCCCGGCTGCACCCACAGCCGCGTCTCCAGATCCAGCAACGTTAGGCATACCGCCGCCGCCGCTGACACCCAAGGCGCAGGAGCCACAATCTCAGCCGTTGCCCCAACACGACCGGGACGCGCCATCGCATCCAGCACCGTGCGAAACGTCCGCTGGCCATCATGAACCGGATCGAGAAAAGCAGGGAGTTGTATTTGCATAGAAGGCCGATAGCGTGAGGTGAGTCGAGCAGGGGCGGAGGTATCAGTGGCGAGGATCCAAAATCCACGGATCCGGCTACCCAGCTTCTCCACGCAGCAGGGTAAAAAAGTTGATGCGGGTGGATTCGGTTTCTTGGGCGAGGGTTGTGCGCTGGGCCTGGGCGTCTGCTTGCAGGGGTTGCAAGACGGCTTGTTGGAGGCGATCGCCCCACTCCGAATGTTGCAGCAGGGCATCGCAGAGGGCGGCGAGTTCGGCATGACGGTGCGATCGCCCTGCCACATAACCAAAGCCAGCGATCGCCCCGCCCGCCCCATTTGCAATTTGCACCACGCAGCGAGTGAGGGTCATTTCCCCTAGGTTGAAGGGGTGCCCCGTGCCGCCCATGCGTCCGCGCACCATCGTCAGGCCAATTTCGGGCGATCGCAAAAAGCCATACTCTGGCACCTCGCCGCAGCCTTGCACCAACGCTTCTAGCCGAGCCAGCGGAGCTTTGGCTAGCACGGCCATCCAATGCTGCCGTGGCGCAACATCCAGAGGGGTTGCCAGGGTCATCGCAGATCTCCCCATTCTTTTAGAAAATACAAACGGTTGGCCATGAATCGTGATTTGCCTCCAAAATATATCTAGATGTCTATACAAGTCAAGCTCTAATTCAAAGCTCTTGGCGGAGGCAGACACCCGGTGTTTCCAAAACACCGGGTGTCTAGAATCGGAAACACCGGGTGTCTAGAATCGAGTAGGTTTAGGAAAGTATGTTGCGCCGTTCTATGAACTCGGAAGTTTTACCGCTCTACATCAAAATTGCCGATGATCTGCGTCGCAACATCGAAGGATGTGTCTACCAGGTGGGCGATCAGTTGCCGACCGAGCAAGACCTGAGTATGCGGTTTGGGGTCAATCGCCACACCCTGCGCCGCGCCATTGATGTACTGCGCCAAGAGGGGCTGATTCGGGTCGATCGGGGGCGCGGGATGTTTGTGGCCGCCGCTCCGATTTCCTTGGCCATCAGCGGGCGGGTGCGCTACAACGAAATGCTGAAGGCGCAAGGCTTGCAGCCCAGCAAGAAAATCCTCCGCATTGCCGAGTTACCCGCCGACCCGACCATTGCCCAAGCCTTGACGATCGCCCTTGGCGCAGCCGTTGTGCTATTTGAGCGCCTGAGCTTGGCCGATGACAGTGCCATCAGCATTGCCAGTAGCTACTTTCCGGGCGATCGCCTGCCCAATATTGCGAAGCACTGCGAACATTACCAATCCATTTCCACGATGCTGCGAGAGGCCTATGGCTTCGACCACATCCGGCGCAATACCCGGATTTCGGCGCGGATGGTGCAGGCTCGGGATGCCCGCTTTCTGGCGGTGCCACTGAACACACCGATCTTGCTGACAGAATCGGTGAATGTGAACCAGCAGGGCGCGGTGATCGAGTATGGCGTAACTCGGTTTCGGGGCGATCGCATGGAGCTAGTGTTTGACAACGCCAGCCCCTAACCCGTAAAACTCTCCGCGCCCATAGAAATTCGCTGCGCACCAATGACCTACACCAACCACTGACGGATTTTGGACGACAACGTATCAATCAGCGATACAGAGACAATCAAGACGATTAAAATCGCGCAAACTTTATCGTATTGAAAAGAGCGGAAGCTTTGGAACAGCGATACCCCAATGCCTCCTGCGCCGACAATCCCCAGCACCGCTGCCGCTCGCACATTGGCCTCAAAGCGATAGAGCGTAAATGAAGTCCACAGTGGCATAACTTGGGGCAACACCCCAAACAACACTTCCTGTAGCTTGCTGGCTCCCGTGGCACGAATCCCTTCCACTGGGCCTGGATCAATAGATTCTACGGCTTCCGAAAAAAGCTTGCCCAGGGTGCCCGTCGTGCTAACAAACAGCGCCAGCACCCCCGCAAATGGCCCTAACCCCACCGCCACCACAAACACCAACGCAAATACCTGCTCATTGATGGCGCGCATGGCGTCCAAAATCCGGCGGATGGGCTGCACCACCCAAGGCGGGCAGATGTTGTCAGACGCCAAAATCGCTAGGGGCACTCCTAAAATTGCCGCCAACAGTGTGCCCCAAATGCCCATCGCAATGGTCTCAAAGGTATCGCTGAGGTACTCGCGCCAGGCCGCGAAGTTGGGCGGAAAGTAGCGGCTAATGTATTCCGCCATGTTGCCGCCACCTTCGGCTAGCTCCACCAAACTGATGTCGCTGAGGCGCGCAGAGTAAATGAGAATGGCGATCGCCACCCCCAGATACCCAACGCGCAACGGTGTAACCCGCTTTTGTTCTTGAGCCAACATCCGCTGCACCGCTGGCGAAAGAGCCGAATTTGTATTCTGAGAAGAAGTTTCCATAACTCACGTACTGATCTACACGCATTGATCTCGTTGATCCACGTTGCCCAATCGCTGAGCCGACCCCCATCAGTCGCCCTGCGCTAACTAGCGAGTGCATCGGCCATCCGTCGGTGTGGCTCAGATCCAAAAAACCTTATCTCTAGCCGAGGTTTCCGATGGATGGGAATTGCTAAACTTTTGGGAATGAGGGCATTCTGGCGATCGCTGACTAGCCCCTTTAAAGCAGTGACTCAAGGCAGCAATTTAAAACAGAGGATCAGCTGTAAACGTCATCTCTCACCCACCGGGAGCGCTACCGGGAGGGGTTGATCCAGGTCAACCGATCGCTTTCAACACCTCTCTTCATGAAAAGATTGAAATGAAAAGATTGAAACCTGGATCTCCCGGTTAGCTGGGTTGAATGGCAGTGCTGATTTTGCTTGATTACTTCAGAGCCTCTAGCTGAGCTTGAAGTGGTTCGATTTGAGCCGCTTTGTCAGCCTCGCTCAGGTTGGCATCATTCTGAATCGTCAAGATTTTTTCAGCAAAATCTAACTCCCGAATGGTGTTCCAGCCTTCATCTCCAGCGGGTACGAGCTTCGACCAGCCCAAGCCATTCAGCACCTCTGCATCGTCGTAGGTATAGGCGAAGTTTTGAATGGCTTCCTTCATGCAGTCGGGCAGATCATTGCGGTAGGCCAAGGGGTCGCCAGGAATAATGGGCGATGTCCAAATGATCTGGATTTTCTCCAACGCATCTGGAGCTGTTTCTTCTAGGCGAGCCAAGTTTTCGCTGTTGTTGGTCGCAACATCCACCTGGTTTTCAGCGACCGCCAAAGCCGTTGCTTCGTGGCTGCCCGAAAAGATCAATTGCTCAAATGCGGTGTTGGGGTTGATGCCATTTTGGGCAAACACGTAATAGGCAGGAACCAGATATCCAGAGGTGGAGTTGGGGTCATTGAACGCAAAAGTCAGATTTTCCGAATTTTCAACAACATACTGATCCCCATTTCCCGCATCTAGATCAATGTCGCCCACGATGGGGTTTTCTTTGTTGGTGATCAGGTAAGCGTAGTAGCCCATCGAGCCATCGGTCGCCACCGTTTGGGTAAAGGCTTCGGCATCTGCACGGGCGGCAGCTTCGATATAAGACTTGCCACCGTACCAAGCGATCTGAATTTTACCTGCGCCCATGGCCTCGATCACCCCGGCATAGTCGGTGGCGTAGAAGCCAATCACAGGACGACCCAATTCTTCGCTCATGGCTTCTAGGAACGGCTCCCACTGGGGCTTGAGGTTGTCAGCCGATTCGGTGGAAATGATGCCAAATTCAATTTCGGCAAGTTCGGGGGCACACATGGCTATTTCTGAACCCTCGGTGGTTTCAGCAGGGTCGGTGGTTGCTGCTTGGTCGGAACTGGGTGCTGTGCAACTGGCCAAAATCCCGGCGCTCATGAGTGCAAGGGTTGCTACGGATGTCCATTTTTTGAAGCGAATTGTCAACATGGTCTAATGCTCCTAGTCAGGTTAAGGTGTTTGAAAGTCTTGAAAATTGGCCGTGACGGTCACAGATGAAATGGCTGCGGTCTAAGGCAGCGTGTATGAGGAGAAACCTTAAATCAGCTCGTAGGCTTTGCGTGCCCTTAGGGCTTGGTGCGCTGGTCGGTGTTCACGTCAAGTTCATTACCCATCCGGTTAACGGCCTGAGCGACAGACGAACCCGTTAGGCAAGCCCTGCTAAAACCGCCAGCATCACCCGTGCGGGGCTAAATGGCGAAGACTTCGCCATGCCCAGATAGCACCAACTCTTCGACGGCAGACCCGTAGATTTCAGAGAGGCGGGTGTTGTCGAGGGCGTGGGTTTCACCATCAAAATGAACGATGCCATCGCGAAGGGCGATCGCCCGTTTGCAATAGCGCCGTACCATCTGCACTTGGTGCAGGGAGGTGATGACCGTGATCCCTTGCTCTTCGTTGAGCACCACCAGCAACTCCATCACCTTGCGTGCCGATTCGGGGTCGAGGGAGGCGATGGGTTCATCGGCCAAGATGATGCGGGCACCTTGCATGAGGCAGCGGGCGATCGCCACCCGTTGCTGTTGTCCTCCTGACAAGGCCGACGCGCGCTTGTAGGCTTGCTCTACAATGCCGACGCGCTCTAGCGCCGACAAAGCCCGCTCTTTTTGCTCTCGGCTAAATAGCCGCAGCGCCGAACCCAACGAAGACATTTCAGCCAAATCACCCACCAGCACGTTCTCAATCACCGTCAGCCGATTGACCAAATTAAACTGCTGAAAAATACAGCCCATTTGGCTTCGCAACTTGCGGATTTTTGAATGAAACTGGCCATCCACCTGCAACGGCATACCGTAGATTTCGACGCGCCCCTGGTCGGCTTGCTGCAAGCCATTGAGGTTACGCAGCAAAGTCGATTTGCCCGAGCCTGATGCCCCAACCAATGCAACCATTTCGCCCCGGCGCACCGAAAAACTGACATCTCTGAGCGCCTGCTTCCCCTTAAACGACTTGCTTAAACCCACCACATCGACTGCATTTTCATGGATGTGGCTTGACGCTAACTCTTGCATTGGCTCCTCTCTACGAAAACCTGATTCAGTCAAGGCTTTTAGCCCCGACTCAACACGACTTGGGCGCGTGGCCAACCGGCAATGGCAACCCCACGAACCTGTCAGGTGTGTTATCAGGCAAATTTTCAGCCAGATTCATCTAAATCTATATAGATGTATATACGTCTATATAAAAGACTTACCTCTCTAACTATGGAGGAAGGGTTTTAAGCGAAGAGAAATCTTAGATTAAGCCTGGGTAAACATTTGTTGAATGCTGAATATTTAGGGAAATATTAGGTGTCAGCATTTCTCAGGATGAAAATAATTCTCGTCTTTTCCAAATTGCCAGGGCTAAAACGCTCATTCGTTCGTTCATCGGTATCGAATTCAGAGGCTGCAAACCCTAACCAGTCGTCCAAAATCACCACAACGAGAATTGTGGAGTAGGCGGGCTGTTTGGTAGACCGAGGGGATCGATGGGGTATGCTAAATCAATCCTGCTGGGTTAGCTCTCTCCCACCAAATGGCGCTCAGGCGCTGTGCCCATTCATGGTGTTCTTCTCTGAGAAGGTAACTGGAGAGGGTAAATGGGCGATCGCCCCTCACAGGATTGTGGCCCATCCCAACACCCAAGCACTCTCCGATGGAACTTGCACACGACTCTTACCCCGTCCGGGCATTTATTCGCCACAAGGCTCGCATGAAGATTTTGCAGACCAGCGGTGATACCAAACTGTGCCCAACGATCGATCAAAATCTCCTCAAAGAATTGACCGAAACCCTATTTCAATCTCAAAAGGGCAATGCGATCTACGCTCCCTACCCCAGCCGCAAAGCCGCCGAAGCCATCGAAGAACGCTTCGCCGATGAAATTGCCACCGCCTATCACCATATTTTGAGCCAACGCGCCAACAGCCAAATCCAGCGGCTCAACACGCTCTTAGGGTAAGAGGTTTCGTTCCGGTAATGCGTTGGCAGTAACCGATAGTTCTAGGGTGGATGGCAATAGCTAATTTGCCCACAGACCGATTGATCCGTGGGCAAATTAGCTCATAGATCCATTAGCTTGTAGAGAATAGTGACCCAGCCATTAGGCGAACGGTGCTGGGAATGCTCAATCTGGCGCGGCTTCTTTGGAAACGCGCTTCGATTCAGGCGCGCTTCCATGAAAACGCATTAAGTAGGTGGGCTGAATTAAATTAAGCTTAGTTACCGGGTTTCGACTCCGCTCAACCCTCTTCTCGTCAGGGGTTTAGTATTGAGCGCAGTCGAAATGCGTCTTACAAATAATTACGTCTTCCTACTTAGTAGACTGAGAATGAACTTGCAACTTGGTAGAACTGGTCTTTGACCTTCTGCCAGCGTTTTTCGGTGGTCGAGAGGTTGAAGGTGTATAGTTGCCCTCGGCGGACGATTACACTGGCGAGGTTGTGGCGGGCTTGGCCAGGAAGTTGCACCGCATACTCTAGGAGATAGTAGATTTTGTCGTCAACCGTTCTACTTTCGGCGTTGACGAGTTCGGCGGTGCGGCCAGAATCAGGAGGGGCGATCGCACTTTTCGACAACCGATAACCCACTTCACTCGGCGTGCCCAAATCTTCTAAGCTCTTGCTCTCAGCAACAGGGCTGATGATGACACTCACATTTTCGGTTTCTTCGATGAGGTCGTGCAAGACAATGTCAGGGCCACCGGCCACTTTGACAGGCACCCAGCCATTGGGATACAAAAATTCATAGCCATCATAGCTGTCGATATAGCTTTGGAAGGAGGTTCCGATGTTACATCCTTGCAAGGCCACAGTTACGCTAACGAGCAGCAAGATAACTAATCGCTTCAACATCACACCTAAATTCCGGTAACGCCGTCTCTATTCTCCCATCTCACCGAGCCAAACGCGAAGCCGATAGCGTTCAGTTTCTGGGTGTGCACCTGCCTACGGTTGGCTCCATACCCGTTCTAGTCCTCATATCTAGTCCTCATATCTAGTCAGGTTCGGCTAGTAAGATTCGGGGCTATGCAGAATGATGATGGAGATTTTGCGATTTTGTTGGGCGATCGCCTCTGGCACTTCTCCTAACACCGAGGTCTTGAAGATCCGAGAATGGGTGCCTGCATTTAGTACGAGCAGATCATCTTCTTTCAGCACTTGCAGCAGTTGAGAAACCACGCGCCCTGAAAGTTGTTGAATGGGCAAATCTGAGAAAAGACTGGCGATCGCCGGAGGGGTGTCATTTGGGACGCCGGAGAGCAGGAGCACTACCTCTAAGGAGGCTTTTAGCTCAGTGGCGAGGGTGCGCGCGAGGGTAATCGTTTGTTGTAGCGCAGCGCTACGGCCATCGACATCGGGGATCGCCAGCAACACCCGGCGCGTGGTTTTAATCGGATGCACGAAGCGCGTGATCAAGACGGGCACCTGCGCCCGCTGCGCGATGGTATCAATGATATTGCCAAAGAAGTTTTCGCGGTAGCTTGCATAACCTTTCCAGCCGCAAATGATCAGGGTTGCATCGCGCTCGTAGGCCACCCGCAAAATTCCCTTATCGATGGCATCATCCACCCGGCGGATGGTTTCGACATCGACGACGGCGGCATGGGCGATCGCCTCTGCGGTTGTAAGCAAGGCATCTTGCTGGAGCTTCGCTTCCGTCGAAATGGGTTCGTTGCGGGAAATCAAAATATGCAGCGGGAGCAGCGTTCCCCCACTTGTTTTAGCCAAAATCAAGGCCAAGTTCAGTAGGTTATCTTCAGTGCTGGGGTTAGCCACAGGCACCAAGATGCGAGCTTTTGGGGCACCCGCCGGAACACTGGGGAGGACAGATCCCGCTGCACTTGAGCCAGAATCGGGCGATCGCTTCATGCGGTTTCCCCACCGATCGGTGACCCAAGGCGACACCAGGCAAGTCACCAAAATCATGGCGATCGTGCCATTCACCGTCAATTGATCCACCAATTCGATGTTGTAGGCCACGGTAATGGCCGCTAGCGTCGAAGCCGCCTGAGCCACCGACAACCCAAAGATCACCATGGTGCTGGGCAGTCGGAACCGAAACAACTTCCCAACCCACCAAGCCGGTAAAAACTTAGCCACGATGGCTACCGTTACCATCACCCCCGAAACCAAGAGCGATCGCGGATCTTGGATCAAGATTCCAGGGTTGACCAGCATCCCCACCGAAAGCAAGAAAAAGGGCACAAAAAGCGTATTGCCAATAAATTGGATCCGGTTCATCAGTGGGCTAAGTTGCGGGATCAACGGCGTAATGCTGATCCCTGCCAAAAAAGCCCCAATAATCGGCTCAATTTCGATCAACTTAGCCACATAGGACACCACAAACAAGGTAGCAATAACAAAGGTAAACTCAGCCCCTTCATCGTGGCCAAACTTCCGAAAGAACCAGCGCCCAACTCGCGGAATTCCCCATAGGGTCACGAAGGTATAAACGCTCAGCGACGGGATCAATGTCAGCCAAAAGCCCAAGGTCAAATCCCCTTGATGGGCTTTCACGACGATCGCCAACACCAGCAATGCTAGGACATTCGTAATCAGCGTTCCCCCTAGGGTAATGGTGACGGCGGGGGTGCGCATAATGCCCTGTTTGCTAATAATCGGCAAGGCTAACAAGGTATGAGACGCAAAACAAGAGGCCACCAACACTGCCGCTAATAGGCTATACCCTAAGGCCAGCATCGCAGCAGTGCCTAAGACCATCGGCACAAAGAAGGTGAGTAGCCCGAAAGTCAGTGCCTTTCTGGCATTGAGTTTTAGATCATCAAGGCTAGTTTCTAAGCCTGCCATAAACATCAAAAACAGCAGCCCTACGGTGCCTAGCAACACAATGGTACTGTCACGTTCTAAGATGCCCAATCCATACGGCCCAATAGCAACACCTGCCAGAATCAAGCCGACAATGCCAGGGAGTCGCAACCGCTCAAACAGCAGCGGCGTCACCAGCAACAACGAGATTATGACCAGGAATATCGCCACCGGATCAGTAATCGGAACAGGCAGAAACGCAGGGGTTAGAACATTTCCCTGTGCAAAGAATTCACCGATCATTGGGGTACTTAATTTTTGAGTTACTTAAAAGTGTCCGTTAATGCTCGCAGTGGAAAGTCCAAACTCAGAATCAAGCAGTCATTGAGTATCTGCTGAGAGTTTATTAGCTCGGAAGTTACACACGCTCTGTCAAAGTTTACATGAAACTTTTCTTTCAGCAAGTGTTCAGTCTATCGCAGGCTCCTAACACCCATTTTCTGCAAAGCTGCATCGGCGAAAAAAACTTTTAGGGAAAGGGGCTTCAGATCCTTTTTAGATGCCGCTTTATGAAGAAATTCGATTAAGGCGATACTGATCGAAGACACGACAAGATTAGAACAAGAAAAATGCACACTTGAGCACCTAAGATGCCTTCAACTGTGCAGAATTGAGAGAGAATTATTTTCCAGAGCGATAAAAATGTCCAGATCATCCGTGAACAAGAAGGAGTTTACTCTAGAATTTGCACTACTAATTTTGACTTGTAGACTCGTTAAAACTTGTATAAACCATCACACCTTATAGGTATTTCTTAGTTTTTTAAGCTCTAAAAAGAGCTTAATTAATCACTAAAATCATCCAAAAATAAATTTTTAGATGTTTAATTTCACCTGGTTTTATAAGCTTATCTTTTTTGCATTCGAGAGTTAGTCATCTATCTGACATGCAGATCAGAATCCTTGATTATCTATGTAAATTAATCTGTATAAAGGTAAATAGTTTTACTCGCACCAAGCCAAGATTTCAGCTAATAAAACTATCCAGAATCAGTGTTTTATAAGACGATGGGCAGGGCTAGAGTGATGATAGGGGTTAGGAAGTTTTAGGAGTAGGGGAAGGGGCGATCGCCCCTTCCCCTACTCTTCAGGTCCACTCACATTTAAAAAATCTGGACAGGGTAGGCCACGAGGTCATTGCTCTCGTCTATGGTGCCTTCATAGGTTTCAGTGCGTCCCTGCACATTCAAAATCAGCGTGTAAGGAATGGCTCCTTGGGTATCGGCACAACGGGAATACAAGCTGACAAAAACTGTATATTCTCCATCTGGTGCTTGACCATTTGGCCAAAAAATTGTTTCTGCTGGGGTTTCGGTTACATTTTGGCAAAGGGCGTTATCATCACCATCTAACTGACCCCCCGACCCAACAGAAGTCGTTTCAAACGATACAATATCGCCAGCAGGGTCACGTACCACTACATCTAAATCATCAATGGTGCCCCAACGCAAGGTCGCCTGCAAATCGCCAGGTCGAACATTAGTGCTCACAGAAAGGAGATAAACCCCTCGCTGAGCAGAATCAAAAGCATTGGCATAAATCGTGTAGGTGCCATCTTGGGGCAAGGTCAGCACCAAGCGAGAATTGTAGTTTGATGGGCTGATGTCGTCATTTTCTCCTAACACATCGCCATCGGGGCCATACAGCAAGACATAGGTATCAAACTCGCTGCTCTCCATGTTAATTTCAACACGTTGATTAGCCCGTCCAACAAAACTGTGCTCCTCATATACAGACCCATCATCTAGGGTTGGGTCATCAGAATCTAAGCTGCCCTCAACCTCTAATAAGGTTGATACATCAGCAGGGGGCGCTTGCTTGTTTCCGTTCTCTGTTCCTACCCGTTCGACAGAGGCTGAGTTTTTCACGCGGGAGACCGCTGCGGAGGGGGCAGCAGTGGCAACACTTCCTAACCCAGTAGCCAGAGACAACGCAAGCAACGTAGATAGAGAAGAAAGGGAACTAAATTTCATGCTGAATTTCAGGCGTTGCCTGATAGAGAATGATTCGAGTCAATGCTGGAACAAATCAATGCTGGAACAAATCAATGCTGGAATCTGACGAGGCTTGAGAGAGTCAATGAACAACCCAACTAAAGAGTTAGGGCTGCTGGGGCACTAAACCAGTCATTACACCCCGCAACAGGCAGACTTAGCGGTTTCCTTTATTAAAATATAAAAAGGAGAACTAAACTAGCGCAGCATCAGCGCGGACTCAAAAGGCTTTTGTTTCTACAAAGTGCCCCATGGGATCAAGCCGCATTTAGCGGTAGATCCCATGGGGCTTAATCGAGGCTTTATTAGGCTCAATCGGCTTGTGGCCGCTGCTTAAAGATCTCAAATAGGGTCTATAGGGCAGAACTACCCTTGTTCAGTTGACATCCTCACCGACCTAAAGGAACGGTGATTCCCAAACCTCACGATTTAGGTTTCTGCTTCATCGCACCTGCCTCTACCCTCAAGGAGTTTATGGTCTTACGGTCGCTCCACAGACTA
>Ga0105044_10009047_pt1 | contig 13642 bp, 12 predicted proteins | sample MAT01_FD_78092 | JGI IMG/M metagenome (GOLD analysis project Ga0105044, IMG submission 78092) | Freshwater microbial communities from Lake Fryxell liftoff mats and glacier meltwater in Antarctica - MAT-01 | ecosystem: Environmental > Aquatic > Freshwater > Ice > Liftoff microbial mat | place...
AGCTGATCGAGCGCCGGCCGGATCCGTTGCATCGAGACGCCGCTGCGCCGAACCGCGGCGAGCACCATCGCCTCGGCCAGACCGACGAACGGAATCGTCGGCTCCTTGGCCTTCGCCGCCGGGATGTAGGAGACGATCGGTGCTCCCATGACGTCCGGGCGACCGGGGAACAACGGACGTAGCCCTTCGCCCAGCTCGCCAGCGTCGACGGAGCGACATCGACGATGCGCGCCGCGTCGGCGACGGTGTACAGCGGAAGCTCGAATCGGCGGGCGACGACGTCAGGCCTCAGGGCAGATCCTCCATCTCGACGACCATTCCGCCACGGCCACCACGGCGGGCAAGGTTCGGTCCGGCCACTGGTCCGGCTCATCTCAGCGTCGGCCCGCTCCTCCGCCGGAGGCCCCGAAGCCTCAGGGTTGTCGACAGGGCGATCGACCGCGATCATGGCCACGATGCCCGCCGATGACGATTCCGCTGCCGGGTTTCGGCGCGTTCGCGTCGTGCTGGAGGTGCCGCCGACCGTCGAACACCCCGAACGCGTCGACCTCGCACTCGCGGCCGAGATCCTCAACAGTGCCGACCTCGCCGACGAGATCTGGGCCGCCAACAACTACGACCCCGATCTCGAAGCCTGAGCGCTCCCCCGGGCGGGCTGTCGCTGAGGGCGTCTCGCCGTTGCGCTCCCGCACTCAACGCGCGACCTTCGGCAACATCGACAGCGGCCCTGGGGCGCGATCTACGACGGAAGGAGGTGGGCGTGGCACAGTTCGTCGATGACATGGTCGGGAAGGCCCACAACGTCGAGGTGGACGATGGACCGACCGTCGGGCCCAGCGACGATGTCGGCCACCCGTGCCACGAAGGGTTCCTCGGCGTCGCCGGCGACGATCAACGCGCCGGGCGTCACCGGGCCAGGCTCGGGCGCGACGTCGAGGAAGGCCCAGACGAAGTCGGTCTGGTCGATCTGCTGCACGTCGGCCGGCAGCGTGACGGCGATCGTCCTCTCGTCGCTCAAGGTCGTCTCCTGACGTGATGCGGATCGGCGCGAACCTCATACCCAGCTCCGTCGCCCACAAGATGCCGCCACTTCACCGCCTCGCACAGTTCGCCCTTCTCGCTACGTTCTCGGTCGCCGCAGCCTGCGCCTGCGCCCTCGGCGTCGATCCAGCGCCGCCGACCTTTCTCGTCGGGGCGTCGCTCGGCGACGACGCGACCATCGACCTTCACATCATCGACTGTGGCGGCGGACCGCTCCGGGCGCTCGACGTCGAACGAGTCGGAAGCGACGATCAGCGGACGCCGCTCTGGAAGGTCGCGACCAACGGATCAAATGGCCCGGTGTTCGAACCTGGGAGGCCGCAGACGATGACCATCGGGACAACTCCGACCGGGATGCGTGAGGCCTTCCCGCTGACGACGGACATCACAGCGGAGAAGCGTCTTGGAGCAGGGGTGAACTTCACCGAGCAACCCGACGCGTCCTATGGCTTCTTCTTCAACGTCGACGCGCTCGTGCCCGACCGGGTTTGGATCGATCGGGGTAGCGAAGGTCAGATCCTCACACCAGACGAGTTCCGCGCCGAAGGCACCGACCTCTGCTCGCTCTCAAGTTGACGGCGGGGTTCCGCATCAGCCCGCTCGGAGCGTGATGGTTTCGCTGACGTCGATGTCGAGGGCGTCGGCGATGGCGCAGAGGCGGGACAGGGCGGCGCCGGCGTAGCGGTTCGCCTCGTCGCGTTGGACCTGCTGCTCGGCGACGTCGAGCTTGCGGGCGAGGTCGGCTTGGGTCCAGCCGCGTGCGATGCGGGCCTTGATGAGCGCGTCGGCGAGGCCGGCCAGCGACGTCGCCTCGATGGTCGTGGTCGTGCCGTCGCGGAGCTGTTCGTATTCGGCGATCTCGGCGCGCAGGTCCTCGACCATGCCGGCGAGCGCGTCGGCCTGGAGGTCCTCGAACCCGTCGTCGCCGGCGTCGCCGCCGTCGACGGCCGACCGGAGGTCGGCGAGCTCGGCGAGCTTCTTCTGCGTCACCTGATACTGCCGTTCGTTGGCGATCATGGCCACGTCTCTCGGGTCGGGTCGATCACGACGATGCCCTTGGGGTTGCCGTTGCGGTCGGTCTGGAAGAACTGCTCGAACGCCTTGGCGCTCGATCGCTCGATGACGTTCGGCGGGAACTCACCGCCGAAGCGGAGCTTCTGCGCCGCCCGGTGGTTGCTGAGGTCGAGCAGCTCGGGAGCGAGTCGCTGGAGCACTCGACGGTCGACACCGGTCGGGCTCCACACGCAGTCGAAGTCGCCGGGCTCGTCCTTCCCCGTGACGAAGCTGCCGTTGAGCCAGACGCGGGTACACCGAGCCTGCGCCAGCGCGGCCAGTCCCTGTGCGAGCCCGTCGAGCTGTCGGCGACGGGTCGGGTTCCACCCGAACGTGTCCGCGATCTCCGTCCAAGTCGCATGGTGCTCTCCCGCAGGCAGGTTGCCGGTGCCCGGATCGAATGCCGGGATCACGCACACAACCTATCTGTTGTGTCGCCCGGTGACACCGCTGGATCTTCATCGGACCGGTCTCGCACGTCCTCGGGTTCGACCCGCAGCGCATCACCGAGACTCGCCGCCAGCTCGACGTCGCGTTGGCTGCGAGCGTGGGAGGGCGCTGGCGGATCGTGGCCATGTCGCGATCGGAGCGAGAAGGTCAGGATGGGAGTCGGGATGACGCCCGCCTCTCGCCCGGGAACGACGAAGGCCCGCCGTCGCCGGCGGGCCTCGGTCACGATGCAACCGCTGGTCAGCTACTCGATGCGGAGGCCGGAGATCGCTCGGCTGATGACGAGCTCCTGGATCTGCTCGGTGCCTTCGAAGATGTCGAAGATCTTGGCGTCGCGGTGCCAACGCTCGACGGGGTACTCGCGGGTGTAGCCGTAGCCGCCGAGGATCTGGATGGCGCGCTCGGTGACCCACACGGCGGTGCGGCCGGCGTAGAGCTTCGACTGGCTGCCCTCGGCGTTGACGTACTTGCCGTTGCGCGACAGCCAGGCTGCCCGCCACACGAGGAGGCGGGCGGCGTCGATCTCCATGCACATGTTGGCGAGCATGAACGCGATCGACTGGTTCATGATGATCGGCCGGCCGAACGCCTCGCGGTCCTTCGCGTACTCGAGCGAGTACTCGTAGGCGGCGCGAGCGACACCGAGCGCCTGGGCCCCGACGGCGGGGCGGGTGGCCTCGAAGGTGGCCATGGCCGGTTGCTTGCCCGAGGTTCCCGTGGCCGGCTTGCCCACCGCTTGGCGGGCCCGGGCCAGCTTCTCGTCGAGCTTCTCCTTGCCGCCGAGCAGGCATGCGCCGGGGATCACGACGTCGTCGAGCACGACCTCGGCGGTGTGCGAGGCCCGGATGCCGTGCTTCTTGTACTTCTGCCCCTGGGAGAGACCGGGGGTGTTGGGCGGGATGACGAAGCTGGCCTGGCCCCGACCCTTGAGCTCGGGGTCCACCGCCGCGACCACGACGTGGATGTCGGCGATCCCCCCGTTGGTGATCCACGCCTTGGTGCCGTTGAGCGTCCACTCGTCCTTGGCCTCGTCGTAGACCGCCCGGGTCCGCAACGAGCTGACGTCGGAGCCGGCGTCGGGCTCGGAGACGCAGAACGCTCCGAGCTTCACGTCGTCGGCGGTGCCGTAGCACTGCGGCACCCACTCCATCGTCTGCTCGGGGGTGCCGTTGCCGGAGATGCCGGCGGCGGCCAGTCCCGACCCCATGATCGACAGACCGATGCCGGCGTCGCCCCAGAACATCTCCTCGACGGCGACGGGGAGCGTCAGGCCGGTCGGGTCGCCGAGCATCGCGTTGGCGATGAAGTCGAAGCCGTAGAGGCCGATCTTGGCGGCCTCCTCGACGATCGGCCAGGGGAACTCCTCGCGCTCGTCCCACTCCTCGGCGGCCGGGCGCATGACGTCGACCGCGAACGTGTGGATCCAGTCCTTGAGCTGCTGCTGGTCGTCGTTGAGTGCGAGCGAGAACTCGGCCATGGCCCATCCTTGCTGTCGGCGCTCGCCGCATCGCTCCCCACGGCGACGACGAGCGTTGGTTACCGGTCGGTAACCCGACCGTAGCAGCGCCCCGATCGGGCCCCGGTCCCGCGGCGGCGGTTCACCCGTCGGTGTCGGGCTCGTCCACGAGCACGGCGTTGGCGACCGTCACCGATGTGACGTGGCCGCAGTAGCAGCGCCCGTGCATCTGCACCTGGCGACCGAGCAGCTCGTCGAGCTCGGACCGATCGGCGACGACGCGCGCCGTGACGTTGACGGGTGGTTCGCCGCCTTCGATCTCCTCGTGGAAGAGGTTGGCGCAGGGTACGGCGACTCGGAACATGGCGTCACGGTACTGGCCGAGCGGAGCCGGTCTCAGCGGCAGAGGTCAGCCGGAAGCGGCTCGCGCACCAAGGTGCGCACCACGCGGCCATCGGGGAGCGCGACCGATCGGCACTCGGCGAAGCCGTTCCCGACGAGTTGGCCCCCGAGCTCGTCGGGGTCGTACATCGCCTGGGTGAGGACGACCGGCTCGACATCGGGTGAGATGACGACGATGTCCGCGTTCCCGCGGACCTCCTCGAGTTGCTGCTCGGGCGACTGGGCGACGTCGAAGAAGCGGTAGGCGTCGATGTTCCAGCGATGCCGCAGCTCCTCGGCGAGCTGGATGCTCGATGGCAGGACGATGTGATCGCGAGCGGCCAGGGCGACGTCGGCCCGCCGGCCCTCGGTCTGCAGCGCCTGACTCAACGTGAAGGTGTCATCGGCAACGGTATCGATGGTGGCCCGCCAGAGCCCCGCCTCGGTGTCGTCGTCGATGACACACGCCGACGTGTTCATGATCGGCTCCTGGCACCAGGTGAAGCGGTTGCCCGGCTTGATCCACAACGTGCTGGAGAGGAGCGCGATCGCGGCGGCGGTGCCGACGACCACCAGGACCCAGGTTCGCCACCCGCGAGGGTCGAGGCGGCGCCGCGCCCCGGCAACCGCGGCCACGACCAACCAGGGCACGAGCGGCAGCATCAGCCACCCGACGGTGTTCGACACCAGCGAGACGAGCACGTTCACCCCGACCGCCGCCCACAACGGCCAGAGCGGAAGGGCCCTGTCGGTGCCGGCCAGCGCACGGGGCCCCTCAGTGGCCCTCGTCCACCTCGTCGGCTCCGACAGCTGCGGGTTCGACCGGTCAGGTGGTGCCGACCCGGTGGCGCCATCCAGGGTCGTAGGGGCAGTGATCGTCGCAGCCGGACCAGCGGTCGACACCAACACGTCCTCGCCGACCGGACGTCGTTCGGCTCCCCGCTGACGGCGCAGGAGCACCACGTAGGCGAGGCCGGCGGTGAGGGGAAGGAGCGGGCCGAGGTAGAGCGCGATCTCGGCGATCCGTGCGGCGAGGATGAGCGGCGGCCCGGCGGTCTGGATGTTCGGCGAGCCGACCGCGAGGTAGTCGAGCACGGCGCGGTAGCTGATCGCCCACCACCAGAGCGAGACAGCCACTGCGACCACCCCGGTCAGCACGCCGTTGCGAACCATGGTGCGACGCGAGGTGCCGACAGCGAGCGACCACACGACGGCCGGCACGGCGAGACCCGGGATGAACGCGACGGCCATCGTGCGGCTGAGCGACATGCAACCGAGCGCGACACCGAGCACGACCGACCATCGCCAGCGCGAGAGCCCGCCGCCGGCGACGAGTGCCGCCACCGCGAGTGCGGCGAACGTGGTGGCCGGCACCATCGTCAGGGCGCCGCGCGCGTTCTCGAGCATCCCAGGAACGCACAGCACCAGCGCAGCGGCGGCGAGCCCGGCACCGCCATCGGCAAGCCGGCGCACGGTCCAGTAGACGAGGATCGCCGAGACGGCGGTGAGGGCGATGTTCTCCCAGATGACGGTGGCCTGGTCGACCCCGAAGAGCCATTGCGACGGTGCGCCCAAAAGGGCCTGCATGGGACCGGTGTACCCGCCGTGCAGCGCGTCCCACATGCTCGACCCCTGGCGCAAGCGCCCGAAGTACGCCACACCGCGGACGTAGCCGACCTCTTCGTGGTCCCACAGCCTCGAACCCCGGTGGGTCTCGAACCACGCGACGTTCGCCACCACCCAGGCCGCGGCGAGCAGCACCATCCCGTTCCAGCCGGTCCACCACCGGGCGCGAGGCACCGCAACGCTCTCGGCGGCCGGGTCCGCGTCCGGCCGTTCGGCAACCGTGCTCGCCCCGTTCGCCACGTCCGTCATCCTCGCGCCGACCGGCGGTCGGAGCGAGAAGGGCGATGACTCCTTCCTCCCGCATGGTCTCTCCCGGAGGACATCCTCTCGCCGGTACGCCGGACGCCCGTACGTGCGAGCACGGTCACGCAGCGCCATCCGGCCATCCCCGTCCGCCGAAGAGCGCGTCGTTACGCTCGCCCGACACGACGGAGGAGGGACCATGTTCGTTCCCAAACGGTGGCTGGTGCCCGGTGCGCTCAGCATCTTGTTGCTCACGATGGTGATGGCGTTGGCGCTCTCGGGCTTCCGCCCAGGAGGGGACGCGGAAGCGATCGGCGTGGCGGCCCGCTCGCCCTACCTGGACACCGATCTCGCACGGTCGATGGCGGATCCGGCGCTGTGCACCCCGGGCGTGGCCGAGCCCGTGGCCCTCACCGCCCAGGAGGAGGCCGACATCCGTGCCTACCTCGAGGCCGTCGAGGCCAACAAGTCCATCGTCATCACCGACGCCGGCACCAACAGCGGCGTGATCACCGACAACCAGTTCACCGACGGTGGGTTCGGCGACATCGGCCTGCAGTGGCGTGAGGTCGAGGTCGGCGCACCCGTCACGAACATCCACATCTCGGGCACCGGCAACACCACGACGATCGTCGTGGGCGACGACAACGTCGTCACCGTGGTTCCGGACGAGTCCGTCACCGTCGCACCGACACCGCCGCCGGTCGAGACGCCCGATCCGTCGCTGGTCTCCACCCCGCCGGTCGAGGTCGTGGCTCCGGTCGTCGGGACGCCGACGGTCCCCGCCATGACCCCGACGTCCGACGCCGGTAGGCCTTCCTGATCGATCCGATCCGAGCCCGGCTGGTCCCACCCGGCGTGGTGGAACCGGCCGGGCTCGGTCGCGTCCGGGACCGGACGCGCAACGAGAGAACCCGCCTGCCGGCCTGCTCCACCGATACCCGGCCGGATCAGCTGGGCGTCGGCAGCTCCAGGGTGATCCCGGGGTCGAGCTCGGGGCGGAACACTTCGAGGTGGTCGGCCAGTTGCTCGGCCTGCTCCCCCGCTGCGGCGAAGAACGACTGGCAGCGATCACCGACCACGGCGGTGGGCTGGTCCAGGCACCAGCGTCCGACCTCGGTCCAGTTCTCGGGCAGCACCGACCCGATCCAGGCGGTGTAGCCCACCGCGAGGTCGACGTCGCGGTCGGTGAAGAGCTCCTCGACGAAGTCCCGTCCGAATCGGCCCTCGACCCGGGCCACGAGCACGTCGTGGCTCGTGAGGCCGACCAGGTCGATCGTCTCGCCGTCGTACTCGTAGCCGAGCACCCCCGCGTCGTTCAGGGCGACCGTTCCTCCCGGGTACCAGCGGTTGAGGAACTCGACCGACTGCTTGTGCTGCAGGTGGATCTCCTCGCTCCCCCGGATCGCGCTCGTGTAGGTGCCGACCTGGAGCACGGCCGGTAGCAGCACGGCGATCGGCACCAGCGACAGCGCGGGCACCCGGTCCAGCGGGAGGCGCACCGCGGCGAGGCAGATGGCATAGATCAGCGCCGCTGCGGCCATGGCCTGGTAGCGGCCGAGCCAGCTCAGCGTGACCGGCCCGAACGCGACGAACCCGACGGCCACGACGAAGGCGGCGACGAGCGGCGCCAGTGCGGGCGTACGGAGACGACGCAGCGCCACGACGAGCACGACGGCGGCCAGGATGACCAGCGCGCCGAGACGACGATCGACCATCAGAGTGGAGAGCGGTCGGAGCAGCGTGAAGTCCGACGTCGCTCCCCGCCCCTTGGCGATGACGCTGTCGGGCAGCGCGTACTGACCGAACGCCAGGTTCACCGCGGCGACCACGGCGACCGGCACCAGCGCGGCGACAACCCACCCGCCGATCTCGACCGCCCGGCTGGTGATCGACGGGCCGAGGTCCCCGCCGTCGGTGGGGCGCTGGACCACGAGGTACGCCACCGCGCACCCGGCGACCACCAGCAGCATCTCGTAGCGGATCGACGTGCCCACGAGGAAGAGGATCGGCAGCAGCCAACGCGCCGTCTGACGACGGGCCGCATCGTCGCCCACTCGATCGGCCAGCGCAGCCAAGGCGGCCAGCACGACCGCTACCTGGAGGGTGTGCTCCATCCCCATCAGCGTCAAGCCGACCAGGGCGAGCGAGAAGGGAACCGCCACCGCCACCGCCACCCCGGCCCAGACCGAACCGAACCGAACCGAACCGAACCGAACCGAACCGAACCGCTCGATGATCGGGATGCGGCTCATCGTCCAGAGCGCCCACAGGCTGGCCACCACGCCGAGCAGGAGCGGCACGATCGGCGCCGGGATCCGGACGACCAGCAGCGCGGCCTCGAGCAGGTTCCACGCCGGCGCCGACGACGCCGACTGGTACGTCCCGGCCTGCACGCCCCAGGTTCCGGTGAAGGCGAGTCGATCGGCCAGCGCCAGGTGGATGTAGGCGTCGTCGAGCGCGTACACGAGGCTGCCCGTCGACTGGACGGTGCGCACCAGCCAGAGCGCAACCGTGGCGAGCAGCACCACGGCGCTCACCCCGAAGACGATCCGTCGGTGGCGGGGGTCGGTCTCACCCGCGAAACCACTCGACGGGTCCACCGCGAACCTGGAACCGTCGGTGTCGGGCCGGTCGGCGACGCTCGTGGCGGACGTGCGCTCGGTGCCCCGCGTGGTCACCCGGCGGAGTGTAGGACGGCACCCCGTTCGACCCCGGCCAGCTGAGGAGGGGTCCGGCGGGCGGCACCGACCCCGCCGGATCGGCTAGCGGTCTACGCCCCGAGCCAAGGTCCGGGACCAACGACCAAGGACCTCACTTGATTCGGCGGACGGTGCCCCGCGCGAGAAGTAGGGATGGAGCAGGGATCGACCTCCCCTCTTGCCACGAACGCGCAGAGGCCCGCCTCCTGGAAGCGGGCCTCTCGCAGGACAAAACTGCAGATCAGTTACTCGATCCGCAGGCCGGAGATGGCCCGGCTGATGACGAGCTCCTGGATCTGCTCGGTGCCTTCGAAGATGTCCATGATCTTGGCGTCGCGGTGCCAGCGCTCGACGGGGTACTCGCGGGTATAGCCGTAGCCGCCGAGGATCTGGATGGCGCGCTCGGTGACCCATACGGCGGTGCGGCCGGCGTAGAGCTTGGACTGGGAGCCTTCGGCGTTCTTGTACTCGCCGTTGCGGGACAGCCAGGCGGCCCGGTAGACGAGCAGGCGGGCGGCGTCGATCTGGGTGCACATGTTGGCGAGCATGAACGCGATGGACTGGTTCATGATGATCGGCTTGCCGAACGCCTGGCGGTCCTTGGCGTACTCGAGGGAGTACTCGTAGGCCGCTCGGGCGATGCCGACGGCCATGGCGGCGACGGCGGGGCGGGTGGCCTCGAAGGTGGCCATCGCCGGCTGCTTGCCGCTGGGGGCCTTCTTGGCCTCCTTGGCGCGGGCCAGCTTGTCGTCGAGCTTCTCCTTGCCGCCGAGCAGGCAGGCACCGGGGATGCGGACGTCGTCGAGCACGACCTCGGAGGTGTGCGACGCCCGGATGCCGTGCTTCTTGTACTTCTGGCCCATCGAGAGGCCGGGCGTGTTCGGCGGGATGATGAAGCTGGCCTGGCCACGGCTCTTGAGCTCGGGGTCGACGGTGGCCACCACCACGTGGATGTTGGCGATGCCGCCGTTGGTGATCCACGCCTTGGTCCCGTTGAGGGTCCACTCGTCCTTGGCGGCGTCGTAGACGGCCTTGGTGCGCAGACCCGAAACGTCCGAGCCGGCGTCGGGCTCGGACACGCAGAAGGCGCCCAGCTTGACGTCGTTCTCGTCGCCGTAGCACTGGGGCACCCACTCGATGACCTGCTCGGGGGTGCCGTTGCCGGCGATGCCCGCGGCGGCGAGGCCCGAACCGAAGATGGCGAGACCGATGCCGGCGTCGCCCCAGAACAGCTCCTCCATGGCGACCGGCATGGTGAGGCCGGTGGGGTCACCCATCATCGCCTGGGCCATGAAGTCGAAGCCGTAGAGCCCGACCTTGGCGGCCTCCTGCACGACCGGCCAGGGGAACTCCTCGCGCTCGTCCCACTCCTCGGCCACCGGACGCACCACGTCCCTGGCGAACTCGTGGACCCAGTCACGGATCTGGATCTGGTCCTCGTTGAGCGACAGCGAGAAATCGGCCACGGATGCTCCCATGTTCAGCGCACCGGCGGTGCGGTTGATCGAGGTGGGGTTCCTGCCGGCTGACCGACAAGTTACCCCCCGGTAACTTCGAGAGTAGCCGTGGGTCCGATGCCTGACAACCCCGCCGTTCGACCCATCTCCGCGGGCCCGGGAGGGGCGCGGAACTGGTTCCGGCGCCCGACCCTGACGGGGCCCTGAACCCGACGCCGACGACGAGACGTGGACCGACTGCGCACGGTGACCGCCGGAGCCCGAGCCTGAAATCCCTGCGTCGATCCGGCGCGAACAGGTGCGCTGGAGGACGAGCGCGGGGAGGATGGCGGCAACGGTGGTCGGTCGTGGCGAACAGCCCGACCTCGGTCGAGGGCCCACCGGGAAGCTGAGGCAGTCGTGAACGAGCAGGCGGGTCCATTCCGCGTCGCCGATCTGTCGGATCCCACGATCCGGCACCTCCGGCTCGAGGCGCTCCAGAAGGCGCACCGGGCTCGGGAGTCGCTCGAGCGCCAGGTCGAACGGATCGAACGGTCGCCCGCAGGCGATCGCAGGGCGTCCGGTGCGTCCGGTGCGTCGGGAACCTTCGAGGAGGATGCTGCGCGGCTGGAGGACATCCACCGCAACCTCCAGCACGAGCGCCGCGTCGCCCGGCGCCCGTTCCACCGCCGCGCCGATCGGTTGGTCGTCGCGCTCGAGCTTGCCGAGCGCCTGGCACTCGACCGGCGGGGGTTCGCCGACTACGCGGACTACGAGGCTCGCGGGGCCGACGAGCCGGTGCCCGACATCATCGACATCGATCGGCTGGAAGAGGCGGCCCGGGAGCTGGCCGAGGCCGAGGCCACCCTCGCCGAGCTCGACCGCGCCACCGCAGCGGAGCCATCCGACGAGGTGACCGACCTCCCGGTCTGGTTCGTCGATCCGGTGCTGCGGGCCAGCGGGCGAACCCGGCCCACGATGGCGCGTCGGAGCCTCTTCGACCGCACCGGACCGGGGCGACCGGACGACCTCACCGAAGATGGCTTGATCGCCCCCCTCCTCCCCCTCCGTCGCCCACCGAAGAAGCGGGCGGACACGCCCCGCAGCGGCGACTCGGGGGGATCCGACGGCGGGGTGCTCGGCGAGATCGTGCGCGACGGACACACGATCCGGATCCAGAAGGCACCCGGGCTGCCCTACGCCGACGACGAGGACGTGACGGGTCTCGGGCCCGACAGCATCACCTACGGCGATCCCCATCGGCTCAACTGAACCGACCGGTCACCGGCGGAAGCCCTTCTCACTTCGGAGCGACGAGCCCGGACCACTACCGTGGGCGGGACCATGAGCACCGACACGTCCGCTCCCGCGGCCCCGAACGTCCCCGACAAGCCGGCCCTCGAAGGGCTCGAGGAGCGGTGGGGTGCGGTCTGGGAGGAGCAGGGCACGTTCCGGTTCGACCGGGACCACACGCGTGACGAGATCTTCTCGATCGACACGCCGCCGCCCACGGTCAGCGGGTCGCTGCACGTCGGCCACGTGTTCTCGTACACCCACACCGACACCATCGCCCGGTACCAGCGGATGCAGGGCAAGGAGGTCTTCTACCCGATCGGCTGGGACGACAACGGACTGCCCACCGAGCGTCGGGTGCAGAACTTCTACAACGTCCTGTGCGATCCGTCGCTGCCCTACGAGCCCGGCTTCGAGCCGCCCTTCAACGGCGACGTTCCCACCGGCAAGAACAAGCCCCGCCAGGTCCCCATCTCGCGGCGCAACTTCGTGGAGCTCTGCGACCGGCTCACCGCCGAGGATGAGGTCGTCTTCGAGGAACTGTGGCGCAAGCTCGGCCTGTCGGTGGACTGGACGATGACGTACGCCACCATCGACCAGCGCAGCCAGAAGGTCGCCCAGCTCGCCTTCCTGCACAACGTCGAGCGGGGCGAGGCCTACCAGTCCGAGGCGCCCGTGCTCTGGGACGTCGACTACACCTGCGCCGTCGCCCAGGCCGAGCTCCAGGACCGCGAGCTGCCGGGCGCCTACCACCGCATCCCGTTCGTCCGCAACGACAACGGCGAGCCCATCTTCATCGAGACGACCCGGCCCGAGCTCATCGCCGCGTGCGTGTCGCTGGTCGCCCACCCCGACGACGAGCGCTACCAGGGCGTGTTCGGCACCACCGTCCGCACCCCGCTCTACGGCGTCGAGGTCGAGATCCGCGCCCACGAGCTGGCCGACCCCGAGAAGGGGTCGGGCATCGCCATGATCTGCACCTTCGGTGACACCACCGACGTCATCTGGTGGCGAGAGCTGCAGCTGGCGACCCGATCGATCGTCACCGAGCGGGGCCGCATCCAGCAGGACACCCCCGACTGGATCTCCGCCGCCGACGCCGACCCCGACGCCGAGGAGCGGTACGCGGCGATGGCGGGCAAGACGGTCAAGCAGGCCCAGGTCATCGTCGTCGAGCAGCTCCGCGTTGCGGGACAGCTCGACGGCGAGCCTCGTGCCATCGTCCACCCGGTCAAGTTCTACGAGCGCGGCGACCGTCCGCTCGAGATCATCACCAGCCGCCAGTGGTACATCCGCAACGGCGGCCGCGACGCCGATCTGCGCGAGGCGCTGCTGCACCGGGGCAAGGAGCTGGCCTGGCACCCGGCGTACATGCAGACCCGGTTCGAGAACTGGACCAACGGCCTCAACGGCGACTGGCTCGTCTCGCGCCAGCGCTACTTCGGCGTGCCCTTCCCCGTCTGGTACCCGGTCACCGCCGACGGCGAAACCGATCACGACCACGCGATCTTGGCCGACGCGGCGGCGTTGCCCATCGATCCCTCGTCGACTCCGCCTCCCGGTTTCGACGAGGCCCAGCGAGGCCAGCCCGGCGGCTTCGTCGGCGACCCCGACGTCATGGACACCTGGGCCACCTCGTCGCTCACCCCCCAGATCGCCACCGGCTGGGGCGACGACCCGGACCTGTTCGAGCGCACCTTCCCCATGGACCTGCGGCCGCAGGGCCACGACATCATCCGCACGTGGACGTTCTCGACCGTCCTGCGCTCGCACCTCGAGCACGGGTCGCTGCCGTGGGCCAACGTCGCGCTGTCGGGTTGGATCCTCGATCCCGACCGCAAGAAGATGTCCAAGTCGGTCGGCAACGTCGTCACCCCGGCCCACCACATCGATCAGTACGGCGCCGACGCGGTCCGCTACTGGGCCGCCAGCGGCCGACCGGGCACCGACACCGCGTTCGA
>Ga0105044_10009048_pt1 | contig 13641 bp, 3 predicted proteins | sample MAT01_FD_78092 | JGI IMG/M metagenome (GOLD analysis project Ga0105044, IMG submission 78092) | Freshwater microbial communities from Lake Fryxell liftoff mats and glacier meltwater in Antarctica - MAT-01 | ecosystem: Environmental > Aquatic > Freshwater > Ice > Liftoff microbial mat | place...
CGTCTGCAGGTTCAAGCCCTGAAAGATGACGTGCCCGGTTGAAGGCGTATCGAGCGCCCCGAGCAGGTGTAAGCGCGACGACTTGCCCGAGCCCGAAGGCCCCATGATCGAAACGAACTCGCCGGTCGTGATATGCAGGTCCACCCCGCGCACGGCCTGCACCACACGCGTTCCCTGCGTGTACGACTTCGTGACGTTGACGAGATCCATCATTGCGAGTAGTGTCCTGACCGTGAACTAGCGACATCCCAACGCGGACTGGCCTTCATGCAAACGCGTCGGGATTGGTTTTCGACCCTGAAAGGGTCGCCGGATACAGCCTTGGGATAGGTTACATTTGATTTTCGACCCTGAAAGGGTCGCACGGAACCAGCAGTGATCGATCAATCCCAGACGTACTCTTTCTTGTATTTGACCAGGAACTCACGAAACTCCTCCTGAAACGATTTCAATTCGTGATGTTACTTTTGTTTGCGATGTAACCAATCACCTGTTCGATCATCGACTGGCTGACGGAGTATGCGCCATACCCGTTCTGCCAATGAAAATCGTCATAACGTCGTCCGCGATTCTTTAACCAGGTTTACCCGGGGCTTCCGCCCTGGGCTTTATCGGGTGACCCTTTCAGGGTCGAAGAACGTTTCTCCCGGGCTGCACTATTTGAATTCTTCCGATTCAGTTCTTTTTCACTTTCATCAATAGTCGGCATCAATGGTCGACCCGCTCTAAATCTGTTGCCGCAGGCCCTCCAGCAACTCAATTACCCGCGCACTAATGCTTGAGTTTCTTGTATTTGATCCGATGCGGCGTATCCGCGTCCACGCCCAGTCTGGCGCGGCGTTGTTCCTCGTAGGTGCGGTAGTTGCCTTCGCACCAGGTCACTTTGCTGTCGCCCTCAAAGGCGAGGATGTGGGTGGCCAGGCGGTCGAGGAACCAGCGGTCGTGGCTGATGACGACGGCGCAGCCGCCGAAATTCAACAGGGCCTCTTCGAGGGCGCGCAGTGTGTCGACGTCCAAATCGTTCGTCGGTTCGTCCAGCAGCAACAGGTTGCCGCCGCTGCGCAGCAGTTTCGCCAGATGGATGCGGTTGCGTTCACCGCCGGAGCAGGAGCCGACCAGTTTCTGCTGGTCGGGGCCCTTGAAGTTGAAGCGGGACACGTAACCGCGGCTGGCGACCTTCTTGTTACCCAGCATGAAGAAGTCGGCCCCGCCGGTGATCTCTTCGAAAATGCTTCTCTTCGGATCGAGAGCATCGCGGTTCTGATCGACGTGGGCGGGCTTCACAGTGTCGCCGACGCGCAACACGCCACTGTCGGGCTGTTCTTCGCCGACGATCATCTTGAACAGCGTCGTCTTGCCGGCACCGTTGGGGCCGATAACGCCGACGATGCCGCCCTTGGGAAGGCTGAAGTTCATGTCTTCAAACAACAGGTTATCGCCGAAGGCTTTCGACACACCCTCCGCCCGGACGACGAGATCGCCCAGCATCGGCCCGGGGGGAATCTGGATCGTCAGTTCCTCTTCGCGCTCCTCGTAAACCTGTGATTGCAACTTTTCGATGGCCGCCATGCGGGCTTTGCTCTTGGCAACGCGGGCGCGCGGGGCCATCTTCGCCCACTCCAATTCGCGGTCGAGTGCTTTCTTGCGTGCGTTGTCGGTCCGCTCTTCTTTGTCCATCCGGGCTTTCTTCTGTTCCAGCCACGAGGAGTAGTTCCCCTTGAACGGATGGCCCAGCCCGCGATCCAGCTCGAGAATCCATTCCGCGACATTGTCGAGGAAGTAGCGATCGTGCGTGACCGAAACTACGGTTCCCTTGTAGTCCTTCAGGTGCCTTTCCAGCCAGTCGACTGATTCGGCATCGAGATGGTTGGTCGGTTCATCCAGCAGCAGCAAGTCGGGTTGTTGCAGCAGCGTCTTGCACAGTGCGACCCGGCGGCGCTCACCGCCGGAGAGTTGCTCGACGGGGGCATCGCCGGGCGGCAGGCGCATCGCGTCCATGGCGATCTCGACTTCACGGTCGAGGTCCCAGAGGTTCTGGGCGTCGATGATGTCTTGCAGCTTTCCCATCTCATCGGTCAGCTTGTCGAAGTCGGCGTCGGGAAGGCCCATTTCGTCGCCGATTTCGTTGAAACGCTTCATGATTCTGCGCTTGTCTTCAACGGCTTCTTCGACATTCTCGCGGACAGTCTTGCCCGGCGTCAGGTGCGGTTCCTGACGGACATGGCCGATGCTGATCCCCGCCTTGGCACGGGCGGTGCCCATGAAGTCGTCGTCTTCCAGGGCCATGATTTTCAGCAGCGTGCTCTTGCCCGAGCCGTTGCTGCCGATCACGCCGATCTTGGCACCGGGGTAGAACGCGAGCCAGATGTTCTTCAGCACTTCCTTGCGGTCGTAGAGTTTGGTGAGACTTTCGATGGTGAAGATGTACTGCTCGGCCATGAGTCATTCGCCCTGACAATGGGGATGGAGTTTCTACATCTAGATGATAGAGGGTCTTCGCGGCTTGGGAACCGCCACTGCCGTTTGCCCGGATTTCAATGGAAGGCATTTTCGTTCTTGTCAGGTTGCCTATAGTGAAGGTAGCCGATTTCGTAGTTTACTGCTTGCCCGTGTCGTGCCTTTTCCTTTGGCGTCGTTGACAGGCATCATGGCATCCCCTTCCGGGTTTAACCAGCCACGGCACACCAACGACGGAACGCCCGCCGCCGCACGACTGCACGCACTTGGCTGGTGGCTGCCGGAACGTCTGCTCCCCGTCAATGATCCCGCGCTCCTCCGCATGGTGATGGCCGACCTGACCGTCGCTGTCATCGTCGTGCTGACTTATCAGGGCCTTGCCGTCGCGCAGGGCGGCCACGGTTCGCATGAACCGGGCGGCGATGGTCAACCCGTGGCCGGCTACCTGCCGGCCACTTCGCTGGCAGACTTGGGCGACCGGACATTCATTCGCGATCACCGCATCCAATACCCATGTGTCTCCGGGGCGATGGCCAATGGCATCGCCTCCGTCGAGATCGTCGAAGCGATGAGCCGGGCCGGCATGCTTGGCTTCTTCGGCTCGGCCGGCCTGTCGCTTGACCGCATCGATGAAGCCATATCACGCCTGCAGAGGTCGCTCGGGTCTCAACCGCACGGCTTCAATCTAATTCACAGCCCAAATGAAAGCGACCACGAATTCGCGACCGCCGATCTGTACATCCGTCGCGGCGTACGTCTGATCGAGGCCTCCGCCTATTTGCGGCTGACACCCGCTGTCGTGCGGTTCCGGTTGCACGGTATTCATGAAGACGAACAGGGCCGGGTGGTCACGCCGAACCGGGTGATTGCCAAAGTGTCCCGCATCGAGGTGGCGACGCGTTTCTTCAGCCCCGCGCCGGAGAAGATCGTTCAGGAACTTGTACAGGCCGGACACCTGACGGCCGCACAGGCGGAACTCGCAAAGCGGGTTCCGGTCGCGCAGGACATTACTGCCGAAGCGGATTCTGGCGGCCACACCGACAATCGCCCCGCCATCACGCTGCTTCCCACCTTGCTGGCCGCACGCGACCGCCTGCAACGAGAGTTTGGCTACCCCGAACCGCTGCGAGTGGGGCTGGGCGGTGGCATCGCAACGCCGCAAGGTGTCGCGGCGGCTTTCGCGATGGGTGCCGCGTACGTCGTCACCGGGTCGATCAACCAGGCCTGCGTCGAGTCGGGGTCATCCGACATCGTGCGTGGAATGCTCGCGGAGGCGGAGCAGGCTGATGTGGCGATGGCACCCGCGGCAGACATGTTTGAGATGGGCGTGAAGGTGCAGGTGCTGAAGCGCGGCACCATGTTCGCCATGCGCGCCAACAAACTGTATGAGCTCTACCGCGCCTACCCATCGCTGGAAGCGTTGCCCGATTCGGAACGGCAGTCGCTGGAGAAGAACCTGCTGCGGGCCAGCATTGAGCAGATCTGGGCCGAAACCAGCGACTTCTTCCGCAAACGCGACCCGCGCCAGCTTGTGCGTGCCGCCGCGGAGCCGAAGCATCGCATGGCGCTGGTGTTCCGCTGGTACCTCGGCATGGCGTCGCGCTGGGCAAATGCAGGCATCGCCGACCGCAAAGTCGATTATCAGGTCTGGTGCGGGCCGGCGATGGGGGCCTTCAACGAATGGGTGAAGGGCACCGCCTTTGAAAAAGTCGAAAACCGCAAGGTTGCTTCGGTCAACTACAGCCTGCTTCACGGCGCGGCGATCCTGAACCGGCAGATGCTGCTGCGTCAACAGGGCATCGACATGCCGGTGGAAGCGTTCGATCTCGCCCCTGTTGAGCCGGGTTACGTAACACGCGCGCAGAGGGAATCCGGATGAGTGTGCAGGACCGTACGGGGACGCCGTTCGTCCCTCTGGCGATTGTCGGCATCGGTTGCTTGTTCCCGCGCGCCGAAAACGCCCGGTCCTACTGGCTGAACATCAAACGCGGCACTGACTGCATCACCGACGTGCCGCCCTCGCACTGGAACCCCGACGACTACTTCGACCGCGACCCCAAGTCTCCCGACCGCACCTACGCCGTCCGCGGCGGTTTCCTCGAACCGGTTGATTTCTCCCCCATCGAGTTCGGCATCGCGCCAAACGATCTCGAAGCCACCGATACTTCACAACTGCTAGGCCTCGTGGCCGCCAAACAGGCCCTGCGCGACGCCGGCTACGGCGATGGCAAAGCGTTCGACCGCAGCCGTGTCAGCACCATTCTCGGCGTGACTGGCACCCTGGAACTGGTGATCCCGCTTGGTGCCCGCCTGGGCCATCCCAAGTGGAAGAAAGCCCTCGACCGGGCCGGCGTTCCCGAAGCGCAGTCGAAGCAGGTGATGGACGAAATTGCCGAGTCGTACGTTGGCTGGCAGGAGAATTCGTTCCCCGGACTGCTGGGCAACGTGGTGGCCGGCCGCATCGCCAATCGGCTTGATCTGGGCGGGACGAACTGCGTTGTCGATGCAGCCTGCGCCAGTTCGCTCAGCGCGATCCATCTCGCATCGCTCGAACTCGCGGCCGGCCGATCGGACATGGTCGTGACCGGCGGCGTCGACACATTCAATGACATCTTCATGTTCATGTGCTTCAGCAAGACCCCGGCCCTGTCGCCGACGGGCGATGCCAAGCCGTTCGACATCCACGGCGACGGCACGATTCTCGGTGAGGGCCTTGGCATCGTCGTGTTGAAACGACTTGCTGATGCCGAACGGGATGGCGATCGCATTTATGCCGTCATCCGCGGGCTGGGCTCATCGAGCGATGGCAAGGGGAACGCCATCTACGCCCCCGTCGCCGCCGGACAGGTGAAGGCCCTGCGGCGGGCATATCACGAAGCGGGCATCACGCCGAACACGATCGAGTTGATCGAGGGCCATGGCACCGGCACCCGAGTGGGCGATGGGGTCGAAGTCAGCGCTCTGTCCGAAGTCTACCGCGAAGCGGGCGCGGCACCGGCCAACTGCGCTTTGGGAAGCGTCAAATCGCAGATTGGCCACACCAAGGCCGCGGCCGGCGCGGCGGGACTCATCAAGGCAGCACTCGCACTGCACTTCAAAGTGCTGCCGCCCACGTTGAAGGTGACAGAACCGCTGGAACTGTTGAAGGGCGAAGAATCACCCTTCTACGTGAACACGGATCAACGCCCGTGGGTCGGTTCGAAGGAACACCCGCGTCGGGCGGCCGTCAGCGCCTTCGGCTTCGGCGGCAGCAACTTCCACTGCGTGCTCGAAGAGCACGGCGCGAAGCAGAAGCAGGTCGATTGGCCCGGCGACGTTGAGATCGTCGCCCTGTCTTCACCCGACAAAGGCGACTTGTCACGTCGCCTTGCCGGCTTGCGCGAACAGCGTACCTGGGCCGCGGTTCGCCAGGCGGGTCGCGAAACCCGCCATGCGTTCGCAGTTTCAGAGGCACATCGTCTATTACTGGTGGTTCAGAAGGATACAGACATCGCGCATCTGGTAGATGCTGCGGCGGCGAAGCTGCGTGATGATGCGGCATTCTGGCGGCTGCCCGAAGGCGCCTGCTACGGCTCGGGCGCGCCGGCAGGCACTTTGGCCGTGCTGTTCCCGGGACAGGGGAGCCAGTACGTCGGCATGCTTCGCGACCTGGCCTGCACCTTCCCCGAGATGAAGGACGTGCTGGCCGATGGCAACCGCGTCTTCGCCCGCATGGCGGCCGGGGAGTTCGCGGGTCGGCTCAGCGATGCAATCTATCCGCCTGCGTCGTTCAACAAAGACGGCCGTGAAACACGTGAGCGCAGGCTGCGCCGCACGGAGGTCGCCCAACCCGCCATTGGCGCTGTTGCACTCGGCGCGTTGAAGGTTCTCGAATCGTTCGGCCTGTCTGCCGATGCCTATGCAGGGCACAGCTATGGCGAACTGCCGGCCCTGTGTGCCGCCGGTGTACTCGACGACGAAGCGCTGCACACGGTTTCTCGCCTGCGCGGCCACCTGATGGCGTCTTTCCGTACGCAGGACGCCGGAAGTATGTTGGCCGTGCACGCCCCGCTGGCTGCCATTCAGCAGGTCATCGATGAGGAATCGCTCGATCTGGTGATCGCGAATCGCAATGCCCCATCGCAGGCGGTGCTGTCCGGTGCCAGTGCCGAGATTGACCGGGCGACCAGCGCGCTCGATCGCCGGCAGCTTCGCCACACGCGATTGCCCGTGGCCGCGGCTTTTCACTCTCCACTGGTGGCGCGGGCACGCGAGCCTTTCCATGAAGCGCTCAGTGAAGTGACGATCGGTTCCACTCGTAAGCCGGTCTTCGCGAACACGACCGGTGCCGCGTACCCAAGCGAACCGACGGCCATCCGCGCATTGCTGAGCGGGCAACTGGCCGAGCCGGTCGAGTTCACCCGGCAGATCGAAGCCATGGCGCACGACGGCGTGCGAACATTCGTCGAAGTCGGCCCCGGCTCGACACTGACAAAGCTGGTGTCGTCGATTCTCGGCGATCGCACGGCCGAATTCCCCGGCTGGGATGCGTTCGCCATTGACGCCTCGACCGGTAAGCGATCCGGCATCCTCGACCTGGCCCAGACGCTCGCCCGCATCGCGGCGCATGGTCATCCGCTCGATCTCAAGTCGTGGAACGACGATGGCATCGAGCCGGAACCGCCGAAGAAGGGCCTGCTCGTCCCGATCTGCGGCGCGAACTATGTCGCACCGAAGCCGGTGAAGAGAGAACTGCCGAAACCCGCCGTGTTGCCGACGCCCGCGCCAGTACCCATTCCTCAAGTCATCCGCGTTGTTCCCCCGGAAAAGCCGAGACGTATGTACCCGACGACCGAACCGACCGTATCCGGTGAATCGCTGTCGCAGGCCTTGCAGGTGACGCAGCAAAGCCTGGCCGCGTTCCAGTCGCTGCAGGAGCAGACAGCGAACCTGCATCGCCAGTTCCTCGAAAGCCAGGAAGCGGCCCAGCGCACGCTGCAGATGCTCGTCGACCAGCAGCACGTGTTGCTGACCGGCGTGGCAACGCCAAAGTCGATGCTGGCCCCGGTTCGCGCGGTGACCCCGCAGCGCCCGGCAGCCCCGCACCGCAACGGCGATAGCAACGGCCATGCACCCAAACCGACCGCGCCGCCCGTTAGCCGCGACCCGGAGGCTCCGCGAAGGGAAGCGCGGAACGTGCAGCCCGCGCGCTCCGCTCCGGAAGCCCCCCGCGTAGCTGCTAACGGCGACGTCGCGGCTGTCCTGCTCGCAGTGGTAGCCGAGAAGACCGGCTACCCGACCGAGATGCTGAACCCCGAGATGGCGCTCGATGCCGACCTGGGGATCGACTCGATCAAGCGGGTTGAGATCTTCTCCGCCTTGCAGGAAAAGCTGCCCGGGTCGCCGATCGTGCAGCCGGAACAGCTCGGCACGCTGCACACGCTGGCGGACGTGATTGCTTTCCTCTCGACCGACCCGCTCAGCCGCGACTCGGAGGGTTTCCGGAGAGTCGCGCGGGACGAGCAACCCCAGCAGAAGCGCTCAACTCCGGCAACTGTTCACGTCGCGGCTAACGGTGATGTCGCGACCGTACTCCTCGCCGTCGTCAGCGAGAAGACCGGCTACCCGACGGAGATGCTGAACCCTGAGATGGCGCTGGACGCCGACCTGGGGATCGACTCGATTAAACGCGTTGAAATCTTCTCCGCCTTGCAGGAAAAGCTGCCCGGATCACCGATCGTGCAGCCGGAACAGCTCGGCACGTTGCACACGCTGGCGGACGTGATTGCGTTTCTTTCCGGCCCGAACGCGGAGGCACCGGCCGCAAAAAAAAAGTCGGTAGCCGCGCCGGCTGAGGCCGACGCGGCGATCGAACGCGGCATCCTGCGGGCCGTACCGCATGCCGGCAACTGGCAGAAGCGCGTGAAGCTCGCCCCGGGCAGCACGGTTGTGCTGGTCGGTGAACTTTCGCCCCTGGCGGAGTCACTGTCAGGTTGGTTGGACTCACAGCGGCTCAACGTCGTTCGAGCGACTTGGAGCGACGCCGCGCAGCGGCACGATGCGGCGGGATTGATCCTGCTGGCGCCCGCAACTCCCGATGCATCATTCCCGCTGCGCAGCTTCCAATGGCTGCGGTCTTACGTGAAATCGGCGGGCCGCAAGCTGTTCGCGACGATCTCATCACTGGGCGGTACCTTCGGCATCAATCAAGTTCAAGGCGACGCCGTGACCGGTTGCCTGGCAGGCCTTGCGAAGACGGCCGTTCGCGAATGGCCCGGCGTTTCCTGCAAGGCGATTGACGCATCCGTCGATGCGCCGATTGATCTCATCGCTCAAGCATTGCTGCAGGATGAGGCAACCGAAGTCGGCGTTTCTGCTTTCGGTTTTACTGTTCTGGAACTCGACATTGCCGCAGCCCCTCCGCGTGAGCGGGCATTCAGTTCGAGCGACGTTGTATTGGTCACCGGTGGTGCGCGCGGCGTGACTGCCGCCGTTGCCGAAGCGATTGCCGCCGATGCCCGGCCCACGTTGATCCTGTTCGGCCGTACGCCGATCGACGCAGCCGAGCCCGCTTTTCTTAACGGCTGCGGGGATGAAGCAGCCGTGCGCAGGGCGTTGATCAGCAACCGCCGGGGCTCCACCCCCAAGGCGATCGATGCGGAATGCAGGGCCATCATGGCCGCCCGCGAAGCCCGTGCGGCCATCGAACGGATGCGGGCGCACGGGTCGCGCGTCGAGTATCACGCGGTCGATGTGACTGATGCGGCAACGGTGTCGCGCGTTCTCAAACAGGTCGGGCCGATCACGCATGTCATTCACGGAGCAGGGGTGCTGGCCGACCGGAAGATTGAAGACGTGACCGACGAGCAGTTCGTCAGCGTGTTCGAGACGAAAGTGGCCGGGATCACGAACATTCTTAACGCAACATCCACACTCAAGGGCATTGTCCTGTTCAGTTCCTCCACGGGTCGATTCGGGCGGGTAGGCCAGGTAGCTTATGCGGCCGCCAACGAAGCGCTCAACAAGATCGCCCAGCGCGAACGTCACGCCCGGCCCGTCACACGCGTGGTGGCGATGAACTGGGGTCCGTGGTCGGGCGGCATGGTCACGCCGGCCCTCAAGCAGTTGTTCGCTAGTGAAGGTGTCGGCACTATCCCGCTGCATCAGGGGGCGGACTTGCTGTTGCGCGAACTGACCGCTGACCGGGCAAATGCAGAGATCACCATCATCGCCCGCCCCGACGGCTATCAGCCGCCCGCGGCGCCGGTGCCGACCGGCGCAATCGAACATGTCGTCAGCGTGGAACGTTACCCGGTACTGCGATCGCATGTCCTGAGCGGCAAAGCGGTGCTGCCGCTGGCGCTGCACGTTGAAATGCTCGCCCATGCGGCTCTGCACGGCCAGCCAGGCCTGGCCTTCGCCGGTTTCGATCAATTGCGATTGCTGAAGGGCGTGCAGTTGACCGCGCAGGAATCGCGCTCACTGCATGTGCTGGCCGGGCAACCGATCAAGGCGGATGACGGCCTGCGCGTGCCCGTCAGTCTGCATTCGTTCATCGGTTCACGCGATGTCGTGCATTCACGGGCGGACGTGTTGCTGGCTCATCGGCCGATGACGGCCGCGACCGTGCTGCCGCTGCAGACGCTCGAGGACTATCCGCATCGCATCGAGCATGCGTACAACCGCCTGCTGTTCCATGGCGATGCGTTGCGGGGCATCGAAGCCATTGATGGGGTCAGTGCGACAGCGATCGTCGGTCGGTGCCGTACTGCCCCGGCCCCGACGCAATGGCTGGCAAAGCCGCTGCGGCATGCCTGGATCGCCGACCCGTTGGTACTGGATGCCGCGTTCCAGTTGATGATCCTCTGGAGCCAGCACGTTCACGGAAAAGGCTGCCTGCCGGTGCTGGTGGGTGAGTACCGCCAGTTCTTGAAGGCATTTCCAGCGGGCAGGGTGCAGGTGCGAGTTCGCATCACCGACAGTCAATCAGCGCTGGTGCGGGCGGACATCGAGTTCGTTGGTGAAACAGGCCAGTTGCTCGCGTCGATCAAGCAGCATGAAAGTGTCATCGACGAAAGTCTGAATGCCGCGTTCCGTCTCAATACCCTCGATGCGGGAGGGCCGGCACGCTGATGCGATCATTCGAGCCGATTGCGATCGTCGGCCTCGGGGGCTTGTTCCCCGGCGCGGCCGACCTTGATCAGTTCTGGGCGAACATATCGGCCGGTGTCGATGCGTCGTCGGAAGTACCCGACGGCCGTTGGTGCCTGCCGCCGGAATCGATCCACGACCCGCGACCCGGCATGCCCGACCGCGTTGTTTCAACGCGAGGCTACTTTCTCGACCCGTTCACGCCCGACCTGCAAGGCCTTCGCTTCGTCGCTCCGGTGGACGAACTCGACGTGCTGCTGCAACTGGCCCTGCATGTCGGCAACCGGGCTTGGGCGTCGGCGCGGACTGATTCGCTGGATCGTTCGCGCGTCGGCGTCATCCTCGGCAGCATCGCACTGCCGACCGATCGTATCTCGGACATGGTTCGCGAGATCGTCAGCGAAGGATCATCATCGATTCATCCGCTCAATCGCGAAGTGACCGGCCTGCCGGCCCGGTTGCTTGCCGACGCGCTCGGCCTCGGCGGGACCGCGTTCACGCTGGATGCCGCTTGTGCCTCGTCGCTGTACGCACTCAAGCTGGCGTGCGATGAACTTCATTTCGGCCGGGCCGATGCGATGCTGGCGGGCGGCCTGTCCCGCCCCGATTGTCTGTACACGCAGATGGGCTTCTCGCAGTTGCGAGCGCTGTCGCCGACGGGGCGCTGTTCGCCGTTTGATGCCAAAGGGAACGGCCTCGTCGTCGGCGAGGGGGCCGGCGTCTTCGTGCTGAAGCGCCTGCGCGATGCCGAAGCGCATGACGACACCATTCACGGCGTCATCACCGGCATCGGCCTGTCGAACGATATCGAAGGCAACCTGCTCGCACCCGCCAGCGAAGGCCAGTTGCGCGCGATGCGCGCGGCATACGCGATGGCCGGCATTCGCCCCGATGACGTCGACCTGATTGAATGCCACGCGACGGGTACGCCGGTCGGCGACGCGGTGGAGTTCAACAGTCTGCGGCAACTGTGGAGTGAAGCCGAACGCGGGCGAACCAGTGCAATCGGCTCCGTGAAGGCATCGGTTGGACACCTGCTGACGGGTGCGAACGCGGCAGGGCTCATGAAGGTGCTGCTGGCGATGCGGCACGAAACGCTGCCACCCGCGACGAACTTCGCGCTCCCCGCGAAGGGAGTGGAGATGGCCGGGTCGCCGTTCCGGTTGCTTGATCGAGCGCAGCCGTGGACAGCGAATGGTCCGCGCCGTGCCGCAGTCAGCGGCTTCGGTTTCGGCGGGATCAACGCGCATTTGATTGTTGAAGAGTACTCAGAGCCGCTTGCGGCGTCGCCATCATCCCCGGCGCGCATGGCAACGCCGCAAGTGGCGGTGGTGGCGGTTGCGTCGCGCAAGGGTCGGTTGTCTGACATTCATGTCGGAGCCAACGAGTTCCCCGTGCCGCCGTTGGAATTGCCCGACATGCTGCCGCAGCAATTGCTGTTGATGCAGGTGGCCCGCGAGGCGCTGCATGCCGACGGATCGTCCAACACAGGGGTTTTCATCGGCATCGAGACGGATATTCGGACTACGTTTTTCCACTTGCGCTGGTGGGCGCAGCAGCACGGGCTGTCGGCCGATGAGGCAAGCCCGCCGCTGACGGCGAACCGCACGATGGGTGCCCTGGCGAGCATCGCCGCCAGCCGTGTCGCGCGGATGCTCAGGTGCGGCGGGCCAAGTTTCACCGTATCTGCCGGCGATGAGTCCGGCGGGTGTGCACTGGCCATCGCGCTCGATCAACTGCGAACCGGAGAGATCGACCGGGCGATCATCGGCGCAACTCAGTTCCGGGATGATCCGATTTCGACCGGCGTGTCGGTCAGCCGGGATGCGGCCGTGGTTCTCGTCGTTAAACGCCGCGACGACGCGGAACGCGATGGGGACTCGATCCTCGCGATGATTGAAGAACAGTCGTATGCCTCTCCACGGTTTAACGAGAGCCGTTGGGGGCCCGCGGAACGGTTGATGGTGATTGCCGACGATTGCTTGAGCGGGCGATCTACAATGGATCTCGCTGTCGCCGGCCGAAGTTGCAAGCTGACTTCGTTGGGGCAGAGGAAGACGCCGGAATTGCCCGGCCCCGTGGCCGTCACCCTGATCGCTGCCGAGTCGGCCAACGAGTTCATCAAGAAGACACGTGAACTGCACTCGCTGTGCGATCAGTGTCAGGATGCCGTATCGCTGGCGGCAGAGTGGCACCGCCGTAACCAGCGCGCAGACGGGCGATTCCGGCAGGCCATCGTTGGCCAGGACTTGGCGACGTTCCGCAAGGCCTGCGACGAGATGCAACCCGTTGAAGTGGGGGAGCCGCCGCCGCTTGCGTTCGTCTATCCCGGCTCTGGCAATCATTTCCACGGCATGGGACTGACACTGTCGGGAATGTTTCCCGAGATCGTCGAACGACAGAGGCGTGAAAGTCGTACGCTCGACGCACAGTACGCCAACCAGGAATTCTGGGACGGCGAACGGCCGATCGAGCCACACCCGCGCAGCGTGTTGTTCGCCCAGGTCTCACTCGGCACACTGGTCACCGATCTCGTGCGTTCCTTCGGCATCGAGCCAAACGCTGTCATCGGTTACAGCCTGGGCGAGTCGGCCTCGCTGTTCGGAATGCGTGCCTGGACCGCGCGTGACGAAATGTACGAACGTTTGCAACGTTCTACGCTGTTCACCAGCGACCTGGCGCCGCCGTACAACTCGGCACGGACGCAGTGGAATCTGCCTGGTCGCGAACCGATCGACTGGCTGACGGGAGTGCTCGCCGCACCGGCTGAAGTTGTCGAAAAGGCGATCCGGCCCGGGTCGCATGCCTATGTGCTGATCGTCAATACGCTCGATGAATGTGTAATTGGCGGGCTGCGACCCGATGTCGACGCACTCATTCGCGATGTCGGCCGACCGTTTGTCGAAGTTCGCGGCGTGACCGCCGCCCACTGTGACGTGGCACAGCCGGTGCGTGACTCCTACTGGAAACTGCATCACCTGCCGGTAACGCCCGTGCCGGGTGTGACCTGGTACAGCGGTGCGACAGGCGAGCCGTACGATCTTTCTTCTGACC
>Ga0105044_10009049_pt1 | contig 13641 bp, 10 predicted proteins | sample MAT01_FD_78092 | JGI IMG/M metagenome (GOLD analysis project Ga0105044, IMG submission 78092) | Freshwater microbial communities from Lake Fryxell liftoff mats and glacier meltwater in Antarctica - MAT-01 | ecosystem: Environmental > Aquatic > Freshwater > Ice > Liftoff microbial mat | place...
GCAGCGGGTGCCATCGGTTCACCGAATTCGATCAGGGGAGTCTGGGCGGACTGGGGAGTTTCGACGAACGGAATCGGCGCGTCGAGAACGACACGCGGTGCCGAGGAAGGGAGCGTCTGCGCGAAAACGGTGCCACCGACCCCGCAAAGAGCCAAAAGCGACACAGCGGATACGATCCTGGTGCGCATGACGTTCCCTCCCTGGAAGCAGCGTGACCATCGGCCACGGCGAACGCAACGCATCCTGCGGCGCGTTCCTTTCCATCTTCGACTGATGTTTCGCTCGCCGTCCAGTTCGCGGAGCAAAAATCCTCCGTTGTTCAGGCATCGCATCGCGATAATCGCTACAGTCGCACTCGATCTCGGTTTTTCCCGTCCGAATCGCGAATTCTTTGAGGCGATGACTGAAAGAAAATTGCTTTGTGGACCTTGACGACCTATTTTGATGATAGCTTTCGTCCCGAACTACCGACTTTGAGCGATCTCATGCCCGACTCACGATCGCGAGTCGTCGATGTTTCGACCTCACCGGACAACGCCGATGCGTTCGTCCTGGGTGTACTGGTGCGCGCACTTTCCCTTCGAGAGTACGAGGCCGCCCCACTTCGTGAACGGCTCGCGGCCCAACAACTGCCCGGTGAACACCTTGCGAAAACGCTCGTCCGTCAGCACATCTTCCGACCGTTCGCGGTGAAGGAAATCGAACTCATTCAGAAAGGTCAAATCACCGTCGATTCGTACCTGCATTTCTTCACGAAAGACGGAGTGGCACTCCTGCGATCTCAACTGCCGTCCGAATCGGTCGCGAGCATTACGTTCTTCGACACGGGCGAACAAAATGAACCCCCCAGCGTGATGCTGTTCTCCGCTCCCGTCGTCACCGAACAGCAAATGCCCGCGACCGCGATCATCCCCGCATCGAAACTGATGCGCTCCCCGCCACCAGTCGTGGGCAAATCGGTGTTCGTGCCCGAATCGCTCATCGAGACGAACCTCGGCGGTTTTCGGTTGAAGTCGCTCCTCGGGCAGGGAGTACGCGGAACGGTTTACATCGCTCACGATCCGATGCTCGAACGGACGGTCGCGATCAAAATCCTGAACCCCGATCTGGCCGCACGTCACCCCAACTGGGTTCCGCGATTCATTCGCGAAGCGAGCCTCGCATCGCGACTCGAACATCCGAACGTCATTCAGGTCCACGCGATCGCTCAGGAAAACTCATTCGTCTACTGTGCGATGCCGTTGATCCGATCCGGTTCGGCACTCGAACGACTCCAGCAACGAGGCCCGTTCGCGCCCCTGGAGGCGATCCGTTTGTGCCTTCAGGTCGCGAAGTTCCTGACGTTCGCGCACCCGCGTCAGATCGTCCACGGCAATCTGAAACCGAGCAATCTGTTGATCGGCGAGACGGGCGACATTCGTGTGTGCGACTTTTACCTCCCGCAACCGATCGAACACAATCATCCATCCTGTACGCCGTCGATCGACGATTACCTCGACGATTTTCGACTCCTCGCGGCGACGCTGCACTGGTTGCTCACGGGTCGTCCGCCGGTCTGCGATCTGTTCACCGCATCGGGGCGTCCGATCGGCATCGTGCGCGCCGAAGGGCGACCGTTGAACTCGATTCATCCGGAGTGCGCTTCCTTCATTCATGCGGCCCTGTTCCCCGAACGCGGAATACGATTTGGCAACGCCGAAGAGATCCTCGATGCGTTGTGCGCGATCGAAGAATCGCTCAACGGCACCGACACGGTCGCGATCGGCGGGGAAGATGCCATTCACACGAATCTGCGTGAATTGCCGCTGTCGCGAGTCCTCGCATCGGGACCGCGCGTCGAACGATTGCCGATCCCTGCTCCGACGGTTTCGCCCTCGTCGGCGTTCGCGACCAACAAGCTCGAAATCGGTCAGACTCTCGGTCGTTGTCTGCTGACCGAACGGGTCGGTCAGGGGAGTTCGGGCATCGTGTTCCGCGGACTGCACCAGTCGCTGAACATCCCGGTCGCGATCAAAGTGCTCAACCTCGCGAACGGGACGGGCGTCGATGTCTTCCGCCAGATTCGGACCGAAGCGAGGTTGCTCGCCCGGTTGAATCATCCGAACGTCGTTCGCGTCTGGGATTTCGAGGACGATCCCGAAATGCCGTACCTCGTTCTGGAGTACGTCGAAGGATTGAGCCTCGCGGAACTGATCCAGCAATCGGGACGGTTGCGGCTGGACCGTGCGATGCAGGCCATCGCGCAAATCTCCCAGGGATTGAACGCAGCCCGAAAACTGGGGATCGTGCATCGCGATGTGAAGCCCGCGAACATCCTGATGGCTCGCGATGGGACGGCGAAACTCGCCGATCTCGGTCTGGCGGTGTGCGTCGGCGAGCGGATCAGCGTGAAACTCGCCAATGTGTCCGCCCCCATCGAATCGCTCGCCGGGACGATCGCGTACATGGCCCCCGAACAGGCGAAACACGGTGGAAAGATCGATCATCGTTCGGATATCTATGCGTTGGGGGCGACGTTCTACCACGGCGTCACAGGGCAGATGCCGTTCACCGGTAAAACGCGAATGGAAGTGCTGACGAAGCACGCGAATGAACCCGCCGTGCCACCGCACGAACGAGTGCCCGATGTGTAGCCAGCAATCTCGGACCTAAATCTGCGGATGATGGCGAAGAACCCCGATGACCGTTTCCAGACTTACGAGGAAATCGTCCTCGCCCTCCGACGGAACGAACCGCTCACCCCCGACCCGATCTCGGTTCTAAAATCGACCACGTCGATCTCGCCCCTGCCACTCGCTCCGACGGATTCCTCGGTGGACGGGGAAATTTCGGGGTGGAAGGCGTTGCTGAAACTGAAATCGCAACCGCCGAAAGACGAGAATTCGTAGTGTATATTTATCGGATGGAGGGATTATTATGGCGGAACCGAAAATCGAAGTGCCGAACGACGAAGCCAGTCGCCTGGACGATGCGTTGGCGTGGCTGAAGACGATGCCGCGATCGGGGACACCGCGCACTCCGGCGGAAACGGTCAAACCGGCGATCGAGGAAAAGAAACCGGACCACGGATCGGAGTGAATCACGGTGGCATCGAAGCCCTACATCCTCGCGCTGTGCAGTCACAAGGGGGGGACCGGTCGTTCCACCGCTACCGCCGCCCTCGCGTGGTGCTTCGGACAGGCGGGATTGGCCGTTCACCTCGTCGATGCCGACCCGATGAGAGCCGTTACGATGATCGCCGGTGATGCAAATGGTGTGTGTTCCTGGCCGAATGTGCGTTTAATCGATGGAATGCCCGAATTCGATCCGGCGGGGAAAGCGGATCTGTGGGTCGTCGATTGCCCGTCGCTGATGGAACCGGCTTCGCTGCCGATCCTCGAACGGGCGACGGGCCTGATTCTGACGTGTCTGCCGGACCCACTGTCATTGCGTACAGTTCCGGCGGCAGCGGGGGCGATCAACGAGGCAAGAATAAAGAATCCGAATCTGGAGTTGTCAGGCATCCTGCTGGCAATCTACGATGATCAGGATGTGTTACAATCCGCCATGCTTTCCCAATTGCGCGAACGGCATGGTGAATTGCTCATCGAACCGCCGGTTCCGATCCAGGCCGAGTTGCGGGACTGGCCGCTGAATCCCGGCGGCGGATTGCCCGCAGGACCGGCGTCCGATGCGTTCAGGACGATCGCTCGCACGTTGGAGAACTGGATTCGTGCGAGTGTGCAGGTGTAGGCGAGTCGTTTGGAAACGTGGGGGTATTGATTGTGCGCAAGCTCCTGGTTGCGAGCCAAAAGGGCGGAGTCGGAAAGACGACCACCGCCATCAACCTGGGCACGGCCACGGCCCTGACCGGCGCGCGGGTTCTGCTGATCGATACCGATCCGCTGAACAGCATCCCCGCTGCGCTGAACCTTTCCCGTGACACTTCCGTCCCCCTGCGTCAGTTCGGCATCGATTCCGACGCGCCCATCTGGCGCGATGTCATCCCGAACTTCGATGTCACCACGCCCTACGAACCGGGCGATCTCCTCGACAGTATATCGGTCACCGAGTTTGTGAAACAAATTCAGAAGTCGCGGTTCGCCGACGACTACGCCTGGGGCATCATCGACTCGCCGCCGGTCATTTCCGGCATCCAGCTCCGCGACCTGATGATGAGCACCGACGAACTCCTCGTCGTGATCCGCGCCGAACCGATGGCATTCCGCACTCTGCCGACGTTCCTGCAACTCGTCAAAAACGTCCAGCAACTCGGCGGAACCGTGCAGTTGCGAGGCATCCTCGTCACGCTGCCGCCCGGCGAACCGCTCAACGGGTCGTGGGAAACCGAGTTGCGTCGATGCTTCGGTCATTCGATCATGCCGCAGGCCATCCCCTACGACTCGGAAGTCGGTCGCGCCCTGCTCCTCGGTCGTCCGGTGCTCGCCGTCAATCGAACTGCCCCCGCGTCGGAACAATATCTGGCACTCGCACAGGGCCTGGGACTCGTCAGTTCCGAGAACGAAACGATCGATCTGTTCAGCGATGTCCCCGAAGAGATTCCACCCGAACCGGTGGCACACCGCGGAAACGTGTCAAAAGAAACCATTGATCTGTTCAGCGATGTCCCCGAAGAGATCGTGCCCGAACCCAGTGCTCACAGCGGAACCGTCTCGCTCTTCGATGGCATGGATTCCTCCTCCGGCATCGAACCTCTCGGCATCAGCGATGGTGTTCAGCCACGCGAAGTTCTGCAGGAAGATCAGCCCACGCAACGACTTATGGGGCCGATCGCAGCGGTGACGGAAGAATTCCTGTCCGGAGCGATGGCAAAACTCACTCCGCCTCCGTTGCCCGAAATTCCGGAACTCCCCCAGATTCCCAAAGTTCCCGATCCCCTGACCATGACCGTTCCGCTGGAAGGAGTTCCGCACCTCCGTTCGGAAGTTGAGGAAGCGGCGAAGCCTGAACTGCCCGATGACGTGGTTCCGACAACCGATCGTCTGACGAACACGCAGGAGTTCGAGCCACCGGCCATCCAGGTGCCGGTGAGCGACGGGAGATTATCTTCATCGGGACTGGAAAAGGTCGTTCCGCTGTGGGAATCGACGAGCAGTGTGCAGAAATCAGTCCTGCGTGGTCACACCGGCGATGTCACCTCCGTCGCGTTCACGCCCGATGGTCGGACGCTCGCGACCGCGAGTTGGGACAAGTCGGTCAAACTGTGGGATCTCCGTTCGGGCGAAGAAAAAATGACCCTCAAAGGGCACGGCGGGGTCGTCAGTTCCGTCACATTTTCGGTGGACGGTAACACGATCGCGACCGCCAGTTGGGACAAGACGATCCGACTCTGGGAGACCGCCAGCGGCCGCTCCCTGCATACACTCCGTGGGCACACCGGCGTCGTCACCGCCGTGACGTTCTCGCCGACGGGCGAACTCCTCGCGTCGGCGGGTTGGGACAAGACGATCCGACTCTGGCGATTCCGCGAAGGGACCGAACAACTCGTCCTCACCGGTCACCAGCGTATGGTCACGTCGGTCGCGGTGTCGCCGACGGGCGACGCCATCGCGTCGGGATCGTGGGACAAGACCGTTCGCGTCTGGAAACGCGATACAGGTCAATGTCTTTCGACATTCAAAGGGCACAGCGGCGACGTGACATCGGTCGCGTTCTCGCCCGATCAGGCGTTGCTGGCGTCGGGCAGCCTCGATCACACGATCAAAATCTGGGATCTCGCTGGCAATCGCGAACGGATGGTCCTGCGCGGTCACACCGCCGAAGTCACCGCCGTGACGTTTTCGCCCGATGGTAAAATGATCGCCAGTGCGAGTTGGGATCGCACGGTCCGCTTGTGGAACACCCAGACGGGCACATTGTTATCCACATTGTCGGGTCACACGGGGGTCGTCACGTCGGTCACGTTCGCACCGGACGGATCGCAACTCGCCTCCGCGAGTCTCGATCGCACGGTCAAAGTCTGGGGCATCGACGGCTCGAACATCGTCACCATGACGGTCCAGACATCGAGCGATCAGATCGCCCCTGAACCGATCCCCGAACCGAAAGTCGAGAGCAAGCCGGAGATCGCGATCCCGCCGATCGTCGCGCAGGTTCCGAAACCGATCGAGGAACCGATCCGGCTCGATTCGATGCCGATCTCGAAGTCGAAATCGGAACTGGTATTGCCCGTCGAACGGCCGGTTCCGCCACCCGCGACACAGAATCCCAAGCGCGTCGTCGCCCCGCCGACGGAACCGTTCTTCCCGTTGCCCGCCGACGTCCCACGACAACGAATGCTCGATTCATCGCCTTCGGTGAACCTCAATCCCGAACCGAAGATCGAAGTTCCGAAAGTCGAAGCTCCGAAGGCCCCGGTCATTCCGCCGGTCGTTGTGAAGCCGAAGTCAGTGTCGGTCGCTCCGCCGCCACCGATGATCACGGAATCGAGCATTGACGATTCGTTCGTCGATCTGTGGTCGGTCCAGGAACAGCCGCCGAGCCGCCACGATTTCGTTGTCCCGGATTCCGAACTGGCGGTGAAGAAACCGGCACCAGTCGTCCCACCTGAGGCGAAGGTCGCGACGAAATCGCAGTCGGTGATTCCGCCACAGAAGTCGGGTCGTTCCGCCGGTGCGCTCAGCGGAGTCATCTTCAGTGCGGACGGTTCGATGCTCGCGGCTGCCCGCGCCGATTCGACGGTCCTGATCTGGGATGTGGCGTCGGGAACGGTGCGATATCGGCTGCGCGGTCATCAGGGTGACGTTCACGCGCTCGCGTTCTCGCCCGATAATCTGATGCTCGTTACTGCCGGACACGATCAGTCGATCCGCTTCTGGGAAACCGGTGGCGGAACGGAATGGCTGTCGCTGTCGGGGCATCTGGCGCAGATCACCGCACTCGCATTCTCGCCCGATGGACGATGGCTCGCGTCGGGGAGCTGGGATCAGACGATCAAACTCTGGGATCTGGCCAACGGTGCCGAAGGACCGGTGTTGACGGGTCACACAGACGGCGTGACGAGCATTGCATTCTCGCCTGAAGGACCGATCCTCGCATCGGGCAGCGAGGACGGCACGGTTCGCCTGTGGGACGTCGAACAAGGCACAATGCTGCTCGAAATGCGAGGTCACCAGCGGGAAGTGCGATCGGTCGCGTTCGCTTCAGACGCTCAAACCGTCGCATCGGCGTCCGGCGATGGGAGTGTGCGAGTTTGGGACACGCTCACCGGCGAAGAGTGGATCGCGATCACCGCTCACCAGCGCGCCGCATCGTCGGTCGCGTATTCGAGCGAAGGGTCGAATCTCGCGTCGGGCGGATGGGACAAGCTCGTTCGGATCTGGCACTCGATCACGGGACAGGAGCGATTCGTCCTCGAAGCGCACGCGATGGAAGTGACCGGAGTCGCATTCTCGGCGGACGGTCAGATGCTCGCATCGTCGAGTCTGGATGAGACGATTCGATTGTGGGATCCGTACCTCGGCGACGAACTCGTGATGCTGCGCGACAACTTCCCGCCGGTGATCAATCCGCCGAAGCCGCGTCGTTCCAGTGTGACCTCGATGAATCGAATCACGAAGGCGACCGTCACGCCGCAGGCTCCGTCCGCAATCCGCACGATGCCGAGTGTCCCGCCGGTCGTCACGACTCCGAAGACGAGTGGTTCGTCGCCTGGCCTCCAACCGACGAAGGCTGTTGTCCAGGAGTGGGACGATGACGATGCGCTCGCGCCGCCGGAGATGCCGAGCGAATCGTTCGCCGCTCCGCCGACGGATTTCCTGCGTGTCGCGCTGAACGATGTCATTGATCGTGAAGTGCAGAGCCGATCGGGTCAGGGAAAACCGCCGCCCGTCGTGGTGACTCCGCCGCCGGTTCGGACCGTTGTTCCTCCGACGCCCGTTGTGGTCTCACCGCTACCGCCGCCGGCGTCGCGCACGGGATCGGGCAGCACATACCACTCGAACGGCAACGGGACACATTCGTCTAACATTCGGAACGATGTGCCGCTCCCGAGTACCGATCAGATTCTGCTCGCCGGTGTGGGTGGCGAAGGTATCGTCGTGATCTGGGATTTGGCGTCGGGGAAGGAGTTCCGCCAACTGAAGGGACATCAGGACGACGTGAACGCGGTCACGTTCACGCCCGACGGTCGGCATCTGGTCACGGGCGGATTCGACAAAATTCTGCGTGTGTGGGATGTCTCGAACGGTCAATTGATCCACAAATTCGAGGGGCACAAGGGCGAAATTTCGTCGATCAGCGTCGCGCCGGACGGTCAAACCGTTGCTTCGTCGAGCTTCGATCAGACGATTCGACTCTGGGACATGGCGACGGGACAGGAACGCGGGGTACTGCTGGGGCACAAGGGCGCGGTGTCGTGCGTCACGTTTTCGCCGGACGGACAGACGATCGCGTCGGGCAGTTGGGATCGCACGTTCCGTTTGTGGGACTTCCACAAACGCAAAGAAAAGGCGCAATACAAAGCGCACGAGAAGATGGTGACGGCGATCGCGTTCGCGCCGAACGGTCTGATGCTCGCGACGGGCGGTTGGGACAAGTGCGCCAAGTTGTGGGATCTGAAAGGCGGTCATCTGCTGTTCGAGGCAACGGGCCATACGTTCGCGGTGAGCACGTTGGCGTTTTCGATCGATGGTCAGATTCTGATCACGGGGAGTTGGGACACGACGGTGAAGGTGTGGGATCTGACCGCCGGGGGTGAACGCCGAACGCTGCGTGGTCATTCGGAAGCGGTGCGATCGTTGTCGCTCGCGACCGATGGCCGGACGCTCGCCACGGCGAGTTGGGACGGCACATTGCGATTGTGGGACGTCGGCACCGAAGGCGATCAGGGCGTGCTCAAAATGCCGATCCCGAAGGTCCAGGCGGTCGCGTTCGCACCGCTACCCGCTTCGGCGATGACGCAGCAGAATTCCCAACCGAGTGCGCAGCGATCGACGGCGACTTCGCGTCGTTGACGCTTCTCGGTCGGTTAGAGCGGTTCCCGAATGGGTGTGGCGATCGATTGTTTACTTTTCGCGGTTCCGATCACGCGAAAAGTAAACATCCCAACACTATACCTATCCGGGAATTGCTTGAGCCACTCCGAAGACTCCGCGTCGCGGCTAACCGATGGGAGTTACGAAAGAGGATTCCACTCGGAAGGCACTTTCTTCGCCAGCGGCGAACAACACACCCGTTCCCAAAGCGCACGGGGTGTTGTAAGCAAGCATCATCCCGGTCCGGCATTCACCTTCCACGGCGTATCGCCGCAGTTTTCGCTATCTTCTCCGAGTGGAATCGAGGGAAGTGTACCAGTTCCGATTCAGGAGTAAATGCCATGCCGATGCACGACTGGACGAAAGTGGATGCGCAAATCTACCATGCATTTCATGCCTTTTGGATCTCGGAACTTTCTCGGACGCTCAACGGCGGGTTGCTTCCCGACGAATACTATTCGTTGATCGAAATCACTTTCCCGAATCTATCACTGGAGACTCATTTTGCAGCAACAACTGAACCCGAGGTGTGTCTCCACGTCCAGAGCTCGATCGCCGTGAAGGATGTTCGCGATGATCGCACCGTGGCGATGATCGAAATCATTTCGCCGGGAAACAGGTCGAATCGCCTCGGAATCCGGGCGTTAAGCGACAAGACAGAGGAACTCATCGAACGTCGGATTCATTCGTTGATCAACGACCCGTTCCAACTCCCGGTCGATGAACCCCTCACACTCGTCGCTTACGAAAGCGATCTGATCACTCTCGCCTCCATCGAAACGGTTGCCGTGGGTCGGTCATTACCTGACATGCCGCTATTTCTTCAGCCGAATGGATGTGTGATGGTCCCGCTCGAAGCGACATACAATGCGGCTTTTGAAGCGATGCCGCGACGGTGGCGGAAAGTGCTGGAGAACATCGGCACCGCTCCCCAGTCGTGAGAAACGGTGCTGTTGTCGGATTAGTCGGCGAGGCGACCGCTTTCGTAGTCGGTGTCGGTGGCACCACGGAAGTTCCCGATGGCGGTACGCAGGCGGATGAGCAACTTGCCATACGAGATCAGCCAGAACAGCCACGCGAACATGACGCCTGACAGAATCATTGAGAGCACTGCGGCCAGATCGTTGGGCTGTCCGCGAACCGGGCCAGCACCGCCGCCTGTGGAGGCGATGTACACGATGATGCCGATCATCAGCGCGAGCATGAATCCGCCGGTCTGGAGCAATCCCGTCGCCCGTTTCTTTTCGGGTTCCGCATTCAGGTAGTCGCCGAGTTGACGGCAGAATAACAGGAAGAATGCCATCGACATCACGTTCATGCCGAACATCAGAAACAGATAGTATTTGACGATCGTGAAGAACGTGACGATATCGACCTGTTGAATCAATTGCTTGAGAATCCACTCGTCGAGAAGGTTCATCGCGAGGACGACGAGTGCCAGCATCACCGACAAAACGATGAAGGGCACCGCCTGAGTTTCGCTCGGTACGGACAGACAGAGCATCGGTCCGATAATGCCCAGAACCATCGCAAGGAGGATGACGACCTGTACGACGGTATCGACCGTTTTCTTATCGACTTCCGCGACCGCCATCCCGATCGCGGCGGGGATCAGCGCGAGAACCAAACACACGCTGAAATACACCAGTTGCAATCCGAGTCGTACTCGGCTCCAATTCGCACTCATCGTTGCACTCTCCGTGAAATGGGTGATCGCCGGAAATCGGCGTTGTTCAGCCTATGAACGGAATGGCGGATGACGAGTTGAAATCGGGGACTGTTCGCGTTCGATGCGGTTGAACGGAGAGGAAACGAGTTACTGAAACAATTGACTCACCACGCACGCGAATCCCGGCAACACGTCCTCGCCCGTCAACGTTTCATCTTCCCACAGAACCGTTCCCTTGCCAGGTTCGCGGTATCTGGTGCCCTGTCGGCGAGGCGGATCGATCACCTAAACGATGTGGATGCCAGAGGTGAAGTATTCGCGAATTGTTTCTCTCATTTGTGCGAAATTGCTGGACGACGACAGAATCTCGATGACCAGATCAGGGGGCATTGGTGGATAGCCGATTACTTCTTCGCCGAGCGGGATTTTCTCTTTGGACCAGTACGTCGAAGCGACTTCACGCACTGAATCCGGCGACTCTCCGATTCGCACACCCGTCGTGCCGACGACGGTGCCCAACGGATTGGCTCGAAGAAAGTGCTCGATTTCGACCAGCATGTTTGCGTGGACACGACCGCGCCGAAACGCTGTTGCGCTGATCATGCTACCATCGCCTCACGATTGAACCATCGATGATACCACCATTGCGTATTCGTGATCGTGAACCGATTCTTCGCGAACAATCGTCGTGCGGACTCGTCGCGTCCCTGCATCACCAGCCCGACCTCGCCGATCCCGCGTTGGGCGAAGTATCGCAGTCCGCGGTGCAACAGGGCGGTGCCCAATCCTTTGCATCGGTGTTCCTCGGCGACCGCGAACAACCCCAGTTCGCCCTGATTGCCCGGTCGCACATGACAACTCAGATACCCGACCGGCTTCGCATCGACGCACGCGACCCACACCGCATCGGCGGCCCCGGCGCAATCATGGACGATCCACGTCTCGAACAATGCGGAGCATCGCTTGCGATCGAAACCGTCGTCGCGATGGAAGCGGGAATCGTTGTGATGCGTTGCGGCAATCTGTTTCAATGCGGCGATGTCTTCGGTTTCGCAGGCTCGAATGCGAGGATCGGTCCCTTCGAGGGCTTCGCTGCCCATCAGAATGCGATGCATCATGACGCGATCATCGATTTTGGTGAAATCCATGTGGTCGGCGAGCTTCGCATTCGATTCGACGGGATCGGCGAGCCAGTAGAGGCACGAAATGCGTTCAGTGTTGCACCAGTGAACGGCGGCCTGCAATTGTGCGGTTTCGAGTCGGGGACTGACCACGCGCGCGATCGGGACACCGAAGAATTCGCTATCCCACGGCAGGAACAGACACCGGGCGATCGGTTGCGTCATGCGTCGATCCATCAAAAAAGGCGGTACGGATTTCATCCATGATCCATGCACGAAGGTTGTAGCTCAGAATCGCGAGAAGATCAAGACGAAGCAAGAGGGGGAGACAAGAGTTACGAGACACGAGAAAAACCTTCGGAACAACATTGTTTACTGTTCGCGTCGCTCTGGAACCGCGAACGGTAAACAGTCGTGTCTCGTGTCTCGTGTCTTCCTCACGGTCGCATCGGCTGCGTCCATGCGACCTCGACATCCCCCTTCGCGTACGGATTCGGGTGCGGTTTCGTCGAAGTGATCTTCGCTCGAACGTACAACTCGTCGCCGGTGAACGTGTAACGCGGTTCCAGTCCCTCGACCTCCGCGATCACCTTCCCGATCGCATCGTCGTACACTCGCGTCACTTCGAGCGGTTTGCCGTCTTTGTCCAGCTTCGGCGATGACTCCAGCGATGTGCCTTTCATCGTCGTGACGAATTGAGTTTTGTAAGTCACCCCCTCTTCGCCGCGGATCGAGATCGCGATTTGTTTGTCCTTACGTTGAAAGTCGTTGAGCACGACGCCGGACGAACAATAGTAATCGCCCGCTTCCATCGAACGGATCAACGCTTCGGCACTGAGGTACGGTGCGCGAACCATCACCCATCCGCGACCCGGATTCGTCTTGCCGATGGCGTAAGTGTGGTACGCATGGGAATCGTCGGTCGCCATGCCGTAGACGATCGGCAGTCCGAGTTTGCCGAGCCGCAACGCGAGCACGATGTCCCAGATGCGTTCGCAGCTCGCGTGGTCGGGATCGCCGTAATTGCGAACGCCGGGATGACCGTTGAACACCTCGAAGAATCGCAATTGTTCCGCGAGCAGCATATCCTCGGCTCGCACGCCCCAGCCGAAGTTCGGATGGTTCAGGAAGCTCAGGATCGGTCGTCCGAGCGTTCGACGTTGTTCCTCGACGAGACGCATGTTCAGCGCGATCGTCTCCGTCGGATCGCGCCCGTCGAGTGGTCGGATCACGTCGCGCAGGTTGATCGCGTTCATGTGGATCGGGTTCTTCGCGAATCGATGCGTGATCTCTTCGCCGGGCACGAGCATGAACTGGCCCGGTTCTTCGAGCACGTTCCGATATTCCGCCATCGGTTTGAGTCGCACCTGTCCCTTGTTCTGGATCGTCCGACGTTCGACCCAGTGTTTGCCGTAGCGGTCGAGGTACTTCCGCAACGCAACACCGCGCACGGTGTCGTCGAGGTCTGCCGCGATCCAGCGATCACCTTCCGCGAACGTGTTGTGTTCGGTTAATGCGAGGAAGTGGTACTGATGACGTTTGTACCAATCCGCGATCATTTCGGGGAAATCGTCACCATCGGACCACAGTGAATGCGTGTGGAGATTTCCCTTGTACCACGTCGGAGCGGCGGCTTTCAGGGGCGGAAGGACTTCGGTGGGGGCGGGTTCGTCGGCGGGCGATTGCCACGCGGTCGCAGCGGAGAACGCCGCGACCACGAACAGGATCAGGAAGCAGGAACGCAGCGTGCGAGGCATGTTGTCTCTACCTTTGTGGAAATCGTGGTGGTAGCATGTCTTTGATCTATCGTGGGGCGTGGTCCACTCGCTCCGCGAGTGAATACCTTCGGGCGTGGTCCACTCGCTCCGCGAGTGAA
>Ga0105044_10009051_pt1 | contig 13641 bp, 12 predicted proteins | sample MAT01_FD_78092 | JGI IMG/M metagenome (GOLD analysis project Ga0105044, IMG submission 78092) | Freshwater microbial communities from Lake Fryxell liftoff mats and glacier meltwater in Antarctica - MAT-01 | ecosystem: Environmental > Aquatic > Freshwater > Ice > Liftoff microbial mat | place...
ACGCCAAAGGTGTCAAAGGAAAGTGGGTCGGCGGCACGAACTTAAACAAGGTTAATGAGTTGACCGCACAAGGCATCCCCCTTGAGGAGGCAATCACAAAGACCTGGACAGCAAACCGGGCAATAGAGGCGGGCTACGGTCAAGCCACACTTGTCAAGCCCCCGAAAGGTACACCGGGTGCCTATACAGACATCGAAGTGGTCTTCACAAAATAGAGAATGACTGCAAGAACAGAGGTGTGATTTCAATGACAAAACCAGATTCTAAATTAATAGCCCGCCTCCGAAACATGGCGAGGGAAGGAACCACGATCGCTCGGTTGGTCGCGGAGGTACGCCAATATCTCGGGAATGAAGATGGGTTAGCTCTGGTTGTAGATCGCTATTTTTGCGAGGCTTTCCGCCTTCGATTGGGCGAAGTGCGTCCAGTTGAAGGTAGTGAGTGCCTCGGTAGGACTGTCTACACAAGTGAGGAAATTGATCAACTCATGCTTCCCCGTATCGCAGCCACCAGACCGCTCTGGGACGGAGATCTGTGAGGTGAACATTGCCCGTCCTCCAGTTGATTTCGATCACCTGAACAAATTGTTTCAGCGGAATCAAGACTGGTTGAAAGAAGATATCGCCTTCACTCGGACTTGCACGCGATTGGCGACGACACTGACTGGGATCGCGGAAACTCTCTATCAGACAGGCAGCGTCGTCGATTCGGGATCGAGACCTACGACGCCACATCAGGTCGATTCCTGATCCACGATCCGTTACTTGGAACACGATATTGGCAAACCGCAGAAGTTCTCCGTGTGCGGATGATCGGAGATGCCATCCTTGTCCACTAATTCAGGAGTCAAGATGCAATTCGGAGTTCTTGATTTTGAACCGCTCTCGGTTGCGGAAGTAACCAGTATGACGGATCTCGATGGCCAACATGTGGGTGTTCACGGAATCCTCTACTACGGAGAGGGCTGTGAGCAGAACGAATTTGTGCTTTTACCCAAGAGTGGCCCATTCGATGGTGTTGACTCTCTCCCAACCATTACCGCATTTGACCGAAATACATGTGTGCTGATTGGAGAGCCCGATCTTGAGAGCAGACTGGGGACATCCGGTGCCTGTGGGTTGTTTCGTTGGAAGCATGATGCCATTGTCGTTGGTCAGATTCGGCACCAGCCTGAGTCGACTCACCCCGTTCGGATCGAACACTTGTGGGCAATCCTGATCCAAAGCTGGGATGACTTTGGAGGAATGGGTAAACCCTATCACAAAATCCGTGTGGTTATGTTCCCAGGGCAACTTCCCGAACTCCCATGGAGAGGCTTTCGGGGAGAGCGCCACGTCTCACCGGTCATTCGAGTTGAACCGATCTCAAACCAGTGAGTCGGGACGCAACTTCTAAATCGAGATTCTGCTATCAGAGATACTGATGGATTGTTCCGGGTGCTCCCGACGAATCGTGTGCATTCGCAGGTGTCTGAGGTTCGAGACCGCTTGCGATTCCAACAAGTTCGTCCGGGATGACGCCCGTAAGGCCCTCGATCGCATTCTCACCGTAAACTCACCCTGATACCGCGACTCACCCGAGCGGCAGAATCTGCCCCAGTCCCGCCTCGCGGGCCTTCGCCACGACGCGCACCGCGACCGCGACATCCTCGATGCCCAGCCCCAGCGATTTGAACAGCGTGATATCCTGCGGGTGTTCACGCCCCTTATACCGCCCGACGATCACCTGCGGCAGTTCGATCATGTCCGACCACGACACGACACCGTCGTCGAGTGCCTGCACCAGATCGCCCGCTTCGAGCCGGGCCTGTTCCTTGCTGTCGAGCACGATCACACTGGCCCGGCGCACCGTCGCGACGTCGATTTCCCTCTTGGCGTGGAAGTTCGAGCCGACGATATTGAGGTGCGCGCCTTCCGAAAGCCAGTCGCCGAACAACACCGGTTCGCGGCTCGAGGTCGCGGTGATCACGATGTCGAGGTTCGCGGCGGCCTCCTGCGGGCGCGACACCGGCACCACCTCGGTCTGACATATGTCTGACATTTCTTTCGCGAACTGGCGACGGCGTTCCTCGTTCGGACTGAAGACGTGAACCTTGCGGATCGATCGCACCTTGCAGACCGCCATCAATTGTGTACGTGCCTGTTTGCCGGTCCCGTACAGTCCGACCGTCTCGGCGTCCGTCGATGCCATGTACTTCGTCGCGACTCCGCTCGCCGCGCCGGTTCGCATCTGACCGAGGAAGTCCGCCTGCACGATCGCCGTCATATGACCGGTGCGGCTGTCGAACAGGTGAACCCAGAACTGGGCACCGTTTTTGGTCGTCGTGTACGTTTTCAGGCCGAGCGCGTTCAGTGATTTGGCGGCGGCGGGCAGGACGTGCAGCATGACCAGATCGGTCTGACAGCGTGCGCGTGGGATGTTCACGGCCTCGTCGAGCGCGACCTTGCGCAGCCCGGCTTCGACGGCTTCGAGGGCGAGATCCATCGTCAGAACCTGACGGACCTCGTTTTCGGTGAGGTAGATCACTGGCATGGGCATTTCCTCGCAATCGACCGGTTCCATCATCCGGCCAACCACTGATGCAGCACTTTCAACCCGCCTTCCAGTTGTTCGCGACTGGATGCGTACGACATTCGTGCGAAGCCCTCCGCGCCGAACGCCGATCCCGGAACGAAATTCACGTGCGCCTGTTCCAACGCCGCCAGGCAGAACGACATCGAATCCCTGATCGTCACCCCACCGATCGTCTTACCGAAATACGCCGACACGTCGAAGAAGACGTAGAACGCGCCTTCGGGTTTCGGGAACGTGATTCCGGGGATGGCACTCAGTTTATCGCATACGAGCTTCCGGCGCACGTCGAATTCTTTGCGCATTTCTTCGACGCACTCCTGCGGACCGTCCAGAGCGGCGATCAGAGCGTACTGACTGACGCTCGACGGACAGCTCGTTTCCTGCGACTGAATGTTGTTCATCGCCTTCGTGACGGCGTCCGGCGCGATCGACCAGCCCATGCGCCAACCCGTCATCGCGTAACTCTTGCTCGCACCGCTGATCGTGATCGTGCGGTCCCTCAACTCCGGTCGCAGCATCACCATGCACGTCGCTTCCGCCGCATCGAACACCAGTTGTTCGTAAATCTCATCGCTCAACAGGACGATATCCTTTTCGACGACCACATCCGCAATCGCCTTCAACTCCGTGCGCGAGTACACGGTCCCGGTTGGGTTCGATGGCGAGTTCATCATGATCAGTTTCGTCTTCGGCGTGATCGCGCTGCGGAACTGTTCCGGCGTCATCTTGAAATTCGACTTCGCCGATGTTTCCACGAGCACCGGAAGCGCACCGGTCATCGAAACGAGATCGGAATAGCTGACCCAGTACGGCGTCGGAATGATCACTTCGTCGCCGGGGTTGCAGGTCGCGGCGAGTGCGTTGTGAATCGAGTGCTTCGCGCCGTTCGACACCACCACCTGATCCGGCGTGCAGTCGAAGTTGTACCGTTTCTTGTACCAGCGACAGATCGCGGCTCGCACTTCGGGGACGCCATTGACGGGCGTGTAGTGCGTATGACCGTCTTTCATCGCTTGTTCCGCGGCGGCGCAAATGTGGGCGGGCGTCGGGAAATCGGGTTCGCCGAGGCTGAAATCGAACACTTTGATGCCGGCGGCACGCAACTGACGGGCCTTCGCACCGGCGGCGAGTGTCGCCGACGGGAGCACCGATGCGGCCAGCTTCGAGATCGTGATCATGCGTGGCTCTCTTTCCTTCGCGAGTCGTGAAGATCATCCTACAGACCGCGACGCGAGATGCCACGATCACTCGATCCGATCGTGAGAGACACGACAACTATTCCGCCGCACGCAACGCCCGGCTCGGTGAGATGCGTAACGCCTTCCGCGATGCGAGTCGGATGCACACCATCGTCAGCAAAATCGTCCCCAGCAACACGCCGATCACCAGGAATGTCGGCACACGAAAGCCGAGCGAGACTTCTTCGGGCGATGCTCGATGCCACGCCCACGAGCACACCCACACCAGTCCCGAACCGCCCAGAACGCCGAACGACGCGGCGGGCAACCAGATGAAGAACCCCTCGATCAGATATACGCACCGGATCGCGGAACTCGACATGCCCATCGCGCGGAGCATCCCGATCTCCGCGATCTGCTGATCAGCGCGGAGCGACTGCACGAAATAAATACTGAACACCGCGAGCAGTAACAGAAATCCCAACGCGATGAACAGCGAACGCAACATGAGTTTGGTCTGTTCCTGGAGTCGAACCACTTTCTCGACCATTTCCGTATTGACGGTCAGCAACGACTCGCCCGCTACGATCGTCGGAATGATTTCGGACTCCTCGACGAGCGAATCGAGATCGGGTGCGTAGATCGCCGCCATGTCGTACTTTTCGACCTTCGGCGGCAACGGGACCACGAATCGGGACGTATCGACCCGCAAATCCTGCTGTTCACCCTCGGACGCGAATCGATTCGTCTGTCGGCTGTGGAGTTCGTTCAGAATGATTTGCCACGTCCGCAATGACGGTTCGAGTTGGTTCCGGTTGACGGGATCGGATGCCTTCCATCGCAAAATCCACCACACCCGTCCCCCACCGCGTTCGTCGTAGCTCGCGTCGATCCCGCGTGCTTTGAACACCAATTTCGCATCCGCATTGAGATCGTCGGGATCAAGCGGAAACCCCTTCGGAATGGGCCGCGTCTGGATCGAATCGCTCGACGGGAACGTACAGAGTCGGCGCAGTTCGCGTTCGTAATCCTCGGTCAGAATGAACAGGTGAAACGTCGGCAGTTCGGCCTGCATCGTATCGACGATCGGCACGTCGATCGGATCGTCGGCGAGCCGATAGAGTTTGATCGACTGCGGGGGTGATTTCGGATCGAACCCCAGATCCTTCCAGAATTTCGGCGACACGACCAACCCCACGTCTGTCGATTGCTGAAGCACGCGACCGTTCAAGGTCGGGCGGCTCGACTGAAGGGGATCATTCCCCTCCGACGAAAGTGTGATCGTGCGACCGTCGAGCGGCGGTTGCGGAAGCCCCTTTGAATTGAGAAACTGGAACTCGGTGTTGTAAAACGGGTACACACCCGCCACACCGTCCAGGGTGGGAATTCGGGCACGGAGTTTCTCGCGGATCGTCTGCTGGACGGCGGGCGTGATGCGACCACGCACGTTATTTTCGCCCGTCCACAGACAACGAACGAGCGGATCACGTTCGAGTCGGGCACGACTGACGCGATCGACCCCGAGCGCGAAGCCGATCGGGCTGATAATTGCAGCGCAGACGATGGCGACCGCGAGGAACACGACACGCGTCGTGCGTCGCGCCGATCGATCCGTCACATCCTGCCAGGCGAAGCGGGCGATAAATCGAATCATGCGTCGTGGGGTGTTCGGTTGGGAGAATGGTGTCGTGGATAGACTAACTTTCGTACTTCGTTCACATCGTCGGGCAAATCGGCGCGAACGAGTATTCGCGAATCGATCAACTGTTCGCCCTCGTTCAACGGCAGGAACAGCGAGGCGAATTCGAGTGCCAGTGCCAGGTGGTGCGTCACGAGGATGAGCGATCGTGATCCCGACGCCTTCCCGGTGTGCAACTCGCCGGATTGCCAACGCTTGAGCAACGCGAGGATCAGATCGGTATTGTACGGGTCGAGACTGCTGAACGGTTCGTCGGCGAAGATCACTTCCGGATCATGAATCACCGCACGAAGGACCGCAATACGCTGCCGTTCACCTCCCGACAGGTCACGCGCCGAGCGGCCCGCGAAATCCTCCATCTCGGCCTCGCGAAGCACTTCGATGGCACGCCGACGACGATCGTTGTAGGACACCCCCTGAAGCGCGAGGGGCACCGCGATGTTGTCCGCACAATCGAGATGGCCCAACAGGTACGCGGACTGCAACACGAATCCGAAATGATCGCGCCGCAGTTCCCGCGCGCGACGGGGTGTGAGATCGCGATACTCCACACCCGCCCCTCGGACCGATCGAAACTCGATCGTCCCCGATGTGGGGAATCGGTCTTCGAGTCGAGCGAGCAGATTGAGCAGGGTGGTCTTTCCCGATCCCGACATCCCCAGAACGGCGGTGATGCCACCGGCGGGGATGTCGGCACTCACCCGATTCAGCACCGCGTTCCCGTCGGGAGAGTAGCGGAACTGCACCTCACGCAGTACGAAACTCACGGTAATTCCTTCTCATCCAGGTAAATCCATTCGACCTCGGAACCGGGCTGTTTGAAGAACCGTTTCACCCGATCGCGATCGGGATTCTGCGGGTCGTCGGGTGTTTTTAATTCGAGTTTGTAGAGCGTCGCGCCGGAGTCCTGATCGACGGACTTGACCCAATGCCAGTCGCGTCGGGCACTCCGCTCGTGCAAATCCCGCAGGATTTCATATTTGAGTCGGAGTTCGCGTCGCTCCTCCTCGGTCAACCCGTTCTTCACGTCTTCGGGTCGTTTCTTGAAAATCCCCGATCCGAATTTAATTCCGAACGCCTGCTGGAACGCCTCGTCGATCGTGAGCGGAGATTCGTCTTCACCGGTCATCGACTTCACGACCTCTTTAATGAGCGTGCGAACCACTTCGGGCTTGTCGATTCGCCGAGTGTCGCTCCCCACAAGTGTTTTCAGCATGAGAACGACCTGTTGCAGATCGGCACGATTGAGCAGGTACTGAACGCGAACCTGATCGATCTTCTCCGTCCCGCGTGCCCGAATCCACACGCACCCTTCGGAGTAGAGTTGGGCACCCTCAAACTTCCGCAATTCGTCGAACGGAATCTTTTTATCCCGCAACTGCACCAGGAGTCCCGGTGCGACCTGAGTATTCCATTCGCCGAGTCGTAACGCGGTCAGTTGCTGTTGCCATTCGACGCTCTCTTTCAGCAATTGTTCGAGTCGGGTGTTGATCGACGACTGGAGCAATTTAATGTTCGCGTTCGGGACGAACCGTGCGATCTGATAATCAGCGTTCCCGGTGATCTCTTTCGCCTTCTGGTTCGCGAGCCCACAGAGCCGGTCCATCTCCTGCGACAGTCGCTTCGCGTACATGTGCGGTTTTCGGGGATCTCCGTTCTCCGCCATCACCTGGATTGAATAAAACTCCAGGGGACTCCGTTTCGCCGGGAACACGCGGTTGACGAGTGCGCGGACTTCGTTCTCCTCGTCCGTCGTTAGATCGTCCACATTGTCCTCCGGGCGTTTGCCGCCCGCCGAGTCGCAATGGTCGCCGAGGTGGATGAGGATTTTCCGCGTCGGATTCGGAGAGAATTTCGAGATGCCTTCGTGAATCCCCTCGAACACCATTTCGGGCAATTCGCCACCCGCACGAAATTGATGGGTGCGAATCCCCTGTGGGCGGACGATAACACCATTCTGTTTGACTTCGTTGCCGTCCACGAGTTGCTCAATCGCGGCCTCCGCCTGAGGCCCGGTCATCGACGGGTCGAAGACGAGTTGCAGATTACCAGCGATGATCGGTGGGGCGGCGGGGTGATCGCTGTAGAACGTGAACCCTACCTTGAGCGTCAGATCACGATCCTTGCGAAACGAGAGTAATTGAGTCAGGGTCTGAGACACCACATCTCCCACCGGCCTGAAGGCGTGCCGCATACTCTCGCTGTCGTCGATCACGAAAACCAATTCAATGATCTTGAGGGATTCCTGAGCCTCGGTGAGCTTCGCGATGATGTCCTGGCGTTGCGACTCCAGGTCCGCCGAATTCCCGCCGTCGAGCGAACCAACGACGCCTACGTTCGCGAGTCGATTGTTGGACGATGTGCTCCGCTTATCTTTGGATTCCGTGAGGACCGCGAACCGTGGATCGCCCGGCCCGAACCGGATCGGTTTGCCTTCGGAGTTTAATGCTTCGGTGAACAGCGGTTCGCGAGCGGTTTTCATCCCGTCGAGCCAGCGTTGGGCATCGTCGGGGTGATTCCAGATCGTGCCCCGATCACGCGGTTGCGGTTTGGCGTCGGGTTGGATCGTGTCCATATCCCACGCCAGGCATTCGCGGGTATTCCAATACGAGAGTCGATCACGACGAATCCAGCCACGAACGATCTTCGACGCCTCTTCCTGAGTCGGCGAAGATGTGAATTCGTTTCGAGTCCCGATCAGCACCCACGTCGCCTTGTCGTCATCGGGGTCGAGTGAAAATTCACGATACACGAAGAAAATGTTGTAGAGTCGGAACGTCGTGAGCCGATTCGGAACGGGATCGGTCAGCGGACTGTCGAAGACCGCAGCCTGAGCGAGACTGTCGGCAACGCGATAGCCCGCATCGACGGGCGTCAACTCGAATCGCTGGAGTCCATCGGAGCCGGTATCGGTGATGATCCACGAACCGGGCGTCGGCCCTCGCTGGAGATTCGCCGATTTCGTGAGCGGGAGTTGAGATTTACTGAAAGCGGCATAAATCGGCTCGCTCAACTGCATCCGTTCCAGGTCCGTCTGAATCGATTTCGGGAGTATGAACAATTCGCGTCCGCGTCGGATCGATTCGACCGTGTTGATGATCATCACTTTCTGCGACAGTCCGCTGCCGAGTCGATCGGTCCCGGTGCCCGCCACCTTCTTCGCGAACGGCTGTTCGACGAGGAGTTTTTCATGTACCCACCCGAACGGAGCGATCTTCTTCGGGTTCGTCGCGGAAATCGAACCGACGAAGTGATAAATCCCCGTCTCATCCTGCCACGTGTCCGCCACGAAACACGGCTGCATGAATTTGAACTGCACGCCCGGAACGACGTCGGTATCTTTCATGTGCGGCAGATATCGCGGTCGATACCCTGCCGCGGCGACCCACACCATTTTCTGGGATTCGCCTTCCGTGTCGATGGTCAGATCGGCGACTTCGCCTTTGCCGTTCTTAAATTCGCTCTGAGCGAAACAAGGAGTTGGTACGGCAACGCACGTCAGAATCACAACGAACGCGAGAATCCCGCGACGGATGGGACGCATGTGGTTCTCCTCAATGGTCAGAATGGATTCACGAGACGCTGGAGGGTGACTTTGAACGGTTCCAGGGTGAACGGTAACTGGCGACGGAGTACCAGCGATCCGGCGACCAGCCCGACGCCCGGATCGCCGGGCAACCAGTTCATGACCGGTTTCGTCGTCGGTCGGGTTAACGGAATGACCATCCCGCGATGATTCCGACAAAAGTCACTCCACTCGCGGAATCGGTCCAGGTCCAGTTTCTCGGCATCGTCCCATAGGATGACATCGACCGCGATCCCGTCCCAGGGTACGACGCGGTTCGGCACGATGGCATTGGAGCTGACGACGAACACGCACCGCCGTTGCCACCGTTCGTACTTTGTCTGCGCCGGGAACGCGCTGGACGGGTCGAACGTCGAGGGCTGCTCCACGTTGTTACGATCCTCGCCGACGACATTTTCCAGCGTCGATGCGGTGGCGTTGAACGGTAACAATGTTTTGACGATTTGTCCATTCGCCGCGAGATGAACCCCCAGGCGATAATTGCGAAATCGTGATCGCGGACCGCGACCGAGGACGACTTCCTCGATCGCCGGAATGACCACCCCGGCGTTGATGGTTCCGGCGTGGTACACGACGATCGCGATGTCCTGCGTCGCGCCTTCGTGCCGTAACTCGGCGGACAACGCACTGAGTTCTTTTTGCATCGTCAACGTGGCCTGAGTTGTGCCTGCGATCGGGTCTTTGAATTCGCGGGTGAGGATGGACGCGACCTGATCGCCGGTTTTGAGCATCGCTTCGCCGACGAACTTTTTCAGGTTCGGATCTTCGCCGGGTGGGACGTATTTCGGGAGTGCTTTCACTTCGATCATCAGGCCATCGATCTTGCCCGCCGCCTCCGATAACTTCTTCATGTGCATGTCGAGTGCGTTCAGTTTCGCTTCATAATCGGGGTTGAGCGGTTGCCCCTTCGTACCGGGTGGAACGTTTTTGCGGAGTTCGCGGATCTCGTTCTGAAATTCGTCCAGTTTGTCCTTGATTTCGGCAACTGTTAATTTCGCGGTGTCGATCTTGTTTTTTTCAAAGACGACGAGTTCGGTCTGATTCGGCGTGAATTGTTTGAGCAATCCGTGAATGTCCTTCACATCCGCGACGACGCTCGGTTCCGACGGGGTGGATGTGATCAGGAACAACACGAACGCGACGAGAATCACGAGCGTGCTTTGCAACACGAGCGTGATGATCCATCGGGTCCGTTGAACATTGGGGGGGAGTTCAACACCGGCAGATTGGGGCGAGACACTCTGCGGGACGGTTTTACTCACGATGCTACCTCGATTGCGTGGACGGAGACGGTGAAGACCAACCGATAACGAAACCACCGAGATGATCGACTTTCTGTCCCCCTCGCCCCGGCTTTGCGGGGTGAGGGGCGGATTCTGAACTTTCTCATCGTTCCAGAAAGACCGAAATCCCCCTCACCCCAGCCCTCGCCCCGCAAAGCCGGGGCGAGGGGGTAAGAGGAGACGCCACCATTTCGATGTTATTCATGGGATCATCCTGATGTGGTCCAGAATCTGATTGATCGCGTCGATGCTCTCGTCCCACGTTTTCCGAAACTGAATCGGATGATCGTTTTTGGGGTTCTTCACTTCGGTAATCCACGGGGTGATGATCTCGCGACTGGTATCCGTCCCGTCCGGATCACCGCCGATCCACACGAAGTAGTAGCCCGATTTATTTTCGCCCAGCGCGAGCGGAACGCTTTTGGAATTCGGCACCGCGATCGAGTAAATCCCGCGATTGGAATCCAGACGTTCCGGCGAACGATTACTTCGCCAGAGAACGAAATTGTAGAGTCGCGATCCGCCGTTGCGGGCTTTGACCCGTTTCAGAATCTCGTCGCGTGCCTGGATCGTCGCGAACATGAAGTCTTCCGGCTTGTACTTGAACTTCGAGTAGTCCTTCACATCGTCCGGGAAAACCGGGAATCCACCGTTGAAAATGTCCCAGCCACCGTGCGTCCACACTTCCCCGAGTGCGTTCTCGTCGGGGTCGCCGTTCGCCTTCTGCTGCACGCCCAACAGGAAGACCCGACCACCGATCAGCCGATCCCTGTGATTTTTGAACGTACTCAGGAGTTTCGTCTTGAGCAGAATCTGTTCTGCGGGTTCCTTCAACTCCGACGTGAACGGAATCAGTACCAACAGATCGCGTTTGGCGTCGTCGGGCACCCATTTGAGATTGAGTTTCGGTTCGGGTTTCAGAACGAGTGCGGCATCATCCGGCTCGAACATCAACTCCACTTCCGGCGGCAAACTCAGATCGGGAGTGTCGCGGAATGTGAATTCCAGTTCGCCCTGGAGTTTCCCTTTCGGGATCGTGATCGATTTCACCGGAATCGCGTCGAACGCCTGTCCCTCTTTCCCTTTGCTCGCGAGTTTGAACGGCAAAATCGTATCCGCATCGCGGGGTGAATCGAGTTTGGCGGTGATGCGAACTTTGCCGTTTTCGTCCGGCACATCCGATTTGACGACGACCGTCCACGAACGCGGCATCGCCTGGATTTCGACGCGTGTCTCTTTCTCGTTCGGCGAAATTCGGTACGCAATCGCCGAATCGGTCGGATCCTTAATTTTCACTGCGATCAGTTTTTTGTCCGCATTCTTCTCCGGCTTTTTGACTTCCAGGACGATTTTCGATTTTGGATTCCCTTTGGTGAACACGAACTCCTTCGATCCGGTCACGTCGAAATCGACGCCGAGTTTCGCATCGCCTTCGTTGAGCAGAACCGCGATGGTGAGGTCACGTTCGGGTGACTCGTCGAGCGTCGCTTCGAGTTCGATCGTTCGATTTTCGTCATTCGGTTTGAGGGTGAAGAGTCGTTTGATCAGCGCGATCTGCGGGATCTTCGATCGGCCTTCGATGAGGACCGGAATCTCGGTCCGTTTGAGCGAATCGTTGGTCGGGAGCGAATAACTCTCGTTGGTCGATGGGGTGAGTTTCACCGTGAGCCGTTTGCCTGCTTCCCCCTCCATCGGGGCCGGGAAAGTGCCGACGGGAATCTCTGCTTCCGTCGCGCCGACGGCGAACACGAGTTGTCGCGTCTCGCCTGCGGGTCCGCCTTCGACCAGGACCGGAACGGCGATCGCGCGATCCCATTTTTTGCCGAGAATCGCTTTCACGGTCACGGTACGATTCGACTCGTTCGCGTTGAGACGGATTTCGCCCATCGCGACCGCGAAATACACCTCCGGCGGTTCGGGCTTCGTGATGACTGGCGGTTCTTCTTTTTTCTCGATGACCGTCGGCGAGAGGTTCGCGAAATAACTCAGGAGTGCGGCGACGTTCAATGCGCCGGCCCACACGCACCACACGAACCATGTGCGGAATTCAGAGGAGTTCATCAGAGTAAATCCTCCTCGGTCGGTTGCGGGGGCGGTTCGTCCTTCGGCTTGCGATCTTCACTGCGCACGGGCGGTGGCGGTGGTGGGGTTCGCGGCGGCGGTTGTTGTTGCTGTGGAGTCGGCACGTCGAACGGAATGTCGAACGATGTCGCCATCACCCCTCGCGGCGTCTGCGCGGGCGGCGGCGGTAACGGTTCGACCCACGCAGCGGTGTGCGATGATACCCCACTCGTCACCGATTTCGGAGCAGGGGAGGACTTTTCGCGACCGGTCATCGGTTGCGATTGCGTTGTCGGGATCGGCGGTGGAGGACTGACGACGTACCGTTCGCGCTGATAGATTTCCTGATTCGCGCGGGTGATCGCGGCATCCTTCCACTGCGTGATCGCCGAACGACCACTGCGGACCATCAACAGCGCGACCGCGAGGATCACTCCTGCGACGAGCGTGGTCGCGAACACCGGCCAGAGCAATTCACCGATCAGGAACGGTGTCGATCCCGCCCGGCGACTGTTCATCAGACTGATGAGCAACCCCGCTCCCGGTGCGAGGAATACGACGATGTAATACTTCAACAACCATCCGTTCGACAGCGACGACTGGTACTCCTTCTCGCGAGCATCGAGTGTGCGTCGAACGTCGTCCATCGTGAAGTGGGTCGGCATGTTGTTGTAGCAGTGCGACAGTGCGCGTTCGGGCCAGCTTTCGGGCGGGGAGTCGATTTCGGAATCGAAGACGCGGATCGAGTGGACCCATCGTCGCAGGAGGAAGAACTCCATGACGAGGATCACGAACATGCCGAAGCACAGGCCGAGGCCCGCGAGCAGTGACGCCCATTCGCCGACCTCGCCGATGAACCCTTTGAGTGGCTGGAGTTGCTTCTGTTGGGCGAACCATTCCGATCGCGTGAACCCCCATGCGCCGAGTGCGAACGCGAGTCCGAACACGGCACCGATCCACCATTTTCGCACCTGTGGCACTGGTGCCGTCTGTTCGTTCATCGCCTGCCTACTCCAGTTCGACTTTTGCCTTCAAAAGGATGTTATTATCGCGATCGATCAGACCCGGTCGCAGTACCCGGCGCACTTTGTCGGACCTGCGTGGGATGTTCTGATCGTAGTCTACCGCCCCCGGTAATGGATCGTTCAACTTTTTCGGACGAAATTCCTCGATTCCTTCGTAGTGCAGCATCCCGGTGATCGTCTGCACGATCGCCCGCACCTCGACCGATAACTGATCGACGCCCGCACGCGGTTCGAG
>Ga0105044_10009052_pt1 | contig 13640 bp, 14 predicted proteins | sample MAT01_FD_78092 | JGI IMG/M metagenome (GOLD analysis project Ga0105044, IMG submission 78092) | Freshwater microbial communities from Lake Fryxell liftoff mats and glacier meltwater in Antarctica - MAT-01 | ecosystem: Environmental > Aquatic > Freshwater > Ice > Liftoff microbial mat | place...
TCACCGAGCCTTCCAAAGTCATCAGCGACCAATACCCCAGCGAGGTGATTACCTTGAAAAAGGGGCAAGCCATCGTCGGTCGGGTCGTCGTCGAGGAAAATAACCACGTGTTCGTGATGACCAGCGCCTTCGCCCCGCAGGCACTTACCACCCTCGCGGACGCAGACATCCAGGACCGCGCGCCCCATAACGTTTCGATGATGCCGCCCGGCTTGCTCAACTCCCTCAATCCAGACGAGTTGCTCGACCTCTACGCCTACATTCTTGCCGGTGGAAATCCTCAGGACCCGCGGTTCAAAGGGAAATGAGTTAGATGCAGGGCTTGTTGTCCTTGCCAAACCGGGCCGGTGCATTAGCTTCACCTGGTGAACGAAGGGTTTTCCAGCCAGCCAACATCCTCGCCATCCCAACAGGGCTTTCCGCTGGGTTCCCGGATTCACGACCTGCCCTGCGATCAGCGGCCGCGGGAAAAACTCGCAGCGCTCGGGCCCGCCGCGTTGGACAACAGCGAGCTGATGGCCCTTTTCATTTCCACCGGATTTAAAGGGCGCAGCGCCATCGACATCGGCCGCGATCTCCTCAAAAAATTCGGCTCCATCGGGGCCTTGGGAACTCTTCCTGTCGCGGAACTGGCCAAGGAAAAAGGGATTGGCTTGGCCAAGGCCTCCAAGCTTGCCGCGGCATTCGAGCTTGGCAGCCGGGTCGCCCGCGAGCAACTCAAGGACACACCGCTCGAAACCCCGGAATTGATTTATGACTATTTCGCCCCCCAGCTCCGGCACTTGAACCAGGAACATGTCATTGTCGCCACATTGGATGCAAGGCTTCGCCATACCAGCAGCACTCTCATCTCCGTGGGTAGCGTCAGCGAGGCGATCGCTCATCCCCAGGACATCATGCGTCCGATCATCACCCGCGGAGCCTACGGATTCATCCTCGTCCACAACCACCCCTCGGGTGATGCCAGTCCGAGCCGTTCGGATGAATCGGTGACCCGTAATCTGATCGATGTGGCGAAACTGATGCAGGTTAAGTTTCTGGATCATGTAATCATTGGCAAGCCCTCGCCGGGAAGAAATCCATATTACTCGTTCCGCGAGGCTGGCATCATCCCCTGAGTTGTTTTTCTACCAAAAATGCCTTAACCTTCTCCCACTGCCATACCCATGTTGTTCCGCCTCCACCTGACCCGCAACCTCCGCACGCTGGCGCTCCTGCTGATCGTGTCGGCGGTGTTGGGCCTGATCGGGTTGCTGTGGTGGGCCAATCACATCGGACTGCCCGCCCATTGGCGCGGTACCATCGAAAATGCAGTCGCCAAGCAAGGAATACACCTGAAAATCGGGAGCCTGCGCTACGTGCTTTTTCAAGGAATCGTCGCCACCGATGTGCGGGTGTATTCCGAAGCCGAACATGAGACTGAAATCTCCCGGTTAGAGAGAGTCTCGCTCGACTTCGACAACACCAAGCTGGCACGAGGACTGGTGCAGTTGAAAAAAATCCAACTCCACAAGGCAAGGCTCGTCCTGCAAGTGGAGCCGACCAACCCCCTGTCCGAGACGCTCCATGTGACCGATCTCAACGGCACCATTCTCATGCCTGGCGGGCAACGGCTCGAAGTCCGCGATGCCCGCGGCATGATTGCCGGCATCCGAGTGTCACTCGACGCCCACCTCATCGGCTTCAAAGATGACGGAAAAACCAACCCGCAAGACTCCAACTTGGGAAAACGCCGCGAACTGCTCGCCAGGATTATCCATGAGTTAGACAAATGGAGCTTCGACAAGAATGATCCGCCTGCCATTCAGATTTCAGTCGAAGGCGACGTGAACGATTGGTTTTCGATTGTTGCCAAGGCCAGCTTACAGGTCAAAAAGATGGGAAAAAACGGCCATCTACTGCATGATATCGTCGGCGAAGCCGAGGTCTCGGGCGACCTTGTCACCGTCACCACACTGACTGCCAAAGACTCTAGCGGAACCTTCGAAGGACTCATGGATTACACCATCACCGATCGCGAGGGCCGTTTCGAACTATCATCTTCATTAGAGCTACCCCTTTTGCTCAAATCATGGCTCGGCCTGCCATCGCTCAAAGATGTCGTGATTTCGGGTAAGCAGACTCTTCGCGCGGAGGGAGACTTCCATTTGGATGAAATGGACAAACCCCAGCTAAGGCTGATCGGTCACGCCCGGTGCGAAGCCGTCAAGCTGCGAGGGATGCCCTTCGAGGTGGTGGAGGGGGCGTTTTCCTGGCGGAATGGGAAGTTTTTTCTGCGAGATGCCCGGCTGGCCCGGCCCGATGGCGAGGCCACCGGCAAAGCCCTCGTCGAATGGCCCCTGGTGCGCTTGGAGCTTCACACCACTCTCCCGGTCCCGGTCTATCGTCCCTTTTTCGTCGGGCAACCGTTGGAAATCGTGTTGCGTGATTTCAGCGAGCGGAAGGGTGCCGCAGTCGATGTGACGCTCGCGGGAAATTTCAATCTAACTGACAAGCACGATTGGGCATACAAAGGTCACGGAGCAGCAAAAAACCTCGATTATAAGGGGGTTCCCGTGAATTCCGCAGAGTGCAAACTTTCTCTCAATCATCATGAACTCGATTTTTCTGATGGCACCGTGGTTTTCAATTACTCGAACTACAACCTACACAAGACCTTCAACGGCGCAAGCGAAGGCACCGCCAAGGTGGGTCGGATTCGCTACGATGCTCCGAGTAAAATGGTCCATGTGGAAGCCGTGCGCGGCGGGATCTGGGCAGCGCCGATGGTGCGCTTTTTTGCGGCGGAAATCGCGGATGGCCTCGAGCAATACCGGTTCCACCAGCCGCCTGATCTTGCGGCATCCGGCGTCGTGGATGTGACCCCGCAAGGGAGAACGGAATTGGATATCTCCTTCCGTTCGGATCAATCCGCTGACTACGTTTTTCTCGGGAAGAATCTGACCCTCGGCAATCCTAGCGGAAAAGTCAGTATTCGTGGAGAAAAAGTCACGGTGAGCGACCTGAAGCTCGACGCTTTTGAGGGGCCCGTGGCAGGCCAGATCAACTACCTCGGTGGCCAAAAATTGTCCGGCGAGTTGAACTGGACCGATCTTTCACTCGCGAGGGTGACCTCCACCTATGGCTTCAAGATGAAGGGCGGCGGCAAGGGCACCGGACGGATCGAATTTTCGCTCACGGATGGGAAAGTCTCGACCATGGACGGAAACGGCCTGTTAGCACTTGAAGATGCCGAGCTTTTTTCAGTTCCCATGTTCGGCCCGCTCACCCCTTTGGTCAGCGGGATGCTGAATGATGAAAAGGCTGGCTCCCAGAGGGCGAAAAACGCGTTTTTTACCTTTAAGATCACTGACGGGGTTCTCAGTAGCAATGACTTCCAGACTTCCACCACCTCGCTAAACTTCACCGGTAATGGCAATGTCGATATGAATGACCGCACGGTGGACATGACGCTGCGAATGAATGCGCGCGGACTTTTGGGTTTGTTGACGCTACCCCTGCGACCTTTTTCAGGGCTATTTCAATTCCGTGGAACCGGCCCTATCGAAAATACCCATTGGGAAAACGTGAGTTTCAGCGTTCCCGCCGAGTCCCAGAACGAGGCGCTGCTCTCTCCGCCCAAAGCGAAGGTGATTCGGGAACGGTGAGGATCGAATTTTCCAAAGTCACGACTTGCACGTCCCGCCTCAAAGTGTAAATTCTTTTTCACGAAGGTAAATCATGAGGGTTTATCCGAAACAGAATACCAATTGCCATGTCCAATCCATTTTCAACCACCAACGGCATCGATCCCGAAGCTGGCTTCTCCCAGACGCCATCCATCGGCCAAGCAGCGAATGATCTGCGGGTCGCCGCCGGCGAGAAGGCTCGTGAGCTTGTCCACACCGCCGAAGAGAAGGCGACAGCACTCAAGGAACGCGCTGTGGAATCCGCCCAGCATTTCCGCGAAACCGCCACTGAGCGTGCCAGCCAATTCAAAACCACCGCCACCGAGAAGGCCTCGGCCTTCAAGAGCGCTGCGACTGATAAAGCCCAGCATCTCAAGGAGACCGCGAACGAGCAGTGGCAGGATACCCGCGTCAAGGCCAAGGAACTTCACATCACTGCGGAAGACTACATCCGTCAGAATCCAACCAAATGCGTTTTAAGCGCGCTCGGTGCCGGATTCCTGATCGGACTCATCGTCCGCCGCTGAGAATCCTGACCCCTCTGTCAGGTGATTTCCCTAGCAGCCTCATGAATGAAGGATCTAACACCGGATCTGGTTCTTTCCAAGAACCACCCGGGCCTAGCTTCCAAGGGAACCAGACGCCTCACGCCAATTGGCGCGTGGCGCTCATGGCCTTGGTTGCGGCTCGCATCGCACTTATTCAGTTAGAGTCTCATGCTGCCGCCAAGGAAGGAGGCAAACGCGCCGCTCTCGTTGTGGCCGCCTGCGCATGTGCCTTCTTCTCCTGGGCGCTTGTTCTCGCTGGCGGAGTTTCCCTTGTGTCCATGGCAAGTGGCTGGTCGTGGAATCTCGTGGCGATCGCCGCAGCGGTTCTCCATCTCCTCGGCGCCATCATCCTTGCCAAAATGGCCAAGCCCTCGGAGCAAGCCGCATTCCCCAACACCCGGGCCGAATTTCAGAAAGACCGCGAATGGATCGAAAACTTCAACAAAACCAAGAAATCGAACGACTGATCCAAGCCGCTCAAATCGCCCGCTCCTATCTGGAAGTCGAGGCGCTTTCACTCCAACAGCGGCTTGACATTCCCACCCGTATTCGCGGATCCCTGAAAAGTCATCCTACGGGCTGGCTCGTCGGATCTGCGGTTTCTGGTCTTGCCGCTAGCCTCATGTTTCGTCGCCGACCAGTCGTCACCGAAAAAAGACATCGCAGTTTACCCCTCGCTGTCCTTGGTCTAGCCTTCGCCGCCGCCAGACCCATCGCAAAAGTCTGGATCACCGACCAATTGAAAACCTATCTCACGGGATCTGCCGCCAATCGCCCGATCAAGCACCCATCTCCCACCCACACCCCTTCCCAGGAAATCTTCTAGAAACTCAACCATGTCCGCCCACCAAGTCCTCGATCACGTCGATCAATATCTCCAACTCGGACGCGAGTTCGAGTGCTCCGACCTCCACCTCGCGACCGCCTACCCACCCGCATGGAGACGCTTTGGCCAGCTTGCTCCCATTTGGCCGGACCACCAGCCGCTCACCGCAGAAGATACCGAGCGCCTCGTCCGCTCATTCCTCGGCGAAAAAGAATGGGCCCGGCTTGACTCGCAAGGCGACATCGACTTCGCCTACTCCGCTTCAAACGGTCGCTACCGCGCTTCGGTGGTCAAGCAACGGCTTGGCCTCGATATGGCCTTCCGGATCATCAACGATGAAATCAAAACCCTTGAGGACATCGGCCTGCCGCTCGACCACATCCTCCCCCTGACCCGCTATCAGAACGGCATCGTACTCGTCACCGGCTCCGTAGGTTCCGGTAAATCCACCACGCTCGCCGCCCTCGTGGACTTCATCAACCGCGACCGCGAAGACCACATCCTCACCCTTGAGGACCCCATCGAATATGTTTTCAAATCGAAAGGCTGCCACGTCAATCAGCGCGAAGTCCATAAACACACCGAGTCCTTCGCCCGCGCTCTCCGTGGTGCCCTCCGGGAAGATCCGGACGTCATCATGGTCGGAGAAATGCGCGACCTTGAGACGATCCAACTCGCCCTGACCGCTGCCGAGACCGGACACTTGGTCCTCGGCACCCTTCACACCGGTAATGCCCCGCGGACCCTCGACCGCGTGCTCGACGTTTTCCCTACCGACCAACGCGAACAAATCCGCATCATGGTCTCCGAATCCCTCCGCGGCATCCTTTCCCAACAGCTCGTCCCCCGTGCGGATGGAAATGGCCGCGTCCTCGCACTCGAACTCCTCGTCAACACCCCCGCCGTTTCCAACTGCATCCGCGAAGGCAAGACCTTCATGCTCCCTGGAGTCATGCAAACCGGGAAAAACGTTGGCATGATCACCATGGACGAGTCCTTGCGTCAGCTCTACGTCAAGCGCCTGATCTCCAAAGAGGAAGCTCTCTTCCGCTCCGATGATAAAAACCAGATGAAGGCCTTCTTCCAATCCTGATTTTTTCTCGCAAGGCTCCTCCGCCCGATAAACCTATCCCCACCAGAACCTTCCGCCACCCTATTTCACATGGCTCAAATTGATACACTATTCCGTTACTTGATCGCCACCAAAGGCTCCGACCTCCATCTATCAGAAGGCCAGGTGCCCAAGATCCGCGTTCATGGAGCCGTCACCGCCATCCCCGATCAAGAAGTCCTCCAAGGTGAGAGTTTCCAAAACCTCCTTGCCGAAATCTGCGACCCCAAAGCATTCCATCATTACCTCGAAGGCGGCGACCTCGACTTCGCCTACGAAATGGACATGGACTCACGCTTCCGCTGCAACTACCTCAAACAGCAAAACGGCCTCGCCGCCGTCTTCCGTCTCATCCCCACCGAGATCGCTTCCTTGGAAAGCCTGGGCGTGCCGAACGTTGTCAAGGAATTCGGCCACATGCGCGCCGGCCTCGTGCTCGTCACCGGTCCCACCGGCTCCGGGAAATCCACCACCCTTGCAGCCCTCCTCGACTACATCAATACCAACTTCAACCGCCACATCATCACGATTGAAGAACCCATCGAGTTCGTCCATCGCAATAAAAGGTCCATCATCACCCAGCGCGAAGTCCCCATCCAGACTCCTTCTTTCTCCGATGGCCTGCGCGCCGCACTCCGCGAAGACTCGGACATCGTGCTCGTCGGGGAAATGCGTGACCTCGAAACCATCTCCCTCGCCCTAACCGCTGCCGAGACCGGCCTGCTCGTCTTTGGAACCCTTCACACCAACAACGCCCGCAAGACCGTTGACCGGATCATCGACGTCTTCCCCGCCAACCAACAATCGCAAGTCCGCACCATGCTTGCCGCCTCACTCCGCGGCGTCGTCGCCCAGTTGCTTTGCAAACGCGTGGACAAGCCCGGCCGGACCGCCGTTCACGAAATCATGTTCGCCACTCCCGCCGTCGCTGCCATCATCCGGGAGGGGGCCACCCAGAAACTCTACGACGTCATCACCGGCGGCAAAAACGAAGGGATGCAGTTCATGGACGAATCCATTTGGTCAAAACTCCGCGAAGGCATGATCTCCCCGGAAGAAGCCTACATGAAGGCCATCGATAAGACCCGCTTCAAAAAGTTCCTGCCGGCAAATCTCTCCCACCTCGGCGACGCTTCTGGCGACAGCCCGATGGCACACTAACATCGATTCGAGATACCCATGCAGCGGATCCCCGCAGTTCTAACCATCGCCGGCTCGGACTGCTCGGCGGGCGCTGGCATCCAGGCGGATTTAAAAACCTTCCAGCACTTCCGCGTCCATGGTCTCACCGCCGTGACCTGCGTGGTCTCGGAAACCGCCAACATCGTCCGCATCGTCCACCCCGTCCCGGTTGATATGGTTAGGGACCAGGTTTCATTGCTGCTGGATAGTTTTCCGATCACCGCCATCAAGACCGGCATGCTCTATTCCGCACGCCACGTCGCCATGGTCGCCGACATTCTCCGAGACCACCGCCACATGTCCCTGGTCGTCGATCCGGTCATGATCGCTTCCACCGGAGCGCCCCTGCTCGAGCCGGCCGCCATCACCGCCTACCGCGAGCTCTTGCTGCCACTTGCCACACTCATCACCCCCAATCTCCCGGAAGCAGAAGCCTTGCTTGGCTTCACCATTCCAGATCTTGCCGCCTTGGAACCCGCAGCGCGCCAACTCTCGGAAATCTTCCAAACCGCCATCCTGCTCAAAGGTGGACATCTCGACGGCCCGGATTGCGTGGATCTCCTCATCGACCAAGGCCAAGCCTATCCATTCACGGCTTCGCGAATTCCCGTGAGCGGCTCGCACGGCACCGGCTGCACTCTATCAGCCGCCATCGCCGCAGCCCTGGCGAACGGAGGAACACTCCCTGCTTCCATCAAAACCGCCAAAGACTACCTCGGACAAACCCTCCGCCACTCCTACCGCTTCCAGCACTCAAGCGGCGAAACCATTCACGCCCTCAACCAAGGCACCTGTTTCCCGGAGCTATCTGATCTCGAGCCACGAAATGTGCCGTAGCAGCTCCCACTGTAAAAGGACTCCGGGAACCAAAAAAGAAATCACAAACAACACTGGCAGGATCAACGCGACCCCCAAAGAACTCGCCAAACTCCAATACCGACCTGATCGAGCCGCCCGTCTCGCCATGAACCGGTGAGCAAGTGCCGTCGCGAGTAAGAATGCTCCAAGCCCCGGTCCCCATGTCCTAACATCACTCGAAAGGTTCGCCAGGTTGTCACGCATGAAGAACCAGAAACCCGTCACCAAGCGCTCAAAGAGCAGGTCATAACCTCCGAATGGGTATGTCATATTGAGCACATTTAGCAATACGATCAATGCAACGAAGCCTAATGCGATAAAGGCCACCGCCCGGATCATTTGATAGAACCATTTCATCTCGGTTTTTCCAAAATTCGATCCACTTTGGATTTCTCAAGAATCTGCTGATACCTGCTTTGCGGCATTGTGGTCACGCAGCTAACGCCGTAACCCACGACGACCTTTTTCCCATCAGCAAACTCGGGCGAAACAATCACCGGTTGACCCGCACCAAAGGTTTGCTTGCTTCCTGGATAAAGTAACAAAAATGGCTGTTTCAAATCGCCAGGCCGGGTTTGAATCCACACCAGACTGCGTATCTGTTCTTTGTCCATTCCCACTTCCGGTCCCATTTCTTCAAATGAGTAAGGATAGCGGCCGGTCGTTTCTTGAAATTCATGGAGCGCGAGCAGCAGCTGCCGCGCGCTGTTAGCCGAAACGTTTTGATAGATTTTTTTACCGCGATTCTCCACCCAAGGATCCGCCAGAAGCCAAACCCCTTGATGGACGATCCCACTGAGGGCGACTGCGGCACCCGAGCCGAGCATCAGCAGTGCCACCACCGCCAAAGTGTTCGCTGGCCGCCAAATCCGCAGACTTTTCTTGGCCCGAATGCACCACACGATAAACCGGTGACATAGCCAAGTCCCTAACACCAGACACCCCGTCGGAACGAGAATCATTCTCCAGCCATCCATCAATCCGGGGAATGTGTTCCATGCGTGAAAAAGCCAGCCCAGCCCGAAGTGAATCGGAAGTTCAAATAGGACCTGACTTTGGGTAAGCATCATGAAAAACAAAGCACAAAAAAAGATCAGAATGATCCAGGCAATCCTGCTCCAGAGAGATCGCCGGGCGGTGACCGTTTCCTCACTCACTTTTTCAACTGATCCTCCACTTGAGATTTGAGCGTCCCTTCAGAGCGATCCTCGATGCTGCCATCTCCAAGCAAAACAAAGCGTCGCCCACCCGCAGCAGAAGGTTCATAGACCAACACCGCCCGTCCCACCCCCGGCCTAACACCAGGCATCAAACAATAATACCCACCGCCGGGAAATGACCACACTTCGGAATCCATTCCGTTCACCAGAGGGCTAAGCGGAGCCATCCCATCATGCGCCTTCGCGTATTCCCAAATCGCCACCTGAAGGTTCCGAAGCGCTTCGCGCCGCACGTTTTTGTCGAGCGGCACCGGACCATCTTCCCGGAGTCGATAACCCGCTCCCTGTTTCTCCCAAGCCCCCGGAGTGAGCAGTTCCCTGGCTCCAGAGATCATCGTCAGCACCACATAGAACATCAGCCCTGTCATGAAAACCACCCCCAGCGCTTGGAGATACTTCAATGGAGGAAGAACCGCAAACGATCGAGCAAGTTGATTCCAAATCAGTTTGACGACCCAGCAAATCACCAGATAGGCGAAAATGAAAAATGAGAGGGCATCGATCCTTGCCCGCGCAATGTCCGTCAGCGTGATGACTGTCATCCCAGCTGAAGCCCCAAGAGTAGCACCGAGCCAAATGCCAAAAGTCAGAGTTGCAGGAAAGCGCTTCATCATGAGTTTACCCGTTAGACTAAAGAATCCATCGATGATTGCAAGTGATTATGAAGAATGATTGGTATGCAGTGCCACTTGACCACGCGCCCAAAAAACCACTCTTGCTCCCAGCAAAACAGAAATGCTTTCACCGAGAGCGCATGCCCATGAGATGAGAAAGAACGGGCCCGAAGCAAGATACTTTCGTCCGGCATGGGCGTGCGGCCTCGGCGGTGCCACGCTACCTTCCGCCGCAGGCGGTCGGAAAATTTTTCTAAAAAATGAAACCACCCGGACCCGAAGCGCCTGTCGTATTGGTGAAATGGTAGGCGCAACCGACGTCCTGGATGAGTCCACCCTTGATCGGGGTACCTTATGGAAGGATGAAAAATGCGCCCACGCCGAGGCCGTTCTTGCATCCATGGAAGTCGCCTGACATTCAGGGACCCGCAACGGGCCGGACTGTTTTTTCGGAAAAACGCACGACGATTTGATACTTGTCACCTTCGCGGGCGGTCCCGAGCAGGGCGGATCCGCTGGTTTCGAGCGTCCAGAGATGGGAAGGAAAAAATGAACCGTCAGGGATGCTTTCCTTGGAGGGGAAGGAGCCCTTTTGCACGGGTTTGCCGTAGAGGGTGCTGAGGAGTTCGATGAACTGTTTCCAGCATGGCTCCAAGGTTGATTTGTAGTTGCTGGCCGGGAGGGTCTCGGTTTGGAGGGTGAGTTCTTTGAGCGTGCCGGCGGCGGTCCAGTCAAAATAGAGAAATCCACTGAGCGGCCCGATTTTCTGGCGTGTGCGAAAGATGCCATTGAGGCCGGAGCGACCGATGAAGGTCTCGTCCGTGGTCATCTCGACGACTTTACTCACCTTCAATTTCGCCAGGGTGGATTCCCGCGTGTCGAGGAAGGTGAGATTGTCAAAAAACGAGGAAGTGTTGCCTGCCGGTACTGGCGTTGCAACCGAGTGATGGGCGTCGAGCCATTTGATTTCGTCAGGGTGAAGTTTGGCGATCTCGATGGCGATCTCCTTGCCTGCTTCATTTCGGATGGTGATCTGGGTGGAATCGCGTTTTACAAGTTCCCCATTCACGGTACGGAAGCCGTCAGCACTTTTCCAAGCCCGTGTCTCAGCGGCGAAAGGAGTCGTGGAGATGAGCGCAAGAATGAGGGGGATCGTTTTGAAATGGTGCATAGGGATGTGTGCAGGTGGGTGGCTGGATTGGGTCAGGTTGTCCGCGGATTGAACTTGGAAACGCCGCGCAGTGTTTCCCAGAGTCCGCGTTCTTCGGCGGAGAGCTGGGTGGGAAGGTGCACCGTGATGATGGAGTGGAAATCGCCGCGTTCGCCGGTTTTACCCTTGGGGAGACCTCGGCCACGGACGCGGAGTTGATGGCCATTTTCACTACCCGGCGGGACGCGGAGTTTGATGGGACCGTCGAGCGTCGGGACGGTGAGTTCCGCTCCGAGCACGGCTTCCCAAGGCGTGAGATCCAGGTCGAAGTAGAGGTCGCTGCCCTCGGTATGGAAGTCTGGGTGGGCGGCGTGGCGGACTCTGAGAAAGAGATCGCCAGCGGGTGCGCCACCGCTTCCCGGCTCGCCTTGACCTGGGATGCGGATGCGTTTTCCAGAAGTGACCCCAAGTGGAATCCTGACTTGAAACGAGTGGGTCTCGACCTTGCCGGTGCGGGAGTTGGTGATTTGAAGGGAAATCGGGCGGACATCACCATTCATGACTTCTTCCAAGGTCACAAGGATGTCGCCTTCCACATCGTTGCCCTGCATCTTGCCGGCACCTCGGTTGTTTGCGGTGGAACCTTGGCGACTTGCACCGCTGAAGAATTGCTCGAAGAAATCGCTGAATCCTGTGCCGCCGAAGTTGTATTCCTGACCATCTGCGTAGGAGGTGCCACGGGGGCCACTGTGGCTGCGGTGCGGGCTTTCCCAATCGGCACCAAGGTGATCGTATTTTTTACGTTTTTCAGGGTCGCCGAGAACTTCGTTGGCCTCGTTGATTTCCTTGAATTTCTCCTCAGCGGCCTTTTTGTCTGCGGCAACGTCCGGATGATGTTTGCGTGCAAGTTTGCGGAAAGCCTTTTTAATATCGGCGGCGCTGGCGTCGCGCGGGACGCCCAGAGTGGCGTAATAGTCTTTAAATTGGGCAGGCATGATGAAGGGATGAGCAAGCAGACGCCGTGAGTGCTAGCTGGGATCGGCCACAGTGTCTAGGCCGCAGGCGGTATCTCACGGGGAAATCGGGTTTTTTGCAACCTTCGGATGACGAAAAAACCGAGAATCGAGACGGTAGCCACGACGGAGGCGGAGATCCATAACGGAACTGGAATCGGGGCGGTGAAGCGGGTGGTAATTGGATTTTGAATCGCTTTGGCAAGTGGGTATTCCCAAATCAGGGTCCGCCCGCCGTCCTCGGTGCGGGTGGCATTCGATTCGGTGGCAGCCTTTGGTAAATGGATGATGTAAGTGAGTGCACGGCCTTTGGTTTGAGAGGTGGGCATGAAAACCGCACCGGGGAGGGCTTTTCCGGGATTGATGGTTCGTGCGAAATTGGCTGTGAGTCCCTCGAGCTGAACGCTGACCTCGCCAGCCATGAACTTGGCGGAGGAGGGGAGTTTGCCGAGAGGCGCCGCCTGCGACCATTCTCTCAGTTTGAGAGTGTCGAAGCTGGCCCGCACTCTGATTTTCAATCGGTCTTCTGCGGTCGATACCTCCAGACTCGAAGATGAAATCGCTGGGTTGCCCTTGAGAAATTCCGCGATCAACTGGCGGATGCCATCCTCCCCGCCTTGGAGACTGGCAGCCATTGCGGGTAGCGAATAGGAAACATCCGCATGACCGCTGCCATTCGCATTCAACCAGATTTCCTCGCGCCCATCAATGCATGAGACCAGTGGAATCGCACTCAGGCAGCCAAAGAATCGGATGAGATAGCGCCGCAGACCCATACCTGTTTTAGTGGGATGTCATGCAGGGACTGTCCCATGGCTGCGAGGCGATGGCAATGCTTGGAAAAGTCCTGGCAAATCCGGCAGGTCCGAAGCCGAGTGTGCAGGCTGGGCCGAGAGAATCCTGCCGTCACGAAACAGAAATGCCCCGGGCATCTGGAGTCCGTCTCCCGCAAGATGCCCGAGACCGCAGCCCTTGAAAATGGAAACTGTCCCACGCCACCAGACGTGCGGACCAAAGAGTTCGAGAAATCCGCCCTTTCCGAGACCGAACGCACGATATAACTCGCAACGTGGATCGGCAATGCGGAGGACGCCGCTGCGTTCGCCAAGATATTCAGTTTCCTTGCCATTTTGCAGCATGTGAACGAGCACCAGTTCCGCGTCATGCGCGTTTGCTTCCTTTTGAATCCCTTCCAATCCCCGCAGAATCTGACGGGTAAACGTACAGCCGAAGTGACGGAGAAAAACCAATACCAATAGTTTTGATTCCGAAGCTTCCGCGAGCGACATGCCATTTGATAATGTATAACTCCTCGTCGCCTCTGGGATGCTCAATGGGGTTTCCCGGGTAGGTGGGACTCCGGTGTGGGCACGAACGCATGCCCATAGAATCACGGCGAAGGGTGCCCACCAAATAAGAGCGTCCAATACAAACAACCATGCGCTGGACA
>Ga0105044_10009056_pt1 | contig 13634 bp, 13 predicted proteins | sample MAT01_FD_78092 | JGI IMG/M metagenome (GOLD analysis project Ga0105044, IMG submission 78092) | Freshwater microbial communities from Lake Fryxell liftoff mats and glacier meltwater in Antarctica - MAT-01 | ecosystem: Environmental > Aquatic > Freshwater > Ice > Liftoff microbial mat | place...
GATACCGCCCGGACTGTTACCGCCCGGACTGATACCGCCCGGACTGATACCGCCCGGACTGATACCGCCCGGACTGATACCGCCCGGACTGATACCGCCCGGACTGATAGGGCGGGCAGGCTCGGCGGCTGCAGCAGCGCGGCCGCCGCACCTCGGGGGGCCCCCATTGGCCCCCCCTTTCTTTGTGCGGGCTTTGGCGCTAAGGGCTGCCATGGCCCGCATCCCTCCGGATTACAGTCGCGAAACCGCTGCCATGGCGCAGGGTGCGCGGTATGTCGTGGGCGTTGACGAAGTCGGGCGCGGTCCGCTGGCCGGACCGGTCACCGCCGCCGCGGTGCGGCTTGACCCCGGACGCCTGCCTGCAGGCCTTGCTGACAGCAAAACCCTGACCGCCGACCGGCGCAGGGGTCTGGCCGCCGACATCTACGCCACCGCTGCCGTCAGCATCGCGCACGCCTCGGTCGCCGAGATCGACGGGCTGAACATCCTGCACGCCGCAATGCTGGCAATGCGCCGCGCCGTGTCGGGTCTTTCGCCAGCCGATTTCGCGGTCATCGACGGCAACCGCCTGCCCGAAGACCTGCCTTGCCGCGCGCTTGCTGTCGTCGGCGGCGACGGCACATGCCTGTCGGTCGCCGCCGCGTCGATCGTGGCAAAAGTGGCGCGCGACGCGTTGATGGTGGATTTGGCGCAACATTACCCCCCCTACGGCTGGGAGACCAATGCCGGTTACCCCACCGCCCGCCATTTGCAGGCGCTTCTAGATTTCGGGGCGACCCCTTGGCATAGGCGTTCCTTCCGCCCCGTCCACAATATCTTGTATCAAGATAATTAACTAACCCGTTGATTCAAAAAGAATTTGACGGCGAATCACGTTGGGATCACACTGTTGTCAACCAGAGTGGCAAACACCAGCGGAATCGGGGCATCAGAATGACGGCCAAAGCAAAGACCGCCGCAGACGCGACGCTGCCGCGCAATGTGATCCTTGAGGGCGACTGCACGGACGTGATGAATGGCCTGCCTGCGGGGTCGGTCGATCTGATCTTTGCCGACCCGCCCTACAATCTGCAACTGAAGGGCGAGTTGCACCGGCCCGACAACAGCCTCGTGGATGCGGTTGACGATCACTGGGACCGGTTCGCCAGCTTTGCCGCCTACGACGCCTTTACCAAAGGCTGGCTTGCTGCGGCGAAACGGTTGCTGAAACCCAACGGCGCGATCTGGGTGATCGGGTCGTATCACAACATCTATCGCCTGGGGACGGCGCTGCAGGATCAGGGATTCTGGCTGCTGAACGACGTGATCTGGCGCAAATCGAACCCGATGCCCAACTTTCGAGGCAAGCGGCTGACCAATGCGCATGAAACCCTGATCTGGGCCAGCCGCGATCAGGACGCGAAATACACCTTCAACTACGAGGCGCTGAAGGCGCTGAACGACGGGCTGCAGATGCGGTCGGACTGGGTGCTGCCGATTTGCACCGGGCATGAGCGCCTCAAGGACGCAGAAGGCGACAAGGCGCACCCGACGCAGAAACCCGAAAGCCTGCTGCACCGGGTGCTGGTCGCCACGACCCAGCCGGGCGACGTGGTGCTCGACCCGTTCTTCGGCACCGGCACCACAGGAGCAGTCGCCAAGATGCTGGGGCGCGATTACGTCGGGATCGAGCGGGAAGCGGCCTACCGCGCCGTCGCCGCCGACCGTCTGGCCCGGGTGCGGCGGTTCGACGCAAGCGCGCTGGAAATCACCGGGTCCAAACGCAACGAGCCGCGCGTGCCGTTCGGCCAGGTCGTCGAACGCGGCATGCTGCGCCCGGGTGAGATGCTGACCAGCCCGCGCCACCAGACCGCCCGGGTGCGCGCTGACGGCACGCTGGCGGCCGACGGCATCACCGGGTCGATCCATCAGGTCGGCGCGCATCTGGAACGCGCGCCAAGTTGCAACGGCTGGACCTACTGGCACTTTCACCGGGACGGTCAACGGATCCCGATCGACATCCTGCGCCAGCAGATCCGCGCCGAAATGGAGGCCGATCAGCCGCGCCTGTCCAACTGACCGACGGCCATCGGTTAGCCCCCACCCAACGCCCGTGCTGCGGCTTTTCCCCCGGCACCGCCTGCCCTGCCCTGCGCATCAGGGCGGGGCACTTTTTTCAACGCGCACAGCGCCGGTGGCCGCGGCCTGCGGTTGATCGCGCGACGCAAACCCGGCGTGTGGCACCGGATGCAAGGCCTTGTTATAGTCATGCCAGTCGCTGATATCAGGGTAGTTCTGCCGCCGCCACGCCCGGACCCTGGGGTTCATCACCCGCTTCCACACCGGCGGCACCATGGCGGCGACAGTCATCAGCGGATAGCCGAACGGCAGTTGCGGAGCCTGATCGACGCTGTAGGTCTGCAACAGCGGAAACCGCCGGTCCGGCTTGTAGTGGTGATCGGAATGGCGCTGCAGGTTGATCAGCAGCCAGTTCGACGCCCGGTGCGCTGCGTTCCAGCTATGGCGCGGCAGCACATGTTCATACCTGCCGCCGCCCAGATGCCGCCGCGTCAGCCCGTAATGCTCGATGTAATTCACCAGTTCCAACTGCCAGACCGCGACGACCGCCTGCCAGCAGAACAGCGCCAGCCCCTGCCAGCCGCCCAGCACCAGGGCCAGACCCAGCATGCCCGCCTGCAAGACCGCATAGCGCCAATAAGGGTTGGAGCGGTGCCACCACGGCCGGCCCCGGCGCGCCTGCAACGCCGCTTCGGCAGAAAAGGCCGACGCATGGCACTGCCACAGCACGCGCGGAAAGAACCGGTGGAACCCCTCGTTGTACCGGGCCGTCACCGGATCGCGCGGAGTGCCGACATGCAGATGATGCACCCGCAGATGTTCGCTGCGGAAATGGCTGTAAAGCACGCTCGCCAGCAACAGATCGCCCAGCCAGCGTTCCAGCTTCGATTTCTGGTGCATCAACTCGTGGCTGTAGTTGATCCCGACGGTGCCGGAAATCACTCCCATACCGAAGAACAGCCCGATCTTCTCGGCCAGCCCCAGATGCGCGGCTTGCGGCACATACCATACCATCAGGAACAGCAGCACAAACTGGATGGGAAACCACGCCAGGGTGATCAGGCGGTACCAGTACAGCCCGGCCTCGGGGGTGTCGGGGTCGGCGTTGGCTTCGTTCAGGCTGGTGAGCGCATCGAGAATTGAAAACAGGCCCCAGGAATACAGCGGCAGCAACAGAACCGTCCAGCCGCCAAGACCGGCACCCAGCAGGGCAAGCGGAATCGTCCCAAGCGACAGCCAGAACGGCAGCGCATCCCGCAAGCGGTCATCGGTCGGCTCGGAATGATCGGTCATCGTGCCAGTGTATCGCAAACCCTTGCGACCTCAATGCGACGCAATCGCGGCGGCGGCAAGGTCGTGCGCCTTGCGCATCAGCGTCGGCAGGTCGGCAGGCACCGCTCGCACGAACCGTCCACGCAGCGGTGCAGCAGAGGTGCGGGCAATCTGCACCGCAAGGATCAGGTGGAAATGCGTGAAGGTATGCCGCACCTCGCCTGCTGCATGCCAGGTTGCCGCGACCGGTGCCGGCCCCCCGGCCCCGTCCCAGCCATCGCCGGGCAGACCCAGCATGCCACCGAGCAGACCGCGCGCCGGGCGATCCTCCAGCAGCACGGCCCCATCGGGCCGGAACGCCGCCCAGACCACGCCCTGCCGCACCGGCTTGGCCGGTTTCGCCCGCTTGCGCGGCAAGTCCGCCGCTGTTCCCGCTGCCCGTGCCGCGCATGGCTGCCACAGCGGGCAGATCCCGCAGGCCGGCTTGCGCGGGGTGCAAACGGTCGCGCCCAGATCCATCACGGCTTGTGCATGATCGCCGGGGCGGGCGGCGGGGGTGTGGGTTTCGGCCAGCGCCACCAGGACGGGTTTGGCGGCCGGCAACGGCACCTCTACCCCGTGGAGGCGGGCCATCACCCGCTCGACATTGCCGTCAACTACGGTCGCGGGCAGATCAAAGGCAATCGCGGCCACGGCTGCCGCCGTGTAGGGCCCGATGCCGGGCAGCGCGCGCAATTCCGCCAGCGTTTGCGGGAATCTGCCGTCGTGACGCGCCACTACTGCACGCGCGCAAGCCAGCAGGTTGCGCGCCCGGGCGTAGTAGCCCAGTCCGGCCCATTCGGCCATCACCTCGGGGTCCGCCGCTGCCGCCAGCGCGGCCACATCGGGCCAACGGCCGGTGAACCGCAGGAAGTAGCCCCGCACCGCCGCCACGGTTGTCTGCTGCAGCATCACTTCGGACAGCCAGACGCGGTAGGGGTCGGGCTGCACCCCTGCCGCCCGGTCCGCCGGGGCTGTCCGCCACGGCAACACGCGGGCGTGGCCGTCGTACCATGCCAGAAGGGCAGCACTCACCTCGTCGTCACGCAATCTTTATGCTCCCGGGTCGCCCATCCCACTGGCAGACCCCCCGCCTGCCCGCGTAAGATAACCGGAACCAAGCGCAGGACCAGATGGCCCGTCCCCAGTCCCCCTCTTCTCGTGGCCCCAGCCCGACCCGCCGGATGCGCGGGTTCGAACCAGCCGCCGGTCTGGTCAAAGAACCGGTCCGCGCGGTGGGCGAGGCTCGCGGGTTTGCCGTGTCCCGCCTGCTGACCCACTGGCCCGAGGTGGCCGGCGAAGCGACGGCCCGCATCACCCGCCCGGTCAAAGTCGGCTATGGGCGCGAAGGGTTCGGGGCCACCCTGACCCTGCTGGTGGCTGCCGCGCACGCGCCGATGGTCCAGATGGACCTGCCCCGCCTGAAAGACCGGGTCAATGCCGCGTATGGCTATGCTGCCATCGGCCGGATCACGTTGACCCAGACCGCTGCCACCGGCTTTGCCGAAGGTCAGGCGCAGTTTCTGCAAGCCCCCCCCCCCCCCCCCCCCCCCCCACCCGCCCCTGCCGCCGCCGCCCCCGCCGCAGCAGCACCGGTCAACGACCCGTCGCTGCGTGCAGCCCTTGAGGCGCTGGCGCAAAACATCCTGAACCGTCGAAAGACCACGGAAGGCAAAGCAAGATGATCACACGCAGATTAGGCCTGTTGGCGGCCGCGACCGCAGCGCTCGCTGCCCTGCAGCCCTTTGGCGCGCAGGCCCAGAACGCAACACCGATCGCGATCAAGGACTTCGCGATCGGACCGGCGGACGCCAAGGTCACGATGATCGAATACGCCTCGTTCACCTGCCCGCATTGCGCCACCTTTCACACCACGGTATTCCAGCGGCTGAAGGCCGACTACATCGACACCGGCAAACTGCGGTTCGAGTACCGCGAGGTCTATTTCGACCGCTATGGCCTGTGGGCCGCGATGATGGCGCGCTGCGGCGGCGAGATGCGGTATTTCGGCATCGTGTCGATCCTGTATGACACGCAAGACGACTGGGCAGCGTCGGACGATCCGACCGTGGTGGTGAACAACCTCAAGAAGATCGGCCTGACTGCCGGGATGGATGCGGCGACGCTGGACGCCTGCCTCAAGGACGGCCCGATGGCCGAGGCGCTGGTCGCCCATTTCGAGACCAACTTCAAGGCCGACGGGATCGAAGGCACCCCGACGCTGATCATCAACGGTACCAAGCACTCCAACATGCCGTATGACGGCCTCAAGGCAATCCTAGACGCCGAACTGGCGAAATAGGCCGTGACGGCGCCGCTTGACGGTCTGCGCGTGGTCGAACTGGCGCGGATTCTGGCGGGGCCCTGGGCGGGGCAGACGCTCGCCGATCTTGGTGCCGACGTGATCAAGGTCGAGGCACCAGAGGGCGACGACACCCGCCGCTGGGGCCCACCGTTCCTGACCCGCGACGGCGAAACCACGGCTGCCTATTTTCACGCGACCAATCGCGGCAAACAATCGGTCGTGGCGGACTTTGCCACGGCCGAGGGGCAGGCGCTGGTCCGCCGTCTGGTGGCCGGGGCCGATGTGGTGATCGAAAACTTCAAGGTCGGTGGGCTGGCAAAGTACGGTCTCGACTGGCCGTCGCTGGCCGCGATCAATCCGCGGCTGATCTATTGCTCGATCACCGGGTTCGGGCAGACCGGCCCCTATGCCCATCGCGCGGGGTATGATTTCATCATTCAGGGCATGGCGGGGCTGATGAGCGTGACGGGGGCCGAGGGTGGCCAGCCGCAGAAGGCGGGCGTCGCGGTCACCGATCTGTTCACCGGCGTCTATGCCGCCACGGCGATTCTTGCGGCGCTGGTGCAGCGTGGGCGCACCGGCTGCGGCCAGCACATCGACATGGCGCTGCTCGACGTGGCCACCGGCATCATGGCCAACCAGGCGATGAACTACCTTGCCACCGGCACCGCCCCGCGTCAGATGGGCAACGCGCATCCCAACCTCGCGCCCTATGCGGTGTTCGACTGCGCCGATGGCTGGATCATCCTCGCCACCGGCAATGACGTGCAATACCGACGGCTGTGCACGGTGCTGAACCTGCCCGAGCTTGCGACAGCCCCGGCCTATCTGACCAACGCCGACCGTATCGCCCACCGCGCCGCCCTGACCGGGGCGCTGACCGAGGCCACCCGGGTCTGGACGAAGGCAAACCTTCTGGCGGCATGCGAGGCGGCAGGCGTCCCTGCCGGTCCGATCAACGATCTGGCCGAGGTGTTCGCCGACCCGCAGGTGCAGGCCCGGCAGATGCAGATCGCGCCGCAGGGCATCCCCGGCGTGCGCTCTCCCTTCACGTTTTCCGCGGCCAGCCTGTCGCTCGACCGCCCCGCCCCCACGCTGGGCGAACATCAGGACAGGATCTGACGACCCGGCTCACCAGGCGTCCGGCCCCTTGTCCACATAGCGACGCGCCAGAAAGTCGATGAAGGCCCGTACCTTGGGCTGGGTGAACCGCCCCGGCGGATAGACCGCGTAGATGCCCTGCACTTCGATCGGCAGGCCTGGAATGGCCTCTTCGATCAACCCCTGTTTCATCGCCTCTGCATATAGAAACGAGGGCAGGTAGGCGATCCCCAGCCCCGAGATGGCCGCGTTCAGCAGGCTCTGGCCGTCATTCACCGTCAGCCAGCCCGCCGTGCGAACCTGCCGCTTTTCGCCGGACGGGGCAGTGATCTTCCACACGTTGCCGTTGGCCTGGTTGGAGTAGTGCAGCAGCTTGTGCTCGTTAAGGTCATCGACCTTCAACGGGCGGCCATAGCGCTGGAAGTAGCTCGGGCTGCCGATCATCCGTTTCGCGGTATCGGTCAGCTTGCGGGCACGCAACGAGCTGTCTTCCAGCTCTCCCACCCGGATCGCCATGTCAAAGCCTTCGCTGATCAACTCGACGTAGCGGTTGTTCAGCACCATGTTCACCGTGATATCCGGGTACTCCAGCAGGAAGTCCCCCAGGATCGGCGACAGCAGGTTCACGCCGAAATCGGTGGCGACGCTGATGCGCAGCAGCCCCGAAGGCGCCGACTGCATCGACGTCACCAGCGCATCCGCCTCGCCCGCATCGTTCAGCACCCGGCGGGCGCGGTCGTAATAGGCCAGGCCGATCTCGGTCGGGCTGACGCGCCGTGTGGTGCGGTTCAAGAGCCGCGCCCCAAGGCGGGCCTCCAGAGCCGAGACGTGCTTCGAAACGGCAGATTTCGAAATGCCCATCTTCTTGGCCGCGTCGGTGAAGCCGCCTTGATCCACAACTGTGGCGAAGGCTTCCATCTCTGTCAGTCGGTCCATTGTTGTCCCCAAGGCGTGCAAATGGCAGTCATGGCCCTGTATTGATCCTGGAAAGCGGCAGCATAGCGGCGGGTCTGCGTCCGATCCGGGGAATTGTCGCGCATCGTCCTGAGTACGGAAACGACGCGTGGTCGGCGCAAAAACCGCGTGCGGTCTGCCCGGACCCGGAGGGAAAACCCTCGGCCCGGCGTGCTCGGCGCAAGGCCTGCCAAGATTTCGGCTGGTCGCCGAAGCGGCGCGGCGACCGATGAACGAAGTGAACCGACGACGCGTCACCTTGTCCTGATCGCCGCAGCCCTGGGCCTTGGCACGGCAGTTTTCGCCCAGACCATGCCGGGGGATCGCGGACACCGAAGCCGACGGCCTGTGAAAGCTGACCGCTATCCCATCGTCTCGAGGCAGTGCCGCCGGAACGCGCGCTTCAGCATGTCGAGTTCGGCGCGCAGCAGGTCGACCTCGGCGCGCAGGTCGTCCTCCATCGCGACGCCGGTGATCACGGTGAAATGCGCCAGTTTCTCGCCGCGCAGCGTATCGCGGATCAGAAAGGTCTGCACCCCCTCGCTCAAGGCCGCGACCGGGATCGGCACCCGAACCGACCATGTGCCGGGCCGGCCCACAACGGGCGTCACGCAGATCCCGGGCACCAATGCGTCGAGCAGCACCACCTCCAGCGCCGGCGCATCGCCCGCCCCGCTTAGCATGCCTTCCCAGACCCCGGCCCGGATGCGCGTCATCGTCAGCGTTGCCTCGGTCATGGCGGCCTCACAGTTCCGCGCGCGGACGGCGGCTGAACGTCACGTCGCGCAGAATGATCTGGTTCATTTCCGGCCCCTCGAAGATCAGGTCGACCCACAGTTTTTCCACCCGCTTTTCGTTCATCTTGGAATAGGCGAGGTCGAATTCCACAGCCACTTCTTCCTCGTTCAGGGGAAGTTCGCGCACGATCTGCTCGACGTTGGGCCCGTGCTTGATGTTCAGCCTCGCAAAGATTTCCAGCGGCTTTTCCATCTCGACGATCACGTCCATCCGCAAGAGATGCTTCAGCTTCAGCCCTCGCGCCGCGTCATCGGGCAGTTCGAGCACCAGCGACAGGAACGACCCGTCGAACCGGAACACGTCCATCCGGAACCCGAACGGCGCGATGTCGGCCTCGCGGGTGTTGCGGATCTGGCGGACGGTCAGTTCGGACCGGCGGCAGTCGTGAAAGATCTTGGTCCCGTCGCAGACTGCGGCCTTGCCGGGAACCGAGGAAAAGCCCGGCACCGCGATCGGGCCTTTCCAGAGATCGGGCCGCCAGGCCCATTCGGTGCCCATCGGCTTGCGGATCAGGTTCGACCCGATGACCGGCAGCGCGAGCCGATGCTCGGCCAGATGGATCACCCGGTCGAGGTTGCGTCGCAGACCCCGCGCCCGGTTGCGCAGCGCGCGCAGCGTCTCGTAGTCGGCGTCGGTCGCGTGGTCGGCGGCCATACCCCAGCGGCGCAGCACCCGCTTGTGCAGGAACCCGTCGATCAGACCCGCCATCCGTCCTGTCATCGCCGCCCCGTTCTCCGGTCTGCGTCCCCGGTGTGTTCAGGATTGATTGTTGATCAACCGGAAACGATTCGGTTATCGCCGCTTTTCGTTAAGGACTCCACCCCCAACGCCGCCCGAATGCCCGATCGGCCAGCGGTTCTGCCGGCTTTTCCAAGGCTTGGGTCAGGGTCTCGCCCCGGGATTGGCCCGGCGCAGCGCGGCCAGCGTCGCCTCGACCAAGCCGCGCCCCACCTCGGGCGTCAGGGGCGCACCGTCGGTCCCATTGGCCGACACCGTGATCAGTCGCCCCCGAAGCCCCACGACCGCCCGCCAATAGGCCCCGGCAGCGCGGTCATTGAGGTGCAGGAAATAGGCGTCCCCCACTCCCACGGCCTCGACCACCACCAGATCGGCCGCCCGGCCCGACCGGCTCAGTGCTGCCCGACCCTCGGGTGCGGTAAAGTAGCCGGTCAGCGCATCGCCACCAGCAGTCATCGCCCCGGCCGACCCGGCAGGCCCGACCGAGACGGTCAGAACCGCGGGCGGCACCTTGCGTGCTGCCAGACAGCGGCCCATCAGGACGACGGCGGTATCGCCGACCTGCTGGCCCGCTCCGCGATCCGGGCAATAGCCGCGCGGTCCGGCGACGGCAAAGGCCCCGGCCCGCACCGGTGTCGCACCCCCGGCGACCGGCACCGTGGCCGTCTGACAGCCCGAAAGCCACAGCACGGCCCCCACTGCGACCGCGAATGCCGTCCTTTGCATGACCACAACCCGTTTCCCCATGCGTCCGCTTTGGCATAGGCGGCTGATGCAGCCACGGCAAGCCGCCATGGTCACCCTGCCTCGCAGTTGGCCGCCACGCATCCTGCCGAACCGATTGCATTTCCCCTCCCCCCGCCTTATCTCGTCTGCAATCCCCGAGGCCGTGACCCCGGACCCTGTGCGACGCAAAGGCCGGCCCCGATGAACTGGATCTCCAACTACGTTCGCCCCAAGATCAACTCGCTCTTCTCGCGCCGCGAGGTGCCGGAAAACCTGTGGACCAAGTGCCCGGAATGCGGAACCATGCTGTTTCACCGCGAACTGACCGACAACCTGAACGTGTGCACCTCATGCGACCATCACATGACGATCACCCCGCGCGACCGGTTCAAGGCCCTGTTCGACATGGGGATTTTCGTCGAGGTCAAGGTGCCTGACGCTGTGGTGGACCCGCTGCACTTCCGCGATCAGAAGAAATATCCCGAGCGGTTGAAGGCGGCACAGAAGGCCAGCGGCGAGAAAGATGCGATGCTGGTGGCCGAGGGCGAGGTGCAGCGCACTCCGATCGTCGCGGTGGCGCAGGATTTCGGCTTCATGGCGGGCTCGATGGGCATGGCGGTCGGCAATGCGCTGATTGCGGCGGCCTCCCGGGCTGTTGCCCTGAAGCGCCCGCTGGTGCTGTTTTCGGCCGCCGGCGGCGCCCGGATGCAGGAAGGCATCCTCAGCCTGATGCAGATGCCCCGTACCACGGTCGCGGTGCAGATGCTGAAAGAAGCGGGCCTTCCCTACATCGTCGTGCTGACCCATCCGACGACCGGCGGGGTGACGGCCAGCTATGCGATGCTGGGCGACGTGCAGATTGCCGAGCCGAATGCGCTGATCTGCTTTGCCGGCCCGCGGGTGATCGAACAGACGATCCGCGAGAAGCTGCCCGAAGGCTTTCAGCGTGCCGAATACCTGCTGGACCACGGAATGCTTGACCGGGTGACCCACCGCAAGATGCTGAAGGACGAGTTGGTGACCATCCTGCGTCTGCTGACCGGCCTGCCCCCGGCCATCAAGGGCGAATTGCCCGCCCCGGCCGAGCCTGTGGCCGCCGTTCCCGCATGACGTCGGACGCGGTGCTGGAGCGGATGATGACCTTGCACCCCAAGGTCATCGACCTGACGCTGGACCGCGTTCACCGGTTGCTTGCCGCCTTGGGCAACCCCGAACGCCGCCTGCCGCCGGTGATCCATATCGCCGGGACCAATGGCAAGGGCTCTACCCTGGCGATGATCCGGGCGGGGCTGGAGGCACAAGGGGCACGGGTGCATGCCTATACCTCGCCGCACCTTGCGCGGTTTCACGAACGGATCCGTCTGGCCGGCGATCTGATCTCGGAACCCGCGCTGACGGCGCTGCTTGACGAATGCGTTCAGGCGAACGGGCCGGACAGCATCACGTTCTTCGAGATCACCACCTGTGCGGCGTTGCTGGCCTTTGCCCGCAGTCCGGCGGATTTCATCCTGCTCGAGGTGGGTCTGGGCGGCAGACTGGATGCGACCAACGTGATCGCGGCCCCGGCGCTGACGATCATCACCCCGGTGTCGCTCGACCATCAGCAGTTTCTGGGCGACACCCTGCCCGAGATCGCCTTCGAAAAGGCCGGCATTCTGAAACGCGGCATTCCCTGTATTGTCGGCCCGCAACAGCCCGAAGGCCTTGCGGTGATCGAGGCGCAAGCCCGCAGACTGGGGGCACCGCTGTTGGCGCACGGCCAGCACTGGCACGCGTTCGAGGATCGCAACCGTCTGATCTATCAGGATGAAAATGGTCTGCTCGACCTGCCTCTGCCCAACCTGCCCGGCCCGCATCAGATCCAGAACGCGGGGTCTGCGATTGCCGCCTTGCGCCATCTGGACCAAGGCGAGGCGGCTTGCGAGGCCGCAGTGACCCGCGCCGTCTGGCCCGCGCGCATGCAGCGCCTGCGGGTGGGACCGTTGGTGGATCTGGCCCCTGGGGTGGAGTTGTGGCTGGACGGCGGGCACAACCCGGCGGGCGGTGCGGCGATTGCCGCCACCCTGGCCCGGATGCCCCGACGCGAAACGCATCTGATCTGCGGCATGCTGAACACCAAGGATGTGCGGGGTTACATGGCCCCGCTGGCCGGTCACGCGACCCGGCTGCATGCGGTGACGATCCCGGGCGAGAAGAACACCCTTCCCGCCGAAACCACCCGCGATGCCGCCCTGTCGGCCGGGCTTGACGCGGTGACCGCGCCATCGGTGGCCGCGGCTTTGGCCGCCATCACCGCCACAGCGCCCGAGGCGCGGGTGCTGATCTGCGGATCGCTGTATCTGGCAGGCGCGGTCCTGCGCGAGAACGGATAGCGCCCCATGCCGGGACGGATCGACACGGTTATTCTGCGCCTGCCCGGCCTGTGGCTGGCGCTTGGCCTGATGCTGCTTCTGGCGCTGCCCGGATTCTTCACGCTGCCGCCGGTGGATCGGGACGAGGCGCGGTTTGCCCAGGCCTCGGCGCAGATGCTGGCCTCGGGCGACTGGATCGACATCCGGTTGGGGGACGAGACGCGCTACAAGAAACCCATCGGGATCTATTGGTTGCAGGCGAGCGTGGCGGCTCTGACCGGGGCCGAGCAGCAGATCTGGGCTTATCGGCTGGTGTCGCTGCTGGGGGCGCTGATCTCGGTCTCGTTCACCTATGCCATCGGCCGGCTGGCTTTGGCGCGGGGGCCTGCGCTAGTGGCGGCCGTGGCGCTGGGGGCGTGCCTGCTGCTGGGGGCCGAGGCGCGGCTGGCCAAGACCGACGCGATGCTGCTGGCGGCGGTGCTGGCCGGGCAGTATGTGCTGGCACGGCTGTGGTTGCCGGAAGGTCGGGCGCGACAGCCTGATCTGCCGTTCGGCTGGGCGATGGCCTTCTGGGCGGCGCAGGCGGCGGCGCTGCTGATCAAGGGTCCGATCGGGCCGATGGTGGCGGGGTTCACGCTGGCAGGTCTGTGCGTGCTGCGCCGGGATGTCGCGGTGCTGCGGGCCCTGCGACCCGTGCCGGGGGTCGCCCTGCTGCTGGCCATCGTGCTGCCGTGGCTGGTGGCGATCACCCTGCGTTCGGACGGGGCGTTCTGGCAAGCGTCTCTCGGGGCTGACATGCTGGCCAAGATCGCCCAGGGCCAGGAAAGCCATGGGGCGCCGCCCGGCACCTATCTGGTGCTGGTCTGGGCGACATTCTGGCCCGGGTCGCTGGTGCTTGCTGCGGGGCTGCCGGCCTTGTGGCGACAGGGCCGCCGCGCGCCGCTGGTGCAGTTCGCGCTGATCTGGGCAGTGCCGACGTGGCTGGTGTTCGAATTGACGGCGACCAAACTGGTGCATTACGTGCTGCCTGCCTACCCGGCCCTTGCGCTGCTGGCCGTCTGGGCCATGACGGCGGACCGGCCACGGCCGTGGATCGCCGCCGGGTTGGGGCTGGTGCCGTTTGCCGTGCTGGCCGGGTTTGCCGGGCTGGTCTGGCAGGTCGGAGTGGGGCAGGTCGGAGTGGGGCAGGTCGGGGTGGGGCAGGTCGGAGTGGGGCAGGGCGGAGTGGGGCAGGTCGGGGTGGGGCAGGTCGGGGTGGGGCAGGTCGCAGTGGGGCAGGTCGGGGGCGGGCA
>Ga0105044_10009057_pt1 | contig 13633 bp, 11 predicted proteins | sample MAT01_FD_78092 | JGI IMG/M metagenome (GOLD analysis project Ga0105044, IMG submission 78092) | Freshwater microbial communities from Lake Fryxell liftoff mats and glacier meltwater in Antarctica - MAT-01 | ecosystem: Environmental > Aquatic > Freshwater > Ice > Liftoff microbial mat | place...
GTCGCTCAACACGACTGGTGCCAGCAAAAATTCCTTCAAGAAGCCGAAAGAATTACGGGCCACCTCCACCGCGTTGTGGCTGTGTCGGCTTAATTCCACATATACGCCGTGTTGATAGTTGATCTCGTGCAGTGCTTGAAACACGTTCGCGAAATCAATCTCGCCCTCGCCGAACATCAGATGGTCGTGAACGCCACGCTTCATGTCCTCGATGTGAACATTCCAGAGCCATTGCCCCCAGCGGCGGATGTGGTCGCCAATCGGCAGTTCGCCGTTGCATTGCAAATGTCCCACATCGAGCGTGAGGCCAAAATTCTGGCGATTCACTCTGCCGTGCAGCTCTGCAAACTTGTCCATCGTGTCGAGGAACATGCCAGGCTCCGGCTCGAAGGCGAGCCGCACATTGCGCCCTTCAGCAAAATCGCACAGCCGATGACATGCTTCAACGAGCCGGGCCATGTGCATCGAAGGCGGGACATCGTCCACGGGTGTTCCAGACCAGAAACTCACTACATCAGCTTGCAGTTCGGCCGCCAGCCGGACGCAGGCTTCGAGATATTGCAGTCGCTCGAGAGACTTGTGCCGATCCGGATCGAGCAATGTCGGCTGGTGTTTCTTACGAACGTTCAAGATGAAACGGGCACCCGTCTCGACGACGACCCGCATCTGCTCGCCACGAAGCTTGCGATCCAGCCAGCGCGCCCGTTCGCGAGCCCGCTCCGCCAAGGGATCAATCGAGTGAAAGTCGGCCGTCAGAGCGAGCCCGCGATAGCCGAGAGAGGCGAGAACCTCGACCGTGTCCTCGACGCGATGATGAGCGAATCCGTTCGTGTTGTAGCCGAGAAACATCAGGGTGCCGCCTCCAGATATTCGATTTCTGGAACATGCCTGCGGAGTTCTTCTTCCATGGCGCGAACGAGAAACATGACCGTGGCCGGGCACCCGGCACAGGCCCCATTCAGGCGAACGCGAGCACAACCACGATCGACATCGAGTACATCGATGGCCATGCCGTCCAGCTCCAATGCGGGAGCCACATGGTTACGGATGGCCAGTTCGACTTCGGTGCGGAGATCTCGCATGATGGTTTCGTTTATCAATTCGGATTACGACCATGCAACGCCGTGGGTGCGTTTTTCCACGGAAAAATAGTAAATCTGGGGCGGGGATCAGAAAACGCTGATTTCCTTACGGCTCCACGCGTTGAACCAGCCGCAAGAAATCGCTGGGCCGATGGCCCCAGCCGGTTGCTCGTGGATTCGGGCGGTTCACCAGGTTCATGTGGTCGCCGTCCCAGACTTCGAAATGTTCGCCGTACTGGGCTGAACTCAGCGAGACAACCCCATCGTTCGGCCCTTCGTTATTCGAGACCACGATGTGGGCAGGTCGCCACCTCAACGGAACTGCGGCATCCGGACATTGTCCCCCCACCGACAGATAACGAACGCCAGGCACGTTCGGCACATTCTCGTTGAATCTCGCGCAACTCTCCACCGTCAGATCATCGAATGCCGCGGTGGGGATGCCGCACAGGTGGAGCAGCGGCTTCATCGTGCGGCCGAAGCGTCGAATGGCCCAGTCCGCGAACGAACTGCCTCGATGCGGCGTAGCAATCGTTGTCAGCGACAGAACTCGATCGTGCATTCCAAGACGGGAAATCATGTAACGTGCGTCGAGTCCCCCCATGCTGTGGGCGATCACATGGACGCGCTCATTCGGAAACCGCTCGCGGACAAAGTCGGCAAGCTGTTTCGCCCGCTCGGCCACGCTCCGAGTCTTGTACAGGTTCGGTACGCCGACCCGATAGCCCGCCGTGACCAAAGTATCCTCGATACCCGGAAAGTAGCGCAATAAAGTGAAGGGACCAAGTTTCACGCGGTCGAAGCCCATCAGTCCGTGTACCAATACAATCGGTGCTCGGGGCGGAGAATTCATCAGGTTCAATGCTTCGGTTGTGAAGAAGGCGTGAAAAGAGAATGATACCCGTGTGATCGATTCCGAACAAGGGGATACCGATGAGCATTGCCAAGGCGGAAGCGGGAAAAACACGAATCGGCTGGATCGGCACCGGCGTCATGGGCCGATGGATGTGCCAGCACGCGATGGCCAAGGGATTCGCGGCAACGGTGTTTACGAGAACGAAGGAAAAAGCTCAACCGTTGCTCGACCTCGGAGCGGCTTACGCCGATTCCCCAAAGGCCGTCGCCGAGCGATGTGAAGTGATCTTTTCGATCGTCGGCTACCCGAAAGATGTTCGCGAAGTGCTGCTTGGCTCGGACGGAGCGCTCGCAGGCAGCAAGCCGGGCACGATTCTCGTGGATATGACGACCAGCGAGCCATCGCTGGCCGTCGAGATCGCGGCCACTGCGAAAGCGAAAGGCGTCTACGCCCTCGATGCCCCCGTCAGCGGGGGCGATGTCGGAGCGAAAAATGCCGCCCTGTCGATCATGATTGGCGGCGAGAAAGAAGTCGTCGATGCCGTCACGCCGATCTTCGAGGCCATGGGCAAGACCATCGTGCATCAAGGCGGGCCAGGTGCCGGCCAGCACACAAAGTGCGTCAATCAGATTCTGATTTCCTCTACCATGGTCGCCATGTGCGAGGGTTTGCTCTACGCGTTCAAGTCCGGACTCGATCTGGAGAATGTGCTAAAGTCGGTCTCCGTGGGAGCGGCAGGGAGTAAGTCGCTCGATATTTACGGAACCAGGCTGCTACAAAGAAACTTTGAACCCGGCTTCTACGTCGAACACTTTATCAAGGACATGGGCATCGCACTCGCCGAGGCGGAAAAGATGAACCTGTTTCTGCCAGGTCTGGCTCTCACCAAGCAACTGTACGAGGCCGTGAGAGGCCAGGGGATGGGTCGCAAGGGCACGCAATCGTTGTTGCTGGCGTTGGAAGCGATATCGGGGGTGAAACGTTAAGGGCCTGAAGCGTTAGCGAAGGCGGCGATGAATGTGAATGGTGAGGGCTTTGAAGGGGAGCCTGAAGCGTTAGCGAAGGCGGCGAGAAACAGTCACAGGTAGCGTGACACTGCCGACACCTTATGCAGTTGTGGGTCGATCGGCCTTCGCTTACGCTTCAGGCTCCACGGATTAACGCCCATCGTTTTCTGTTTGTGGAAAGTGCCATGCTTATCGGCCAAAAGATCGGGCCCTTCGAGATCGAGAGTGAACTCGGCTCCGGGGCCATGGGAAGCGTCTATCGTGCGATCCTTCGCCAGGACGGGAAGGCCGATAAAATCGTCGCGCTCAAAGTCATTGCCTTCGGCCTCTCCGGTAACGAGCAGGCATTGGCTCGTTTTGAACGCGAAGCCAACATTCTCAAACAACTCCGGCATCCCAATATTGTTCGCCTGTATGCCACGGGTCGGCACAAGAAGACCCCCTTCTTCGCGATGGAGTACGTGGCCGGCCAATCGCTCGACAAGATTATGGCCGATCGGACGACGGGTCCAGTTGGCCGAGCCCCGTTCACATGGGAAGAAGTTGTCGAGCTTGGCAAGCCGTTGTGTGCCGCCCTGCAACATGCACATGACAAGGGAATCATCCACCGCGACTTGAAGCCCTCGAACTTGATGATGTCGAACGAGGGCATCATCAAGCTGACCGACTTTGGCATCGCCAAGGACGTCGATGTGACCGCCCTCACAGGTGCGAACAACACCATCGGCACGGCCGCCTACATGTCTCCGGAGCAATGCAAAGGGGAAAAATATCTAACCGGCAAGAGCGACATTTACTCGCTCGGCGTCGTCTTTTACGAATTGCTGACTGGCCGCAAGCCGTTCATGGCAGAATCGTCGGTGGATATGTTCCTGATGCATGTAAACGGCGAATTCATTCGCCCCGCACAGTTGCAGCACGAAATACCAGTTTGGCTGGACACTTTAGTCGCCCAGATGATGGAGAAGAAGCCGGAACATCGACCCCGTGATGCGGCCATGGTCGGCCAGGTGCTCGACGAGATTGCCGAGAAGATGGCGGCCGGCGTCAGTGTCGGGGGCGATCTGGCTGGTGCGAGGGCGGTTGACCGCAAGAAGCTGTCTGGCAAAGAGGATCGTGCAGCAGCACGAGCAATTCGGGCGGGTTCTCGGAAGAAGAAGTTGAAGAAAAAACGTCGGCCGATCTATACCCGCAACTGGTTTGTGGCACTCGCGTGTCTGCTTTTGCTCGGTGGTATCGGCTGGTTCGTGTGGGAAGCGGGTTTCGCTCCCCCTACTCCGGAGTCGCTCTTGAAGAAGATCGACGACACGAAAGATCCGGTCGCACAAAAAGACTTCGTTGCTCGCTACCTGAAGCACTATGGAAGCCGAGATGATGACGCATCGAAAAGGGTCAAGGAATTGAATCGGAAGCTAAAAGTCGACGAACGGGAAGCCGTGCTTCTGAATCGCTACCGCATCGAGCGTCTCCGCAATCGCTCGGAAGATGATGACGATCCGGACGCCTACAAAAAGACGATGACTGCGCTAACGCTGGAGAACGAAGGCGACCTCGCGACGGCACGACGGGAATGGTCTGAACTCATCGACAAATATGGCAAAGAATCGGCAGAATCCAAGGCTCTCTGGGCCTGGCACGCCCAACGAAAACTGGACGACTTGCGTTTAAAGGAAAGCCAGATTGTCGAGCTGGACCGGGAACTGCAAAAATTTCGCCTGGACGACATCGACCCAAAATTCGACGACGATTTGAAATCCCGCGTGGTGACTGCAATCCGGGTCGAACGGCTGGATGACTACGCGTTGGCGAAAGACCGCTGGAACCAGATCGCCAAGATTCTCGAAGGAGACATGGCCAAGCGGCCGGAGTACGTTCTCGCACGAAGCCACGCTCGCCGGCTGGAGGTGGAACTCGCGAAAAAGAAAGAAAAAGATGCAGTCGAGAGGCCACAGTTGGTCGCGCAAATACTAGCCCGGGCCAAGACTTTGCTAACGAACGAACTGCCCGCCCGCCGGACCGATGGTCGCAACCTGCTTCGCGACATTCGGGACATCTACACCGGCGAAAGAGGCGAAATCGAAAAGCTCGTGGAGGAAGCTAAGACGCTTTTGGCAAAAAATCCTGGACAATAATTGGACGGGTTGAAACGGGCTTTCGTCCGTCGGGCGAAAGCAGATTCGTGCTGAATTCGGCACTTTCTTGAACCGTAGTTGCCGTCGCCATTTACCAGGAAATTCATCTTAGGCAAAAATTTGTGGATTTTTTCCTGTCCAGACTTGCCAACTTCACGCTAATATACCTTTGGCCTGATTTTCCGGCCCCGCAGCCACCATCGGTTTGTCAGTTGGTAGGGCGGTATTCGTTATCCGCGGCCCGGCCGCAACAAAGGGTTAGTCGTGAGTAAGAACTTGTATGTTGGGAATCTGTCCTGGGGCGCAACCGAGGACGATCTGAGGCAAGTGTTCGGACAGTTTGGCACTGTTACGAAAGTCCAGATCATGTTGGACCGCGAGACCGGCCGGTCGCGTGGGTTCGCATTCGTTGAGATGAGCGACGGTGGCGACGAAGCCATTGCCGCACTGAACATGAAAGAGTTTCAGGGTCGCCCGCTGACCGTGAACGAAGCTCGTCCGCGTGAAGAACGTCCGCGGGGCGGAGCTGGCGGCGGTGGTGGCGGCTACGGCGGCGGTGGTGGTGGTGGCGGGTACGGCGGTGGCGGAGGCGGCGGTGGCCGCGGAGGCTACGGCGGGGGTGGCAGTGGCGGCGGTGGCGGTGGTCGTCGCTACTAGTCCGACTCACGATTCTATCGCTCGCGTTCTCTCCAACGATCGCGGCTAAAAAACAAACACGGAGCCGGCGAGGATTCTTCCTCGCCGGCTCTTTTTCGTGTTTGAATCCAGCGTTGCCGGGTCCGAACGCCTCACCAATTTTTATCCACGAAGCACACGAAGAGACACGAACTAAAAATGCACTGAAGTGTCTCTCAGGCACATCGGTTACGCTTCAGTGTCGACCATCTTAAGACGCGGAACAATCCGCTTGGAATCTCTTCTTCGTGCCCTTCGTGTCCTTCGTGGATCAACTAATTTCTTCTGGAATCACGTAAGCTCCGTCACGATGAAATCCGTACTTAAGATGCCTTGGGTATGAGAGCTGAAGGAACAATCACTCTGGGCAAGCCCGGTCGATCATCGACTTGAGTCGGCAGGCAAATTCGTCTGGGAGTGGTTCATCGGGAAGAGAATGGGTGATGCGAATCGTTTCGTGGTAGGTGTGCATGTAAATTGCACACGGAACACAGCCGCAGAGATGGCGTTCGAGAATACTACGCTCCTCGTCCGGCAGCGTGCCATCGACGTAGTCGATCAAAATCTCCGTAACTTTTCAACACGTCAGCGTCATGGCAGGCGCTCCTCGAAGTGGCGGGACAAGGCATCGCGCATCAGCAATCGCGCCCGGTGCAGTCGGCTTTTCACGGCAGGCACGCTCAAGTCCAGCATCTCCGCAATCTCGGAATTGGGTAGTTGTTCCACATCGGCGAGCACGAACACATCCCGATAGACTTCCGGCAGGGCGGCGATGCCCTTTTCAATCTGCTGTTTCTGTTCGCGATCCAGGGCCAAGGTGTCTGGCAACCGCGGCCAGGGTCGCACATGGCCCGCGTGATGACCATCGTCGGTAAAGCCATCGAGCGGTTCATTCACGCGGCCCTCATCGCGGCGGGCTCGTTTACGCCGTGCGGCCAAGGCAGCATTCACAGTCACTCGATGCAGCCAGGTCGGAAGAGCCGCTTCACCGCGAAAGGTGTCTAACTTGCGGACCACCTGCAATAAAACGTCCTGCGTCACATCTTCGGCATCGGCGTCGTTGCCGAGCATGCGCTTGGCCAGGTTGTACACCCGCGGGGCGTGCTCGCGAAACACGCGTTCCGGCGTCAGTTCGCCAATCGCGGTCTCCGCCATTCAAGAAACTCCGGGCTCAAGGATTAGTGACGCCATCCACGCCAAAGGATTCAGATTTTCTAGCCTATCCGAAGCACACGAGAAACGGTAGGGCGATTGGGGTTAATCAGAATGGAATCTCGTTGCCCGGTTTTTTCAGGAGAGCGATTTGGCCTGCATGGTACAGCATGTGTTGAATGTGGCCGTGGAAGTTCGTGTACGCCGAACTAGTGCCTGAGGGCATTAGCGGCAGATCGAGTTTCGACACCGGAAATTGTGCAACCGCTCGGCGAAGGGCAGCTTCCTGACTGGCCAAAACATACAGAGCATTCGCCCAATTCTCATCGGTGGCTTTCGGAGGTTCTTCCCAGAAATCGGACTCGTTCAGGCCAGCATCCTCGCCGTTGATTCGACGAAGCAAGACTGCTTGAGTCGCCGAGATGTGCAACACGAGAGAAAAAATACTGTGTGTCGAGTCATACGGTCGAAAGCCGGCCTTAAATGCACTAACATCCTTCAAGACTTCCATCAATGCTGGTCCGTGCCAGGCACCACCTTCGAAGGCAGCACGCATTTGCTCGACGATTCGTTCGATGGCGGTCATGATGTTCTCCAGGTTACAAGTGGTATTTCATTGCTCGGCCAGATCGCTCTCCTCACCATCCACATTCACCTTCATCACTTCTCGAAGCAGCACCGTCGCATAACTTCCAGCCGGCAGCGAAAACGAAAATTGAAGTCCCTCAGCCTCCCAACTCGCGGCCAGGTCGTCAGTGTATACCAGATTGTGCCGCCGTGTGCCCATGACAAGTTTTCCAAATCCTGCAAACGATTCGCGATTCAGTCCTGCCGATTCCAAGACGGCGGCCTCGCGTTCGAACGCCTGCCCTTTCGAAGGAAACGTCTTGCGGCCAAACATCGGGCCAGCCATCACCGTCTCGCGCTTGTCGAAGCGGACTTGTTCGGCCGGAACATCCTCGGCCGTGAACATGCCGCCGGCCGGCCATTTGGCCATGACGTCGCCAGGCAACACTGTTCGCATCAGCCCATCATTCATCCGGCGAGCGAGATAATCGTTGAACATCAACGACTGGGCGGCAGACAAACCGAGCTTGCGCAGGAACGGATTGCGCAAGTTGACTCGCTCCCCTTTGAGAAGCGACATGCCGATTGATGAAGTTTCGCCGTCGCGGCCGAAGCGTTGCGGGCCGTAGAAATTCGGCATGCCTTGTTCGCGAATCACATTCAAGATCGGTTCCGGGTCGGCATTTCGATCGGCCTCCCGAATCAAGATCCGAAAACGATTTCCTTTGAGATGCCCCGGCTTCAATTTGTTCGCATGGCGAGCCGATCGAAGCACGTGAATGCCGTTGCCCTCAAGTTGAGGCAGATTAGACTCGCAAGTCGCGGGAACCGACACCCACTGTCGCGTTACGGCCCGGCGATCCTTCAGACCCGCTGTGCCGACTTCGCCATTCGAGATCCCGAGACGACGTGCAACTTGCCGCGTGAAGAACTCGGCCCCCATGTCGATTTTTTCGATCCAGAGAAATAGGTGCTCGCCCTCGCCTGAAGGTTCATAGGCAGGGATTTCCTCCACATCGAAGTCGGCGCATTCGACCTTGATGCGGCCGCCAACGCCGGGCAGACTGGGAGTAAAAAGCGGAGGAATGATCATGAAGTGTGTTGTACGAGCGATGTGGGCACGGACCTCTGGTCTGTGCATCAGCACTCAAAGAGCACAGACCGGAGGTCCATGCCAACGACAAGGCCCTCACTCTCGCGGGAGTAAGCCGATATTGGTCCGGTCGATCTTGCCATCCGGCCTGGCGGGTGGTGGGCCTTCCAGGCTGCGTGTATCCGAACCGGTAATCGTCGTCGATTTCCGATGCTCTGCTGGTTCGCTGCCGACTCCTTCACCCACTAGCTGAAACACGACCCTGGCTTCGCCGGCGGAGCGTGCCTTCACCTCGATTCGGAAGGTCGTCTTCTTCCCTGCGGGAATGTCGTAGGCCGGGAAAATGACCATCTTCGCGTTTTGGCCACTGCCTCGACCGGCATCGGGCGTCGTGCCGACTAGATCAACATTTTCAGGAAGGTCAATTCGCAACTGGGTGGCTTTCGCCTCGGCCGTGCCGGTGTTAGCGACCGTCACTTTGTAAATCATGTTCTTGCCGGCCCCGGTGGTTCCGGGCACATCGGTTTCCCAACTCAAGGCAGGGACACCTGCAAACAGAGTTTTCACGGCCGAGCGTTGTTCGGCACCTTTATCCGCCTTGGCAGCAAACGACACCGAACGCGTGCCAGGCGTCGTCGTCGAGAGATTGACGTTGATCTCTTTGACTTCGCCGACCTTCAACTCGCGGAAAATCCACTGCACGCTGTCCTTGAACGGCTGGCCTCCTTGAGTCGCCTTGGTCGGTCGCATGTCCGGCGGGAACAGGCAACGCACACACACGTTCTTCAAGTCGGCATTGCCTTTGTTTTCGACCACAACGCGATAGTTGGCGGCCTGGCCCACGGTCCCTTTGTCGTTGACGGGCCCATCGGCCTTCAGTTGCAACATGGCTCTCAGGATTTCAACATCGAGATGAGTCTCCTTCTTGACATCCGAAGCGTTCACGAGAACCATCGTGGGAACTCGGCCCTCAGCTTGCGCCTTGACGCGATACTCGATGACTTTTGATTGACCGGGAGCGAGCACGGGAATCGTCCACATGCGTTCGCCTTTCTTCGGATCGATGGCCGACATCAATTTGCCATCGACAGTCCCACGCGAGAGTTCGCGATCCTCGTAAACCATGCCGGCCGCCAGCATCTCCTTCACTTCAATATCGCGGACCGTCACCTTGCCGTTGTTGGTCACCGTGATCTTGTAAGCAACCGTGTCGCCGATCACGAGTTTTTCAGGCCCTTCCTTCTTGACGCTGAGCGAAGGCGCGGAGACTTTGGTAATCAAGCCGCGGCCGAAATCGTACTGCACTCGGGCCTGGATTTTGACTTCTTCGGAGTCGGGTTTCGGCTTGTACGAAACCTCGATCGTACGAGATTGGCCGGGTTCAAGAACCTTGAATTCCCAACGGCTCTCGGCATCGTCATGCGTCGGCGGCGGATCGCGTTTCACCGGCTCCGCGTTCTTGGGCGGAATCACTTTTACGATGACGTTGTGGGCCTTGGCGCGCGAAACATTTCTCACGGTGAGTTTGTAGATGACGGCCTGGCCGCTCGGGGATACTTCACTCCCTTCGACGTCGAGCGTCACCACAGGCGTCGGCAATTCCCCGGCGGGTACAATCACTTGCGTGCCGGCCGCCTGTATGACTCCCGATGGTTCGACCAATCCGCCCGGAAGCACTTTGGGTGAGGTCGCAGGAACCAGATTCTGGGCCTGTTGAATGCCCGAGGCCTCATCGGGATCGAAACGCCCCTTCGCTTGTTCCACCTCGACTTCGTCCGCCAGCGGCGGCTCTCGGCTTTGGTTCGGGCCCTGTGCATACAGGTTGCCGACGCCAAGGATGAAAAGAAGAGCGATTGAATAGCGAACGCGGGGATTCAGCATGATTCTCCCAGCCAAAAGGCCGGCCCATTCCATGAAGCGGGCGACCTATACCCCGTTCCGGGGATTGAGGAAAGGCCAATTGGCGGGGAAAGGAGCGGGGGGAGGGGTGTTTCAAGTTACAAGTTTCGAGTTTCAAGTAGCAACTTGTGCGAGAGAATACTCCCTGAGGGCGGCAGAAAAGTCGCCGGCGAGGAGGTAGGCACACGCTTTCATGCGCTGCAAGTCTGATCCAGCGCGAACTTCCTCTGCTTGAGTCAGTGCTTCCAGGGCATCATCGTATCGTTCGCTAGTCAGGGCATACTGAGCGAGCGCAACGTGGCGGGCACGACAGGTCTCGACATCGATCAGTCGTGAAAGATCGGCCTTGCAGCGTCGACAATTTGGGCCGGAAGTATTGTCGGCGCGACAAACGGGGCATCTCAAGTTCATACGACCACCTTCGAGCGTCCGTTCAAGACAAGGACGAGTACGATTATGATTAAGAGTAGGAGTACGACTGGCTTTCTATCCTAATCATTCTTGGAATCATAATCGTACTCGTCCTCTCTCGACTGAACCTGAAGGTGCGTCTCCATGCTTCGAATGTCTTTCGTTGGTGTTTTTTTCGCTGCTACCGCAGTAGCTGCCCCTACTGGATACTCAGCCAAGGTCGAAGTTACCGGTCCAACTCGCCTCGACTGGATTTTCACCACTGCCACGCAAAGCCCAGCCAAGCCGCCCGCGAAGTTCTTGCCGGACGACTATGACTCGAAGAAGCAAGCCTACGAACTCTTCGTGCCGACTCGGAAAGACACCAAGAAACCTCTTCCCGCGATCCTGTTCATCTCGGCGGGTGACGATCCGCAGGGTTGGAAGACGTTCGAGAAAACGTGCAAAGACCTGGGCTTCGTCTTTATCGGTGTCCGCAATGCCGGGAACAACGTGCCAGGGGCGAAGCGTTGTCGGATTGTTCTCGACTGTTTTGACGATGTTCGCCGGCAGATGCCGCTCGATCCCGATCGCACATACATCGCTGGATTCTCCGGCGGCGCACGCATGGCCTGTTCGATTGGCTTCGCGTTGCCCGAACTGTTCGGCGGCATCTTGCCGATTTGTGCTTCAGGCGAATTGCGGCCCGAGCCTTGGCTGCGGCATCGGCTCATCGACCGCCTGAGCATCGCACTCGTCACCGGAACGACCGACTTCAATCGCGGCGAAGTTGAACGCTGGCGAGGCCCGTTCTGGAAAGAGATCGGCATCCGCACGCGTGTCTGGATCCCGGCGATCGGCCACACGCTCCCCTCCCCTGTGATTGCCACGGAGGCGATCAAATGGCTCGAAGAGGGGCGAGAAAAGCGCGAGGCACTCGCGAAAAAATTCCCGGTAACTCGCACGAGCCCCGATGGTGCCCCATCGCGAGAAGATGCCGCCAAGGCCTTGCTTTCTGAGGGAAAGGAAAAGCTGAAGACCAAGGAAACCCTGCACGCCGGGCTAATGCTGATGAAGGGCGTACTCGAACGCTGGCCCGATTTAGCGTCCGCGACAGAGGCGAAGAAGTTGCTTCAAGAACAAGAAGGCAAGGCCGACCGTTCCTGGGAGAAGGACGATGTGGCCGAGCAACTCAAATACCTGACGTCCGAGGCACGTTCACTGGGGGACTACGCTATCAAAGGCATACCTGAAGCATCGCAATATGCCAAGCAAAGGCCGAACCTTGCCAAGCGGGCGATTGAACTTTGGAAGGTCGTGATCGAGAACACGCCCGATAGCCCGGCCGGGAAGGAAGGCAAAGAACGCGTGGCCGAATTGGAGAAGCTTGCCGGAAAAGGGTAACGCTAATCTTCGCTCATCATCACTAATCGAGGTAAGATAGACGGTGCCATCGACATCGACTAGCGCAGATTAGTGTCGATTAGTGTTCGATATAAACTGAGCTTGTAGTTCGCAATGTCCGGAGCTGTTGACATGAGTTCCTCGGAAAATATTTACCAATCGCGCCGGGCATTCCTAGGCCGCTCCGCCGGCTTGGCCGCACTGGCTTCACTTTTGGGAAATGAAACGGGGATCGCGGCCGAGCCGCACTTCAAGCCGACCGCGAAACGCATCATTTATCTCTTTCAGTCCGGCGCTCCGTCCCAACTCGATCTGTTTGACCACAAGCCGAAATTGAAAGACCTGTTCGCGAAAGAACTGCCCGACTCGATTCGTCGCGGCCAACGGCTAACTGGAATGACGGCCACTCAGGAATCGTTCCCCGTCGCACCCACGAAATACAAGTTTTCCCAGCATGGCAAGAGCGGAGCCTGGCTCAGTTCGCTGCTGCCGCACACGGCCAAGGTGGCGGACGAATTGTGCTTCATCAAAACCATTCACACCGAAGCGATCAATCACGACCCGGCCATCACGTTTTCCCAAACCGGTGCCCAGCTAGCCGGTCGGCCAAGCCTGGGTGCCTGGATCGCTTATGGCCTGGGAAGCGTGGCCGAGGATCTGCCGGCGTTCGTCGTGCTGGTTTCGTCGGGCTCGGGAAACCCGGCCGATCAGCCCCTCTATGATCGCCTGTGGGGGAGCGGCTTCCTGCCGTCGCGGTATCAAGGAGTGAAATTCCGATCGCAGGGCGATCCGGTTTTGTTCCTCTCGAACCCGGATGGCGTGAGTTCCGCGAGCCAACGAAAGCTTCTCGACGATTTGGCCGAGATGAATCGCCTGAAGCAGGAAAAGACCGGCGACCCGGAGATTGCCACGCGGACGGCCCAGTACGAAATGGCTTTCCGGATGCAGTCGAGCGTGCCCGCGTTGACCGATCTTTCCAAAGAGCCGGCCTCGACCTTCGAGCTTTACGGCGAGGACGCCAAGAAGCCCGGCACCTTTGCGGCGAATTGCCTGCTCGCTCGTCGTATGGCCGAGAAGGGAGTGCGCTTCATCCAGCTTTACCATCGCGGCTGGGATCAGCACGTGAAGTTGCCGAAGCAGATCGAGGCCCAGTGCCAGGACACCGATCGAGCCAGTGCCGCCCTGATTGCCGACCTGAAACGTCGCGACTTGTTGAAGGACACGCTGGTCGTCTGGGGCGGTGAATTCGGCCGCACGGTGTACTGCCAGGGCAAGCTGACGGCCGAGGATTATGGCCGCGACCATCACCCGCGTTGCTTCAGCGTCTGGATGGCAGGCGGCGGGATCAAGCCCGGCATTTCACACGGCGAAACGGA
>Ga0105044_10009058_pt1 | contig 13632 bp, 7 predicted proteins | sample MAT01_FD_78092 | JGI IMG/M metagenome (GOLD analysis project Ga0105044, IMG submission 78092) | Freshwater microbial communities from Lake Fryxell liftoff mats and glacier meltwater in Antarctica - MAT-01 | ecosystem: Environmental > Aquatic > Freshwater > Ice > Liftoff microbial mat | place...
CCCCCCCTTCCCCCTCCCCCCGCCCCTCTCCCTCGCCTTCATCGGAGTTGTCTCATGCAGATTCGTTCCTGCTTTGCGTCGCGCCGTGCTTCTGGCTGCGTGAGTCGCGGTGCGCTTCGTGCCGCGCTTGCGATCACGTTGGTGTGTGGCCTTGCGAAGGGCGCTAGCGGACAGTGGACCTCGAACCCCTTGGTGAACACGCCCATCGCCACGGCGCCCGGCGCGCAGGACGTTTGCAAGGTCGCCGCGACTCTGGATGGTGGCTGCTGGATCGCGTGGTTCAGTTCGGTTCCCGCCCCGATCAACTACGAGGTCCGGATCCAGCGGCTGAACGCGCTCGGCGAGGCGCAGTTCCAGCCCGAGGGCCTGCTCGTCAGCGACAACAACTCTCAGACCTCGACCGCTGGCGACTGGGACCTTCGCATCGACAGTGCTGGCAACGCGCTGCTGATCTTCAACGACATCCGTGGCGGCACCGACCGCGAGATCTCGGCCTATCGCATCGCGCTCGACGGCACCATGTTGTGGGGTGCCAACGGCGTGCAACTCACCAGCAACACCGTCGATGAGTTCGACGCACGCATCTGCCAGACGACCGACGGCAACTTCACCGCCGCGTGGTCGCGAAGCAACTCGGGCACGACGCCTCCCCGCGGCCTCATCATGCAGCGCCTCGATGCCGACGGCAACCGCCTGCTCGCGCCCGAGGGCGTGCTCATCGCGGGCTCGGGAGTCGGCGGCGCTGGCGCGTCCGACGGCCCCGGCTTCTTCCAGATGGTCTCGAGCCTGAGCGGCACCGTCATCATCTCGTATCTCAAGGACACGCGTTCTTTCTCCAGCCCGCGCCACCCCACCATCCAGCGTTACGACAGCAACGGCGTGGGCCTCTGGACTTCGGGCAACGCCATCACGCTCTTCGCGTCGGCCGTGCCGATCGCGTACTACATGAACCTCGTCTCTGATGGCGCAGGCGGCGCGGTCGTGACGTGGCACGACAACCGCGCGGGCGGCTCGGGCTTTGACAGCTGGGTCCAGAAGCTCGACTTCGGCGGCATCCAGCAGTTCGCACTCGGCGGCGTTGCCGTTTCCACCAACAACGCTCGCTTCCACGTCGGGCCCACCGCTGGCGTCATCGGGCCTGGCGGCGAGATCTACGTTTTCTGGAGCGAGCGCACCACCAGCCAGGGAACCCGCGGCCTTTACGCACAGAAGATCACCACGGGCGGCACCCGCGCCTGGGGCAATGGCGGCATCGAGCTCACTTCCTTCGACACCGTCATCGAGGACTTCATGCGCGGCATGCCAGTTGAGCCCGGCCAGCCCGGCGCCATCTGCGTCTTCAAGAGCACGCCAACAGGCTCCACGCAGGACACCGTGCTCGCCATCCGCGTTGATGGCGACGGAAATCCGGTCTGGGAGAGCGGCACGATCACGGTCTCGAACGTTCCGAGCAGCAAGGGCCGCTTCCCCACCGCCGCGCTCGTGGGTGGTGGCATCGCCTCGGTCTGGAGCGACAATCGCAGCGATTCCAACGACATCTACGCGCAGCGCATCAACCTCGACGGCACGATCGGTCCCGGCACACCGCCGGGCTGCCCGGCCAACTACGACTTCAATCAGGACGAGAACGTCGACCTGACCGATGCGCAGCTCATGGCGCAGGTCTTCGTCGGCGCGATCTCTCCTGAGACGGGCTGGCTCGATGGCGACATGAATGGCGATGAGAACGCAGACCTGACCGACGCGCAGCAGGTCGCGAGCTTCGTGGTGCTGGGTGACTGCCCGCTCTGAATTGGCGGCGGGCACGTATGGCCCCTGATCACGTCTCATCACGTCTCATCACGTCCTGATCACGTCCTGATCACGTCCTGATCACGTCCTGATCACGATCGGAACATAACGCCGCGAACCGTGCTCTATACAGCGCCGTTCGCGGCGTTTTACACGTGGCAGATCTTAAAGGCCTTGCGCAGCGATTCTGCCGCGTCGCCGGTGGGCATGAACTCCTGTCCGAGGTAGCCGGTGAAGCCCCCCTTCGCGAGGGCGGCCGCGATGCCGCGGTAGTTGAGTTCCTGGCGATCATCAAGCTCGTTGCGACCCGGCACGCCCGCCGTGTGGAAATGGGCAATTGCGTTCATGTTCGCGCTGATCGTGCGGATGACGTCGCCTTCCATGATCTGCATGTGGTAGATGTCGTAGAGGAGCCTGAAGCGCGGGCTCGCCACCTGCTGCACCAGCTCAATGCCCCACGAGCTGCGGTCGCACATGTAGTCCTTGTGGTCGACCTTGCTGTTGAGCAGTTCCATCACGAGCGTGACGCCGAGCTTCTCGGCCAGCGGCGTGATGCGCCCGAGTCCCTGGGCGCAGTTGCGGAGCCCTTCACGATCATCGAGCCCGGCGCGATTGCCGGAGAAGACGATCTGGTTCGGGATTCCCGCCGCGGCGACCAGTGGAAGCCTTTCCTCAAGCTCCGCGATCATCGCGTCGTGATGCTCGAGGCGGTTGAAGCCCTTACCGATGCTGTTGGACTTCACGTTGGTCGCGACGGCGCACGTCATGCCGTGGCGCTTGGGCACCTCCCACTCATCTGGACCCAGCAGCTCGACGGAGGAGTATCCGATCTCGCTCGCGAGCTTGCAGAGATCTTCGAGCGACATGCCGCCAAAGCACCAGCGGCAGACGGACTGGCGGAACTTGGCGGCTTTCGCATCGGTCTCGGGCTGCGCGGGCGTCTGCGGCTTTGTGTGGGCCGCAGCGTGCGACGAGGAGACGGTGGCGATGCCGCTGGCGGCCGCGGCGGCGATGAAGGTTCTGCGATTCACGAGTTAAGATCTCCTGCTCGATTCTGATTTCATCACCACACGCGCCAACACGCAACCTGATGCTCGACCTCAGACCAGCGCCGTCTTCCCGGGAACTGCAACATCTGGTGTCGCGATCGAGCCCATCTGGGGCGTGCCGGGCATGAGGTCGAGCTTGGATTCCATCGCCTGCTGCCACGACACGGCCTTGCCCGTGTACGCCGACATTCGCCCCATGATCGCCATCAGCGTTGAATGCGCCACGCGCTCGGCCTCATTGAGGTACGTGCCTGTGCCCGCGATGCTCGCGATCAGGTCCTTGTGCTCCGTGACGTACGGATTCTCCTGCTTGCCCTCCCACTTCCACGCCTTTGGCCCCTCGATCTGCGCGCGGCCCGATGAGAGGATCGCGCGGCCCTTTGAGCCGTGGATCACTTCCTCAACCCTGTTCGCGCATCCATCGATCTGGCGGCAGTAGCTCGTGAACGAGCGGCCATCGGGCATCTCGTACTCGATGGCGAAGTGGTCAAAGACGTGCCCGTACTCGGGGCTCGTGCGAACCTGGCGCCCACCCATGCCCGCGCAGCGTGCGGGCGGCGCGCCCATCGCCCAGTGTGCAACATCGAGGTTGTGCATGTGCTGCTCGACGATGTGGTCGCCGCTGAGCCACGTGAAGTAGAGCCAGTTGCGAAGCTGCCACTCCATGTCCGACCACGCCTGCTCGCGCTTGTTCATCCAGAGCGAGCCCTGATTCCAGAAGACCGACGAGGAGACGACATCGCCGATGTCGCCGCCCTGGATGCGCTCCATGGCGCTGAGATAGCACTCCTCGTGCCGGCGCTGCGTGCCCGTCACGACCGAGAGCTTCTTCTCCTTGGCCTTCGACGCCGCGGCGAGGACGGTGCGAATTCCAGTCGCGTCAACCGCGACGGGCTTCTCCATGAAGACGTGCTTGCCCGCGTTGATCGCGGCCGCGAAGTGCGCGGGGCGGAAGCCCGGCGGCGTCGCGAGGATCACGACATCGCAGTCGGTCGCGAGCAGCGCCTTGAAGGCATCGAACCCAGTGAAGGTGCGCTCGGGTGTGACGGTGACGCGCGAGGCTATCTCCGCGCCGAGTTCCTTCAGGTTGCGAACGCACGACTCGGCGCGCTCGGGGAAGACGTCCGCGACGGCGAAGATCTCCGTGTCCGGTGAGGCTTCCAAGATGTCCGAGGCGGCGCCGCTGCCGCGACCGCCGCAGCCGATGACGCCGACGCGAAGGCGCGTGGCACCGCGGCGAGTTGGACCGAAGGCAGGCGCGGGACGCGTGATCACGCCAAGCATGCCCGTCGCGGCCAGGGCCGCGGTGGCACGCAGAATCTGGCGTCGCGAACTCGGAGGAAGCATCTCGTGTGAAAAGCTCATCAACAATCTCCTCGTCGAAGGTTGCCAGCATATCTGATTTCAATCGTCACGGAGCACTTTGAGGTGGCTTCCGCACACGTTCTTTGATGCGATCGGCTCCCTTGGCGACGCCCCTTCATCAGGGCAAACGCTCCCGGATCGGGACCAGTCGGACCTGCCGCAGGTTCATCAACGCCTTGGAGAACAGGCTCCCGGCGCTAACGCGAACGGTCACGGCGCCCGGCTGTGCCAGCGTGACCTTCCCGGGCGAGAAGACGACGTAGCTATCCCATGAGTCTGTCCGCGGAACCGGGCCAGTGAGACGCTGATCGTGCACCTCCACCAGCACTTCATGGCCCGACCGCTGGCTCGATCCAAGCAGCTCGACCCTGAAGGTTCCCGGCTTGTCGGCGCGGATGGTCCAGGAAGCGGAGGCGGCCTGGTTGGTCCAGTGGCCTAGGTTGACGCCGCCCGCTCGCTCCTCGACCTTGGGTCCGAAGGGTGAGAGCGTTGCGTCCAGCGGGCCAAGAAGGAAGAGTCCGTCCTGCGTGGGCCTCACCGCCATCTCCTCAACGACGGCCAGCCCCTCAAGTTCGAGCTTGATGACGCTCGCGACCGGGTCGGGCGCATCGAGCGCTGCGGGGATTGTGATCTCGAGCCCTTCGGGCGTGAGCTTGGAGTCGAGCGGTGTGCCCAGATCAGGGCCAAGGCCAGTGCCAGGACCAGTGCCAGGACCAGTGCCAGGAGAAGCCAGGAGCGCGGCACGGACTGCTCGCGTACGCAGACCCGGAAGGACAAGTGTAGATGACGGCGAGCCATCGACGGCCTTCGGCCACGCGAAGACGTGGAGGTAGAGCGTCGTTCCCTTGGAGTCCGCGCGGGTCGTCACGCGTCCCCATCGAAGCGCGCGGAAGGGAGAGGCGGTGGTGCCACGGATGGATTCGGCGTTGACCTCCATCCAGCGTCCCATCGCCGCGAGCCGCTCGAGTGAAGGTGCAGGAATCTCTCCCTCGGCGGTCGGGCCGACATTCAGCAGCAGATTGCCGCCCTTGCTCGCGATGTCGATGAGCGTGTGGAGGAGAGCCTTCTCGCTCTTCCAATCATGATCGTCGCTGCGGAAGCCCCATGTGTTGTTCATCGTGAGACAACTCTCCCAGTCCACGCCCGGCAGGCCGGTCGCGGGAACTTCCTGCTCCGGAGTTTCGAAGTCGCCCACGCCCTCGTAAGACGAAATACCCGACATGCCCTGACGCGCCTTGCCAAGGCGGTTGTTGACGATGATGTCGGGGCGTATCTCGCGCACGAAGGCCTCGATCTCCTTGCCGCGGGCCTCGGTCCACTCGGGCGTCCACTCGCCATCGAACCAGAGGACGCCGATGTTGCCGTAGTTGGTAAGAAGCTCGCGGAGCTGGGCCTTCATGTATTGCATGTACATCGGCACACGATCAAGGCCCGAGTCGTCGCGCCGGAAGTCGGGGTTGTGCCAGTCCCAGATGGAGTAGTAGAAGCAGAGCACGACGCCGTGACGCTCGCACGCGTGGGCGAGCTCGCGCAGCGGATCGCGACGCGTTGCGATCCCGAAGGGTGTGGCATCAACGATGTCGTACTTCGTAGCCTGCGAGCCGAACATGCAGAAGCCATCGTGGTGCTTGCTCGTGATGACAACGTATCGCGCGCCGGCGCCCTTGATGGCGCGGACCCACGCGTCCGCATCGTACTTGATCGGATTGAATCGCAGTGCGAGCGCTTCGTACTCGTGCGCGGGGATCGGAACGGTGTGCTGGATCCACTCCCCCACGCCCGGCGCGGCCTTCTCATTCCACGTTCCCGCGGGGAGCGCGTAAAGACCCCAGTGGATGAACACACCAAATCGCGCGTCGCGCCACCAGGCCATTCGCGCTTCGTGGGCAGCGCTCAAAGCATTCTCAGCGCTCGACGCGGCTTCGATCTCGACATCGCGCGATGCAGTCGCGTCCTTGGGCTGCGCGTGCGCCGGCATGCACGTTGCTACGCCCGCACACGCAACCGCCCGCGCTACCACGCGCAGGAGACGCGTTCGCGCGGGCGAGTGGGGTTCGCGCAAGCTCATTTCAGGCAAGCCTCTGCCAGACAACCTTCTGTAAAAGGTGAACATCATGGGATCCTGAGCGTATCAGAACCCGTCGCGTAAGGTGGCAAGGGCGTCGCTGCGCTGGCAAGCCGCTTCGAAGTGCCTATTCTCACGATCGATCATCTCACACGCGTTTGAGGCGGGTTCACCGAGAACTTCGCCATGAACGAGCGTCAATTCCCACGAAACGGTTCCAGGGTCGAGCGGAGGTATGAGTGCCGACAAAGTCCCCACTGATCATCGCGGCCAACCGCCTCCCCGCGCATCGCGTGGGCGACCGCAAGTCTTTCGTGTGGCGCAAGAGCCCCGGCGGACTTGTGAGCGCGATGGAGCCCGTGCTCGCTGAGCGCGGCGGCACATGGGTCGGTTGGGACGGAACCAGCGGACGTGCGAGCCGCGGCTCGACACTCGGCGACATCTCGCTCGCGATGGTCGGACTTACCTCGGCCCAGATCGCCGGCTATTACGAAGGCTTCTCGAACGGCACGCTCTGGCCTTTGTATCACGACGCCATCCGCACGCCGCAGTTCCATCGGAGCTGGTGGGCCCACTACTGCGATGTCAACCAGCGCTTCGCCTCCGCGGTGCTTCGCCACGCGCGACGCGGTTCTACGGTCTGGATCCATGATTACCACCTGCAACTCGTTCCCGCAATGTTGAGGCATGCGAGGCCGGATCTCAAGATCGGATTCTTCCTGCATATTCCCTTTCCGCCCGAGGAGCTGTTCGCGTGGCTCCCTTGGCGTTCGGCGATCCTGCGCGGGCTGCTGGGTGCGGATCTGGTGTCGTTCCAGACCGAGGCGAACGCGCAGAACTTTTCTCGTGCCGCGCGCCGTGACGATCAGGCCGAGGGCACCGATCGCGAGCTGACGTGCAAGAACCGGCGCGTGCACGTCCGGTCTAATCCGATCTCGATCGACGCGGAAGACTTCGACCGCATCGCGCGGCTGCCGAGCGTGCGACGCAAGGCCCGCGAGATCCGCGAGCGTCTTGGCAATCGTCGCGTTATGCTCGGCGTTGATCGCCTCGACTACACCAAGGGGATTCCCAATCGTCTGCGCGCCTTCGAGGAACTGCTGCGGGAGAAGAGGCTCGGTGTCGATGACGCGGTGCTGCTGCAGATCGCGGTTCCAAGCCGCGAGGACGCCGCGGGCTATCCCGAAGTGCGCAGCGAGGTCGAGGAGACGGTCGGGCGGATCAACGGCACGTTCTCCGAGCCCGGCCGCGTGGCGGTGCACTACTTCCGGAGGTCGCTGGATCGCGAGGAGCTCGTGGCATATTACCTCGCGGCGGACGTGATGCTCGTGACGCCGCTGCGCGACGGGATGAACCTGGTGGCGAAGGAGTATGTTGCGTGCCGCGAGGATCTCGGGGGCGTGCTCGTGCTGAGCGAGTTTGCGGGTGCGTCGCGCGAGCTTCGCCGCGCATTGCTCGTCAACCCGCGCGACGTGGACGCGCTCAAGAACGTCATCATCGAAGCGCTCCACATGCGTGAGAAGGATCGGCGCATGCGCATGGCCGTGCTGCGCAGCCAGGTTCGGCGTCACGACGTCTTCCAATGGGCACAGACCTTCCTCGAGGCACTCGCCGAATGAACGATGATCTTCTCCAGCGTCTGGCACAGCTCGCGTCGTCGCCGGTGCTGCTCGTCGCGAGCGACTTTGACGGCACGCTCGCTCCGATCGCAGAGCGCCCCGAGCTGGCGCGCGCGGACGTCGCGGCGTTGGACGTGATGCTTACTCTGGCACGCCTTGATCACACGCACGCGGCGATCATCTCCGGCCGCGGTCGTGATGAGCTCGCGCGGCTGTGCGCTAATCACGCGAATCACGCGGACCTCTGGCTCGTGGGCAGCCACGGCGCGGAGTTTCCGGGGTATCCGGTGCCGCCGTTTGATGCCGGGGATCTCTCGCGCGTGGCCGAGGCCTTCGAGCGTGCGCGTGATGCGCAGCTGGGGATCAGATCCGGTGTCGTCGTCGAGCGCAAGCCTGCGGGCGTTGCGTTCCACTATCGTCGCGTGCAGGCGGAACTCGCGGGCGCGGCACGCCAGTTGGCGCTTGATGTCGCAGCAAACTTTCCGGGTGCGCGGGCGATTGATGGTGACATGGTCGTTGAAGTGTGCCTGACACCCTCGACCAAGGCGACGGCACTGTCGCGGCTGCGCGAGACGGTCGGCGCGACCGCCGTGGTCTTCATCGGCGACGATACCACCGACGAGGACGCGATCAGGTCGCTTTGTATCCAGGATCTTGGCATCAAGGTCGGTGAGAGCGCGAGCGCGGCGAGAGCGCGCGTTGCGAGTGTTGGCGAGGTCCGCGCGGTGCTTGCTCGGCTTCTGGAACTTCGCACGCAGTGGCTGGCGTCGCGTCGGCTCGTGCCGCTCGAGCGGCTGTCGATCTTGTCCGACCAGCGCACCGCTGTTGTTGTGGATCCCGAGGGGCGCGTGGTGTGGCAGTGCCTGCCGCGGATTGATTCGCCGTCGATCTTCGGTGCGCTGCTGGGCGGGCCGGGCGCGGGCTCGTTTGACATAGGCCCCGCCGAGCAGGCCGCCGCGCCGACGCAGGCGTACGACCCCGACACGATGGTGCTCGTCACGAAGTGGAACTCGCTGAGCATGACGGACTATCTCGATTGCACGGGCGGACGCGCGTACCAGCGCGCCGGGCGAACCGACCTGATCCGCGTGATCGAGGGGACTGGGCGAGTGTGTGTGCGGTTTGCGCCGCGGCTGGACTTTGGACGCGCGGTGAGCCGTCTTCGCGTGATCGATGACGGTCTCGAGATCGATGGCGGGCCAGACCCGCTGGTGCTTCGCAGCCCCGGCGTGGCGTGGACGATTGTTGATGATGGTCCGCACCAGACGGCGCACGCCGAGATTGAGCTTGGCGACGCTTCGCTCGTGCTCGAACTGCGATGGGGCTCTGCGAATGCTGGCCCAAACATTCTCTCCGAGCCTTTCCGGCGCGAGCAGACGCGGCGGTTCTGGTCTGGCTGGGCGCGGTCGCTTCGCGTGCCGACACTGCACGCGGACGCGGTGCGGCGTTCGGCGCTGGTGATCAAGGCGATGTGCCACGGGCCGACGGGCGCAATCGTCGCTGCGGCGACGACGAGCCTGCCCGAGCATCTGGGCGGCGTGCGGAACTGGGACTACCGCTTCTGCTGGCCGCGCGATGCGGCACTGGGCGCGGCGGCGCTCGTGCGCGTGGGCAACACGGGCCACGCGATGCGACTCTTGGACTGGGTGCTTGGAGTTGTGGACCGATGCGAAACTCCGGACCGGCTGCGCCCGATCTACACGGTCGCGGGGCAGGAGCTTCCCGCGGAGGCGGAGATCGGCCACTTGCAGGGATATGGCCAGAGCCGTCCGGTGCGGCTGAGCAACGCCGCGGCGTTGCAGGTGCAACTGGACGTGTTCGGGCCGATCGTGGATCTGGTCGCGCTTCTCGCCGAGCGTGGGATGCCGATCTCGCCGGACCACCTGCGGCTGGTGAGCGCGATGGTGCGAGCGGTTGAGGCGCGGTGGAGCGAGCCCGATCACGGCATCTGGGAGATCCGCGCTGATCGTCGCCATCACGTGCACTCCAGGGTGATGTGCTGGATGACGGCCTCGCGCGCGGTGCAGGTGCAGCGCCACGTGCTGGGTCGCTCGGACGCGGCGTGGGAGCGGCTGGCGGAGGCGATCCGCGCTGACGTGCTCGAGCACGGATGGAGCGAGCGCGCGCAGTGCTTCTCATCGGCGTATGGGACGGACCTTGTCGACGCGGCAACGCTTTGGATCGGGCTCTCGGGCCTGGTTGCGCCGAACGATCCGAGATTTGTCGCGACTGTCGAGGCGGTGGAGCGGAACCTTGTGGAGGGTCCGGTCGTGCGCCGGTATCTCGAGCATGATGGGCTGCCGGGCGGCGAGGGTGGCATGCTGATCTGTGCGGGGTGGCTCGCAGAATCGCTGCATCTCATCGGGCGGCGTGACGATGCGCTGCGCATGCTGGAGCGGCTTGTCGGGCTGCTTGGTCCCACGGGGATTGCTCCAGAGCAGTACGACACGCGGCACGGGATTGCGCTGGGCAACATCGCACAGGTCTACAGCCATCTCGCGATCATCAACGCGGCGGTGGCGCTGGACACGCCGGTAGCGTGATAGAGCCTGGATTCTGCACCGATCATGCGCCGATCATGCGCCCTTCGCGAAGAGGGCGTCCATCTGCGTGCTGATCTGCGTGAGGCGTTCTTCGTTTCCGCCGCGGACTTCGGCGGTGGCCCAGAGGCCGCGCGGGTCAATTGAGTAGCCGACTTGGTCGAGTGCTTTCATGGTGCGGTCCCAGCCAGCGTCGCCCTCGCCGAGCTCGACATCGAAGCCCTTCCAGAGGCCCTCTTCGTCGCGCTTCTTGCGGGAGAAGTCCTTGATGTGGATCTTGGAGATGCGCGAGCCGAGGGCGTCGATCCAGTGCTCGGGCCAGCCGAAGTTGATGACGTTGCCGATGTCAAAGTAGAACGAGGCGGCGGGCGAGTCGAGCTCGTCGATGTACTTCGCGGCTTCGAGCGGGCTGAGGAGGAAGCCGTTCCAGACGTTCTCGACGGCGATGGTGATCTCATTTTCCTGTGCCATCGGGAGGACTTCGCGGATGCTTTGCTGGGAGAGCTTGTAGCAGTCGGCGTAGGACATCGATGCGTTGACGACGCCGGGGACCAAGAGGATGCTGTTTGCCTTGAGCCGCGCGGCCGCGTCGACGCAGCTCTCCAGGGCCTTGATTGCCTCGGCGCGGACTTGCGCGTCGGGGTTGTTGAGATGAAGACGCCAGTGGACTGAGTTGACGACGCCGTGGACCTTGAGGCCGGACTTGTCTTGCGCTTCGGCGAGTGCGTCGAGCTCGATGGGTGCGGGCCAGTCGATCTCGATGCCTTCGAAGCCGCAGTCTCGCGCGAGCTTGAATTTGTCGGTGAGGGTTGGCTTCTCGCCGGGGCCGGCGATCATACCGATCATCACGGCCTTGCGAAGTGTGCGTTTGGAGCTGGGGCTGGGCGCGGCGGGCGCGATTGGCTGGCGCGCGGCGGCGTGAGTCGCGGTTGCCGCACTCGCGGTTGCGGCGAGCGCCAGGCCTGCGCGAACGAAGGTGCGGCGGGAGATGTCGGTGTGCGGGCGGGTGCTGCGGGCGTGGTTCGAGATGTGGCCGCTGGGCATCGTGGTGTTCCTGGGCTGCGAGCTTAAAGAAGAGGTGATTGGTGCGAGCGACAGCTTACCGCGCGGTGGGCGTGGTGCGTTGAGGATGGCGTTGTGGGGGTGCTACTTGATGCCGCGGCGGATGTTGTCGCGGGGGCGGATTGAGGGGACGGGCTTTCGCGCGGCGGGTTGCGATCGCGCCGCGGGCTGCGGCTGTGCGGCGGGCTGGGGCGCGGGGGCAGCCGCGGGCTGGGGCCTTGCCTTCGGGGCTTGCTCAGGTGCGCGAGACTGCGCGGCGCGAGCGACGGGATAGGCGCTTCGAGGAGCGGCTTCGCGCGAGGTGTTGCGAGCGGGTGAGGGCTGCGCGATGCGGGGCTGTGGACGCGGCTCGGGACGCGATTGGACAGCACTTGGCTGAGGGTTGTTCTGGGCACGTGTCTGGTCACGCGATTCGTTCACCACGACGCGCTGGGGCTGGCGCGGGCCCGATGCGTTCTGGGTGCCGGCCACGCCGCGGCGGATGTTGTCTGCCGGGCGGATGGAGGGGATTGGCCTGGGCGCGCTTTGTGCGGACTCGCGCGAGGGCATGGCGCGAGGGGCGGGTTGCGATTGCGGCGCGGTTTGCGATGTCTGGATGGTCGAGATGGTGGCGGCAAGCGGCTCGGTGGTGCGGCGGGCGCGCTCAGCGACGCGCATCAGGCCCGGCGCGGGGCGTACGGACTGGGAGTTGTTGAACGATGCGACGCGGGGCGCGAGGCGAGAGGGCGTGCGCTGGCTTGCGTCGGCAGAGGCATCGGTGGGAGGCAACACGCGGCGTGAGCCCTGGTAGCCGCGCTCGTTTGTGCCATCGCTTGTGCGCTCGACTGCCAGATTTGCCTGGTTTTCAGCCGCGAGCTGGGGGGCGCGGAGGAGGGGCCAGCCGCGGCTGTTGCTGGCGGCTTGCTGAGGGCGCGAGGTTGCCCCAAACGCGCCACGCGAAGCTGGGCTGGGGCCGACGCGATCGATGCGCGTGTCTTGATTGTCTTGACTGTCACGACTGTCACGACTGTCACGACTGCCACGACTGTCACTCGCCCACTGGCTGGGTTCGCCGTGGTCACCATCGCCTTGGCCGCCGTTGTCACGATCGTCGCCCCAGTTGCGGTCGTCGCGGTCGTCGCGATCGTCACGGTGGTAGCCGCCGCGGTTCCAGTTGTTGTTGGCGTGCCCGTTCCAGCGATTGTTGTTCCAGCCGCTTCTGCTTCCATGCCCCCAGCTATTCCCCCATCCATGTCCCCAGCCGCTGCGGCTGCTGTTGTTGAATGAGACGGAGAGAGAGAGGCCAGAGTCCCAGGCGGGCTCGCAGAAGGGCTGGTTCCAATGGCTCCAGCCGCTGTCCCAGCGGCTGACAGGCCGCGAGACGATGACGACTGAGGAGCGATGCCAGGAGGAGATTGGGCGGCAGTCCCATCGCGACCAGCGCCAAGGGTCAGAGCCGATGGAGACGGAGAGGGCGAAGGAGGGGCGCGAGTAGAAGTTACGCCAGCGGAAGGCCCAACCATCGTTCCAGCCGCACCAGGGTTGGCTCCAGCCGGAGACAAACCAGACGGAACGACGCGGCGCGAAGGGTGCGACGAAGACGGGCGTGGCCCAGACGGGTGTGGCGATGGTGCTGGGGAGGATGACGGAAGAGATGTCTTCGGAGGCGGAGAAGTCGGGATTGAATAAGGCGTCATTGCTGAAAGACGCAACTGGGGCGGGTTCGGAGGCTGCGGGCTCGGGGAAGTAGCGCGTCGTGGGGAGGGGCGGGCTGGAGGGCCTTGATGATGCGAGGGCCGGTGCCGCGCCTTGCGCGGAGGGGGCTTGGACTGTTGGAAGCTGACCGGTCGGAACCAGACCCGATGCGGCGCGGCGGCGATCCACCGCGCTCCAGAGGAGCTCGGGGTGCGTGCGGGCGAGCTCGCCGATGCGCTGGGTGCGGTCGATGTCGGCGTCCATCGCTTCGATCAGCGCTGGCTCTTCGAAGAGGTCTGCGATGGAGTTGAACCAGGGCTGGGAGGTGGGGTCTGGCTTGGGCGCGGCTTCGGCGTTGGCGGCGTTGGCACGGAGCCAGCGGGCGGCGCGGACAACGTCGAGCGGCTGTTGGCTGGCGCGGAAGATGGCGCGCACAATTCGCTCGGGGTAGAGCGCGAGGGGCGCGA
>Ga0105044_10009059_pt1 | contig 13632 bp, 9 predicted proteins | sample MAT01_FD_78092 | JGI IMG/M metagenome (GOLD analysis project Ga0105044, IMG submission 78092) | Freshwater microbial communities from Lake Fryxell liftoff mats and glacier meltwater in Antarctica - MAT-01 | ecosystem: Environmental > Aquatic > Freshwater > Ice > Liftoff microbial mat | place...
GGTGTTACATAACTTATAAATTTTGTTGATGTTAAAGAAGGTACCAACATAATATCATTCACATTATAAGATTCTTGAGGTATATAGTTAATAGAATCTGTGGAGTTCAAATCGTTAGGATTCTCCCACATTTTAAAGGCAGTGTAAAAAGAACCACAACCACCTTCAGATGCTCCGGCGTCGCAAGTCCATTCACTAGGATAAAATCCGCTTGAATTACCACCTCTATCAGATGATCTATAAACACCGGCATGATATATAGAAGAGAATAATAAATTTCTGTTAATGAATGATATAGCAGAAGAGAATCCATCACCACCACCTACTGCATCGTGAGAGCGATAGGTTGCGTTGTCGTGATAATTTGCTTGGGTACCGTTATCTTGAGCACCTCCAATTACATCACCATGCGCAGAGTATCCAACAGAATAAAATTGTGTTACATTGTAACCACGGTTGGCTGGAACAAATGTGTTTCCGCCATCATCAGAAAAAGCAACTCCACCATCATTACCAATGTATAATCTACCTTCTTTATCCCATACCATTTCGTGTTGGTCGGCATGAACATAAATTGGACTAGTTGGATTTTGCCACCACAATGAAATTTTTGTCCAATTACAAGTTGTACACCACGAATAATTGTCAATACCACCTAAAAATACTTTTTCAGGATTTCCTTTTTCAACAGAGATAATCATATCGTACCAAGCTTGACCAGAAGTTGTGCTATGAGAAAAAGGTGAGAAGGTACCAGGTGAACCGTTACCTGGTGGAGCAATTTGTGTCCAGTTTAGGCCATTATCAACTGAACGCCAGACTCCTAATAAGTGATAGGTTGTGCCAGCAACCGCATAAATATAATAATTTCCGTTTGTCGCTTTTTCATGCGATATTGCATATTCCATTCTTGTAGCACCCTGATTAATTGGGTTTGCTGTATTAGAACCATTTGAATAATCTATAAAACTAGCACCATTATTGTTTGATACAAATGTTTTGCCACTTCCAATTGCACATACAATAACCTGTCCTTCAGGTGAAATTGCGAGGGCTTCACATTCACCTGAGGATAAACCAGTAACTGTTACTAAACCATTTATTGCATCGTACGATTTTAAACCGTTGTTTGTTGCAATCCAGATTTTGTTGTTCACTGTATCACAAACCACCTCATTAATTGTAGCGAAAGTTGATGTACCCGGAATTTGAGTAAAAGTCCCATCTGTTTCTCTTTTCCAAACTCCATCACCATTATAACCACTTGATTGATTGCCATAACCAGGCTCAGCGAAATGTCCCGTTGCAACATAAAGTGTTCCATCAACAGTTTGACACATTGATGATATACCTAAGTTTTCTTTGAATTCATCAACTCTTTGCCATTCACTTGCACGGCTAAAAGATTCAAACAAGCCACCAGAAACTGAACCTGCATAAATGTGATTGATATCAGCGCGATCAATAAGAATCGCTCTTGTTCTACCCCCAATGTTATCTGGACCTTGGTCTAACCAGTTAAAAGCAGTACGATCTTGAGCCATATTGGCTGATTCATATTTCGCTCTCATCCAATCTTCCTTGGTGAAATCACCTCTTAGCAATTGGTAAATTTCATTTGCTCCTTCGCTGGAATAGTTGCTTTTGCTAACAATTACTCGAGCAGAATAAACGCTTTCTGGAGTAGATAAATCAGCTATTGTAACGGCTGCAATTGCAGAAACAGCAAGAGAACCGAATAATATATATTTTTTGTTCATAGTAAGTTTTTTCATGAATCGCATTTTCAAGCCACTAATATAGGGTAAAGTTCTTAAATAATTGGCGGTAAAAATAATATTTAACGTACAAGATTTTCCAAATTTATACACATCAAACTAAAATACGTGTTTTTCAGCATGATATGACGAACGCACAAGTGGACCGCTTTCTACAAATCGGAAACCTTTTGACAAAGCATATTTTCCATACTCATCAAATTTTTCAGGGTGAATAAAGCTTTGTACTTTTAAATGCTTTGGAGTTGGTTGTAAATATTGCCCTAGCGTTAAAATATCAACATGAATTGAACTAAGGTCGTCAATTGTTTCGATAATTTCATTCTCAGTTTCACCCAAACCAAGCATAACGCCTGATTTTGTTTTCATTCCACCTTTTTTTAATCGCATCAAAACCTCCAAAGATCGATCATATTTTGCTTGTATTCTAACTTGTTTAGTCAGCCTTCTAACAGTTTCTAAATTATGAGAAACCACTTCGGGTGCAACATCAATTATTTTTTGAAGATTTTCCCATTTTCCAGCAAAATCTGGAATTAAGGTTTCCATTGTTGTGCCTGGACTTTTTCGTCGGATGGATTTTATAGTAGCAACCCAAACATCAGAACCTCCATCAACTAAATCATCGCGATCAACAGAAGTAATAACAGCATGTTTAATGTTCATGAGTTTTACTGATTGAGCTACTTTAGCTGGTTCAAATTCATCAACCGTTAATGGTTTGCCAGTGGCAACTGAACAAAATCCGCATGATCGAGTGCAAATATTGCCAAGAATCATAAATGTTGCTGTTCCTTCTCCCCAACACTCACCCATGTTTGGGCAATTTCCACTTTGGCAAATAGTATGTAATTTATGCTCATCAACTAAAGCACGAACTTTTTTATATTTTTCACCAATGGGCAATTTCACCCTTAACCATTTTGGCTTTTGGATAGAAATTTTTTCTTTGTCGATTATGTCCATTTTGATTAATATAGTTTTTGGCCAAAATTAAATTGAAGATAGAGGCAAGAATAAAAATTTGATTTAGGATTGTTGTATAAAATGTTCACATTATTGCTAAAAAAATAATCGAACATCATTCCAAATTCTCCACCACTTATAGTAGTTCTGATGTGAGAAAAATCAAAATCAAATCCAATTTTCGCAAATGCACCCGGAACAAATTTTGCTTCTGATAAACCTTTTAACCAAGAAGAGCGAGAAGCAATATTTCCCTGATTGTGAACAGTTGGATTATACCGCTCATCAACCGGAGATGAATTCACTTTATCAATACGAAGGTAAACGGGTTTCAATAGTCCTAAAGAAGGACCAAGATGCCATTTGGCAGAAATTTCAATCCCATTTTCACGGCGCGTTTTGAATAAAACTAATTTGCCACCAAAGGTTGGTCTTAAGCTGACGAGTGAATTTAATTTCCCTAAGTAATAACCTTTAGAATTGCTTAAATCACCGTAAATTTTATACTCCTTTTCATGTCGGATATTTGTAAAAGTAAATCCGATTGTGTTTTTGTATTTATAGTTTTTTTGAAATCCATAAAAGCAAGCAATGCCCCAACCATGTGTGTTAAAATTGATTCCGCCAACAATGTCGCGACGCATTAAAGTAGTGGTTTCATCCGTTGCATGTTCTTGCCCTATTGCCGAAAATGACAACATGAATAGTAAGAAGTAGAATACGCTTTTGTACATTGTGACAAATTTAAGGAAAACTGTGATGAATTCCTTCTAAAAAAACAAAAATGACAGATTTCAATTATACTGTAAATTATGAGTTAGAACTAATTACTAAAGCGGTTCATTTATTTTCGGGAACAACTATTTACACAGATGCGCCTTTGGATAACAATGGCAAAGCTTCTTCGTTTTCTCCAACTGATTTAGTTTCCACGGCATTAGTATCTTGTATGCTATCTATCATTGCTATTCATTATGATAAAAATGGATTAAAACTAAAACCGATACAATCAAAAGTAAAAAAAGTAATGGCAGCCAATCCAAGAAGAATTGCTGAAATAGTTGTTGAGTTTAATTTTGGCGACAATCAATTTTCAACCGAAGAATTAGCACATCTTGAAAGATTAGCACATGCTTGCCCTGTTGCAAATAGTTTGAGTAAAGACATTTTGATAACGACTAATTTTACAAAATCTCTTTAGCAACTTTAATAAAAAGTCCACTATTTTTAAGAGCAGGAATGCAAGTCAGTGACACCTTTGTTATTGGTTGATATAGTAACGATTCTTCTTTTTGTTTGTGTGGAATAAATTCTCCTTTTTCATCATAAGATTCTAAAATCACTAGAATCGCACTTGTAAAAAAAAGCATTTTAATTGTACCGAATAACAAGCCAAATATTTTATTAACAGGAGATAAAGCAACCAAACTAATTGCACCTTCTAACATTTTGCCTAAAAAATAAACACAAGCTCCAACGCCTAAAAATGTGATTGTAAACGCAATGACAGGAAGATATTCTGACGTCATTCCTAAATTGTTTCTTAAAATTTCTGCGGCAAAATCAGAAAAATGAATTCCTGCATAAATACCAACTAATAATGCAAGTAATGTAAATAACTCAATAATTAAACCTTTTTTGAATCCTCTCCAAGCACCTATTATTAGTGGCACTATTAATAAAATATCCAGATAGTTCATACGTTAACAAAAATAATACGGAACTTTGCAACTGTAAGGAACAGCCAAGTATTGTTTCAACAAAAAACTGTTGGTTCATGGATCATAAAACCGAATTACAATTTCAACATTTAACTCTTAAACTGGGCGAGAAGTTTGGCGAAGGGTTAGATTTGAATTCTGTATTATTATTAGTTGGTGTGCAAGAGTTGGGAAAGGGGTATCAAAAGTTTTCGAAAGATGAAAAAATGAACCTTATTCATATTGCCATTTGTACTATTCTTGAGCCTTATGGAATTTATAAATTTGTTGAAACAGATGCAGACGGTTGGCCTCATTTTGATAAAGTGCAAGGCTTACCACCAATATCTAATCGCGAACAAGAAAATCTTTTAAAGGAAGCAACCATTAATTATTTTGCAACAAATGGTATTGTAGAATTCAATCTATAGTTAAACTTTCTTAACCTCACTTTATTTCTGTTGAAACGCGTTTAAAAGATTATCTTTGTGGCTTAAATTTTTCTTGAATGGAAATTCTTATTAAAGCGGGTCAACTTATTTTAAGTTTATCAATCCTAATTGTGCTACACGAATTTGGTCATTATCTGCCTGCTCGTTGGTTTAAAACACGTGTTGAAAAATTCTATTTGTTTTTCGATTACAAATTCTCTTTGTTCAAGAAAAAAATCAATGACACTGAATGGGGAATTGGTTGGATTCCACTTGGAGGCTATGTAAAAATTTCCGGAATGATCGACGAGTCGATGGATACCGAACAAATGAAACAAGAACCAAAAGATTACGAATTCAGAACAAAAAAAACATGGCAACGACTCATCATTATGATTGGCGGAATAGTCGTGAATTTTATTGTCGGGATTTTGATTTTTATTATGGTTTTGTTTACTTGGGGTGAAGACTATTATAAAATGGAAGATTTTAAATATGGCTTTTCAATCCACGAATCATTTGAGAAACATGGTTTCAGAGACGGTGATAAAATTGTAGATATTGATGGCAATGTTCCGTTGGACATTATGGATGTAAATATTATGTTGCTTGTTCGCGATGCGCATAATGTGAATGTAACACATCTTGATGGTACCAATGAAACTATCAAATTAGGTGAAGACATAGAATGGGAAATGTTTGAACAAGGAGCAATGCCTGCCTTTGCGCCAAGAATTCATACGGTAGTTGGTTTCGTTGATTCTACCATGAATGCATCTAAAGCTGGTTTTAAATATGGAGACAGCATCGTTGCTATTAATCAAAAACAAACCTTGTTTTTTGACGAATTCAGTACAGAAATAAAAACGCATAAATCAGAAACTGTTGCAATTGATTTATATAGGAACAATCAATTAATGAGCATCAATGTGGCAACTGATACATCCGGTAGAATAGGAGTAGGACCAAGAGACTTAGACAGTATTTATGTTCCAAACCACAAAGATTATTCTTTTGGAGAAGCTATCCCTGCTGGTTTCAGTCTAGCTTATACAACTTTGAATGATTATATCTCACAAATGAAATTTATTTTCACATCAAAAGGAGCTTCAAGTATTGGTGGCTTTGGAGCATTTGGGAGTTTGTTTTCACCAACATGGGACTGGCATGTATTCTGGTCAATGACTGCTTTTATTTCTATCATTCTAGCGTTTATGAATTTTCTTCCTATTCCAGCATTGGATGGCGGGCACATCATGTTCCTCTTGTACGAAATGATCACTGGCAGAAAACCGAATGAGAAAATCATGGAGTATGCTCAAATGGTTGGAATTATTTTGTTGTTAGGCCTTTTGGTGTACGCCAACGGAAATGATATTTATAAAGCAATTTTCGGAAAGTAAGCCAATTATTTTTTTGTTGCTCTTCGCCGTACCTGAGCTTGTAAAGGTTGGAGAACTGTCTTCTGAATTAAGAGGATAATAAAAAAAAATATCGATGTACTGAGAGGTGTTTTGTAACTCAACATCTCAACCGTGGATGGGGCGCATTTCGACAGGCTCAATATCAGCCCGTCCACTGCAAAAAAACCTTCAACAAAAATAACTCGGAACTCTTCCCTCTGTACTTTCTTTTGAACTTTTTAATAGCTCCAACTATTATTAAACGAGTTAAAGAAATCCAAGCCAAGCTTAAAATTAAACTGCACGGATGGTGCGTTATTTTCCTTAATTACATAAAATACACTTATTTTAAAAATTTGTTTTTTGATTTTGATTTTTCGTTCTAATCCAACAAAAAATTCTAAGTGGTGATAATTTAAATCTTGTACAAATAAAAATCCTCCGCCGGCAACAAGTTCAATTTTTGTTTTATTAATGAGTGGAATTTTATCAGTAATAGCTCCATTAAAATGATGTATCAAAAAAGCTTGTAAATAAGGGCGTGCGGTGTGAAAAGTGCTGTCAAGCAATTGCAACGATTTTAAAGGATTTGAGAAAAAGAAAAGATCAGAACCTCTAAAAAATTTATGTTCAATAAAGCGAATATCATCTAAGTTTTTTCCGAAAAAAGTTCCTGCTACAAAATTCCATTTCAGTTTGCCAAAAGTTCCCGCAGTAATTTCATCACTTGCACTTAATTCTAGAAAGTTAAAATTTACGTCACTGCCAAAAAGCCCAGGAACTCCTATTTTGTAATTCAATTTTAATTCGGGATAAGTAGTTCCAATAATTATTTTTTTTCCTTTTTTCATCATGTACGATTGTTTGAAACGGTACAATAATTCTAATTCAAAAATTGATACCGTGTATTGTTCAAATGGCTCTGCTGTGATGTCTGATCCGGCATCATTGAAGAGCGAATCTAACCAAGGAGCGCGAGCCAAATTATCAACAGCAATTCGCGTCGAATAATCGTACGAAATTCTTCCGTAAAGTCCGTTCACAATTTCATAACGCTGACTTAAAGAAATGAATTGTTTACGTACAAAGTTGCTAGTTGATACTGTGTTGACAATGGATTCGTAGTTATTAATTAAATCGTAAACATCACCGCCGGAAATTTTAAATGTGCCAAAATGTTTGGGCAAAAAAGTATATTCAAATCCTAGTAATCCTTTTAAATCTTTATACTTAAAACCGTAATCTAATTCACTGTTGAAACTTATTTTTTTTCCGTTCTCAAATTCTTTAGAATAGTATCCTGAAATTTTATGACGATAAGGTCCAAAACCAAAAAATTGAGGCTGACTAATTAAAGGACTAAAATAAATTTCTTGCCCTTTTTCACGATTTCTAAATCCAACACCATTTAATACAAAATCCCAAAAGGTTATGCGGTTGTATTCATGATTTACACTGTCTACGTATTGGTCACTTGTTGTTGCTTTTTGAATACTGTCTTGCTCAAGAATAAAAGCAAGTTCTTCTGATTTGAGTTGTATAGGTCTGTTATTAGCCCAATACAATGAATCTTTGTCATACGCATCATCATTATACGTCATGATGGAATTTTTGAATTTGCTTTGATCAAATCCTTGATTAAAAATATAATTTGAATGTTGAACACGGGTATTGGCCATCACATAATCCGTTCCGTCATTTAACATATAAATAAATTCGCGACGTTCTACAACCCAATTTCCATCTATGTTTACAAAATCTTGGATAATTCTAAACTCTTTAAAATAATCCATTGCGCCTGGGTTCACCGTTAAATCCATTGATTTGATTACCCATAAGCTATCAATAATAAAAAGCGTTCCTGAAAATAATGGTCCTTCTTTGAAGCGCGGTTCAACTGCTATTTCATAAATTTTTTGGCCGTTTTCAATGAACACACTTGTCAACGTATATTGATAATTTAAAAAGGCATTTAAGGCAACAGGAGATACTAATTCCTTCGAAGAAATTTTTGGAAGCGTAATTAAATTCTGATAAGGATCAACATCACCATCCTGCACTTTTTCAAAAAAGATATAAGGATTGTATTCCACAACTTGTGTTGGTAACAAGTTATCCGGATTACTAAAGTCTGCCGATACAGTAACTGTGCTATTCGCTTTTTCCGAATAATCATGATGGGCTATTACTTGTTCATGATAGGTACTGGCTTGTTTAAAATTAGTGATTGTGTACGATTCAATAAAATTCATTTTTTGACGACCAATATCTTCTTCTTTTGCTAAAAATGGAAGGCGATTTTCTTTTTCTAAAGTTGTTTTAATATAGGTGTCACATTGATAAGTTTCATAATGATTTTTTAGATTTTTTTTATTGTCAATTACTTTTCCAATTACCTCTTTTGCTATGTCTCTTTTATCAGCATAAATTTCTACAATACCTAATTCTGTTGATGCTTCAACTAAAACAACGTCGTGTTCAGTTAATTTTTGAGTGATAATAATTGTATCTGTTTTACTAGTGAAACCTAACATGGAATAGGTAATCACATAAGTTCCTTTTTCGGGTAATTCAAGAAAATAACTTCCCATTGAGTTTGCCGGAACACCATAAGTTGTGTTTTGAACTGCAACTCGAACACCGGGAACACCTGATCCTGATTCATCTTTAACAATTCCCTTAACTGCATATTGCGAAATACCCGAATACGAAACTAAAAGACAAATGACGAAGAATATATTTTTCATTACAGCACGATATATTGCTAGACGACCAAAGGTAAAGAAAGTTACATGATCAAAAATAAACAAAAGTGTTACTGCAAATCACATACATAAAAAGTGATCAACAAAAAAGAAAGTTCGAAAAGACTAATAATCCAAATGTTTTCCACTTTCCCAACCTAAAATTTCATCAATTGTTCCGGTAGAAATTGAATGATAATTTGGTCGTGCTTTTGAGTAAATTAATTTAGCTTGTGCCAAACCTTCTTCTGTTTTTGCTAGCTCTTCATAAATTGGTTGCAGAAATTTTCTACGACCAACTGTGATGAGAAAATTTTCCATGTAAGGATCAATTTTATCATATCCTTTTTGAATAGAAGCTACATACCATTCTGCCATAATTTCTGAATTTCCGCAATTGCTAAAATTATATTCTTTGTCTAACATTGCCATTTTTGTTTCATCCGCCTCAGCAGGTATTTGGCGTATAAAGTGCATCCATTCTTGTGTTGACCAATCAGCTCTTTTTACTTTTAGTTCTTTCGCCGAAGTAATTGAATTAATGGTCAACGCTTTTTCTGCCACTTTTACAAATCGGTCTGATTCTACTTTAATACAATTTTCTGGAATGCCTTCTCCATAAATCCATTCATCAACATTGAAAGTAATATTATTTGGTGTCAATAATTTTTCATGTAAATAAGTAACAAACATTTCTGTTGTCACAGTTTGAAATTCATGTTCTGCAAAATAGCCTCTTAAAAAAGGATCAAATTTCTCTCTGCCAACAACTTCTTCAAGTGTCTTTAAAAATAAAGCTCCTTTAATGTAAGCAATTGTTGTCATTCCTTCATCCGGGTCGCGGCCTTCAAGGTCTAATTTTAAATGAGTATCTTCTGGATGATCTCCAGCCAATATATCGTCGTTTTCGTGCTGCAATTCTTGAAACTCAATTGATAAAAGCATATCCGAATGTTCTCTTCCATAAACTTTTTCCATGATTCTATTTTCAATGTAAACAGTAAATCCTTCATTTAACCAAAAGTCATCCCAGGTTGCATTTGTAACCAAATTACCTGACCATGAATGAGCCAATTCATGCGCGATTAATGAAACCAACGAGCGGTCTCCTGCAAGAATTGTTGGCGTTGCAAAAGTTAATTTTGGATTTTCCATTCCACCAAAGGGGAAAGATGGAGGAAGTACAATAATATCGTAACGTCCCCATTTGTAATCCCCATAAAGTTCTTCAGCAGCAACAATCATTTTTTCTACATCAGCAAATTCATAAATGCACTTATCTAAAACAGACGGCTCTGTATAAACTCCTGTTCTGTCTCCAAGTGATGCGAATTTTAAATCACCAACAGCCAAGGCTATTAAATAACTAGGTATTGGTTGATCCATTTTAAATTTATAATTACCATTGGCCGATTTTTCTGTTGCATTGTCGGCGCTCATTACAGCCATTAATTCTACTGGTACTTGAATGTCTGCGCTATAAGTAATTCGGTTTGATGGTGTGTCTTGACAAGGAATCCAAGTTCGTGTTAAAACGGCTTCGCCTTGTGTAAATAGATAAGGTTGTTTTTTACCAGCCGTTTGTTGTGGAGCTAGCCATTGCAATGCACTTGATTCTGGTGATGTTTCAAAATAGATGGTTACTTTTTTTGTGTCTGGTTTAATGGTTACTGTTAAAGGTGAGCCTAACAAATCATCGTCATCGCCAATTGTGAATTGCGTTGAAGTAGTATCATCATCCAATGTTATTTTACTAATGGTTTCATCGTTCATGTCAAAAATCATTTCAGAAGTACTGGATGAATTAATAATATCATGAACTACATTTCCGCTCAATGTTTTTTTGTCAAAATTTACTGTAAGGTTTAAATGCAAATGAGAAGTTCGAACATCCTCTGTATTTGCATAAGAATGTTGATCATTCACAGCAGCGATTGTATCAAGTTTTGTAGAGTCGTTTGCCGTCTCATCCGTATTTTCTCCAGATCCTCCGCAGGATAAGAAAGTCATTAACATTAATAGGCCGGCAAACTTCACAGAATTGGTCATATTTATTTTGAAAATTAGGTAGTACGGAGGCCAAAGATATAGCATTAAATATGGAATCAATTTTTAAATTATATCAACTAGGTGATAATGACCGTTAAAGTTTAGTATTTAATGGATTAACTATTTATAGCGAATATAAATTGAACAAAAGCATCTAGAATCAATAGATTTTATTTAATTTCACGCCCTCAAACTTTATGGAAAATGGCTATGTCATTGAGAATTTAAGTTTTAGAGATTAAACGATTTATTGTGGAAGTTGGTCAACTTACCTTTTATTAAGTTGAAGTGAGTGGAATTAGAATTGACTTTGTAGATTAAAAGGTAGCGTAATACTCAAAAAACGACCAGAATAAATATGCATCAAAACGCAAACACAGAAAAGTTTTTTCAATCCAAAGTTTTAGGACACCCGGCGGGGTTATTTGTTTTATTTTTTACCGAAATGTGGGAACGATTTTCGTTCTATGGAATGCGGGTTTTGCTCGTCAACTTCCTCACTATGGCGTTTATTGGCACCAATCCTGGGTGGGAATGGTCTCAAGAAAACGCAGGTGCATTGTTTGGTACTTACGCTGGTTTACTTTATTTAACTCCAATTTTAGGTGGAATTATCGCTGATAAATTTTTAGGTTACCGAGGAGCTGTAATTTTAGGTGCGCTAATCATGACTGTAGGACATTTCTGTATGGCACTTGATACAGAGCTTTCACTTTATGTTGGTCTTGGTTTGTTAGTGGTTGGTACAGGATTATTTAAACCAAATATTACTTCCATTATTTCAGAAATGTACAAAGACATTCCTAAGAAAAAAGATGGAGCTTATACAATTTTCTATATGGGGGTTAATGCCGGAGCCTTTTTCGGAATGATGTTGTGTGGTTATTTAGCTGAAAAAATTGGATGGAGTTTTGGATTTGGATTAGCTGGTATTTTTATGTTGTTTGGAGCTATTCAATTTTGGTTAGCAAAACCTTTGTTTGGAACCATTGGCGAAAAACCTGCAGTTGAAACTAAAGCAGAAAAAGCTAATAAAGTGTTGGACTATGTTCCTAACAAATTTACAATGGTTGATAAAGCGTTAATTGCATTAACTTCTTTCGTCGGTTTTGTTTATCTAATCAATGACCCATTATCTAAAATTGCTGAAATCAATATTTTTCCGGCTGAAATTGTTTTAGGAAATTCAGTTTACAACGGCCCACTTTTTATTTTATTGGTTTTGGGTTTAATTCCATTTTTGTTTTTAACTATTTCAAGAATTTCTCGCTATGAACAATTGATTCGGTATCGAATGATTGCAGTAATTGTATTTGCATTCTTCACCGTGTTTTTCTGGTTGTCGTTTGAACAAGGTGCAACATCTCTCGTTTATTTTGCGCGAGATTATACAGATAGAACCTTAGATGGTACAGCTGCCGTTATTTTTAACATTGTGAATTTGATTCTGACTTTAGGTCCACTGGCTATTATTTCTTGGGTCTTGTATCGTTTGTTTAGAGAAACTTGGTTAGAAATTAAATGGTCGAACATTGTTTTAGGTTTAAGTTTTGTTGGAATTTGGTTTATTGCAATTTGGATGATTAACCGCGATATGAATACGGTTGCTTATGAGTTTAAATTACAACAGTTAAAAGTTGCAACTATTGATGAAGAAACAGGTGAGCAAGTCAAAGATAAAAAAACAGGTACACTTGTTTATCATTATTTAGATGTTGTAGATTCAACAGTAATTCAACCGACTGATGTTGTAATCGATACCACATTTACTTTTAATGAGTTAATTGACATCAAGCCAAATCAACCGGTGGCATTGCATCAAGAAGCAGGTGTGTATGTTTTATTAAATGAAGAGACGGAAGCAAAAATTATTTCTTTAGAGCAAAAAAACAATACACCTTCTGCAAGAATTCATACAACAGTTATTTGTCCAAAATCAGGAGGAGTTGAAATCACCACCTCATGGTTTAGTATTTTAAATTCATTGTTCATTATTGCATTTGCATCCTTCTTTTCTAAATGGTGGGAGAGTAAATACAATCCAAGTGCAGCAATGAAATATGCATTGGGATTAATCATCATGGGGGCAGGTTTTGGATTATTAGCTTACGGTTCGTTAGGGATTGGTGATGCAGCAAATCCAGTTAGAGTGAGCATGATGTGGTTAGTATTTGCATACTTCTTCCACACGTTAGGTGAGTTGTGCGTTTCGCCTGTAGGACTTTCAATGGTAAGTAAATTAGTTCCTGCACGAATGATTGGATTTATGTTTGGTATGTGGTATCTAGCCATTGCAATAGGAAATAAATTAGCCGCATCATTAGGCGGAATGGTTGAAGGAGTTGTTGCAGAATATTCAATGTCTACCTTCTATTTAATATTTACAGTCGTTCCAGTAGTGGCAGGAATTTTAGTTATGTTCTTAAATCCTATTATGAAAAAAATGATGAAAGGAGCAGAGTAAAAGTGATTTTAAAAAATTTGAAAAAGGCTTATCGAGATTTTGATGAGCCTTTTTTTTTGCGATTTTTTTTAGATTTGAAAACCTTGTGTCAAATTAA
>Ga0105044_10009060_pt1 | contig 13632 bp, 7 predicted proteins | sample MAT01_FD_78092 | JGI IMG/M metagenome (GOLD analysis project Ga0105044, IMG submission 78092) | Freshwater microbial communities from Lake Fryxell liftoff mats and glacier meltwater in Antarctica - MAT-01 | ecosystem: Environmental > Aquatic > Freshwater > Ice > Liftoff microbial mat | place...
CGCTGACTGTCCTTCAGCCCATGCAGGGGCAGTTCGTGGAGCTCTGTCCTGGTTGATGAATGTCGATTGACAAATGCTCATCACGGCGGAGCGTGATGGCTACTTTGGGTTGCGGGCGAAGCCCGCGTTGGGAAATCGGTTGCCAAGGGGCTGTGGCCTCTCCCTCCCAATCTCACAATCGAACGCGACTACACTTGCCGACGGCGTAAGAATCTTTCCGTCAGCCGCACCGAACATCTGCTCACCGTAAGAAAAAAGCATTATTCGTGACGAATCATCCGACCGATTTGATCACTTCCTGTAAGCTCCGCACTACTACAAATCACGTCACCCACTTAAATTGTCGATGGATCACTTTCAATTTCAGCTTGATTCAACTGATCCAGGCACGGGCGCACGCGCGGGGCGGTGGGTGACGCCGCATGGGGTTGTGGAGACTCCTGCATTTATGCCGGTGGGGACTTTGGGAACGGTGAAGGGTTTGTTGCCGGGTCAGCTGCGTGACGCCGGAGTGCAGATGGTGTTGTCGAACACCTATCATCTGGCACTTCGACCGGGTTCTGAAATTGTCGCTGAGTTGGGCGGACTGCATCGATTCATGGACTGGAGCGGCCCGATCCTGACCGACAGCGGCGGGTTTCAGGTGTTCAGCCTGGCAAAGATGAGGAAGATTGATGACGACAAGGTTGTCTTTCGATCGCACATCGACGGCAATCTGCTGGAACTGACACCGGAACGAGCTGTTCTGATTCAGGAACAGCTGGGAGCTGACTGTATTATGTGTCTGGACGAGTGCCCGCCGTCCGGTGAATCGATCGAAAAGATTCGCAATGCCGTGGATCGCACGACTCTTTGGGCAAAACGCTGCCGGGAGGCTCAGCAGCGATCGGACCAGGCATTGTTCGGAATTGTGCAGGGCGGTGTTCATCCTGAGTTGCGGCAACGGTCGGCGACAGGCCTGCTGCCGCTTGATTTTCCCGGCTACGCCATCGGTGGGCTGAGCGTCGGAGAACCGCCTCCCGTGATGTACCAAATTCTGGACAGCACTGTTCCAATGCTGCCGGAAAATAAGCCGCGTTATCTGATGGGTGTTGGTCGGCCGGAAGACATCATCGAAGCCGTTTGCCGCGGAATCGATCTGTTTGACTGCGTCATGCCAACGAGAAATGGTCGCAACGCGATGGCGTTTACCAGTCAGGGACCAGTGCGGATCAGGAATGCTGTGCATACTCGGGATGAGCGACCGCTGGACCCGGAATGCGACTGCACGGCCTGCACACGGTTCTCGCGAGCCTACCTGCGGCACCTTTTTGTGGCAAAGGAGATGCTGGGGCCGATTTTGCTGTCGCTGCACAATATCGCATTTTACCAAAGACTGGTGCGGCAGCTTCGAGAAGCAATACTCCTGGGGTGTTCGGCAGAGTTCCGATCGAATCAGCTTGCCCGTTGGAATCTGCGGTCCTAAGATACTGGCTTTTTGCAAACTCAAGCCGACCGCAGTTTTGCGTCCTGTCTGTCGTATTCGAACGTGCGGTTTACGTCTTCAACCCTCAAATTGGATCGGTGCCTGTGAACTGGTTTTGTGTCTACGTGCGACTGTGCGAACTCTTGTTGATAGTTCAGGACGGGACCGTTCCAGCAACGGTCGGCGAAGGAGAATCACCGGCAGCGGCTGCAGCGGCTTCCGGGAAGGCCGTCGGGGAAGGCACCTCAGACGCAGTCAAAAACGTTGCAAATGCAGCAAAAGACGCCCCGCCAGCATGGATGCAGTTTCTACCCTTCATCGCGATCGGGCTGTTCTTCTACTTCATTCTACTGCGACCTCAGCAGGCAGAACAACGTCGGCGGAAGGAATTGCTCACGACGCTCAAGAAGAACGACAAAGTGGTAACGACGGGCGGAATGATTGGCACAATCGCCGATATTTCATCGGACGGAACTCGTGTCACTTTGCGAGTCGATGACAACACACGAATCAAATTTCTGCGATCAGCCATCCAGGAACCGCTGAAAGATACGCCGGAATCGAACGGATCGGGTTCGACCTGAAAGCCTGTTTGCGGATTCCAAACGGGTGGATTCCCGGTTTGGAGAGCAATCAAGCCGTTTGAATTGTGTTGCAGGGAATCCATTCGATACATATACGCCCGTTCTGACCACTTTTTGATTCGCCGCCGCGATTTTGCTGCGGAAACCGCGAATTTCCCGGGAACCTAATCTGATGTTTCAGTTGCTCAATGGATTGCTTTTTCTTCTGCTCCAGGATCCAACCGCAGTAGCCGACGAAGCGAAATCTGCAGAAACCACCGTTGTGACGCCAGCGGCGACCGCCGTTGAAGACGCAGCAGCGAGTGCTCCAAAGGAGGCGGCAGGTGCTGTGGATGCGGCTGCGGCCAGCGCTGCAGATCCCAGCACTGCAGATGCCAGTGCGGTAGATGAAGTCAAAGAAAAGGCCCCAGACGCCGCCTCCAGTATCGTTGACGACGCAAAGGCAAGATCTGATGCTGCGTTTGATGCCGCCACCAGTAAAGCCCTTGACGATGCAGCGGCAGAGAAAGAAGGCGTGATTGAGTCCGCTGATGCGGAATCCGCATTGCCACCGGCGGCAGCGGGCAATGCATGGGTCGCATGGCTCATTCTGTTGCTGGTCATTGCCGTCCCGATTCTGCTCGCGAACATGCTTTCAAGTCTGTGGCGCGTGAAGGAATGGCAAGGCCGGATGTGGGTCGTGTTCTTCACGCTCATGCTGGGAGCGGCACCGTTTCTGTCAAGCCTCCTGAAAGGTGAGAAGATCGTTGATCAATTCCGTCTGGGAATCGACCTCGCGGGCGGCACAAATATGGTTTTCCAGATCAAGCCGGAAAAAGAACTGACAAATGATCTGATCGACGAAATGGTGGAATCCGTTAAACGTCGCGTGAATCCGTCAGGCACTGAAGAAATCACGGTCCGCGGTGTGGGTGGCGGACGAATTGAAGTCATCATCCCTGGCGAAGATCCTCAGACCGTGGATGAAATCAAACGTCAAATCACGCGTCTCGGAAGCCTCGAATTCTTTATCGCGGCCCACAGTGCGGACGATCGTGAAATCGTGCGCGCCGCTCAGCAGCTGGATAAGGCAACAAAAGAGCTACGGATTGACAACCAGTTACAGGCTATCTGGAGTCCCGCATTCGAAAAAGATGGCGAGCCGCAGCTGATGAGAGACCGTTCGATCGTCACCCGCGAGATTGAGGCGATTCGTTACGTCAAGGGCCGACCGGAGACCTATAAGACTGAAGAGTACCTGCTGCTTGTAGAACCGGATGAGCGCCGTGTCACGGGACGCTATCTGACGTCGGCCAGCCCGGACATTGATACGACAGGGCATGTCATCGTGAGTTTCACTTTCGACCAGACTGGATCGTTCCGATTTGGCGACCTGACGTCACGATTTGATAAGCCTGGTAGCGAAGACAAGCGAAAACTCGCCATCGTGCTGGACCGCAGGGTCTACAGCGCTCCGAATCTCAACGATCCGATAACCGGTGGTCGTGGTCAGATCTCCGGCGGCGGCGCCGGTGGTTTCACATCGATCGAAGCCGACGAACTCGCGGGAGTTCTGAACGCCGGGGCTCTGGAAGTTCCCATTGATCCAAAGCCTCTCAGTGAAGCGACCGTCGATCCCACGTTGGGTGCAGACGTGCGCAATAAAGGCGTTCGAGCGACGTTGATCAGTGCGGCAGCCGTGGTTTTGTTCATGCTGTACTATTATCGGTTCTCCGGATTGATTGCCGTCATTTCTCTGATGTTGAATCTGATCCTGACGCTGGCCGCGATGCTGTTAATCAATGCCACGTTTACCTTGCCAGGTATCGCCGGGATCGTGCTGACGATCGGCATGGCTGTGGACGCAAACGTTTTGATCTATGAACGTATGCGTGAAGAAATGGCCAAGGGATCAAGCGTGCGGATGGCCATTCAGAACGGCTTCCAGAAGGCTTTTTCAACGATCTTTGACTCGAACCTCACAACGCTTTTGACGGCAGTGATTCTGTTCGTCATCGGTACGGATCAGGTCAAGGGCTTTGCTGTAACGTTGTTTATCGGTATTTCCTTGAGTATGTACACGGCATTGTTTGTTGGTCGCCTGATCTTTGATATTGCTGAACGTCGACGCTGGCTCACGACGTTATCGATGACAAGGATGATTGGTGAAACAAATTTTGACTTTCTGAAGCAGCAGCGTCTGTGGGCCGGGATTTCCATCGTGACTATTGTCATAGGAATGACCGCCTTCTTTGCGCGCGGTGAGGCCAACTATGACATCGACTTCACGGGTGGCACGATGGTTTCGTTCCAGACGACCGAACTGCAGAAAACCGATGACCTCGCGGCTGCATTGAAGGAACAGTTTGGCGACCAGTTCTCGATCGAGCGCCTCTCCATCGGAGACGAAAAGACGGAAGAAGGTGTCGGTCGATATTTCCGACTGCGCAGTACTGAAAGTGACACTCACGAAACTGCCCCGACACCGTCGGGGACTGCACTTTCTGCTGAAGATCAAGAAACGGCAGAAGATCGCGTCCGAGAGAAAATATACGCTTCATTCGCTGGAAATGATTCCATTCACCTGAGAATGGTGACGGTCGAACTGGGACCGATATCGACCGTTGAGATCAAGGAACGTGATGAATCGGCAGAAGCTCTGATTGCACTGCGGTTCAAAGGTGGCCCGATGTTGACACTTACGTTTTCGGACGAGGTGGCCGAAGGCACGCTTCGAGACATGATCGCTGGCAAGTTGAAAGCGATCACCACGGATGGCAAGGGAAAATATAATACGCTCGACGAATTGTTCGACATTAAAGGCTTGGAAGGTTCCGGAGAAACAGCTCGGGAATTGGCAGTTCGGAAATTTACAAAATACCAGGTACGGGCGATTCCGACGGTGGCAACTGCAGACCTTGAATTCGCCATGAAAGCAATTGAATCCGAACTCGCGGAAACGCCTCTGTTTGACGAAGTGAATACGTTTGCATCCGCAGTGGCAGGCGAAATGAAGCAGCGCGCCATACTGGCGATCATCGTCAGCTTGGTCGCCATCTCGATTTACATCTGGTTCCGATTTCAGAATCTGGTGTTTGGTCTGGCTGCGATGGTCGCACTGGTGCATGATGTTCTTGTCACAGTGGGCGTCACGGCGTTGGCGAGTTATCTGACTGGAACCTCAATCGGCAATTTCCTGCTGCTGGAAGATCTGAGAATCAACCTTGCCACGATCGCAGCCTACCTGACGCTGGTGGGATTTTCACTGAACGATACGATCGTGATCTTTGACCGAATTCGCGAAGTACGTGGTAAGAACCCCGCAATTACAACGTCGATGATCAACACGTCGCTCAATCAAACCCTGGGTCGTACGATCCTGACAACGTTGACCGTGTTTATCGTGGTCCTGATCATGTATGTTTTCGGAGGTGCCGGTATTCACGGATTCGCCTGGTGCATGGTCATCGGTTGTATTGCCGGGACTTACAGTTCGGTGTACATCGCCAGCCCGATCCTGGTCTGGGCGATGAATCGGACGGTTGGTTCGGTGAAGGCATAGTGACCGGCACGGAGTAAGGCCAATGGTATTCGATTTGCGATTAAAGTAGCCGTCACTCTCTGAGTGACGAATGCCAAAGGCCCCGTTTTGCGGCCTGCCTCACTCGGAGAGTGAGGTCTACTATGCGAAATCGTGTACAATCGGCGGTAAACCGCCGGTATTTCGCAGAATTCGGAGGCGAGGCGTTATCCTTCGCCGTGGCTGGCTGGTGCGCCTGCCTGCCCGCCAAAATATTTATCGGTGGCTAGCATCTAATGACACCTGGTCTACCTTACAATGTAGCAGGCACACTCCGTGTGCCGTCCGCCAATTCGCTCTTTTTAAGGGCTACGGCACTTGGAAAGTGCCTGCTACTTTCTTAAACAACTACTTTCTTAAACCAAGTGCCATTAGGCGAGCGCCGTGCCGCTCGTAAAATCTTAACCCCTTTTTTAATTTACGCTGGAGCGTGCTGTAGAATGATTGATGAATCACCGTCGCACTGGAGTTCGGTTGACGCAGCCGAGATGTATGAAGTCCCGCGCTGGGGCAACGGATATTTTTCGGTCAGCCAGAATGGCAATGTGCAAGTGCATCCTGACCGCAATCCGGCGCATTCGATTGATCTGAAGGAACTTGTCGAGCGCCTGCAGATGCGCGGACTTGACCTGCCAGTCCTGCTGCGATTTAACGGCATCATCCGCGACCGTCTGTTTGTGCTCCACAAAGCCTTCAGCGATGCGATCAAGGAACACAATTACAAAGGAAACTACGCCTGCGTCTATCCGATCAAGGTCAACCAGCAGCGTGAAGTTGTCGAAAAGGTCGTGGAATACGGCCGGGAATTCGGATTCGGACTGGAAGCTGGCAGCAAACCGGAATTGCTCGCCGTCGTCGCCATGACCGAAGCTCAGACGCCGATTATCTGCAATGGATTCAAAGACGCAGAATTTATCGAGATGGCTCTGCTGGCGCAGAAGATTGGCCGAAATGTCATTCCGGTCGTCGAAAAGTATACCGAACTCGAGCTGATTCTTAAGTACGCCGAAAAACTCAATGTGCGACCGCAAATCGGTATGCGGGTCAAGCTGGCCGCGCGAGGCTCCGGACGCTGGCAGTCGTCCGGCGGCTATCGATCGAAGTTCGGTTTGCGAGCCAACGAAATTCTGATGGCTCTGGACGAACTTAAAAAACGCGGCATGGAAGATTGCTTCACGCTGCTGCATTTTCATCTGGGGAGTCAGATCACCAACATTCGGCAGGTCAAAGCGGCATTGAACGAAGCCGCACGGGTTTACACAGAACTCGTTGGTCGCGGCGCGGGGCTCAAGTATATGGACGTCGGTGGTGGTCTGGGAGTCGACTACGACGGATCGCAGACGAACTTCGAATCGAGCATGAATTACACACTCGAAGAATACGCCCGCGACGTCGTCTACACGATCCAGACGGTCTGCGACGAAGCCAGCGTTGCGCATCCAAATATCATTTCGGAAAGTGGCCGCGCGATTTCTGCGTTTCACAGCGTCCTGATTTTTGGTGTGCTGGGAGTTTCGCAGCAGGGCGAAAATACGTCGGAAGCGGAACTCGCTCCTCCGGAAGACGCCGAACAGTCGTTGCACGATTTGTATCAGAGCTACAAAGGTGTCAACCAGCGAAACGTCCTGGAATCCTACCACGACGCACAAACCTCGATCGACACGGTGATGACACTTTTCAATACTGGATATGTTTCACTGGAACAGCGTTGCCTTGCCGAGAACATCTACTTCGCGCTCTGTCATCGCATCTGGCAGATTACCGGCACGCTCGACTACGTCCCGGAAGAACTGGAAAAACTTGACAAGCTGTTGTCGGACAATTACTTCTGCAACTTCTCGCTGTTCCAGTCGTGCCCGGATTCATGGGCGATCAAGCAACTGTTTCCCGTGATGCCCATTCATCAACTGGACAGCCGGCCGACACGACACGCGGTTCTGAGCGATATCACCTGCGATTCGGACGGCAAGATCGATCAGTTCATCGACCGCCGTGACGTACGTCGCACAATCATGCTGCATGAGTACGACGGTTCTCCGTACTATCTTGGCGTGTTTCTGATTGGTGCGTATCAGGAAATCCTCGGCGATCTGCACAATCTGTTCGGCGACACGAACGCCGTGCATGTGGACCTGTCGCCGTCTGGTGAAGTCGTTCTGGATACGATCATTAAAGGTGAAACCGTCAGCGAAGTGCTGGACTACGTGCAATTTCGTGGCCGCGATCTGATCAACAGATTGCAGGCGTCTGTCGAAGTGGCAGTTCGCGAAAATCGGATTGACCATATCATGGCGGGGCAATTCGTGAAGTTCTACGAAGAAGCGTTGAACGGCTACACTTATCTTGAAGAACCCGACGGCGAATAGGGCAGGTTTTCTGACCTTACTGTTTAACCGCGTGCCCACCGGGCCGCGTTCAATCTCTGGCGGCCCCGGAGCGCGGCCCGGTGGGCACGCGGTTAAACATTCACTGTTGACCGCGCGGAGTATAGAACGGCAACATGACAAGCACTCTGTCACACAACACGACTCGCATTGTGACTTTTGGCGAGATCATGGCGCGGATGGCACCTTCGGGCATGCTCCGTTTGCGGCAGGTGCTGCCGGGTTCGCTCGACGTCACGTTCGCCGGTGCCGAAGCCAATGTCGCAGCGTCGCTGGCGTTGCTGGGCTGTCGAGCCGACTTCGTCATGCCGCTGCCGGACGGACCGCTCACCGACGGATGCCTCGGCAGCCTTCGCAGTGTCGGTATCGGCGTGGATCATCTTCTGATCACGGATGGAGGACGCTTCGGGGTTTACTTCGTCGAGATGGGAGCCAACCAGCGCCCCAGCCGCGTGTTCTACGATCGCGAACACAGTGCCATCAGTCAGGCCGCAGCGCATGATTTTGATTGGGGCGCCATTCTGGAAGGTGCATCGTGGCTGCACCTGACAGGTATCACACCCGCGCTGTCAAAGACCGCGGCTGAAACAACACTCCACGCAGCACGATCTGCTCGGGAGCGCGGCGTTTCGGTATCTTGCGATGTCAATTTTCGCAGCAAACTCTGGCGCTGGGACCCGACGCGAACGCCACAGCAGTTGGCGGGCGACGTACTGCGGGAATTGATTCCTCTTGTCGATCTACTGATGGCCAGTGAAGAAGATTTTCGTCTGGTCGGCGTGACAGCACCTGACGTAGTCAAAAATGTCGCAGCATTCACCGGCATCGATAAGGATCGAGCGGCCATGATGGCCCGTCGCATGACCACCGCATTTCCAAATCTCCGGATGATTGCCACAACGCTGCGGGAAAGTCTCTCGGCGAGTCACAACAACTGGGGTGCGATGCTGTTGGATGTTCAAAACGACACTGTGTATCAGGCACCGCTCCAGAACGGACGATACCAACCCTACGAAATTCGCAGCATTGTCGACCGCGTAGGAAGCGGTGATGCTTTTGACGCCGGGCTGCTCTATGGTCTGACGCACACTGAGTTTACGCTTCAGACCGCCCTGGAATTCGCCACAGCCGCCTCGTGTCTGTCTCATTCCGTTGTCGGTGACTGCAATTTCGCTTCACGCGAAGAAATCGAAGATCTGACGAACGGGGCCCGTTCCGGGCGTGTGGTTCGTTAGCCCCAATGCATGACAATCCCGCTGGCGCAGCGATGTAACTGCAATTCAGTTTGCAGCACCAACCTACCTTCGTCATCGACACCGACACACCGGCCGGTAATTGTGGTGTCGCCAATTTGCAGAGTCACAATCCGCCCGGTCAGCAAGTTGTGGCGATTTGTTTCGGCGAGCGCGAGTCGAGGCTGTGTCGTCAACTGTTGGATGCGAAGACTGAGTCGCTGCAGGATCATAATCAGGAGACTGCTCAGATCAAACGAGCGTCCTTCAAGATCAAACAGCGAAGTGGCGCGTTGCGCAATCTCCATAGGGGCGTCGCGGAGGGAGTTATTGACGTTGACGCCGATGCCGATAATCACGCCCTGTCGCTGAGCGACGGAATGCTGTTCGACAAGAATTCCACAAACTTTGCGGTCGCCGATAAGCACATCATTGGGCCACTTGAGCGCAAACGGATAGCCTGGCATCAAGTCCAGCAACGCATCACGCACGGCCAGTCCCGCCGCCAGTGACACCATCGAACGGCGTTCGACCGTAACCGGCAACTGCACGGCATCGACCACCCACGAAAATGTGAGCGCTCCGCCGGACGACCACCATGGACTTCCTTTTCTGCCACGTCCTGCGGATTGATTTGATGTCAGGACCAAAGCGGGTGCGTTGTTCAGCAGTGGCCCCAGCAGTTCCACGGCTGTTGTGTTTGTCGATTTGAGTGTGTCGTGGTATTCGACATAAACCACGTCAGTGTCAGCCACGATTCGTTCAAGGTCAAACGTACACTGCGTTGAGCGAGATTTAGCCATAGCTTGTTTATCGACGCGCGTCCGTCACCATGCTGATGATGATCCCAATGATGACAGCGCCCCACACCAGCGTAAAAATCGCACCACAGCCGATACCAATCCCGGCATGAATGCTGCCCTTGATCACTGGATTTCTGTTGCGATCGCGGAGTCCCATGATGCCAAGCACGAGTGCCGGAACGGCCAGGAAGAATCCGATGACCGGAAACCCGCTGAAGATCCCCAGATAATACGCGATCAGCGCTTTGGGATTCTTGTACGGAATTATGCCCCCGGTGGCATCGCCTTCACTGGGATTGATCACGGGCCGCGTTCGTCCGACGGTTGGTGCTTCGTAGGGATTCGCCCGAGGATCCTCGCCGCATTTCGGACACAAAGTAGAATCGTCCTGAATCTCTGCCTGACAAGCGAAACACTTCATTGTCCGAATCCCCGTGAAAAATCCGTAACCCGGAAGCCGAATACACGTTCCTGCGTAGTCTGAAAGGACGTCCGCGCTGAGTCAATCGTCCTGACTTCTATCGTCCTGTCAACAGTGGGATTCGACCACAATAATTGAGTCAACCACAGCAACGCGTGACACTGGCGAAGGTGTCAACTCAAAAACGACGGAGTCGCAAACACTTTATGGCAGGACGATTGGGGACAGGACGATGAATCGCATCCTGGCGCGGGTTCGACCTGCAACCCAAGAGATGCGCGCAAAATGCGTGATTGTTGTAAAGAAAGAATTCAGCGCGGCATCACGGCTTTGCCGCTCGCCTCAGACCGATGGATTGCAAGGGGGATTCGCTTGAGGACATCGTGTCGAATCGCAGTCGCGGCATCCTGCCGTGAAAGTTTAACGCATGATGGCCAAATCCGGAGTGAGGGTTCAGAGAGAGCAATGAACTGACCGGCATTCCATCGGCCCCACTGGCCCTGTGCCAGTGTTCCGAAGGTTTGAGAACTAAAATGGATACAAAACTTGTTGTCACAGCCCCACTGGCCTCGTGCCAGTGGACTGCCGGTTTGAAAACTCGCGTTGAATGTAGATCCACAGTCGCCATAGTCGTCAAACCTGCGTTCCGCCGGTATGAAGCCGGGGGGGACGAATAGGCGGGACGGCCACGTTCTGGTTTCCAAACCTCGATTCCACCCGCATGAAGCCACTGGGGTCGCTGAAATCCAAAACCTGACTCATCTGCAACATGTTTGGAAAGGTAAGCTTAGCTCAGTGGCACCGCTTGCGATTGCCTGATCTCGCTTGTATCGTAGCATTCAGTCACCAACACTTCTCTCAGCCTGGACCAGACAGCATCGTCGGGATCTCCATGACCGAATCAGCGATTCCCGAGAACCCGGCGGAACTGGCAAATTTTGGACACCTGGAGTTGATCGCTCGTCAGTTGGTCGAAGGACTGATGATGGGGCGACATCGCAGTCCGTTTAAGGGATCCAGTGTGGAATTTGTCGAGCATCGGGATTATTGCCCAGGCGATGAAATCCGTCATATCGACTGGCGGGCCTACGGAAAAACAGGCCGCTATTATGTGAAGGAGTTTGAAGACGAAACCAATTTGCGGGCACACCTGCTGGTCGATGTCAGTGGAAGTATGTCGTACGCCGGGCGGCATGTGAGCAAGTTTCATTACGCCCGGATGCTGGCCGCGTCACTGGCATGGCTGTTACTCGGTCAACGTGATTCTGTCGGCATGGTGACGTTTGATTCAAAGATCCGTGAACAGGTGAAGCCGTCGAGTAACCGCGACGCATTTCGACGCATTACAGAGATTCTGGAAGCGACGATCCCCGGTTCTGATTCTGGAATGGCGGACGTGCTGGAATCCATTTTGCCGACGATTCGGCGGCGCAGTATGCTGATCCTGATCAGTGACTGCTTCGACGAAATCGGGAAACTGTGCAGGGCGCTACAGCGCTGTCGCCACGATCGACACGAAGTCGTCATTTTTCGAATCGCCGCGCCAGAAGAAGAAGAGTTTCCGTTTGATCGCCCGACGCAGTTTCGCAATCTGGAAAACTCTGATGACCGATTGCTGGTCGATCCTGCTCGTCTGCGCAAGGAATATCTGCGGCAATACAACGCATTTGCTGCAACGCTGAAAAAGGAATGCGGCGCAATCGGCATCGACTGCCGCCGACTGCTTACGAGTGAACCTCTGCAGATTAGCCTGGGCCATTGGTTGGCGGAGCGAATGGCGTCACAGTCGAGGCGACGGTGACGGCCACTGCGTGTAGGATGGACATCCATGTCCGTCGTGTGGCCGGGAAATGCAGTCGAAACAAATGCTATTGTGCCGCGATCATCCGTCGGTTGTGGGACGCCGATTGGCTGGGTCTCGGACATGAATGTCCAAGGTAAGCACCTATGCACAAGTTATCGAGCATAATTCGTTTAACGGCGAGGCATAGGCGTGGGCGAATTACAAGTACACTGGCGCCATTTCGGCCCCACTGGCCCTGTGCCAGTGGACCGCAGGTTTGGAAACTAAACAGGAGCGGCACGAACGCGGTAGCCAACAGCCCGGTTTTGCAGGAATCTTCGACGAATGTACCACACATTGACATGTGCCAGGAGAGAAGTGCGCAGCGTCAAGCGATTGGAGGCAATCCATTTACGTTCTACAGCGGCACTGTCGGCAGCAGAAGCCGCTGCACCCAAACAGGCCTAAACAGAACTCAGCAATTCGCGAGCTGCACGGCGGGCTCGATAGCGATGCGTGTTCGATTTCGAGCGATGGCCATCGATCTGATTCGGCTGGCCAGCCAGGATGCTGAAAAGTTTTCCAAAGTGCGCCACAAGGTGGCATCAGACTTCCGACGACACTCCGAGTCGATCGAAGATCGGGGCCAGGTGTTGCGGCGTCGCTCCCTGCTTGTCACTGCGAACTTGCCGTGCCGTCCAGTCCAGCAGACTCAAATATTCAGCAATCGACATCGGCAGAAAACCTTTGTCGCTGCAATGCTCGCCCTGTGTATGAGTGCATGGCCCCTTTTCGCCAACCCCCAACTTGACGTCTCCTCCGCTCAGATCAACCGGCGACAGATGCCCTGCGTTCCGTGAGCCGCATGGCGCTAGCCGCGGGTTCGGCGGTTCCTCGGAGTCATCACCCGCCTTCTCTAACCACTGGCCACTGCCAACTGAAAACTGCCCCCGCAGTTCGTTAGCGCGTTTTTGAGCCGAAGTAAAATCACTGTCCTCGATCGTCTCCGCAATCGCCGCGCGAATCGGATTCAGATCCACATACGCTGCACAGGCCAGAATCGCCGTTTCATCCAGCAGCCGAACCGCCCGATATCGCGCCTGCCAGAATTTTCCGACTTCCTGATCTTCCTTGTTCGCACGTTCAGCAATGTTCTGACTCAGCAGCCGCATCCACCATGAAATATCGCTCAGTCGATGGCGAATAGCGGCGACTCTTTCTTTGTCATTGCGGATGTGGTTGAGTTCGAATTCTGTCGGATCCATCGGTTGCCGATTTTTGTCACGCCGCACTGGGCACAGCATCAGGCACCGCCGAGCCACTTCAGAATCACCCCATTCGGCCACCACATCCGGCCGAGATCTCAAGACCAGATGAATATGATTCGACAGGATCGCCTGA
>Ga0105044_10009062_pt1 | contig 13631 bp, 16 predicted proteins | sample MAT01_FD_78092 | JGI IMG/M metagenome (GOLD analysis project Ga0105044, IMG submission 78092) | Freshwater microbial communities from Lake Fryxell liftoff mats and glacier meltwater in Antarctica - MAT-01 | ecosystem: Environmental > Aquatic > Freshwater > Ice > Liftoff microbial mat | place...
GAGAATGTCCGGCAAAATTATCCGGCAATTCGCGATTAACATCATACTGGTTCAAAGTTGACCATCTTAACCATACGACAAAAGAAACCTGATTCTTACAATTATCACCCAACATTACATGGCGAATCTGAAATACAAACGAAGATATATCAGTCTTATTCAATCGAACAACAGCACTTTAAAAACACCCTGATTATTGTATTAAATTTAAAGGAATCTTTAAAAGTCAACCATCGAGGCAAAAGAGGAAATTAAAAACTAGCCACCTATATCGTGATGCCCGCGGCTTTTAATTTTGAAGTTCAACAAAGAGTGGTGGCTTTTTAGAGTTTACATTAACTTACAAAACGTTAATCTTCCCGAAACTTTCGTTCTTACCGGCGTTCATTAATAAAGTTTATCTTAGAGATCTGATTCACCTTCAGAAGTTTAGAAGACGATGATAACTTCGAATAACTCCACGGCCAAAATCATTTTGATTGTCGATGACGATGAAGATGACAGGGCATTATTCAGGGATGCTTTGAAGGAAGTAGATGACTCTATAAAATGCTTGAGTGCGGTTGACGGGGAAGATGCGTTAAAGCAGCTTGGCAAAAGAACAGATCTTCCCGACTATATCTTCCTCGATCTTAACATGCCACGTCTTAATGGCATTCAATGCCTTGCGAGCATTAGGAAAGATAAAAAACTAAATAATATTCATGTAATTATATACAGCACTTCGCAAAGGCCGGAGGACATTTCGGAAGCTAAAAAACTTGGTGCTTCCCTGTTCGTTACAAAACCTGCATTGTTCAAAAAAATCTGCAAAACCATTTCCTCGGTATTAGCGATGGATGACTCCCAGTTTGCCTTTTCGGCCTGATTTAAAAGTCAAAAGTTACATCCTGGATAATATCAGGATGAATGCTTAACGCGACCGGACAGGTTCTCGCGGCCCGCTCAAGCAAGACTTTCTGACGCTCATCTGGCGCCTCTATTAAACCAAAAAAACGGATCTCAATTTTGCTGATCCTTCTTGGATCCGAAACCATAAACTTTGTGATATCTGCGTGCAATCCATCGAGATTTATCCCGTGGGTACGGGCAGCAATTCCCATAATCGTCATCATGCAGGAACCCAACGCACCACAAAGAGTGTCAGTTGGCGAAAAAGCCTCTCCTCTTCCCTGGTTGTCGGTCGGCGCGTCTGTTATCAGCTTTTCTTGTGAAGCCACATGCGTAGCCTCTGTTCGCAGATCTCCCAGGTAACGTGATTGAATTGTAGGCATCGGTAAGTGCTTTTATTTCTGTTGTATCTTTGCACCTCGCCAAACATACATGAATTCTTCCCAACAGTTCTTTGCAAACACAAATTTTAGGATGATCCTCCTATTGTTTGGCTTTGTCCTGTTTTTAGAATTCAACGGTCTGCAGGCGCAGGACGTCAAAGATGTTGAAGAAAAAGGGATTGTATACAGGAACGTCCGGCAATCGGGAATCTCATTCACCAGCACTGGATTAGGCGTCAACTACAGAAAAGGGAAACACCTTACAGGCTTTAGTTTTCTCCTGGGCGACTTCTCGTTTTCCAATATGCGGGACCCAAAGGAAATCAGGTCTGTTAATCCTTTCAGCGACAATACCGGCGGCTATCACTACGGGAAAATGAACACCTTTTTTGTGCTTCATGCAGGAATAGGGAAGCAAAAAACGATAAATCCGAAAGGCGATAAAGGTGGAGTTGAAATCGGATATGGCTATTACGGAGGGTTTTCGGCTGGATTTTTAAAACCTGTTTACCTTACAGTTTTTTATGTGGACGATCAGGATGGCGGCGTGCGTGAAAGGGTTGAGAAATATGATCCTTTGAAGCATTATCCTGATAATATTTCGGGTAAAGCCAGTTTTTTCAAGGGAATTGGTGAAACAAAATTTCACCCCGGCGTTTACGGATCTTTTCTTCTGAATTTTGAATTCGGAAAACAACAGCAGAAATTAAAAATGATTGAAACCGGTGTCACACTTGACGTATTTCCCGGCTCTGTCCAATTGATGGCTTACAATAAGCCGACAAATTATTTTTTAAGTTTTTTCATCCGTATTCTTTACGGAAAGCAATGGAACCGGAAATGAGTGATTCTGAAATTACAATTACAGAACCTGTACAAAGGAGAAAAAAGCCAGAGTGGCTGCGCGTTAAACTGCCTACAGGGCCCGAATATGCGCAAGTGCGGAAACTGGTAGATGAGCATAAACTCCACACCATCTGCGAAAGCGGAAATTGTCCGAATATGGGCGAATGCTGGGGCGCGGGAACTGCCACCTTCATGATTCTTGGAAACATCTGTACGCGTTCATGCGGATTTTGTGCCGTCGCTACGGGAATGCCGAGTGCGGTCGACTGGCAGGAGCCGTTGCGTGTAGCCAATTCGGTAAAGTTGATGCAGGTAAAGCATTGCGTTATCACATCTGTTGACCGCGACGATTTGAAAGATGGTGGCTCAATCATCTGGGTGGAAACAATCGATGCCGTTAGGAAGCTAAGTCCTGAAACGACAATGGAGACACTAATTCCGGATTTCATGGGAAAATGGGAAAATCTGCAGCGCATCATCGATGTTCGTCCTGAAATTGTTTCACATAATCTTGAAACAGTAAGACGTCTTACAAAAGAGGTGAGGATACAGGCAAAATATGATCGCAGCCTGGAAGTTCTGAAACGCTTGAAAGCCGGTGGATGCAAAACAAAATCTGGCGTAATGCTCGGACTTGGGGAAACCGAGGCCGAAATACTGCAGACAATAGATGATCTGCGTGCTTCTGATGTTGACGTTTTGACGCTCGGACAATACCTTCAACCCACTCCCAAACACTTGCCGGTTGTTGAATTTGTAACGCCAGAGCGGTTTGCCGCTTACAAGGAATATGCGTTATCGCTTGGTTTCAGGTATGTTGAAAGCGGGCCGTTAGTAAGATCATCGTACCACGCAGAAAAGCATTTGTTTTAGGGTTATCTTATTAAAACGGAAAGATCAGCCCCTGATTATTCTGAATTTCGCATTTTTAGGCGATAAAATTTTGTTTTTAAAAAATCAAAGTGTAGCTTTGACACTCAAAATACCATCAAAATTCAAATGAGTAAAGTTCGTGTTGCAATAAATGGGTTTGGTCGTATCGGCCGTATCACATTCAGGGCTATCCTGAAAAAACATAATATCGAGGTCGTTGCAATCAACGATCTTACCGATGTTAAAACCCTCACCCACCTTTTGAAGTACGATTCAGTTCATGGGCCTTTGGCGGTTGACGTTGCTATTGAAGGCAATACAATTGTTGCAGGTGGACATCGTATGCAGGTTTTTGCAGAAAAAGATCCTGCAAACCTTCCCTGGAAAGAGCTTAATATTGATGTAGTTATCGAATCTACAGGCTTTTTCCTTGATAAAGAATCTGTGGGAAAACATCTGCAGGCCGGTGCAAAAAGGGCAATCATTTCTGCGCCAGCAAAAGAAGGAATTGAAACCGTTGTCTTGGGAGTAAACGATCATGTCCTTCTACAGGAAGACACAATCATTTCTAATGCTTCCTGTACTACCAATTGTGCGGCCCCAATGGTAAAAGTTCTTGATGATGCATTTGGTGTTGAAGCAGGATTACTAAGTACAATTCACGCATACACAGGAGATCAACGATTGGTTGATGCTCCTCATAAAGACCTTAGAAGAGCGCGTTCTGCGGCTTTGTCAATTATTCCTACAAGCACTGGAGCTGCTAAAGCAATTGCATTAATTCTTCCACACCTAAAAGGTAAAATGGATGGAATTGCGTTACGTGTTCCGGTTCCTGCTGGTTCATTAACAGATATGACATTGAAGCTTAAAAGAGAAGTCTCTGTTGCCGAAATAAACGCAGCATTCAAAAAAGCAGCAGAAAATGAAATGAAAGGAATCCTTCAATACACCGAGGATCCGATCGTTTCGGCAGATATCGTGGGAAACCCTCATTCATGTATTCTCGACAGTGACCTTACTATGGTGATGGGACAAACGGTAAAAATTGTTGGCTGGTACGATAATGAAACCGGTTATTCGAGCCGTGTAGCCGACCTGATCGAAAAACAGGCTGAAGTAATTTTAAATAAACAGCAGCAACTGAAAGATAAACCTGTAACTGCATAATACAGGTTAGTTTGATTTGGGAACGAGGTCCCGGTTGCTTTCAGCTTCCGGGATTTTCCTTTTTATTACGTTTATCTTCGCCCGAAGAATGCGACCATTATGCGAATAATTTTTTTGGGAACTCCAGATTTTGCAGTTCCTTCCCTCGAAGCTATCAATAATAATTTCAACGTGGTTGCTGTAATTACTGCTCCTGACAAGCCTTCCGGCAGGGGACTTCAGATGAAAGCTTCCCCGATAAAGGAATTCGCATTGCAGCATGGCATTCCTGTTTTACAACCGCTGAAATTAAAAGACCCGGAGTTTCTAAAAGAACTGGCGTCATTCAAACCTGATCTTCAGGTTGTAGTTGCATTCAGAATGCTTCCTGAAACTGTCTGGAACCTACCACCACTCGGGACGTGGAACCTTCACGCTTCCCTGCTTCCCCAATATCGTGGCGCGGCGCCGATTAATCATGCGATAATTAACGGCGAGACTTTTACCGGGTTAAGCACTTTTAAGCTTGTGCACGAGATCGATCAGGGTGCAGCTGCATTACAGGAAAAGCTGGAGATCGGGCAAGATGATACTGCGGGAGAACTTCACAACAGGATGATGGTAAGAGGCGCTGATCTTCTTTTAAGAACAATAAATGGGATCAGGAATAATAGCATTGAATTAAAACCTCAGGAACAGCTTAAAAACGGCGAATTAAAAGAGGCGCCCAAATTAAATCCTGAATTTTGCCGAATTAACTGGAATCAGCCCGCAAAAACTGTTCATGATCATATTCGTGGTTTAAGCCCATATCCCGGTGCATCAACAACTCTGGCCCAACTAACCGGGAAATTCCCGCTTAAAATTTATAAAACGCGAATTATTTCTGATTTTCCTGCAATTGCAAATCCCGGTGTAATTCATTTGCTAGAAAATAGACATATATATGTATCATGTAAAACTGGATGGCTGGAAATCCTGGAATTACAGCTTTCCGGCAAGAAACGACTGAAAATCAGCGAGTTCCTTCCAGGCTTCAGAAATTCGGATTCGGACTATATGGAATAAGCTGGAAATCAACACTTTCTTACATCCTTCCCCGCTAAAGCCCAAGCTGAATGCGGGTTTCAGCAACAGTTATTAACAAAACAGCAGATTTATCAACAAAATCAGGCATTTCAGGGGTTTTGTGTTGCTCCGTATTACTTAATATATAAATTTGTTGAAGAGATCAAAAAAAAACAATTCAAAAACCTCAAAACCAATCACAATGAACAAAGCAGAATTAATTGATGCAATTGCATCCAACGCAGAACTTTCTAAAGTTGATGCTAAAAAAGCTCTTGACGCATTTATCAGCGCTACCACAGGAGCTCTTAAAAAAGGAGACCGTGTTGCCCTTGTTGGCTTCGGATCTTTCTCCGTTTCTTCACGCGCTGCCCGTAAAGGCCGTAACCCACAAACAGGGAAAGAAATTAAAATTGCTGCTAAAAAAGTAGTTAAATTTAAAGCTGGTAGCGAACTATCTGGTAAAGTGAAATAATTCATTTTCCATTTTACATCAAAAGACCCTCCTTTCACGGAGGGTTTTTTATTTTTATACCGATGAATAAACATGAAAAAATTCTGGGTTTTGACCCAAATGGCGTTGCGCTGGAAGGGGCAAATATTTACGGACTGCCTTTTACCGCTGATGAATCAGAAATTGTAATCCTGCCAGTTCCCTGGGAAGTTACTGTTAGTTATAGAGGCGGAACAGCAAGCGGTCCGGCTGCGATCCTTGAAGCGAGCGCTCAGGTTGACCTTTTTGACGCCGATGTACCTGAAGCCTGGAAAGCCGGAATTCATCTGCTGGAGCCCGATGCTGATATCGCTGAAACCAGTAAGGAATTGCGTGATCGTGCCGAAAAGCATATTGAATCGCTATCAGCTGGTGAAGAAATAGCAGGTGAAGACGTTCTACAAAGCATTAATGAAGCCTGCAGGAACCTAAATTTCCAGGTGGAAGAAAAGGCTGGTGAATGGTTAGATAAAGGCAAAATCCTTGGATTACTTGGCGGCGACCATAGCACACCATTAGGTTTTATGCATGCGCTTGCAAAACGACATTCTGATTTCGGAATCCTTCAGCTCGATGCACATTGCGACCTTAGAAATGCTTACGAGGGTTTTGAATTTTCCCATGCATCAATCATGTACAATGCACTGAAAATACCCCAGGTAAGCAAGCTCGTACAGGTTGGAATCCGCGACTATTGCCAGGCTGAAGCTGATATTATTAATGAATCAAACGGAAGAGTAATTGCTTTTTTTGATGACAGATTGAAATATGAGCGTTACGAAGGCAAGACGTGGAAAGATCAGGTGGCTGAAATCATTTCAAACCTGCCTCAAAACGTGTATGTGAGCTTCGATATTGATGGGCTAGACCCGAAGTTATGTCCGAATACCGGAACGCCCGTAGCAGGTGGAATGGAATATCATGAAGCTGTTTATCTTTTAAAAACCCTCGCATTTTCGGGAAAAACAATAATAGGTTTTGATCTTAATGAAGTTGCTCCTGGAGAAGATGAATGGGACGCAAATGTTGGGGCGAGGTTGCTTTTTAAGTTGTGTGTATTTGCAGGAATTTCGAAGAGAATATTTGCGGATTGATCAGCAATTTAAACAAGCCAGTGAATGGTTAATAAAACAGTCATAAAGTATGGCATCATTTCAAAATTACGTCCTGGATTCTGGCTTAAACAGGTTGCCTGTTGGATTGCAATACAATGTTTGATAGCCTTTTGCTGTTACCTTTCCTATACTCGTGGGCCATTTAATTTTCAAAACGGGCTTCTCTGGGTAGCGCTCCTTTTAACAATCGGGTTATTCGCATTAATTATTAAATTCCTTCTTTATGATCTCAGGACTATAAATATAACGGACCAGGGAATAGTTGTGAAATATATTTTTACCGGAAAAATAAGAATGATCTTTTACAAGGACATTAAACAGATCACGCCGAAAACAGTCTCAACACCCAACAATAGTGGATCATATTCAAGGTACTATAGAACCGAAATTGAACTTGCTGACGACGAACTGTTCTGCATCGACGAGGATCAATTTGATAATTATTCGGAAATGAAAAATTCAATTATTAATTTTATGAAGGAATTGAAAGCCGAATTAAATACAAATTAAGGAGCAAGCCTGAAGATCTCCCAACCTGCATTTCCTTTCTCATAACAAATCCTGTCATGCAGTCTGTTTTCTCTGCCCTGCCAGAATTCAAAATAATCGGGCTGAAGGTGATATCCGCCCCAGTAATCAGGACGCGGTACATCCTTTCCTTCAAACTGCTTTTGATAAATCAGCCCTTTAGTATCCAAAACATTGCGGTCTGCGATCCGGCTGCTTTGCATGGAAATCCAGGCGCCAAGCTGACTTCCGCGTGGCCGTTGTGCAAAATAAGTATCTGAATCGACAGCATCTACCTTGGTGATTCTTCCTTCAATTCTGATCTGCCGTTCAAGCTGAGGCCAGAAAAACGTAATTGCACCAAAAGGGTTTTTCTCAATATCGTACCCTTTGCGGCTGAGATAATTTGTAAAAAAACCAAGGCCGTTTTCTGTAAGATCGCGCAAAAGCACAATGCGTGAAGAAGGCCTGTTATCACCGCCAACTGTTGCCAACATCATAGCATTTGCCTCCGGGATTTCTGCCGAAACAGCTTCTGTCAGCCATTTTTTGAACTGATGCTCCGGCAATCCGTCTACGCTGTTTTCATCAAGTGTTGCGTGCAAATATTCTTTCCGAAGCTGGGGAATCCGATCCTGCATAATTTTTATATTTTACAAAGATGAGGAGAACATCGCACATACTTCAAATCCCTTCGGTAACATTTTTGCGGTTTAATGCGTTATATATTAAAACCCGGGTCATATGAACACCCCGCAACTCGCTCCATCCAAAGGACGCATACTATTATCAGAGCCATTTCTTAATGACTCCTTCTTTAAACGCTCAGTTATCCTTCTGGCAGAAAGCTCTGAAAAAGGCTCAATGGGGTTTATTCTCAACAAGCCAGTCGGCTATGAAATTCATGAGCTGATAACTGATTTTCCTGAATTTAACAGTCCGGTATACTACGGCGGCCCGGTAGAAAACAATTCGCTTTTCTTCGTTCACACCGTACCGCAACTTATTGACTGTGCTTTCGAAATTGGGGGAGGTATTTATTACGGAGGAGATTTTGAAAAGCTCAGAAACCTTGCCGGACTTGGCGTTGTGAAGCCCGAGCATTTCCGTTTTTTTGCCGGATATTCAGGATGGGATGCTGGTCAGCTGGATTTTGAAATGGCCGAATCTTCCTGGCTTGTATTTGAACGTCCAACAAAACTCATGGATATGAAACCGGAGTCGTTGTGGGGCGATCTGCTGAAAAAGAGCAATAATGAACTTGCGATCTGGTCGAATTATCCTGAAGATCCATCTCTCAATTAAAAAAAACGGATTTACAACTTTGAATTTCGTGGATAATGAACAACCAATTCTTCAAATAACTAAAAACGTATTTGAAGAATTTTCAAAGTTCTGTTCTGAATGAATAGACCTTTTTTATCTATACGGCAACCGAACTATTCAATGCCTCCGTCAGCCATCGTGCAGTATTGCTGTAATAGCGACGCTCACGGAAAGATATTCCCCAGCGCACACCGTAGGCGGAATTAGTCATAAATACTTCTTCGGCGCGGTAAAGATCTTCGGTCATTACCATTCCTTCTTCCACTTCCACTCCCTGTTCACGCATCCAGGAAATCAGGTTTTTCCGCATTACACCGGGTAAAATTCCTTCAGAAATTGCTGGCGTAAGAATCTTTTTCCCAGGTAAAACGAGAAAGATATTTGACGATGTTGCTTCACAGATCCGTCCGTGCTCGTTTAACAGAAGACATTCGTCAAAGTTATTTTCCCGGGCAAAGCGGGCTGCCAAAACATAAATGAGTGAAGAGGCTGACTTTATTCCTGAAAGACTGTTAACCGGCTTCCTGATTTCGGAATACAACCCCATTTTCCAGCCTTTTTCATTGACGATAAAAACCTCATCCGCCAAAGGTTCCGAGGTAATTATGTAGCTACAGGAGTCTGTGGAAGGACAATACGCACCGCCTTCATTCCGGTACACAATAAGTCGAATCCGCGCAGACTTCAAATTCATACGGGCGGAAAGCTCAAGCATATCGCGACAAATTTCCAGCGGGTTGAAACGCGTGGTATCAAGCCCAAGTACGAACATGCCGGCAATTAATCGTTCGAAATGATCATCGATGAAGAAAAGCTGTCCTTCCTGCATTCGGATGGTTTCAAATAATCCGTCCCCATATCTGAAACTCCGGTTTGCCACTGAAATTGGGGCCTTAGCTTCAGGGATAAAAATCCCATTATGACAAATTAGCCTTTCCATTATTCCGCCAAACAATTCATAAGTTGTTCAAGTGAAGGGTTAGAAGGCACAAGAAAACCTTTCACACCGGCTCCTGCCGCCGCTTCCACATCTCTCACTTTATCACCAATCATAAGCGATTTAGAAGGATCAAGACCATAGCGCGCTACTGCTTTTTCAAGTAAAAGGCTTCCGGGTTTACGGCAAAGACAGTTTCCGCTTTCGGGGTGATGTGGGCAATAATAAATTTCATCAAATCCAAGAGAATGGCCATCTAATTCTTCTTTCAAAAAATCATGGCATTTGTTTACAAGCTCATGACCATAGAGCTTTTTAGCAATTCCTCCCTGGTTGGTAATCATGATCAGCAAATAACCTCTCTTTTTCACTTCATATAAAAAAGGAAGAAGTTCGGGCAATATTTGAAACTCTTCAAAAGTCATGATATAATCACCCAGCTCACGGTTTACGATTCCATCACGATCTAAAAAAACTGCCTTTTTCATCATCTGAATTTATCCTGTATCTGTGTAAAAAATTCAGCGGTAATTGCCGGATTAAGGAGCAACGTAAACACTACCCCGTAAATACTGCCCCAGAGATGCGCATCGTGATTTACATTGTCGTTTGCGTTTCTGCTGCTGTAGATACTGTATGCAATATATAAAACCGCAAAAATGATTGATGTTACCGGTATTATCCCATAGATGAGGAGTTCATTAAACGGGTCGAAAACGATCCCGGAAAACAGAACGGCCGAGACTGCCCCGGAAGCTCCTACCGCGTTATACCAATGATTATCCTTGTTCTTCCTGTAGGTGGACACGGATGCAACTACGATCGAGGTAAAATATAATCCAAGATAAATTAACGGAGCAACGTCGCCAAAATATCTTCCGAGCCACCTTTCGACTGAGTTTCCGAAAGAAAAAAGCACAAACATATTTACGATCAGATGTATCCAGTCGGCATGCAAAAAAGCGTGTGTGATAAAGCGGTACCATTGCTTACGGTGATGGATCATGTAAGCATTAAACTGGTAGCGGGCCATTAGCTCCGTCCTACTAAAGGCCGGTATGGAAACAATCGCATGAATCGCTACAAGAACATTTGTAACCGTTAGTAATGTCATGCGGCAAAGATAACGGCTGAAAAGACGCTGCGGCTTAAAATCAGTGCCCCTTCTTACACTTATATATTAATTACTTTCAGCCCGATGTTTTCTCAAAGCGAATTATCTTTTCTTTATGATCCTGCTCCAATGCTTTTGAAGCGGGACATCTTTAAAAAACTTGATGTCCTCTTCGGGGAAATTCAGCTGTCTGTTAAAAGCGTCCTTCAGGAATTTGACACATTGTTTCCTGAGGGAACCGACGATGAGAGAGGGAAGATATCGAAAGGGGAAAACTACCTGGGCCTGCCCTGGATGATGCTTGATTTCCCGGCATTTTTCACGAAAACGTCGACATTCTCGATACGCAGCTTCTGCTGGTGGGGAAATCATTTTTCCTGCTTTGTACTCATTGGAGGAGAAGCACTTGAGCTTTACAGGCAAAGGCTTCTCTCAGATCTCAATCCTGGCCATGGTATTTCTTTTATTGCAGGCGACGACCCCTGGAAACATAACGTCCAAAGGCACGAGTTGCAAAAATCAGATCCTTCTGAAATAACCAGGCAGATTGATGACCATGGATTTATTAAGCTCTACGGCAGCTGGCCATTAACAGAAGCCAACGTGCTTTCTGATCATATAACCAAATTCGTACAGGAAGCTGGGCTTTTTGCCGGTTTTCTTATTCGGAAACCCCTAGGCGGGAAAGAGCATCGTTAGACAAAGCTAATCGCGGATTAATTTTCAGAGACGATTTGTATTCGATGATCGCCTGTTCTTTGTTGCCCAGCCTTTCATTGCATAATCCCACCATATAAACAGCTTCTGCATAACGGGGGTTTTGCCTTGCCGCCTCCAGAAAATACGGCAATGCGTCTGCGGGTTTTTGCTGGTATTCCAATAAAATATATCCTTTATTATAATGGGCATTAGCAAATGATGGATCGATTTTAAGCAATTCATCATAGGTTTCCATTGCCTTTTCAAACTCACCATGCTGTTGGTAAAAATAGCCCATATTATACCTTACCAATGAATTTTTGGGATCGGCCCTAAGTGCATTTTGATAAAAATCAATTGCCCGTTTATCATGCCTGATCGCATAAAATAATCCTATCTGCTCATATGCAGTAGCATAATTCGGATCCTGCTCCGTCGCCGTCATGAAACTTGAAAATGCCAGCGCTGTATCTCCTGCTTCTTTATAAACCATTCCTTTTAGAAAGTAGGCTTTCGCATTTCGCTTCTCAATTTTCAAAACTTCATTGATCTCGTTAAGAGCCGGCTGAGTCATTTTTACATACAGGTACAATTCAGCAAGCTTCATGTGGGCGTTTTTGTCTTTGGGATCAAGCTTTACAGCCCTCTCCAAAGCCTGCCTTGTATATCGTGTCTGGTTCTTTATAAGATAAATATCTGCCAGCGTAATAAAGTAAGAAGCCCGCGAAGAATCCGTCTTGATCACATTCTTCATATCAATAAGCGCCGAATCCACCTTTCCACTTTTCATGAAATATTGTGCCCTGGCAAACAATGCTGCTGTATCCGACGGATTTTCCGATAACACAGCATTAATTCCTTCAATGCTGCCAAGATCTGCAGGAGTTCGTCCACCGCAGGCTACAAGAAAAACCGCAACCGGAAGCCACAGATAAAAAAAGTACTTCATTCTGTAAATCTATTGATTCGGCAAATAACGGAAAGGTCAAAAGAAAAAGAGAAAACAATAATCGAGACTTATCCTGGATCGCTTAGCTAAGTTTTCTGACCTGGCGAATGGGTTTACAAAGCCTGTGACGAGCAAGCTCGAATCTTTTTGTCAATCGTTTATTTAACATTCTTACTCGTCTCTCCCAAAGTTGGGCAATTGCATTAACCCGACTTGAATTACAGGCACATCGAATAATCGCGATCTCTCCTACAGAGGCGGGCATTGAAGTTAAAAAACAAAAATCCCCGTCTCGCTTTATCTGTATGCGGGACGGGGATTCAAAATGGAATTCTATTTCAATCAGGCTGGAACCAACCCTGAGATCTTTTCACGAATGCGGGATTCAATCTGCTCTGACAGTTCAGGATTATCATTCAGCAATATTTTAACTGCATCCCGGCCCTGCCCAAGTTTCGTATCCTCAAAGCTAAACCACGATCCGCTTTTCCTAACGATGTTATGCTCAACTCCAAGGTCGATGATCTCTCCTACCCTTGAAATTCCTTCTCCGTAAATAATATCGAACTCTGCCATACGGAACGGAGGAGCTACCTTATTTTTCACCACTTTAACACGTGTCCTGTTTCCAACGACGACATCCCCGTCTTTAATTTGTCCGATCCGACGGATATCCAGTCGGATTGAAGCGTAGAATTTCAGCGCATTTCCTCCCGTTGTTGTTTCCGGACTTCCAAACATAACTCCGATCTTATCTCTCAGCTGATTAATGAAAATGCAGGTAGAACCTGTGCGGCTTATTGTAGCTGTAAGCTTGCGTAAAGCCTGTGACATCAATCTTGCCTGCAGCCCCATTTTGGAATCTCCCATTTCGCCTTCGATTTCGCTTTTTGGCGTTAAGGCCGCAACAGAGTCGATTACGATAATGTCTATCGCTCCTGAACGTATAAGGTTGTCTGCAATTTCAAGAGCCTGCTCACCATTATCAGGTTGAGAAATAAGTAATTGACTTGTATCAATCCCTAATTTTTCTGCGTAACTCTTATCAAAAGCGTGTTCAGCATCAATAAAAGCTGCCAAACCACCCGCTTTCTGTGCTTCAGCAATCATGTGCATTGTCAAAGTAGTTTTACCCGACGATTCTGGGCCGTAAACTTCAACCACACGCCCACGAGGAACACCACCAACTCCTAATGCTAAATCAAGTCCCAATGAACCAGTAGAAATCACTGGAACGTCCGTTACTTTTGTATCAGACAAACGCATAACGGTACCTTTTCC
>Ga0105044_10009063_pt1 | contig 13630 bp, 10 predicted proteins | sample MAT01_FD_78092 | JGI IMG/M metagenome (GOLD analysis project Ga0105044, IMG submission 78092) | Freshwater microbial communities from Lake Fryxell liftoff mats and glacier meltwater in Antarctica - MAT-01 | ecosystem: Environmental > Aquatic > Freshwater > Ice > Liftoff microbial mat | place...
CCGGCCATCGTCGATGGCGTCGTTTATGTGGCTTCAACCGATAAACACGTCTACTCGCTCGATCTGAAAACCGGCAAACCACGCTGGAAGACATCCGTCGGCGCACCGGTCAAAGCCTCGCCGGGCGTGCGAAACAATCGCGTGTACGTCGGCGATTCCGACGGCAAATTGCACTGCCTAAACGCCACCGATGGCAAACTCGTCTGGACCTTCGAGACGATGGGCGAGATCGTGGCAGGCGTCAACTTTCACAAAGAGAATATCCTGCTCGGCTCGCACGATTCGACGCTGTATTGCGTCTCCGCGGAAGGCAAGAAGGTCTGGGAGTTCAAGATCGATGGCCCCGTGAACGGCACGCCGGCCGTCAAGGACGACCTGACCTTCGTGGCGGGTTGCGACAGCATTTTGCACGTCGTCGATGCCAACACCGGTAAGGAAATTCGCAACGTCGAGATCGGCGGACAGGCAGGGTCAACAGCCGCGCTGATTGGCAACGAAGCATTCGTTGGCACCATGTCGAACCAGATGATCGCCATTGATGTAAAGAACGGCAAGAAGCTCTGGAGTTTCGAGGCGATGCGACGCCAGCAGCCGTTCTATTCCTCGGCTGCCGTCAGCGACAAACTGGTCGTCGTTGGTAACCGCGACAAGAAAATCTATGCACTCGATCGCGAAACTGGCGAGGAACGCTGGAGCTACCTCACCGATGGCAGCGTCGATGGCTCGCCGATCATCGTGGGTAATCGCGTATACGTCGGCTGCCTATCGAGCGAAGGGCAATTCTACGTGCTCGATCTGAAAACCGGTAACAAGGTTCAGGTATTGAATCTGGATAGCGAAGTAACCGGTTCCCCTGCCGTATCGAACGACTGCGTGCTGATCGGCACCGACAAAGGCACACTCTACTGTTTCGGTAACCGTTAGCGACGATGCTCTAATGAACAAAGCCCACGGATTTCTCCGTGGGCTTTGTTCTTGAGTTAATTTCTGTCTTTCTTTCCGGGAGGAGCCGGTTGTGGTGCTGGCTTGAGAGCGGGAGCCGTTGCGGGTTTGAACGCAGTCACCGGTGGCGGTGGGTTAAACGGTGGCTTTGGTGCTGGTGGTGGCACAAACACCGGTGCAGGTTTCGGAGCAGGTTGCGGTGCGGATGGTGGCACGAATGGCTTTGGCGCGGGTAGCGGCTTCGGCGCGGGGGCCGGAGCGGGTAGCGGCTTCGGCGCGGGTTGCGGTGCCGGTTTCGGCGATGGAAGCGGAGCCGGTGCGGGTGATGGCTTCGGTGCAGGTAGCGGAGCCGGTGCGGGCGATGGCTTCGTTGCTGGTGTCACCGGCACACCCGGTTTCATTTCTGGCTTGATACCTGCGGGCGGTACCAGCGGTTTCGTGTCGGTTTTCACGCCGGGTTGAACGGGAACCAGTGGCTTCGTCTCCGGTTTTGCGATTACCGTTGGGGCCGGGGCCGTCGGCTTCAGTGCGGGTGGCGAATTCTTGCTCCCGACGAGCGTGGCGGCGGGTGGCGGAATCTTGGTCTTCTGCTCCTCGGCCACCTGACCGCGGAACACGGCGGCTTTCGGTACGTCGATCTTCACCGAACGCGGTTTGTCGTCGATCTTGTTCGCGACTTGCGAACGGTCCGCCAGGTTCGTCTCAAGTTGTTTCCGTTGAGCCGAAACACCTCGAAGGTCTTGCGCGAACTTCTGCTCCTGAACGCGATCTTCCTTCGCAAGTGGCTTCAGGGCGATCTTCTGGTTCGTTTGCTGCACGTTGTTCATCGTGGTCAGCATCATCGTGTTGTTGTTGACCGTCTTGTTGGTGTTCACTACCACGGTGTTGGTGTTCGTGTTATTCGTCACGTTGTTGGTGACGTTCGTCACGTTCGTGATGTTGTTGATCACCGTGTTTTGCTGAACGAGCGTACGCGGTGGGCGTGCGAGCGATCCGTTGTAACGGCCGGCATAGACATCGGTAATGCCCACGGACCAGTTGCGATCGTTGCGGTGCGAGACACGGTAATAATCCCACAGCGGATCGTAACCGAACCCGCGACCGAAGCCAACATTGACCGCGAAACTGCTGCCGCGATTGTTGCCGCACCACGCGGAGTAACCCCCTTGGCTGTAGCGGTTATCGTAGTAATCGCCGAAGTAATAACTCCCGTAGCCGCGTCGCACGAACAGCGACGTGAACAAGCACGGGACGTTCACAACAACGACGGGCGTGTAAACGAATGCGGGTTGGTAGTATACGGCGGGCTGTACGTAAACCGGGGCGAAAAGCACACCGCGATCCGCGAGCGGGTAGTCCCAGTAGCCATCGATGAAGATGTAACCGGCGGGGGTCCAGCGATAGTGCGACGACACCCAGATCCAGCCCGGATTGTGGTTGATCCAGACGCCTGGACGGTAGACGTAACGATTGCGCCACACCCACGATCCGGGAACGTAAACGTGTGTTTCCGAAGGGGCCGGAATCGACGGTGCCACTTCGATCGCAGCCGGTGGTGGTGGCAGATATTCGATCTCCGAACGCTCGGCCCGCGCTTCTTGCCAGAAGCCGTTTACCCAGAGGAAGCCCGTGCGGGCTTCGCGCCAGCTGCCAGCGACCCAGACGCGATTCGGTGGAGGCACGCGCCAGAATCCGCTGATCCAGATAAAGTCCTTACGCTCTTCATCCCAGTGCCAGTAGCCGGGAATCCACTGAACGTTGTCGCCTTCGGGCTTTTGGTCGGGTGGAAGTTCCTCGATCGGGTCGGGTGGGGCTTTGTTCACCGCAACCGAAGCACCTGTCTGAACTTCCAGCGTGGCGGCAAACGCTTCGTGGACTGGTCCGCGCGCGAGAACCTCAACCCCCTGGGGCGGGTCTTCAGCGCGGAGAACGGGCGAAATTGCGGTGACGCCGAGGCCTAACAGGCTGGCAGCAAATAGTTTGCGGATGAGAGATTTCATGGCAGGCCCTTGCGGGTGCGTGTGTGTCAGCGGTGTCTGTCAACGAAGAACGGATGACGGTAGTTGGCAAACTTGCGCGGGATGCGTTCAGGTCTGCATCGATCCCAACAGAAACCGCAAGTTAGCTGATACCTGAGGTATCGACAATCGCAATCTGAATGACTCCAGCACTTTACCACCCACCCATCCCTGGACTCATTCCCGAATTTCGGAACCAACCTAACACACCAACGACTTACGTCCGATTTTGATCGAGTTTAATCACTCTGGAAACAAAGTTTCTGTGGTCTTTTTTCGGTATCACGGCAACCTCGCATCGAACCATGCCCAGTCTGTGGGCTGGTTCGGACTTGTTACGGATAGCGTTGCCGTCTATTATTTTATAGCCTCTGCGGTGTTCGTGATGTGACGCAAACTTGTTGGGGACCCTACAAGAACCTGCACGGGGGCCTTTTTAATTCATTCGTCGCTCGCAAGCCCATCCTCGTTGCCTCGGCAACGGGATTGTAGTGGGATCCGAAAAGCGGGTGAGAGGCTCCCACGATCTCTTTGCGGGTTCCTCAAACAGCGTCACACACGGCACAGGTGGAGGTTTTTTTACGTACCAGTGTCGGTTTCAGGTTGCGTTTCTACTGGTAATCGAAAAAAGAAGAAAGTTTCTTTTCGTAACTTAAATTGCTCTGCAAACATTCGACGGAAGATCATGCGCAACCAGATTATCCGTCGCAAAGTGTACCGTTATTATAACCGAATCGGATTGTCAAAGTTGCCTCTTGACAACTCGATTAACCGTTACGACCAGACGATGCAACATCCAGGCTAGTAACGACTTAAAGTGCAAATGGCTGTGACATGCCACTGACGGTCGAGTCGCTGTTGACATCCTGACCATTGCAGGTAGACTTCTCATCGCGGTGATGACTTCGACGCAACCACGAGGTTTTGTCCCAATGATGATACCTGAAAAGACGACTCATCTTTCACGGTGTTCACTTATACAATCCGGCAATCCTGCTGGGAATCGGTGTTTCTTATTCGATCGGGTACGGTAACTCTACCGCCGAAGATTCAACGGGTTATTCCACCCTGCTTACTTATTAACACTCCGTCCGCTTCGTAGCAACTTCGTTACGAGATGCGACGCATCGTCCACAGTGACCGCATAATCGGTTCGTTTCGCCTTGCCGGGGCACGGATGCACCGGTCGAACGCCACGGATGGCGGTTTTGAAATTCTCGAAAGTGGCGAACGCTTCCCCACTTTCGTAAGGCGAACCGGTCGAGGTCACGTGGGGCTTGGCATCATGGATGTTTCGCCAGGCCCGACTGAAAGCCGGCGCTACCTATGGATGGGCAGTGCCGGCTTTTTTCACTTTCATCAACAATTCTCTTGATGGGAAAGCGTACCATTTCTATGGTAGGATCATCGCCCGTGGCATGGCCCATCACTCGCCGCTTGCGGACCTACGGATTGGGTCGGGTGCGAGCTTACCCCGGTTACAATCATGACTGTTGATACCCCCCATCGGCAGGAGGGTCTCCCCTCACGCAACTCGGCGTCGGTGGATTATTGGTCGCGATCCTGTTTTCCGCCTTCGGTTTGCGAACCTCGACGCCGATCGGCGACAAGCCCGTTTCCAGTGCGGCCAGCGTATCGAGCGTGCCGCTGGCGAACTCGGTCGACCCGCCACGCGAACTGTTGGTGCGATTCTTTTAACCGATCGTTCCGGATAAGCCTGCGCCCAAAGAAAATTTTCTCGAAGACGAAGCGGATCGCCTCGAGGACGTCTTGATCGTCGCGGTGCCGGACCCGATTCAGACGGCGTTTGGGCACTGGTACGATCACTTGATCGAAACATACACGGAAGCGATGGCAGATGCAGGATACACACCCGACCGGCATTGGTTGCCGTGGGAGAACCTCCGGAGAGACGAGAAAGACCTGAAGGAACGCGAGAAAGTAATCGGTATCGAATCGTTCCCAGGAGTGATGCTTTTCCGCAAAGTGACCGAAGGCAAACTGAAGTACGGCGTTCTGTTCATTGTGGGCGAAACCACGAACGTCGGCGTGAACTCGCTCGCACTGCGTCGGGCATTCGACCTTGTACGCGAACTCCACGAAACGAAGGCGGACGGCGACCTGACGATTAAAATCGTCGGCCCGTTGTTTACCGGTTCACAGTTTTCGTGGTACCGTACGATCCGCGCGTGGATGCCAATAAACGATAAGAAAACCAAAGTCGAGCTGATTTCAGGTTCGGAAAATGCATTGACGCCGATTGCCGAGAACGAATGTTCTTCGGAGATTTTGGGCCGTCTCAGTTCGCCCTCTCGCGTCCGACAGCGGACGACAATCGTCTCGAACCAACTGCTCACGAAAGCGGCGCTGCATTTTCTGAAGGCGGACTTCTTTTCTCCGCTGAAGATCTACGCGAAAATTACGAAGTTACCGCCCGGTATACAGGATGTCGCATTTTTGAATGAGTCGAACACGGGCTTCGGGAATGCGGAGTTACAAAAAGACACTTTCATCGACCTACGTTACCCGATGCACATCTCGCGACTGTCAGCAGTGGTCAGGGAAGAAAACCGAAAGCGGTACGAACGGCTCGGCCTCGCTCCGCAAGGCATCCGCGCCGGCGGTGCCGATGTCGTTCGCGATCAGGTTACCGTGCTCGGCGGGAATGTGACCGCATCGCTCACAGACCGGATCATCGGCGACGCGATGGCCGTGATCCGACGCAAGGAAATTCGCCACGTCGGGATCGTGGCAACCGATTCGCGCGATGTCGTGTTTCTGACGCACCGGCTGCGCGAAGAATGCCCGAACACGCGAATCTTTCTGACAGAAGCCGACATGCTGTTTGTGACGCCCGAAAACCGCAACGACATGCGCGGCGTCGTGATTACGAGTACCTACCCGCTTTACCCGCCGAACCAGGAATGGACCGGGGGAGACGATCGTCATTTTTTCGCCGCGCAGTTCATTCTGGGTTGCTTCAATGCGACGTGTGCGCAACTCGGAATGGACTCGAAGTTTCGAGAGTATCGCCCGCCACATGCTGCACGAGTCAAAGGAACCGACACGGTTTCGCAAACACCGCCGATCTGGATCACGACCGTCGGCGAAAACGGCCGATTTGTGCCGCTGCACATCTTTACGAAAATCTGCGATCGCCAGTTATATGTTGCGAAAGATGCACCGATACCGCGAACCAAAGTGTCGCTTCCGCTTATGAATTCGTCGCGGATTGCCGGAAACCGAATCGAATCTCACTCACTGCCTCGCTCTGGCGACGTTTCCGCAACACGGGCGTTCTTCCGAAGGAATATCCCGCGTCCGATCCGATCATCGACGCGGCCAAACCGCAAGGCGGCGCAGGAGCCGTCGTCAATGCGCTATCCGATCGCGCGGCGGATGTCGCCGAGTGGCTCCGTCAGTATTGGCCCGAGTCGCGGATCGAGGTATCTGCCAAAGAGGACGCACCAAAAGCGACATCTAGCGAAGCCACCTGGTTCCCCGTTGCGATGTACCGGGCACCCGCCGTCGATCCCAAAACGCGAATCCCCGATGCCGAATTGTTTCTCGCCGTCCAGACGGTTCTGTATCTCGGAATCTTTTTCGTTCATTTGCGGAAACTCGCCATCTCCGCGATTTACACGATGCTTTTGTTGCTACTCGCTGCGACGATCTACCCGTTCCAGCCGGAGGGCTGGATTATGTCGCTGATGGCGGGGCTGGCGGTGACGGTGGCGGTCGTGATCGGGCACGTTCTGGTTCAGGTGAACCGGAACGAATTAGTCAGCCGTATCGCGGGAAATGAGCCGAACAAATTCACCCCCGACTGGACGTTCCTCTGGAGCAACCTCGCCCTGTTGGCCCCGTTCGCTGTGGCTGCGGCACAAGTGTCGGGAAGTTCGAGCCGATCCTGGCGCTGATACGCTGATTCCCCGAACGCACGACAGTGAAGATTCCATAAATTACGCGGCTCGCGATGGCGAATACCCTCGGGTTGAGGTAGTTGTAACTGTGCAATTCACACCCAACGCAGGAAATCGGTTATGACACTCTGGGATGCGGTCGGGAATCTGCCAACCAGCAGCATGATCTTTTTCTTTATCGCGCTCGTTATTGCCTTCGGGTTCGAGTTTATCAATGGTTTCCACGATACTGCCAATGCCGTCACGACGGTGATTTACACGCGGTCGATGTCGGCCACGCCCGCGGTGATCTATTCGGGGTTCCTCAATTTTCTCGGCGTCTTGCTCGGCGGCGTAAGCGTTGCATTCGGCATCGTCAACTTGCTGCCCGTCGATTTGCTGATTCAGGCGAATACCTCGATTGCGCTCGTGATGGTACTTTCGTTACTGTTCGCGGGCATCGTCTGGAACCTTGGCACGTGGTACTACGGCTTGCCTGTTTCGAGTTCGCACACGCTCATCGGTTCGATCCTCGGCGTCGGCCTGATGAACAGCTACCTTGCGGGTAATGGGATCAGCGGTGTGAATTGGAGTGCCGCAGCGACGATCGGGATCGCGTTGCTCGTCTCGCCGCTCATTGGCTTCATCGCGTCAGCCGGGTTGCTATTGCTCATCAAAACATTTGTTCGCGAACCGCGTCTTTACGTCCCGCCCGTCGGCGAAGAGCGTCCGCCAGGCTGGATTCGTTCCGTACTCATACTCACTTGCGGATCGGTGAGTTTCGCGCACGGATCGAACGACGGGCAAAAGGGAATGGGACTGATATTGCTCGTACTCATCGGATTCCTACCGTTCCACTATGCGCTGGATACGAACAAGCCGGGCGAAGCCGCCGACATTGCGAAGGTCCTTCCCGAAGCCCGCACGATGCTGGGCACGAAGATCGCCGAGAAACCCAGCGTGGGTGAAGACATCGATTTACTTCAAAAGAGGCTTGCCGGGAAGGCTTCATTTAACGACCTCAAGTCCGACGACCGATGGGAAGTCCGTCAGGCGATTTACCGGGTCGAAGTGGCATTAGCCGAAGGCAACTCACCAGATGTCAGACGGGTGGCTGTGCGAGAGACGCTCAATGGTGCGATTCAATTCGTGCCGTTCTGGGTGGTCGTCGGCGTCGCACTCGCGCTCGGTATCGGCACCACGATTGGCTACAAACGAATCATGGTTACGGTCGCGGAGAAGATTGGCAAAACGCACCTCACCTACGCACAAGGGGCGTCGGCGGAAGTAGTGGCCGCCATCACGATCCTTCTCGCCGACTTCTTCCACGCGCCGGTGAGTACGACGCAAGTTCTCAGTAGCGGTGTCGCCGGCACGATGGCCGCGAACAAATCCGGCATCCAGGGCGGGACCTGCCGCAAAATCTTGCTCGCATGGGCATTCACATTGCCAGGCACAATCGCGCTGTCCGGGATCCTGTTCGCCATCGGACGATTCTTGGTAAAGTGAACGTCATTCGTTTCCTGGAATGATTCGCGAATGTCACTCCACGTTTCGCCGGCTACCCCTGACGAACTCGTTGCCGCTTCGTTGCGGTTGTTTCCGAACGCACCGGACCCTGTGCAGGTTGCAGAGAACTTTCGTTTGATGATCGCAGCGGGCGATGTCGAACCGAATGCGTTTTGGGTGGCCCGCGAAGGCAGTGCGATTGTCGGGGCGATGTTTGCGTATCGGATCGGTGGCGGACAGGGTGCCGTGTGGGTGCCGCGTGCGGATCGTGTCGACATCGAAGATGCGCTCGTGGGTGCCACGTTCGCGTGGTTCCGCCTGAACGGCGTCCGCCTCGTTCAAGCAGTACTCGACGAAGACGATTGCCCGCATGCGGCGGCGCTCGAACGGGCGGGAATGCGGTACGTCACCGAGATCGTCTTTGCCACGCGCACGATGCAACCGTCGCTGCCACGCGGCGAATCGCAACTCATTATCCAAGCGATACCATCGTCGCACTCGGAACTTCCCACGCTACTGTTGCGAACCTACGAAGGCACGTTCGATTTGCCCGAACTCAACGGCACGCGGACGGCGTCGGACATCATTTCCGCCTACGAAACTGGCTGGAACGACGAAACGCCGCTCTGGTTCCTCGCCGAACGCGCCGGCGTCGCGGTCGGCGTGCTCACCCTTTCGTTACAACCGGATCGCACGATCGAACTGACGTACCTCGGCCTCGTTCCCGAAGCACGCGGGCGCGGCTTCGGCGATGAGATTCTGCAATACGCGCTCGACCGTGCTACCGTCGAAATGGCATATGCCATTCACCTGAGTATCGATGCGCGAAATGCCCCGGCATTACGGTTGTACCGCAAGCACGGGTTCGACGAAACGGCGCGGCGGAAGGTCTATCTTGCGATCGGAATCGGTTAGCGAAAAATGGATCGAAAGTGCGAAATCGGATGGTTTTTGCTCCTATTGTAGGCGGGCGCACGCGCTTTCAATTTGTAACGATTGCGCACTGTTTCCGGTTTAGACACAGACGGAACGAATGCGCCTTCGCACGCGCAATCGGCGTGCCGCAACTCACATTCGCAACGGTTGGAAATTCCTGTCCAGACTGCATGTTTACTTTCGCGATTGCGATTCGCGCATCACTCACCGACATCGGTATGGAGTCCCCTCTCGTGCAGGTCGGTCGTTCCGCATTACCATCTGATGACTCCATCACGGCCCGCATCGAGGCCGCGTTCGTCGGCCGCATTGGCGCAGCTCGTTTTAGCCTGTGGTTTCCACCGAATGCACGGTTGCTATGGTTCGGTCACGAACTTGTGGTCGCTTCGCGGAACTCGCATTTTCAGGAATGGGCGGACGACAAATTCGGCCCCGCATTGCGGGAAGCAGTGGCGGAAGTCTGCGGCGAGGGCATCGGCACGCGGTTCGTCTCGGACCCCGATTTGTTCGCCGATCCCAAGCCCGCGAAAGTGGCCGCACCGGCAGGCCAACTGAACCTGTTGGGTGAGCCGTGCCCGCCGCCGACACCGCAGGTCGCCAAGAAGGCCGCGAAAGCCAAAGCCGAAATGATTACCAAAACGGGGCGACGCTGGAAAACCTTCGACGAATTCGTCGTCGGCCAGTCGAACCGTGTTGCCTGTGCGGCCGCGCTCAGTGTCTCTGAGGAACCCGGTTTAGGCCCGAACCCGCTCGTTATTCATGGCCCCGTCGGCACCGGCAAGACGCACCTGCTCGAATCGATTTACGCCGCGATGCGTAAAGCGGGTGTCGAATCGCGCCCGCTTTACGTCACGGCCGAGGACTTTGCGAATCGATTCATCCCCGCCGCACGGCTCGGCAAAATGGGCGCGTTTCGCAGGCAGTTTCGCGAATGTTCGGCGCTGTTGCTCGACGATTTGAACTTCCTCGCGACGAAGCGAGCGACACAAGAAGAGTTTCTGCACACGCTCGATGCGCTGATCGCCGATGGCCGACAAGTGGTCGTGACGGTCGATTGCCACCCGCGACTGGCCGACGACCTCATGCCTGAGTTGCGCGATCGCTTGCTCGGCGGCGTGGCGTGGGGATTGCTACCTCCGGACGACGAAACGCGGCTCGGGATCCTTCGTCGGAAATCGCTGGGAACGATCCCCGATGAGGTGCTGAAGTACCTCGCACGGAACTTGCGTGGCAATGTCCGCGAACTCGAAGGGGCTGTCCATTGCGTACGCCACTTCGCGAAGGTCACCGCACAGCCGATGACGAACCTGCTGGCACGCGAAGCACTCGGCGATCTGCTACGGCACACCGTGCGGGCGATCACCGTTTCGGACGTCGATCTGGCTGTCTGCACGCTGTTGCGGATACCCGCTGGGACGCTGCAATCGAAGTCGCGTTCGTGGGCAGTCAGCCACCCGCGAATGCTTGCGATTTCCCTCGCACGAAAGCTGACGGCTGCAACCTACGGCGAGATCGCCAAGCACTTCGGTGTGCGTCAGCACAGCACTGCGGTCGCGGCCGAAAAGAAGGTCCGCAAGTGGATTGCCGACAGCACGATACTCGTGCTGGGCGAGCGAAAATGGGGCGTAAAAGACCTGCTCGACAGCGTCGAACGCGACCTCAACAAATAGTGCGAAGTTCGGAATTGCGGCACTGTTTTCGCCTCTCATAATTGACGTAAGTCCGAATTGCGGAGGCTTCAAAACTGGTTTTTGGGGTGTTTTTCGGGTTTTGGACTGCCAAAATGGCAATTTTTGATCGCAAATTTCCGATTTGTTTTCGGGTGGTCGGCAGTAAAATGAATCTGCATAGCGGGTTATGTCGAAAATCATCTTTCGCAATTTGATGTGAGTGCCGACAGTTTGGCGACGTTGAGCGACCAAGACACGACGTCACAAGACCGACACACGACACCGACACGACATCAGACGACATTTTGGCGACGTAAAACGACACCTTCGCGATACCTCGCGAGTTTGACTTACGTCACATCGCCTCCGATTTTTTGACTTCTTAAAATCGTGTGGGTGCACGCAAAAAATCACAGAAGGTCCACGCAATTTGTTTGACTCTCGCTTCTGGTACAATTACTACCCTCATTAGCCATCGACCGAACACTCTGACATTTTGGTGCCGAAGCATGAGTTCTGCCACGACATTGATCGCAGTCGATCTTCGACAACTGCAGGGTGCGATTGGCTCCAAGGACGAAGCCCTCAAACGGCTCGCTCTCGATCACGCCAATGACACGGTAGAAAAGTTCGCGTATCCGGTAACATTGGTGTTTCTCAAAGAGGGCGGACTGCTGCTGAACAATGTGCATGTCGCGCCGGAAGAACTCCGGTCGGAGTTGCGACAGCCTGAAAGGCACGGCATCAAGCTCTATTGCATTGAGCACAGAACCGGAACGCCGCAAGCCAAATCGGCGCTCTCGGGCGACTATATCAATGTCATTGTGGAGGCGATGAATGCGGGGACCGTAACCGGCTGGAAGTGGGAAGTTCCTGACGAGGCGGGCTACGACGATGCGTTGCCGCTGGAGCAGGCGATTGCCGAACTCGTCGATGGCAAGCTCACCGTCAAGGATGAGGACTTGACGTACCAGTATGGCTACGCATTAGAGAATGTGGCCCGGGCCATCGGTCAACATTTGGCCACGATTGAGGGAGACGTAATGTTGACCGGTCTCAAGTTAAAGACACCGTTGTCGCGGCGTCGCAAGCCAGTGAAGTTACCTCGTAGCAACGATGTTCCGGAGATCGGCTACCTGACGGCCGTAGAAGTACAACAAGAGCACTCGCGTTTGCAGGGGATCGATCTGCAATACCCAATGTCTGCCGAGATCGAGGAAAGCCGTCGTGAGTATGCATCAGCGGTTGCTCGCGCCGCCACTGCCGGGAGTGCGATCATTGCATTCGGCTACTGACAGGCAGTGGCATCGCATTCGATAGGCGGTTCGGGCGATTTCATAAATCAAGGGTTTCTGGCTGCCGCTCAGTTAAGTTGGTCTCACGATGGAGAGCTATTGCTATGGGCAAGTATGCGGAAGTCGAATGGTACAAGCGACGCCTTGCTGAATACACGGCGAAGCATGGTGCTGTTCCGCCACCCTGGGTTCATGCGGAGGACTCCCACCCCTACAGTATTCGATGGCGTATGGGAGAAGGTGAGACACTTGTGATGGTCTTTCACGAGTGGTGGGAGCAGCAAAACCTGCCTGAGGCAGACCGCGTTTCGTATTTTCGCAAGTGGCCACCGCCGCCTCGTTGGATACCTTGGATGGCTGACCTGATATGGGACCTTCAGCCGTGGGAATGCGATGGTGAATTCGACTATTCACTTTACTGCGAGCGTCTTGCACAACTTGGCTTTGCGGGAACCAATGAGGTCCAGCGGGATCTGGACGATGAAAAGTGGCTTCAGATGGAGTGAGGCAATTGTGCATGAGGGCCGCCACCGAACCAGGCGTTGCACACGCACAGAAAACCGGGTCGATGAAGTCGTGATGTGAAGCGCCCTCGCCGTCTACGCGGCGGTATGAGTGGTCGGTCTGGGACTTGGGCTGGGCGGCGAATGGTTGCTCGCTGTTTGGGCGGCGGTGGTTTATGTCGGGATGCACGTGTTCGAAATTACGCAGAGGGGTCACTGCTATCTTTCAGCCGATTCAACTGCCTTCCCGGTCTCATTACTTCTCTTCAGTCATGTGGTTGTGGGCATGTGGGCAGCAGGGCAACCGCCCGATTCAGGCAAGCCGATTTTGCTGGCGTGGGGGATCTACTGCGTGGTATTCATTGGTGGTCACATAGTGGCCTTGGCCTATTCGGCAGCGCTCGTGACGGCTCTGACGTTCGTGCTACGCGGACGCATTGCCACGGAGAGGGAGAGCCAGGCCGAACAAAAGAAGCAGTTCGGCCTGCACAAGGTCCGTTAGCGGGAGAGATTGCGAAGGTTTTTGCTGGACATTCCGCTGGAAACGGCGGTAAAATCGGGTGTTATGCCGTTCGGGCTGTCCGGACGGCGCGCCGGGACAGATTGCGCAGGCGCAATCTGATAACAAGTTCAGCGGCAGGAGAACATAGCGTGCGATTCCTTCCGATGTTTGTGATCGTTCTCTTCGCCTTGACCAGCGGCTATCTCACGCTCGCGGAGCACGACAGCCCGAGCGGGAAGCCCATGACGCAGCATTTGGTATGGGACCTGCACGCTATCATCCTCGGAACTCTGATCCCATTACTATTGTTGCAGAGCCAGCAGATTCGGGCACTGGAAGACCGTCTGAACCGC
>Ga0105044_10009068_pt1 | contig 13628 bp, 10 predicted proteins | sample MAT01_FD_78092 | JGI IMG/M metagenome (GOLD analysis project Ga0105044, IMG submission 78092) | Freshwater microbial communities from Lake Fryxell liftoff mats and glacier meltwater in Antarctica - MAT-01 | ecosystem: Environmental > Aquatic > Freshwater > Ice > Liftoff microbial mat | place...
AAGCGTCTGTTATTTAGAGCTCCAGCAAAGGTCAACTCAGGAATTCCTTCCGGCAAAGGCATTACTGCACTTAAAATATGAGCTGGCGGGCCTCCTATAAATATGCTAACTTTTAGTGGAATTCCTTTTGCGTTGCTTTTTGACTGATGGACGCCGATTCCTCTATGTAACTGATAATGAAGTCCAATTTCTTTATCCTGGATGTAATCATTTCCTCCTAGTTGTATCCTGTACATTCCCAGGTTTGAATGCATAATTCCCGGTTTGTCAACATCTTCGGTATATACAGCGGGTAACGTAACGAAGGGGCCACCGTCCATAGGCCAATGCTGAATTTGGGGGAGATCGCTGATTTTGCACTCTGCGAATTCCACTGGCTTCGAAAAAAAAGCTCTTGAGGGTAAAGATTTAAACGCAAGGAGTGGCAAAGCTCTGTTCTGCCATGGGCTTTTCAACGCGGAAAGAGGATCTGTCCTTAAGGCAATTAATTTTTTGATGTCTTCGAAAGTGTCTCTGAAAATAAATTTACATCTATCTGGTGTTCCGAAAAGATTACTGACTGCCGGAAAGGCTGTTCCTTTAACGCGTTCAAAATAAATTGCCGGACCGCCTTTTCGGTATGTTTCCAATTGAATGGCAGCCATTTCAAGATTGGTATCAACTTCTTCTTTAATTCTTAAAAGGTGACCATATTTGTCTAGGTCTGAAATGCATTCTTGTAAGCTCTTGTATCCCATTGTTTTACCGCTTGCTGTTTGCTAAATTACTGTTCTCATTAACCAATGTTCGGTAGTCTGCAAATTATCAAATTCTGAATTTTTTTGGACTAGATGAGAGCGCCGTGAAGTGTATGAAGTTTCTTCAACATCCATTACTATGTAGTTTAGAATCTAAAATTTGGATAAGGTTAACAAGGGTGTGAAAGTAGTTTAACCTTACGAACACGATACCAAGTTGATTGTTTGATATCTGTGCGCATTGGTCTTCGTTGACGATTGATACATTCAAGGAACCTCTGGAAAGTCAGAAAGCGAGGCGAATAAGAAGTTAAAAACTTAGTCAAGCCTGGCTAGATGATGCTTGAGGCCCTGCGTCTTTTAATATTGAAGTTTAACGATTAGAGGTGACGTTTTAGTAGTTCTCTTAAGCCGATTTCATGTTTACCATTCATCACGGCGAAGTCTCAAACACAATTTTTTGAAGAGCCCCGATAGAATTACGTAAAATGATCTAGGGGCGTGATCTAATTCTGAAGCACGGACATAAGTTTTTTTGCTTGGCAAATTTGCTCTTGTCATTATTGTTCTAATTGAATTCGGACGGTTTCGCGTTGTAGCGCAGTTTATTGACTTAAAAGTGGAATTCTATGAATATTATATTGTTCTGAGTATATTGCATAATTATTTTCCTTTCTAATTTTATTTAATAAGCCATTATCCTTGTTGTAATGTTATCGTTAAGATTTTCATTTTTTAGCTTTTTGAGAAATGCGGGATCTTCTATTTTCCGGAAATCACAGGCGATTGCTGCCGGGTTTTACATTTTTTTGCTATGGGGTTGTCAACTAAACGCGCAAATGCTTCCAGAGCCTGCTTTCCGGAACTATAACGTTGAACAGGGACTACTTGTGTCGGAGATATATCATGTGATGCAAGACTCGAAAGGTTTTATGTGGTTTTCCACCAATTATGGAGTTAGTTGTTTTGATGGTTACAATTTCAGAAATTACACAATGGAAGACGGGCTTCCAGACAATACAATTTTTGAATGCTACGAGGACTATAAGGGGCGGATCTGGTTTGTTTCATTTTCCTGCAAATTGTCATATTTTGAAAATGGTAAGGTGATTCAGTATCGTTATAATGATAAGCTGTTGAAGCATATCAATACTAATTCATTGAAAACGTCTTTCCATGTAGACAAAGATGACAAAATATTTCTTTCTCTTTTTTGGCAGGGAACATTTGTTGTTGATAACATTGGTAATGTTACCGAACAGAAAGAAGAAACAACAACCGTTAATGAGAAGGAAAATGGCCGTTTTTTTTGCTCAACGTTTTTTGAAGAGGTTAATAGACCAGATCCAAGATCATTAGAAGTCTTGAAACATGAGATTGTTACAATGAATTTTTACTTTAAGAAAGAAACATTTAGGTTTTATAGTATTGATGACAAGGTAAGGGTTACACCTCAAGTCAAATTCATCAAATGGAAGAATTCTCAGTTTATTCTTTGTGTTGGGAGAAAATTGTTCGAATTGGATACGGCTAAATCGACATTTAACTTAGTAAGGTCTTTCAACAACCGAATAATAGATGTTTTTGCTGACAGAAATGGTCTTCTTTGGGTTGCCCCAGAAAAAGAAGGCATATATGCGCTATCAAAACAGAACAAAATTCTATATCATTTTTTGAATGGAATAACGGTTACGTCAATTACCCAGGACAGGGAAGAGGGCTATTGGTTTACAACTACAGGCAATGGAATTTTTTACACCCCTTCAATAAATATCCTTAATTACACAATTGGATCACATTTTCCTGCAGGGGGAAATCCGGTTGCAATCGCCCAGGGGAATGGCAAAACTTATCTTGCAGTACATGGGCAAGGGGTCTATGAACAAAAAGGTTCCATCTTCAAGCGTCGGGAGGATATTCATTATAGCCATATCTCAGACATAAAATATGATATTCCCGGAAAAAAACTGTGGGTGGCAGCGCCTAATGCCACTATTTCTATCAGTGAAAATAATAGCAGAAGTGTTACTACGAACATTTCCTTTCTGCAATTACATATTGCAGGAAACGATCTTCTTTGGGGCATCGCAAACGATAGAATTATTAAATTGAAGAAGGGTGTCGAAATTGTAAACTCAAGATCGGTAACTACACCCTTCCGTTCATCTTGCATCGCACTCGACAAAGACGGCGATCCGATCTTAGGTAACGTTTATGGATTATGGTCTTTTAAAAACAATAGGGTTGGTAAATATGATTCAACTCAGGCCTTCTTAAACAATAAAATAACTGCTGTTGCCGCCGATAAATACAATAACCTTTATGTTGGGAGTGGAGGATTTGGATTGTGGATTAAGCGAAACAACAGAACTCACATCCTAACAAGATCAGATGGTATTATTGATAATTATATAAAATCAATTTTTGTTGATGGAGATAGTTTGTGGATTGGCACTAACAAAGGCATCAGTTGCATCCTGCTTTCCAGTCTAGGGGTGAAAGCCCCTGCAATAACAAATATCACTTCACAGGAAGGTCTTATTTCCGAAGAAGTTAACCAGATATCGGTTACGAATGATACTGTCTGGGTCGTTTCAAAAAAAGGCTTGAGTTTCTTTGACAGGCGGACTTTAAGAAGAGATAATCCCGCACCTTTACTACACTTTAATAAAATTCTGGTAAATGACCTTGAGGTTAACAAGGAAGAGCTCTTAGACTTGGATTATAATGAGAATCAAATATCTTTTTATTATTCTGGTTTAAGTTTTAAAGATAACAAAAGCATAGTCTACAGGTATAAGTTAGTCCCCTTGGACAGCTCATGGAGATTTACCTCGAACCGCGATGTCAGATACACAACCATCCCCCCCGGAAAGTATACGTTTATCGTTTCCGCCGGTAAAACAGGTTATTCAAATCGTAGCAACTCGCTTATATTTCCCATAGCTATCTCACCACCCTGGTGGTTAACCTGGGAATCGAAATTGGCCTTCTTTTTAGTTTCTTCTGCGTTCATTTTGGCTTACCTCAGGCACCGGATAAAGAAAGTTCAACAAGAGAATAGGTTGGAGAAGAAAATTTTTGAATTAGAATCAAAAGCTTTGAGGGCGCAGATGAATCCTCATTTTATTTTTAATTGCCTGAATTCAATTCAGAGTTTTATTGCTGTTAATGATACCAGAAGTGCAGAAAAGTACCTGGCAGAATTTGCTCGCCTTATTCGCATGATCCTGGATAATTCTCGTGAATCTTCAATTTCCATCGCGCAGGAAATGGAAACCCTGCGTTATTACCTCAACCTTGAACGCCAAAGGTTTAACAATAACTTTAATTTTGTATTGGAGGTGGCTTCGGAGGTTGAAATAAACGAAATATATATTCCATCTATGCTGATTCAGCCTTATATAGAAAATGCTATTTTGCATGGCCTTTCTGGCATGCTAAAAAATGGTGTAGTTTTAATTAAATTTGAACGTTTCGACACAAAAATAAAATGTACAGTGGAGGATAATGGAGTTGGCCGGGAAAAAACAATGACATTAAAAAGAAGCAGTCGCTTTAATTACCGGTCAGCGGGATCGGAAATCTCGCGGGAAAGGTTTGAAGTAATGAATAGTTCACCAGATAAGAAAGATTACAGTGTTGTGATTACAGATTTAAAAGATCAGGATAACATGCCATCAGGAACTTGTGTGGAATTATTTATGACGCCATTAAAAAGACAAAAACAATAGGAGTATGCTGCAAGCAATTATAATAGATGATGAAGCGAATTCAAGAACTATCGTAAGATCCTACATTGCAAAATATACCAACGGAGTAAAAATCATTGGTGAAGCAGATGGGGTGGAATCGGGCGTTGAATTAATCAAAAGAGCAAGTCCGGATATTCTTTTTATAGATATAAGGATGCAGGATGGAAATGCTTTCGATCTTTTGGAGAAGCTTGGTGAAATCAGTTTTGATGTCGTATTTATTACTGCCTATGACGAATATGCTTTAAAAGCAATTAAGCATAGTGCTGTTGACTATTTGTTAAAACCTTTGCATCCGGATGAGTTTATAAAGACAATTGAGAAAATTACATCCGCCCACCATGATAAATCCTATAATATTGATAGGTACGCGCAGCTAATCCAAAGCATTGCCCGTGGTGAAAGTCCTCGTATCGCCATACCTGATGCAAAAGGAATAAACCTTGTAGAATGCGATAACATTTTGTATTGCGACTTCATTACCAAGTATACCGTAATCCGACTGCTTTCCGGCGAAGAAATAGTTTCAACGAAGTCGATGAAAGAACTCGAGGATAAGCTTACACAACTTAATTTTTGCAGAGTTCATAAAGCCCATATTGTTAACCTCAGGCATGTAACCCGGTACATTAGAGGCGAAGGGGGAATTGTAGTTATGAAGAATGGTATGCAAATAGAAGTAGCAAGGCGCAAGAAAACTGAATTGCTTGAAAAATTAAATCTTTTGGGTTTGGGCTAGGATATTAGACGGACAATTATTCGTCACTTTTTCATAGATCGGCCCGGTCATAGCGATTAGATCTATCAGTAGATCATCTGAAAAACCATTCAAATTCATTCGATTTTTACCGTTTGTCGGGTAGATCATACCGTTTGTCGGACTTTTGCTGCCGTTTGTCAGAACTCGTTTTTTTGCGAAGAATATGTCTGTATTTTTACCCCTGTTATTGCTCCCCCTAGCAATAACGCCTCTTACAATTATTAGAATATACAATTTAAAACTAGCTCGATTGTTATAAGAAAAGCCGTTCCTACACGGCTTTTTTTCGTTTGAATAAGCTGCCAAATACTAATAGTCGTGATGCTGATTGACCTTCCATCGGAAAAAAACTTTTATGCTTATCAAATATTTAGAACGGCAATTTTATTCATCGCTATTTAGCCTTTTTTCAAATTCCGTAAAATCGGTCGTCGGGGTATCGCATATCATTGCTCTGCATAAATAGTAAGTTAGTTCATTGCTAACCCGCCCTTCAAATATTGGCAATTCAGAGTCTTTTTCTGCAATTGCTTCAAGGATATTGGGGCGGTACACACTCCGAAGTTTTTCAATTTTTTCTTTCCCTCCAACGCCGGCAATAACAATCTCCTGCATTGGATATAGTAAGTGTAAAGCCAAGATTCCCCAATTCGAGTAACCGGCACCATAATTTATAAGTTCATTCCTAACCGCTCCCAACATTTTTTTGCTCTGATTTATCCATTCATATTTTCCAAAGTAATTTCCGAGATAGTATAGGTTTCTCGCCATAGCCGAGTTCGATGCTGGAATTACATTATCGGAAGTTTCAAGCTGGCGCGTTACCCATTCAGGATGTTTCCCGGAAGTAAAATAAAAAAGACCGGAATCTGTCTGCCCAAAATCGACAAGCGCAACTTCCATTAATTGTTTTGCTTCTAATAACCATTGTTCATTAAAACTAGCCTGGTATAAGCCAATTAATGCGTCGATTAAAAAACAATAGTCTTCAAGAAAACCATGTATTGAAGGCTCGCCGTTTTTCCAGCTTCGATAGAGCCTTCCGCTTTTATCGATTAAATTAACAATCAGAAATTGCGCAGCAGTCTCCGCAGGTGATAAAAAGACGGGATCGCCAAATGTTCTGTAACAGTCTGCCAGCCCTCTTATCATAAGGGCATTCCAACTGCAAAGTAGTTTGTTGTCAAGACCCGGACGAATTCTTTTTGACCGTTCAGAAAATAATTTTGCTTTTATTTCATTGATCTGGATTTGCAAAGAAAGGGAGTCTTCAACTTTGGAAACAGGAACGAAGCTGTCTTTTTCTCTTCGCAACAGAATATAGCGATCATGTTCCCAGAATCCCCAATCGTTAACGTTGTAATATTCTTTTATAACAGCATATTCATCAACCGATAAAACACTTTGCAATTCGTTTTTCGTCCAGGTATAAAACTGGCCTTCGATTTCCTCGCTGTCTGCATCAAGCGCAGAATAAAAATAGCCGCTCACATCCGTTAATTCCCTGAAAATAAATTCTGCTGTTTGCTTGCAGATATTCAAGTATTCAGCGTCTGGTCGTTGTGAATATGCTTCAGAATAAAGACTTAGTAATTGTCCGTTATCATAGAGCATTTTCTCAAAATGAGGAACCTTCCATAATTTGTCGGTTGAGTACCTTGCAAATCCGCCTCCTATCTGATCGTAGATTCCGCCCCGAGCCATTTTTCGCAAAGTTAGATGCACATGATCGACCAATGGCTTATTCTTGCTCAACACACCTGCACGAAGCAGGTAAAGATAATTATTGGGGAGAGGGAATTTCGGAGCCTTATCCGGACCTCCTTCTACATTGTCAACCGAATCAAACCACCTTGCTAAACTTTCGATCAACTCTTCTTTTGTAATATTTTCTTCAGAGGTTTTCGCCTTAAAAAGTTCCGTTTTTTTGATCCCTTCAGTTAGTTTCTCTGCATATTCCAGAACCTCCTCTTTTTGGTCTTTGTAAAGGCGATTGATCTGGCCCAGTATGTTTTGCCAGCTTGCTTTTGGAAAGTAGGTGCCACCATAAACAGGCCGGCCATCAGGCAACGCAAAACAGTTTAACGGCCAGCCACCTTGCCCGCTCATTAGCTGGACTGCTGTCATGTAAAGCTGATCAATATCCGGCCTTTCCTCACGGTCCACTTTTATACAAATGAAATGTTCATTCATCAAGGATGCTGTTTCTTCATCTTCAAAGCACTCACGTTCCATTACATGACACCAATGACATGCCGAATAGCCAATGCTTATCAGTAAAGGCTTGTCTTCTGCTTGTGCAAGATTTAACGCTTCTTCACCCCATGGCAGCCAATTAACAGGATTATGAGCATGTTGAAGCAAGTAAGGACTAGATTCGTTAATCAGCCTGTTTGTATGTTTAGGATTCAATTCGTTCATATAAGTTGTAAATTACCTGTCAGCACTAACCAACCCGGAAATGAATATGCTAAACGTTCAGAATCTAAAATCGGGAAGCTGAACAGGCTTTTTAAAATCTACAGGAATTCTTCTGCTAACAAACAGTTTAGCCACTGTAATTTCCCCGACTATTCTCAATTCAATTTTACCTTTTAATAGTCCTCCAAACAAACTTGCTGGTTTTCGGAGAATATCTTTTAAGTCAGCAGTTACATTCCACTCCACCTGTGGATTTAATTGCCTTTTTATTTTTATCACCCGTTTAGAATCAATTTCAGCAATCTTGGTATCTGCTATCATGATGTCCAGTCTTGCTCTTTTTATCCTGAACTTCAAAAGATCCGGGTTTTTTAAATGTGTTATAAAACTCAGATCGAGCCTTCCGTTTTCTAATTTGCCAAACTTAATCCCAGAAATATTTTCAATTTCAGGCGGCGTTGCATTCCTGTAACTTTTACAGGACGAACTAAATCCAATTGACAGAATAAGGAAAATCCAAGACCTGCAGTTCAGCATTAGTTAACTCCTTATTCTATTTTCAGGGATTGACCGTAATAGCTGTCGTGGCAATGGTATTACTCTGGTTACCAGCCCTGTCTTTTACGTACAGAGAGAACGTGGCCAGCTCCGAAGTGGTTCCCGAAACGGCGACAGATGGAATAATTATATCAAGCACTCCCTTAATTGCAATATTGGCATTATCGGGAGCAAGTTGCCGGATTCTGAATTTATACTCGATGTTATTACGCTGGTCGGTGACAAAGGCATTTGGCGTTTCTGTATTATTTTGCCCCAAATCCGCGTCTCCATCAGTGTACTCAATTGCAATTACAAGGGAATCACTGAATTGATTTACCGTCGAAGGGGAAATACTTTTAAAAGTTATCGCCGGAACCACACTCATTGGTTCATCATCCTTTTTACAGGAAGAAATAAAACTAACAAATAGCAGGGCGAGAAAAAGCCGGATTAAATGTTTCATGGCTGAATGATAAAGCTCCAGTATGTTTTATAGAATTCAACAGATTCATCTTTCGGGAATTCTGTATTCTCAGTATGAGTTCCATCATTAGCATAATACCGCATATAGTAGATCTGCCCTGGTGTAAGCGTATTTGCAGGAACACTTACAAGCCATAAAGGATCTGCCCCGGGAATAAACACAGCCGATAATTCCATCGCAGCGCTGAAATCGTTAATTGATGTGCTGATGAACAATTTGTTGAACTGCATATCAGCTATTTCGGTGATATCGTCTTCAACAAACGTTGCGAGGTAAAAATTCTCTGTCCCAGTTGGAATGATGAATGGATTATAAATCACACTATCCACACGGTTATTGATCGCTGAATACTCAACGTCGAAAGTTGTGTTAACAGCTACATAATAAGCAAATAACGGCTCCAGATCAGGGCGGTTGGCCGTTTCCCCGTAATAGTTTTTAGCTCCGTCCTGTATCCAGGTAGTCACGTTGTCTATCAGATTCTGTTGTAGCGGAACCCCTATATTATCCTGGGGCATACGGTCATCCTCATTTACAAAACAACAGTTTGTAATCCTTTCGTGAAGAACAGACATTGCAGGGTTGCCTGGAATTACCCGAAAACTAAATGCATTGGCATCATTGTTCTTAATTACTGGCGCATAAACCAACGTGGAATAACTGCTCTGGACAGTTCTGAAATCAGGCTCAAAATTCCCATCGTGGCATCCTGGAATCGCACATCTTACAGAGAATATATTCCTGTGCAATCCTAAAAGAGATGCAGGATTCACTGTGTCTGCGGCAACTGTATCCTGCCCGTAATCAATTTTATTAAAAGGGTTCTCCGGCGCTGGCTCGTCCTTCACACAAGCGCTTACGATCGTGATCGTTATGGCGGACAGGCTTAATAAATAAAAGATCGACTTTTTCATACGAATGCCTCATTAAGTACCCTGCCTGGCATCATACCGCCCGGCACTTCATCTTTATATCCAAGGATGTGAGCAATGGAAGGAATGATATCTATGCTTTCTCCACTAACCTGAGTTATGAGTTGGTTCTGGACAACTTTGGACGGCGGCCCGGCAATGAGACAGAAGATTTCTCTAGATGTATTGTCGCTGGTGTGATCTAGGGCCGCCTGTCCAAACTGGTCGACAATTGTATTCGGCTCAAGGTTTCTGCCGTGCTCAGGAGCAACGATGAGAATAGTATCATTGGCCATTCCTGGCGTATTCTGAATTGTCTGCCACAGATGACCGACTGCATAATCCGCCTTGTGGAGATTATTACAATACTCTGTGTAATTGGAATGACAAATATCAACACCCTGCATATTAACCACCAGAAGTTCCGGCTTGAACTCCTCAATAACTTTCTCTGCAAAATAAATATTATACATGTCTCCGTTCATCGAAGCACCAACACCCCACGGATCGTTCAACTGGCCTGCAGTTGCTGCATTAAGCTGATTTCTGATGAAATTCTGAACAAGGCCAGCTTCGCCGTTTTGGTTTCTTATGCTTGTAAGTTGAGTGCCAGCGGCGAGCGAAAAGCTTTCGTCAAAAACATTACGCATATCATTGATTGACGCTTGTTGCGAGGCTGAATAGATCTTAGGATTGGATAGTGCATCAATGCCGCTATTGCTGATTAATGTTAATGGCTGCATGAAATTGGCGCCATATAACGCACCATATCCAGGGTAGCTGCTGAAATTTAGCGAAGGGTAGGGGCCAAGGCTATTTGAGATCCACCATGCATTCAATGCTGTTTGAGCGGGACTGTTGTGCTTTCTGTAATATTCAAAAACAGTCGGCATTTTCGGCGGCTCCTTTATATTAAGATCCTGTAAAGTGTAATTTCCTGTCAACGCAGTTGAGTGACCGTTAAAATGTCCTGTTGGCCCCTGAGCGTAACGGAATTGTCTGAACAACGTCCCTGATGCCTGAAGCGGAAGGCCGTTCATTGCTGGAAGATTATCAATTCCAGCTGCGATAATCGGATCAAAACCAGAAGCTCCGGCAAAACTTCTCGGCATAAGATTTCCGCGTTGTTGTCCTATTGATTCTATGTTCCTCACTCCGCCCGCAAACATGCAGAAAACCACATGATTAACCAGCCGGGTACCGCTTGCTGCGAAAAGCCGTCCTGAAGGCAGAATGTATGGCATAGCAAAACCAGCTACTGCAGCCATTGCCGTCTTTTTGAGGAAGTTTCTACGTGGAATGTATTGTGACATTCGTTAGTTTTTAGTAAAATCTGTATTCATCAGAGGTCATCATCGAGTAATAAACCATATCAGGCATGATGGAAGTATTATCGCTGATTTTCTTTTTCAGTGTAAAAGCTTCAAGCTCGTTTGGAAGCCTGTTAAAAAGCTTCAGATAAATGGAATTGACAAAAGCCGTCACATCTGCGCGCATCGTTTCTTCTGAAGGCAACTGAATTGACTGGGAATTAAACATGTTCTTAATAAGCATATCCTCGATCAAACGCTTATCACCAAAAGATAAATACAAAAGACTCAACTGCCCGAGCTGATTCTGGGAAATTGTTTGGCCGAAAACATCTGCGTATGCAATTGAGATAAATTCGACTGTTGTCTTCTCAACGGATTTGAGGTTGTCGTCTTTTCTTACCGTAACAGGATCTACCTCATAGATATACTCTGTATCTTTTTTACAGGAAACAGCCAGAGAAATAAGGATTGTAGCAAATAATAGCTTTCTCATAGTTTTATTTTAAGCCAGCGTATTCGTCGGTGGAAAGTATGGCACTGACCAAAGCCTTATAATCACCGGAAGTCTTATAGTCAGCGGCATAAGTGGCAGCTTCTTCAGAGGTTGGCGAACGGAAAACAAACCTACTAAACAGAATCTTCACCTGTCCTTCATAATAATCGGTCGAATTAAAAAACAACTGAAGAAACTCCGGTTTGCTATCTCCTACCTCAAGGAAAAGCACCCCGTTAAAACCATCGACTATTTTAATGCCTTCTTCTGACTCATAAGCGGAAGGATTGCGCAAAAGAAAATGCTGAAATGTTGCAATTACAAAATTTAGCGAACCCATATTGATCTGATCATAAAAGTAATTATCTGTGCAGTTACGGTGCATTTCACGAATCGTGATTGTTTGATTTTGAAGGTTGTTAATGGAAGATTTCAGGGCAGAGAGTCTATTCAGTTCAATTGTCAGTTGAGGCCAGATCGCCTCATAATCCGGAAGGGTAAGAAGGTATTGAAACGTATTATAAATGTCATTTATTTCAAAAGTATCTGCCCCGTTCAGCAGTTCATCGTTTGCAAGCTCAAATTCACGGATGAAAAAATCAGGCTCCGACATGATAGTGTCGATAAGCTGTTTTCTTGATACAGCAGAGAAATTACCAGCATTAAGCGAAATTTCTGCGGCCGCATACTCATTACTTTCAGGCTCTCTGCCAAGGAGGCTGATATAGCTTTTGTTGATGAAATTAACCTTAAGGCCTGCTGGAATGGTATTGTCCGGAGGTGGTTTGTTGCCCGTTATAATTTTTTCTTCCGTCTTTGAGCAACCAGCAAGAATCAAAATTAAAAACGTAAAAGAAACAATAACTGCTAAACCAGCCGACTTTAGGCCGTTAACCAATTCACTTACCGGGGCGTTTTTTTTCATTGGCCTTTTTTGAGCTCAGCGTAATACTTGTAAAAGTAAGGAATCGTTTCTATTCCTTTCAGAAAATTGAAAATACCATAATGTTCATTAGGTGAATGAATATCATCCGTATCAAGGCCGAATCCCATCAAAACGGATTTTAGCCCTAGGATTTGTTCAAATGCGGCAACAATAGGAATACTTCCTCCGCCTCTTGCCGGAATCGGATCTTTACCAAACGTATGCTTCATTGCCATCGCAGCAGCACGGTACTCATCAGAATCAACAGGGGTTACAGCAGGTTGACCACCATGATGCGGCTTTACAACCACTTTAACAGAAGCAGGTGCGATGGACCTGAAATGATCTTCGAAAAGCCTGGTGATTTTATCAGGACTTTGGTTCGGAACAAGCCTCATGGAAATCTTCGCATAAGCTTTTGACGGAAGAACAGTTTTTGCACCCTCACCCGTGTAACCACCCCATATTCCGTTAACATCAAGAGTTGGGCGGGTAGAAGTGCGTTCCAGCGTTGAATAGCCTTTTTCACCCATCACATCATCGACCTTTAATTCGTGCTTATATTCTTCTTCGTTGAAAGGGGCTGAGTTCAACATTTCCCGTTCCGCCTGGGTAAGCTCAATCACATCGTTGTAAAATCCTGGAATGATGATTTTTTTTTCCGCATCCTTTAACGAGGCAATCATTTCGCAAAGTACATTTATAGGATTGGCAACGCCTCCTCCATACACTCCTGAATGGAGATCGCGGTTTGGTCCCGTAACTTCAACTTCCAAATAGCTTAACCCACGCAATCCGGTCGTAATGGAAGGAACATCATTGGCAATCATTGACGTGTCAGAAATAAGAACACAATCTGCTTTGAGCATGCTCTTGTTAGCCTCGAGAAAAGGTTCAAGATTGGACGATCCTACCTCTTCTTCACCTTCTATCATGAATTTGATGTTGCAAGGAAGCTCCCCGGATTGCATCATTAGCTCGAATGCTTTCACGTGCATTAAAAACTGGCCTTTGTCATCTGCAGAGCCACGGGCATAGATACTTCCGTTTCTAATCACTGGTTCAAACGCAGGTGTAGTCCACAAATCGAGCGGATCAGGTGGCTGAACATCATAATGCCCGTATACAAGCACTGTCGGAAGCGAAGCATCAACTATTTTTTCGCCATAGACGATTGGGAAACCCGGAGTAGGGCATAGCTTCACATTATCGGCTCCGGCCTTTATCAGTCCTGCTTTAACCACTTCAGCGGCTCTCAGAACATCTGCCTTGTATTTAGGATCTGCGCT
>Ga0105044_10009070_pt1 | contig 13628 bp, 16 predicted proteins | sample MAT01_FD_78092 | JGI IMG/M metagenome (GOLD analysis project Ga0105044, IMG submission 78092) | Freshwater microbial communities from Lake Fryxell liftoff mats and glacier meltwater in Antarctica - MAT-01 | ecosystem: Environmental > Aquatic > Freshwater > Ice > Liftoff microbial mat | place...
GAGTGGGCGACGGAGAGGTCGGACCATTTGAGTCCGACGATCTCGCCGCGTCGCATGCCGGTGTGGGCGGCGAGGTGCAGCGCCGGGTAGAGCCGTTGGCCTCGGGCGGCGGTGAGGAATGTGCTGAGCTCGGCTGCGGTCCATGACCGTGCGACACCGCTGGTGTGTGGGTGTCGCCGGCTGCGCGTGTCGCGGGCGACGTTGCGGTCGACGAGCCGTCGGGCGACGGCGTGATCGAGCGCGGCGCGGATGACGGCGTGGACCTCGGGGACGGTCTTGGGGGCGCGGCCGGTGCCAGCTGTGCCACCGGTGGTGGCGAGGGTGTCGTAGAGGCCGTCGAGGTGATCGGCGCGCAGGCGACGCAGTGGAATGTCGCCGACGGCGGGTTGGATGTAGCGGTCGACGAACCACGCGTACCGGTAGGCGGTGGTGGCACGGACCTGGCGGCGCTTGTGCGGGATCCACGTGTTGGTGAGGTACTCGCCGAACGTGATCGGTCCGGTCGGTGCAGCGGGGGTGGCGTCGCGTTCGCGGTCGAGTCGGGCGGCGAGTTGTTCGGCTTCGGCTCGGTCGTGGCCGACGGGGTGCCAGCGTCGGCGTTCCCGTCTTGTGAGTGGGTCGAGGCCGTCGTAGGCGACGACGTAGAAGCGGTCCTGGCGTTGCACGATGTAGCTCATCCACCGTCATCGACCACTTCGACACCAACCCGAAGCTCAGCTGGCGGGTTGAGGCGCCCTGGGTCTGGTGGAGGGACGTTTGGAAGCGGACGATCGGTCGTCGACGACCCTGACCACCGCAGGCGCGGCCAGCGATCGGTGGGCAGCGGTCAATCCAACGGGTCGTACGCTTTGGCCCTTTGGACGGCGGCGTCTACCTGCGACTGAAACGCCTGTGCGAAGGGCGACTCCTCAAGCAGTCGGTTCTGTACCCGGGTCTCCGCGTCGAACATGATCCGCTCCAGGCCCACCATGCGGCGGCACTGAGCGTCGGCGGTCGCCTGGTCGATCTCCGCAGTCGTCACGCTGCTGCTTGGAACGAGGAACTTCGCAGGAGCGTCGACCCAAGTGGTGAACTGATAGCCGCGCTCTGCCATGCACGCTGACCACGCCCGGTCTGCGGCCATCACGTCGTCCTCGTGGAGAATCAGCTCGCGAGATTGGACGGAGAGATCGACGATTGCTTCGTAGCCAGGGACGGACATCAGGCCCGTAGGGCCGCCCCAGATCTGCATCGACGCATCGGCCCGGCATCCGCCGTCGCCGTTCGGGCCGTAGAGCGTCGTCAAGTACGACTCGCCTGCGGCGTCGCGCTCGCGATCGATCTTGTCGACTTCCGCCAGGTACTCGGCGGGATCACCGAACGGGATGGTGGTGCGGTAGCCCGAGGTGGCGGCGTCGGCGGCGGTGAGCAGCCCGTAGCGCGTCCGCAGATCAAGCAGGTTGCGCTTCGGTCGTGGGGGGTACGGCTGGTAGTCGAAACCTCGCTGCTTCATACAGTCAGTGGTGACGACGTCGACGGCGTTGTCGAGAATCAGGTAGTCGGTCTCGGTGGGCGCGAGCAGATTCTGAAGCGGCAGGACGGCAGCGAGAAGGGCCTGGAGGTCGGGTTCATCGAGCTCGGACGGCGAAGAATCGATCGGTGACACCGACCTCTCCGTGCCACGTTCAGCTTCGCCGGAGGAACACGAACCGAGTGCGAGGCACAGGCACCAGGCGAAGGTCGCACTCCTTCGCGTGGTGCGCACACCCCTGTTGCGCCTCTCGTTCGCCCTGTTGGGTTCGCGAGGGAGCATCAGGCTCAGCAAGTGGTGATCGTGATCGTCGTGTAGGTCTGGGCGCCGCTACCCCAGCCGGTGTTCGGGGCGCCGGTCGCGATGAGGCCGCTCAAGCCGTAGTACGCCGCGCACTTCGTGGTCTTGTTGAAACGGCTCTGCGCGTTGACGCTGATGACTCCGGTGGTGGACGAGTACTGTGCGGATGTGGTGCCGACGAAGTTGGGCGACGCCCACAGGCAGACGCGGCCGCTGTTGCAATCGCCGAGGCTTGCGCTGGCGATGTCGTGGCTGGTGATCACCCCACCAGCTCCGAGGGCGACGATGAGCGCGGCTCGTGCGGCCAGCGACTTGGCTGACGGCTTCTTCCTAGGCTTCTCCTCCGTTCGTTGTGGATGTCGAACGAGGCGCCGTCCCGCAGGATCCTGCAGTGACCGGATTCGACCTCGTACACAGAGGTGTGCGTACAAGCCCGAAGTGTTCCATCGCGTCGCCAGATTCGTTGCCCAACGCAGGTCCCGATCAGCGCCCTGACTTCGCTCGCAGAGGAAGAAGTACTCGAACCTGCGAGGCCTGCGCCGGGTCAGGTCGGCCGAACCGATCGACTGGGTGCGGTGGTGTCGGCAGCCGCCGACCCTGCCACGAAGCCCGCACTCCAATCGACCCTGGGGTCCATGCCTACAGGGCTACTTCGTTCGCTGACCTGGGACCGAGGCAAGGAGCTTTCCGCCCACGCACAGTTCAAGATTGACACCGGCATCTCGGTGTTCTTCGCCGATCCGCACTCGCCATGGCAGCGGGCACCAACGAAAACACCAACGGGCTCCTTCGCCAGTACCCCCCAAGGGAACCGACCTGTCCCGCTGGAGCCTCGAGGACATCCTCGCTGTCCAAGACGCGCTCAACAGCAGACCCCGCAAGGTGATTGTCGGGCTGCCCTTGTCGACGCGCGGGCGATGCTGCGAGCCGATCTGGACGACAGCCGAAGGTCAGATTGTCGAACGACAGACGTTCACGGCAGCCGTACCGACCGTCGCGAGTCCTTGGAACACCTGAGGCGCCACGCGACACCTGCTGGACGACCGACCACACCCGGTTCGGTCGGAGGGAGGGACTTGCAACATGACACGACATCGACCCCGTGCGCGATCGCGACGACGAGGACGACTGCTGTTGTCCGTCGCCGCTATGGGCGCAACGCTCACGCCGTTCGGCCTGGCCGGGTCGACACCGGCGTCGGCTCACTGCTTGAACAACAGCGGTTCGTACACGGCGACCAACGACGGCTTCGGGCGGCAGTACAACTTGAACGGCAACACCTGCAACGGGGACTTCCAGTACACCGGGAGATTCGAGGATCTCGCCGTCGACGGGTACCGCATCCGCATGCGGTGGAAGCTCACGTCCGCCGGTGCGTTCGCGTACTCCGGCATCTCGAACGGCACCGGGATCTCTTACACCTGGACGTACACCGACTCGGACTCCACGGCGTACTTCAGCATCTGCGAGACCGACAGCAACGGCAACCTCGTCGGCTGTTCCAGCCAGGGTACCGATGTCGGGCACTGACGTACGAACATGGACTCTGGGTCGGAGGCTCGCCCGTGCGCGAGTTTTTCCGGCCTGGGGTCTCGCACGTTCCTGCGCAGCGTTGCTGGCTGCGGTAGCCGTCGGCGCCGGTTGTAGCCCGTCGGACGATTCGACGGATTCGACGGACCAACGGCAGAGCGTTCCGGTCACGGACGACTCGACACCGCTGCCTTTGGAGGATCGGCTGAGTCGTGTGCTCGGTCACTCACTTGCCGAGATCTTCCGAGCTGTCGAGTCGGCACGGCGCGACTGGATCACCACGTGTGTCGCCGATACGGGATGGACGTTGACCATCGAACAGCAGCGAAACCTCGGGCCTGCGCCGGCGCCCGGCTCGGGGTATGCCGAACAGATCGCGGACGCGATCGAATCCGGCGAGCTGTCAGCGGTCGCACCCGGGGAGCAGGAGGTCGAAGATCCTGCGTTCGCTGCCGCCGTCACCGATTGCGTCTCCAAGGCCGAGTCCGAGTTTCCGAACCCGAACCGATCGATACTCGACCAGCTCGAGCAGTTCAACGCCGACGTCGCAAGTCGAGCTCAGTCAGACCCGAGAACCGTGGCTGCTGCGTCGGATCGCGAGCGGTGCCTGGCTTCCACAGGTATCGCGGCAGGTCCCGGTGGATCGGTCGCAGATGCGCTTGCGTTCGAGATCGATTCCATCGTGTCCTCGTTCGTGTCGGGTGGACTTGGCAGCGAGGAAGCCGTGGTGGAGCTGCGAGGACTCGCGATGGCCGAGCGACTGGTCGCAGACTGCCTCCAGGCCTACGCCAATGTGGAAGACATGGTCGTCGGCGAAGTGCAGACCGATCTGCTCGCGCAGAATCCGGGATTGCTGGAAGGGATCGCCGAGCAAGTGACTGTCGAGCTGCAGCGGTACGAGCGGTACCTCGACAGCGATTCCCCGTAGTGAGCACCTCGCTGCTCCGCAGTGCGTCCACATGGGCCTGACGCCGTCGGCTCTTCGACCAGCGTCCGCTGCCTTGGTCGCAGGCGTGCCACGCTGTTTGCGTTGGCGTCTTGCCGCGCTCGGCGTGGCGCCCCTTTGCCTCATCGTCGGATGCACCTCCGCTGACAACGATCCGCCGCAGGGGTCGCGAACCGGAGCCAGCGTTCGAGGACACGGTGCGACTTCGTCGCCGTCGTCGTCGGCGCAGCCGGGGTTGTCCGAGCCGTCGTCGATCGTGACGGCCCCGGGTCAACTTGAATCGAATGGTGCATGGCGAGAGCTGATTCCGATGCCTTCTCCGTTGGACGAACTTCGGTTGTCCGACGACGACAAGCGACGGCTGTACGAGACGTGGCCAGCAGCCATGGCTGCATGCATGTCCGAGCAGGGCTACGACATGGAGATCGCGTCCTCCGATGCGACAGCGGGGTCGCGGATGTTGGTCCGGACTCCGATCGATACGGTGGTCGTCGCCGAGTATGGGTATCACCTGCCCCCCGAGGCAGCGTTGCCGGACGTCGTGGGTGCCAACGAACGGCGGGCACAGGAAGACCCGGCGTTCATGGCTGCACTTTTCGGTTCGGACGAGTCGTCGACTGACGGCTGTCGCAGTGAGCAGTTCGATCGGGTCTACGACGAAGATGGCGACTTCTGGCGGCTCGACTTGCAGATCGGGAACGCCCAGGTCGAGTTGTCGATCGCTCTTGACGCGTCCCAGGAGATGCAGAGCAGCTCGAGGCGGAGTGGTCGGCGTGCATGCGTGATCGTGGTTTCGCCTACGAGGCCCCGGACCGGCCGGCGAGTCTGTACGCAGGCGCGGCGACGGTGACGCCGGAGGAGATCCACACACGGCACGCCGACGTCGAGTGCCAGTTGCAGACTCGATTTGTGCTCACGACCAGCGGCTCGCTGGCCGAAGCGGTGGACGCGTGGTTGGAACAGAACGCCGAGACGGTTGCCGAGTGTCTGGGCCTGAAGGACGACCATCTTCGGAATCTGGCGTCGATCCGGCAGTCGCTAGGAATGGCGTGATCGGCAGACGCGCCGATAGTGCGCGACGCAGTCCACGAGACCACGGAGCCGTGCGCGACCGGATGTCTGCTGGGCGGGTGCGCTATTGGCGGAGCGTTTCGGCGGGTGGGGTGCGGGCGGCTTTGATGGCTGGTGCGATGCCGGCGAGGGCGCCGGTGATGGTGCCGATGGCGGGGGCGGCGAGGAGGACTGCGGGGTCGATGGTGGGGGTCCAGGTTCGTGCGATGGCGACGGCGACGACGGCGATGAGTCCGATGATGGCGCCGACGGTGCCGGCGATGGTGCCGGTGATGGATGCTTCGAGTGCGATCTGTCGGGTGATGTGGTGGCGGGTGGCTCCGAGTGCGCGGCGGAGTCCGATTTCGGGTCGTCGTTCGACGACGTTGAGGAGGGTGGCGTTGGTGATGGCGATGGCACCGACGAGCAGGGCGAGGCCGGCGAGGGCGTAGAACAGGGTTTGTACGTCGTCTTCCACCTGGTTGCGGAGCGTGTTGGGGTCGGGCGGGACGAGGGTTTGGAGCCGGTCGGGTTGTTGTGGTCGCAGTGCGAGTGGTGCTTGGGTGCCGATGAGTTGGGCGGCTCCGGGGGCGGTGTCGATGAGGACTTGGCGTTCGGCGGCGGTGGCGGCGAACTGGGTGTCGGCCGCGGTGGTGGGGATGGTGATCGCGAGGAGGAGGTCGGGGTTGCGGGCGACGTCGTCGATGATGCCGGCGATGACGTAGGGGGTGTCGTCGAGGAACACGACGGGTTGGCGGTCGATGCTGGTGATGCCGAGTTGGTCGGCGGCGACGCGGCCGATGACGGCGATGTGTTCGGCTCGTTGTTGGTGCCAGTCGTCGTAGAGGCGGCCGGTCGCAAGGGTGGGAAGCGCGGCGCGCAGGGCGCCGGGGCTGGCGGCGATGACGGGGATCGGGGTGGTGGTGCGTAGCGGTCGGGTGGCGAGTGTGCGGGGTTGGATGGTGCCGGGATCGGCGACGGTGTAGGAGACGCCGGCGTTGTTGACGCCGTTGAGAGCTTGGAGGCGTTGGTCGGTGTCGTCCGGGAAGGGGTTGGTGCCGTCGGGGGCTGCGTCTTGGACGCGGACTTCGGTGGCGCGTAGCGCGTCGAAGCGTGAGGACACCTGGGCGCTGGCGGTCTCGGCCAGTCCGGTGGTGGTGACGAACGCGCCGACACCGAGGATGGTGCCGAGCGCGGTGAGGAGGGTTCGCACAGGGCGTTGCGCGATGACCGCGAACGCTTCTGTCAGGGCATCGCGGCGTCGGAACACCGATGGAGCGGTGATGGTGGGGTCAGGGCGTCGTCGCATGCTCACGGCGGATTTCGCTGAGGTGGCCGTCGGTGATGGTGAGGTGGCGTTGGGCGGCTGCGGCGATGGTGGGGTCGTGGGTGATCACGACGATGGTGAGCCCCGTGTGGTGGAGCTGGTCGAGCAGGTCGAGGATCTGGCGGGTCGTGGTGGTGTCGAGGTTGCCGGTGGGTTCGTCGCAGAGCACGAGGGATGGGTTCCGTACGAGGGTGCGGGCGATCGCGACGCGTTGTTTCTCGCCGCCGGACAGGGTGGAGCAGCGGGCATGGCGGCGGTGGCCGAGGCCGACTTGGTCGGCGGCTGTTCGGGCGCGGGCGCGCCGTTCTCGTGTGGGGGTGCCTTGGTAGAGCAGTCCGAGGGCGATGTTGTCGATCACGGTCCGGTAGCCGACGAGGTGGAACGCTTGGAACACGAACCCGATGCGCCGGGCCCGCAACGCCGAGCGGGTCGTGTCGTCGAGGTCGGCGACGTCGACGCCGTCGAGCAGATAGCTGCCGGCGGTGGGTGTGTCGAGCAGCCCGAGCAGCGACAGCAGTGTCGTCTTGCCGGAACCGGACGCGCCGGTTATCGCGACGTACTCCCCGGCACGGATCGTGAACCGGCACGGGTGGAGCGCGGTGACCGCTGGGGGACCGGGGAAGGTCTTGGTGAGCCCGTCGACGACGACCACGTCGCGCACAGCACTCTTGACTCCGATCGCCGCCCCTGCCGAGTGCGGGTCGGTTGCGGGGGTTGGCTCGAGACCGGCGGTCATCGCCCGACGACGACCTTGTCGCCGTCGTGCAGATCGGCCGGGTCGACGGGTTCGATGGCGACGAAGCCGTCAGCGCTGATCCCGGCGGTCACCTGGACCGGGACCGGGTCGCGTGACCCGGTGGGCAACACGGCGACGGTGGTGGTGCCGTCAGCAGCCGAGGAGATCGCCGTGATCGGCACGACCAGCGTTTCAGTTTCGCTGGACGCGGCGTCGATGGTGACGCGCAGGTTGGTGCCTGTCAGCTCCGGTGGGAGGGATGTGTCGGGCGTGATGGTTGCCTGGTAGCCGCTCGTGCCGTCCGGCCCGGTGGTGGCGTTGTCGGCGATGTTGGTAATCGTGGCCGGGTAGGTGGTGCTGGTTTGTTCGTCGAGCAACTCGACAGGCATGCCGGCCCGGACGAGTGCGACCTCGTCTGCCCGGAGCGTCATCGAGGCCACGAGCGCTCCGCCGCTCAACTCGACGATCTCACCGCCAGTCCCACCACCGGTCGAGCCGTCGGTGGTGTCGAGTGATCCGAGTGTGGTGACGGTGGTGCGGACCCGTGCGGGGAGCGCCGGCATGAACACGATCTCGCCCTGCGCGACGGTCGGTCCGGTCGTCGCCTGCAGTGCCTCGAGCGCAGCCGCCGCTGTGTCGCGGGTAGCCAGTGCTTGGCCAAGCGCGATGTACTCGGCCGTGGTATCGGGGTTCGTCGCCTCGACCAAGCTCGCCTCGGCAAGCTTCACCGCGTCGGCCGCGTTCGCGACCGCACTGGCGCCGCTGCGTCGGGCGGTTTCGACTGCGCTCTGCTGCTGGCCGACCTTCAGCTCCGCTGCGGACACGTCAGCTGGCGTTGCTGTCGGATCTGCACGCACTCGATCCAGTTCCGTCTGCGCGGCGGCGAGTTCGGCTTCTGCTTGCGCGACGCTGTCGGCAGCGGCGACAACTGCATCGTTGTAGCCGCGGCGGGCCGATTCGAGGGCGAGCTGCAGCGCCAACAACGCCGAGCCGTCCACGCCTTCGGCAGCCTGACGCCACAATGCGTCAGCAGCATCGACAGCGGCCTGCGCGTCGTCGACCGCCTTGCTTGCGGTGGCGAGATCCGCGGCTTCGGTCTCCGACGAGGGCAACGCTTCGTAGCCGGCATCTGCGTAGAACGTGCCGACGCACGCCTTGGTGTCAGGCCCGTATACCCCCGACCGGTCGGTGATCGGACATCCCAACCGTGACAGCGCCGCTTGCAGCTGCGCGACATCGGCTCCGGTCATCCCCGGTCGCAACGACCGATACACCGGGACGTCGCCGACCAGCACGAACACCGGCCGACCGGACACCTCGACGACCCGTTGTCCCTCGATCACCTCGTCACCCGCCGCCACGGCGAGGTCGGTGATCACCGGATCGCCGACCACCGAGACTGGTACTCGCAGGGATGCCGACACCTCTGGAGTCACGTCGCCACGGGTGATCAACGTCTGCGTGAGCACGCGTCGCTCGACCACTGCAGTCACCCATGACGCCTCCGGTGGCGCAGCGTTCGACGCAGCCTGCTGCGGTGACTGCACCCGGGTTGCCACCACCCATGTCACCGCAGTCGCCGAGACCACGGCGACGACAGCGAGCAGCCACCACCATCGGCGACGACGCCCGAGGCGTTCCTCGGCGTCGGTGTCAAGGTCCGGATCGACCGGACGCGGCTCGAGTGGTCCGACGAGCGCGACAGCACGACCAACCGCCACGTCGGCGTCGACCGTCTCCTCGGGCTCGGATCCGCTGATCAACGCAGCCGGTTCACGTGATGTAGACACTGCTGATCCGGTTGTCCCAACCCGACACCATCGCCGACGCCGACGCACCGGCACCCGTCGCGCCCGGATACAGGCTGCCGCTTCCGTTGACGCCGTCATAGAAGTAGGCCGCGCACGCACCGACCCGGTAGCTGCTCGTGTCGTTGTCGAACCCGTACGCAGACAGGTTGATGTACGTGTTCTGTGTCGTGAGGCTCAACACGCCACCGGCAAACCCGCTCGACCGGTACAGGCGCAGCGACGACGAACACGATGCCAACGGCACTGGACCGCGCAGTGATGCGTTCATCGTCTGATCCATCTCGGCCTCGGTGCGGAAGCAGACAGTGGCCGCACCATCGCTCGAGCACGCGGTCGCCTCGCCCCATCCCTTCGTCAGATCGATCCAGCCGCCGTCGAACGCGGCGAACACCGCGTCCGGTGCGCGTTCGTCCGAGACGTCAGCGTTGGTGGCGTGGGCGGCCGGCAGGACCCCGGCGACAGCGGCGGCTGTCACGGCGAGTAGGCGAGCGGTGCGGAACATGGCATACCTCCGGGTTACGGGAACTTGGTGACCTCGATGACCTTCCGGTCGGCCACGACCGCAGCCTTCGCGCACGACGCTGCAGCGGAGCCCGTGCGAATCTCCACCCGCCACCCGCTGAGGCCTGAATCATCAAGGACCCTTTCAGCGATCGCAGCAGCATCCGTGGCGCTCAGGCACGGCATCGACGAGTTCACCTCGGCAACGATCCGGTCGTTCAGCTCGGCCACGGACCGGTTGTCGTCATCGAGCGCGGGGTCGGCGGTGGCGAGGCCGAGTTCTTCACACGTGCCGAACTCGAGCGGATGAACCTGCACCGCCCCGCCCGAACCGACGCACGCGACGAACGGAGGCGGTTCCGACGGCAGATCGCGGTCCTCGTTGAACCGCCCGGCCCGCCAGGCCGCCTCGCAACCACCGATCGGATCGTCGGTCGGGTCGATCGCCACCACGACCGCGTCGTCGCCGATCCCGTCCTGGCACGCGATTCCCGCAATCGGCTGTGACGGCTGACCCCGCAGCAGTGCGGCGGCGCCGACTGCGCCACCGACAACCAGCATGCCGGTGACAGCACCGACAGCAATGACCTTGCGCCGCCGCTGCGCACCGTACCGACGCTGTCGTGCCTGCGCCCGCCCGATCACCCGGTCGACCAGTGCATCGATTCGATCGTCGTCGAGCGGCGTCACCGCGTTATCCCACACCTCCGGATGCTGAGAGATCCACGACGAGATCGGATCCACGTCGTTGCCGTTCACGTCATCGACGTCGCTCACAACACCCTTCCCTCATGAGATTCGCTCGTCCCCTGGCCGTGGTCGGGGGAGTTCAGTTGCTCGTAGGCGGTGATGAACGCAGCTCGGGCCACCATCAGCCGTTTGCGCGCCGTTCCGGCCGTGATGCCCAACAGCCGACCGATCGACGGTCCGTCGTGCCCCAGCGCTCGCAGCACCAGCACTTGACGTTGCCCCGCATCCAATCTCGACAACACCATTCCCACCGCGTCCTCACCATGTGAAACCACCACGTCCTCGGCCGATACCACCTCGTTCAGAACCGGGAGCGCCTGCAGCCGTTTCGCCGTCCGACGACGAGTTGCCGCACGCCTCCCGTGATTCGCCACCAGAAAGCCGGCCGTGCGTGCCAACCACACCCGCTGCTGGACAGCGTCGAGTCCAGACAGCTCATCGAAGCGTTCGTAGGCCAGCACGAACACGTCAGCGCACATCTCTTCTACATCCGACGCGTTGCCCTCAGAGCGCGACAACGCGGCACGCACCATCCGCTCGTGCGCGCCAACGAAACGCCGGAACCCGTCGCGGTCATCGCGCTGCTCGTCGGTCACATCACCTCGTTCTTCCGGGCCACTCGCCGAATCTGATCAGAAGGTGTCGGCCCGGTGTCAGAGTGTTCCCTCCCAACAGACCAACAGCTCCGTGAAACGGTTCCTACACGCCCGGGTCGAGTGGCGTCACGACGACACTCGTTCCGCCCACGGCCACCTCGGCTATCTCAAGCGCGTACCGGTCCGCGAACACCGAGGCCTCCACCGGCCCGACGAACGGGCCGAACACACTCACCAAGCCAGAGGCGCGCTCAAACACCACTGCGACATGCTCGAGGTCGAGCCGGCGTCGCTCGTCGCCTGACCATGCAGCCGTCACTGACTCGTCAGTCACGCCAATGCCGAACACCGGGCGAACATCCGCTGCAGGAACCGACGCGACCACTGCGACACCGGCTGTCGCCACTCGTTTTCGGGGGGGGGAAAACCACTTCCTCACCAGCTGACCTGCCTCCTCAACAATCAAGGTGTCGCTCGCCACACCAGGTGTTCCGTGGGCCGACGGTGCCGACCTGCTTGTGACGTATGGCCGCGTTTCGATTCCAGGTGGCTCGTGGAACACCTCGGCGATGTATCGACACCTTCAGGGTGACAGTCAGATGCGGCTGGACAGGAAGGGAGTGGAGAGTCATGAGTCTTCAAAAGCGGTTGGGACGCGCAGCTACGATGTTGGCGTTCTTCGGGGGCACCCTGGTGGTCGGCGTGGCGGGGTCGGCCCTGCCGGCTCATGCTGCGACCTGCAACGGGACCGGGTGGATGTCGACGTCGACGGAGACGGCGTACTCGGAGCTGGTGAGCATCAGTGAGCCGACGTGCCAGCACAAGGCCGCGGCCTACTGCAACGGCGGCTGGTACCCAGCGTCGACATGGAGGAACTTCGGGCAGGTCAGTAGTCGCCTCTGTCCGAACGGCTGGCAGATCAGCAATCACGGATGGTACACCCAGTTCTGAGACGGGTCGCTGCTGCAGCCCTTGCCGCAATGATGGTGAGCGGCTGCAGCGGTGGACCGTCCGAGGACCAGTCGGCAGATCAAGGTGACCAGCTCGACGTCCTCTTAGGTCGGGCCGACCCGGAAACGGCGCAACGGGTGATCGAGTCCCAAGTACGTGCCGCACAAAACGCAGTCGCTGCTTGCATGTCCGATCGGGGTTTTCAGTATCGCCCCCTGCCCGTCGAAGCGGCATATGCGCCCGGCCCAGCAGCGACGATGGACGTCGACGAGTTCGCCGCAGAGTACGGATTGGGCTACCTCCCACTTGCGGGCCCGAATGCACCCGCCCCGCGCCTGATCAACGACGATCCGAATGCGACGCTGTTGGAGAGCCTGTCAGCAGCCGAGCAGAACGCGTGGGCAGCGGCGGCAGACGAGTGCACCGTGGAAGCTGACCGCGAGACGGCATTGCTCGGTGTGACGCGGGCCGGGTGGGAGGCGATCCGCCGGTTCGAAGCCCAGGTTGCGAGTGACCAGCGAGTGTTGGTCGCGACTGCCGAATGGTCGGATTGCATGAACTCTGCTGGGTTCCAGCTGCCATCTCCAACGGCGATGCACGACACCTTTCAACGAATCGCAGAGAGGCTCATCGCCGACGCAGCGTGGGCCGAAAGTTCCACCCGCCACGGTGAGTACGTCCGCGCAATCGAAGAGGAACGGAGCGTTGCCATCGCCAACGTCAACTGCTATCCGCCTCTCCGATCGGTCGAGTCCGAAGTCGTCGAAGAGATGCGAGCCGACGTGGTCAACGAGATCGAAGACGCTCGCGACTAGACCGTGGCCTCATCGCGCCTCGCAATTCGACGGTCGGAGGTTGATCCCGACTCCGCGACACGACTCGGTGAACGCCCAGACCCAAAGGCCCGGGCGTTCGGTGGGCTTGTTGGGTGCGAACTCTCACACTCACGGACCCTGCAACGTTCGCTGCGGCCGGTGCATCCATCGGTGTGGTGATGCCTTGCCTGCACGACGACCTCGCAGCTCGAGCGCTCGACTCGGTCGGCCAGCGACACGGCGTTCGCCGACGCAGCAACCACAGATCTGCCGATGTCGGCCGACAGCTTCGGCGTCGGGTTGCTCCACGGCGCCGCCTGCGTCTGGCACGAGCGTTGGACCGACACGAGCGACACGTCGGTCCAGCAGGCGATAGCCAACGACATTGAGCAGACCATCGCCGCAGCGAGTGGAACCGCCTTCGAACGGGCCGCAGATCTGATTCTGGTCCCGCTTCTGGACAGCGTCAGCGGCCGCCGACCCAGCACGGAGATGAGCGACGCCGAGGGCTGCCCGGGATGGGCCACCATAGGGGGATGATCGACTCCCGCGGAACCGTCGGCTGAAGCCGCCGCACCAGTATGAGCCCTGACTCATCATGAGTCATCGCTCATACTGGTGCGGCGTGGGAGGTCGAGGTCACCGATCAGGTCACCGATCAGTTCATCGACTGGTGGTCGACGCTGTCCGACGCGCAACGCGAGGCCGTGACCGATCGGGTCGACCTGCTCGCGGAACGTGGCCCGGATCTGGCTCGTCCGGTGGTGGACCGGATCCACAGTTCACGTCATCAGTCGATGAAGGA
>Ga0105044_10009074_pt1 | contig 13626 bp, 14 predicted proteins | sample MAT01_FD_78092 | JGI IMG/M metagenome (GOLD analysis project Ga0105044, IMG submission 78092) | Freshwater microbial communities from Lake Fryxell liftoff mats and glacier meltwater in Antarctica - MAT-01 | ecosystem: Environmental > Aquatic > Freshwater > Ice > Liftoff microbial mat | place...
GCCGTCGCCCTCGCCGGGCACGAAGGTGACGAACCCACCGCGCGGGCCGGTCTCGCCAGTGCCGACACCGGGGTTCGGGCCACGGCCCTGGGCGCGCTCGAACGGATGGGAGCCCTCCGCGTCGAGGACCTTCAGGCGGGCCTCGTCGACCCTGACGGGAGCGTGCAACGTCGGGCGTGCGAGGCGATTGCGCTCCTTCCGGGCGACCAGCCCCCCTCGCTGCGCGCCGCGCTGGCCTCGGTCGACGCCACCGTCGTGGAGGTGGCGGCGTGGGCCAGCGGCGAACGAGAGCCCCCGGAGGCACAGATCGTGGAGGTGCTCGCGCTCCTCACCGTTGACCATGACGACGCGCTGGTGCGCGAAGCCGCAGTAGCCGCCCTCGGTGCCATCGGCGACGACGCGGGGCTACCGGCCATCCTCACGGCCACCAAGGACAAGGCCACCGTTCGCCGACGAGCCGTGCTCGCGCTGGCCCCTTTCGAAGGAAAAGCAGTAGACGCCGCGCTCCGCGAAGCCAGGCAAGACCGTGACTGGCAAGTACGCCAAGCCGCCGAAGACCTGAGCGAACAGTAGAAGCCGAGGAGCCGGAGGAGCACGAGGGGGCCGTTCTCCCGACCCCAGCCGAGCGAAGCAAGGCGTCAGCTCGTTGGGGACGCAGTCCAGTCCCTAACGATTCGATCCCATGAACATGACCTTGAGGCTGTCATAGGACTCGATGCAACGGCCCGCGCCGAGCACGACGCATTCGAGCGGGGCGTCGACGAGGTGCACCGGCACTTCGGTCTCGTTGGCGAGCCGCTGATCGAGGCCAGCCAACATCCCTCCGCCGCCCACCAGCTTCACGCCGTTGAGGATGAGGTCCTGGGCCAGCTCGGGCGGACTCATTCCGAGGCACGCGATGACGGACTCGACGATGGCCGATACGGGCTCCTCGATGGCCGCCCGAACCTCCTCGGGCGAGAGGATGATCGTCTTGGGAAGACCGCTCATGAGATCGCGACCCCGCACTTCGGCGTTCACTTCGTCGCGCACCGGCCACGCCGAGCCGATGGCCACCTTGATCTCCTCCGCCGTGCGCTCCCCCACCGCGATGCCGTAGTCGCGACGGATGAACTGCGTGATGGCCGCATCGATGTCGAAGCTCCCGACGCGCACGGCCTTGAGGGCGACGACACCACCTAGCGAGATCAGCGCGGTCTCCGAGGTGCCACCACCGACATCCACCACCATGTTGGCCACGGGTTCGTGGATTGGCAGGGCCGCGCCGATGGCGGCCGCCATCGGCTGCTCGATGAGCTGAGCATCGGCCGCGCCCGCGCGGCGGGCCGCCTCGGTGACGGCCCGCCGTTCGACCTCGGTGATGGCCGAGGGCACGCAGATGACCACACGGGGCCGGTTGAACCGACTCACCCCCACGCGATGCAACAGCAGTCGGATCATCCGCTGCGTGATCTCGAAGTCGGTGATGGCGCCCTGACGGAGGGGGCGCACGGCCACGATGTACCCGGGCGTGCGCCCGATCATCTGCCAAGCCTCCTGCCCCATGGCCAACACCTCTTGGGTGCGCTCGTTCAGGGCGATGACGGTGGGTTCGTTGAGCACGATCCCGCGGCCCCGCTCGTAGACGAGGGTGTTCGCGGTTCCGAGGTCGATGGCGAGGTCGCGCGCCATCGTTCAGGTGTCCTTGCCTGGTCGCTGCGGACGGGCCGTGCGCCGACGCGGCGGCGCGGAGTCGCCGGGGGGGGCCAGCGCATCCATCTCCCGCTGAAAGGCGTCGATGCCGGAATCCATCGTGTTGGGTGAGCGGTGCTGCAACCAGAGGACGAAGACACCGACACCCGAGAGCACCACGGCGATGCAGAGGAAGAGCAGGGCGCTCACGGCCCCACCTCCGTGAGGTGCTGGGCCTCGAGGCCCCAGCTCTCGCCACCCGCCCAGGCCTCGCGCTTCCAGATCGGAACCGTGCGCTTGAGCTCGTCGATGGCGAAGCGGGCGGCCTCGAACGCCTCCGCCCGATGGGGAGCGGAGACGGCCACGACCACGGCGGCCTCGCTCAGGCCCACGGTGCCCGTGCGGTGAACGAGCGCCACTCGCCCGATCGTGGGCCATTGGCGTCGGGCCGCGGCGAGCAGCGCCGTCATGCGGGTGACGGCGTGCTCCTCGTAGGCCTCGTACTCGAGACGGTGCACACCGGGTCGGCCGGGCGCATGGTCGCGGGCGGTGCCGGTGAAGGTGACCACCGCCCCACAGTCGGCGCGCACGACCCATGCCGCCGCCTCCGCAGCGGGGAGCTCGCCCTCCGACAGCGCGACCCAATCGTCGCCCAAGGCGGGCGCGGCGGCGCGGGCGCGATCCATTCCGGCCCACTGTAGGTGGCCCGCGGTCCTCTCGGCAGAGGGCGCCAGTACCGTTCCGAGCCATGCCTCTGGACGACGATACCGACGATGACCTCGGCGGCTTCGATCCTCCCCTGCCCCCCGAGGACCGTCTGTGGCGGCATCCGTCCGAGCTGGCCAGCCTCGGACGCCCGCTCGGAGCGACCACCGCGCCTCGTCGACGCCCGGCGGCGCGAGGCTCCGCCTGGCCCATCGCCGCCGTCGCCGGCCTGGTCGGTGCCGCCCTGTCCACGGGGGTGATGGCCCTCACCGGCACGTTGTCCACGAACGTCGTCGAGCGCTCCGTCGTAGAGAAGGTGGCGGTCACACCCGTGGTGTCCTCACCGATGGTGCGCGGCGAGCGCGGGGTGGTGGCGGTCACGCAGCGGCTCGCCCCCGCCATCGCCCGGCTGGTGATCACGCAGCCCGACGGGATGACCACCGGCTCGGCCGTGATCTTTCGGGACGATGGGCTGCTCCTCACCAGTGCCCTCCTGCTGGATGACACGATCGCCATCGACGTGATCCTCGCCGACGGGCGGCACTTCGAGGGGCGCCTCCTGGGCGTCGACCGACCCACCGACGTCGCCGTGGTCGAGATCGACGCGGACCACCTTCCCGTCGCCGTCCTGGGATCGTCGGAGGACCTCGAGGTCGGTTCGCCCACCATCGCGATCGGGTCGGCATTGGCCGCCGGCGAAGCCCCGGCCGTGTCCACCGGGGTGATCAGCGCCATCGAGCGCCGCGTGGACGAAGCCGGCGAGTCGCTCCACGGCATGATCCAAACCGACGCCCCCGTCGACGTCGGGGGAGCCGGGGGTCCACTGGTGGATGCCAGCGGCTCCGTCATCGGCATCGTGGCAACAATGGGAGCAGCCGGCGCCGATGGGTTCTGCTTTGCCACCCCCATCAACCTGGCTCGGCGAGTAGCGGGCCAGCTGATGGCGTCCGGGCAAGCCACCCACGGGTGGCTCGGGATCAAAGGAGGCGACCTCACCACCGAACAGGCGCAGGCAATGGCGGTCGACGGCGGGGCCCACATCCGTGGGGTGGAGACCAACAGCCCCGCCTCCGGCGCTGGCCTGGCCCCGGACGATGTGATCACCGACATCGACGGTGACCCCGTCGCCTCGGCATCTGCCCTCGTCGTGGCCATGCGAGACCACGAGCCGGGCGACGCGGTCACCTTGGGCTACTGGCGCGATGATCAGCGCCACGAGGTCGTGGTCACGGTGGGCCCAGCACCCCCCGGGTAGCCCTGAACCATCTGTAGCCCGGGGCTAGCGGCGGCGACGAACCAGCGCCGCGATGCCCACGGCCGTGCCCAGGATCGCCACCCCGGCGGCACCGAGGGCGAGTTCCTGTCGGCGGCGGGGGCTGAGGGTGGCCCACGGGCCCGCCTCGTGCGCTCCCACGTAGGCCTCCTCGTTGGAGGATGAGGGCTCCCATCCAGCGCCCTTCAGACGGTCGTTGGCGACCACCCACGGGTGCACGGTGAACGGGAGCAGCGCCGGCGGAGTGGGGGCGAGGCCCCACTGCCACCGCAGCCCGGCGAGCCGTAGCGCAAGGCGTTCAGGCAGCCGAAGCCGAGGAGCGCCTCCGGCGAGGGCGCGCACCGTGTCGCCGGCGATCCACCCGTCGGGCGCCACGTTCCGTGGCCCGTCGAGCCTGGCGCGGCGGGCTACATCGATGGCCGAGGCCAGGTCGGCCACATCGAGGAACTGCGCCGGGGGCTCGTCGTCGGTGATGGGCAGCGCCGAGGAACGAGCGAGCGCCCGGGCGAGCCAGCCGTTGCCCTCGGGACAGACGGTGACCGTCGGCCGGAGGAGGGCGACAGTGGCCCCGGGGTGATCGTCCCGCCACTCCGCGGCCGATCGTTCCAGCTCCGCCTTCTCGAACGCGGACGGCACCCCTGGGTTCGGTCGGAGGGGGGCGTCCTCGGTGAGCGGCACCGGGTTGTTGGCCCACGCCCCGTAGGCCGTGGCGCTGGAGAGGAGCACCACGTGCTGGGCGCCGACCGCCGAGGCTGCGGCGAGCACGAGGCGGGCCAGCTCACCGTCGCCCGCTTCGCCGATCGGTGTGCCGGTGGCGCCGGTGGCCTGGGCAAGATGCACGATCACGTCAGCGCCCTCGGCCAGCGGCTTGATGTCCACCTGCCCGAGATCCACCTCATGAGCGTCGACGCTGGTCGGGAGCCCGGCAAGCGATCGACGGTCGAGCGCGATCACCCGGTCCACCGCAGGATCAGCAACGGTGAGGGCCACGACCCGTCGGCCGAGCGCACTGGCGGCGCCGGTGACGAGGACTGTGAATCCGCCGCGGCGGGAATCGGACGCCATCGCTCTACGATGCCCTCGTGAGCGATCAGGGTCCACTCGGGAACCCCTTCGAGGGCCTTCCCATCTTCGGGGACATCGCCCGGATGCTGGGGCAACATGGCGGCAACGCGTGGGACAGCGCCCGTCACCTGGCCGTGAGCGTGGCCAACGGCGGGGCGAGCGAGGCCAATGTCGACCCGGTGGCGCGCATCGGCATCGAGCAGCTCGCCCGGGTGGCCGAGCTCCACGTGGCCCAGGTGCTCGAGCTGCCAACCTCCGTGAGTGGCCGGGCCGTGTCGGTGCTCCCCGTCAACCGCACCACCTGGGTGCAGAGCACCCTTGATGCCTACCGTCCGCTCGTGGAACGCCTCGCCACGGCACTCGGCACCCCCGACGCTTCCGATGACGACCGGCCCGCCGACGACGGCGACGACCCCATCGCCGGAATGTTCGCCGGGATGTTCGAGATGCTGCAGCCGATGGTGTTGTCCATGACCGCAGGGTCGATGGTGGGCCACCTGGCGCAACGCTCACTTGGTCAGTACGACCTCCCGATCCCGCGGCCCACCGCCGGCGCGGGTGCCAACGAGCTCCTCCTCGTGGTACCCAACCTCGACGCCTTCGCGGCCGAGTGGAGCATCGCCCCCGACGACGTCCGCCTGTGGATCTGCGTTCACGAGATCGCCCACCACGCCATCTTCGGAGTCCCGCACGTCCGGGCTCGGATGGACGACCTCCTCACCCGCCATGTGTCGTCGTTTCGCAACGACCCGAACGCGCTCGAGGATCGCATCGGAGCGATCGACCTCACCGATCCGTCGTCCATGACTCGCCTGCAGGAGGTCCTCGGGTCTCCCGAGGTCATCCTCGGCGCCATCACCTCGCCCGAGCAGCAGGCCCTTCGTCCCGAGCTCGAGGCGCTCGTCGCCGTTGTCGTCGGCGTGGTCGACCACGTGCTCGACGTCGTCGGTGGTCAGCTCATCGGCAGCTACGGAATGCTGAGCGAAGCCCTGCGACGCCGTCGCGTCGAGGCGGCCGAGTCTGACCGCTTCGTCGAACGCCTCTTCGGCTTGGAGCTCGCTCAGGCCACCTATGATCGCGGCGCCGCCTTTGTCGACGGCGTCGTCGAGCGAGCCGGCGAGGACGGTCTGCGCCGACTCTGGACCGACGCCACCCACCTCCCCACCCCGCCCGAGGTCGACGCGCCGGGCCTCTGGCTCGCCCGCATCGATCTGTAACGACCAGCCCGGGCGCTACTCCAAGAGGGTGGGGTCGACGGGGGGTGGGTAGGGCTGCACCGCCGTCGTGTCGGCGCGAGCGCCGACCTCCCGGGTGGCGGCTTCCGCCGGCACTTCGGTGTCGGGTGGGATGCCAGGGCCGGTGGGTGGGCGGTCGACATGGGCGCGCTGGGCGGCCCGTTGCCCGACGACGTAGGAAAACAGCGCGAACGCGGCCACACCGGCGACGACGAGAAACCCGATGCGAAGCGGGATCGTGATCAGCACCGGGATGATGGCGCCCACCACCCACACGGTCTGGAATCGCAGCTCGAAGCGGGCGAACGAGCGACCGCGGTTGGCGTCAGGAGCGTCGCGCTGCACCAGGGAGTCGAAGGCCAGCCGTCCGCTGGCCGCGGCAACGGCGATGGCCCCCGCCAGCACGGCGGCGGACGCCAGTCCCCCCGCCCAGGCACTCAGCACCGCGCTCGTCCCCGCCAGGCCGAGCATCGCCATGAGCATCTTCTCCTCGGCATACGAGCGCCGCAGCACGGGAGCGATGAGGGCACCGATCAGGGCACCGATGCCGCTGCACACGATCACCACGACCATCTGCCACGCGTCCTCATCGCGCAGGTCGAACAGCAGGAGGAACGTGAGAAAGCCGACGATGCCGCGGATCAGACCCATGGCCGAGGCGGCGAGCAGCACACCGACGCCTCGCAGCTCGGCGGCCTCGGCCGCGGTGGCGGGTGCATCAGCGACCTGGGTCGCCGGGATGCGCACGCTGGCGAGCGTGGCCGCTGCGTAGGCGATCACCGCCACCACGAGGAGGCCCTCCGACCCCGCGATCAGAAACGCGATCCCGGCGGGGACGGCCGCCACGGGCACCGCCAGCCCGGACAGCAGCTGGAGCTTCGCGTTGGCCTCGACGAGCTCTGAATCCGTCTGGACGACGGTGGGAACAACGGCGGCGCGGGCCACGCCATAGGCCTTGCCCATGGCGAGGACCGTGAAGGCCTCCGGGAAGAGCAGCAGCCCGGAGAGGTCGTCGATCATGATCAGGCAGGCGATCGCGCGCACCGCGTTGACGCCCACGATCATCCAGCGCCGGCCACCCACCGATCGGTCGAGGGCAGGACCGATGAAGGGACTGACCAGCGCCAACGGGGCCATCGTCAGCGCGAGGTAGAGGAAGACCTTCCAGCGAGCTTCGTTGGGGTCGAGCTGAAAGAACAGGGAGTTGGCAAGGGCCATCGTGACGAGGGCATCGCCGGCCGCCGCGAGCACGTGGGCACGCGCGAGCCGGGCGAACGGCGATACCCGGAAGGCATCCGCACCTGACCGCGGAGCGGTGGTGGGTTGCCAGCCGGTCGGATCGGACATCCGGGCCATCGTACGAGCACCAACTGGTGGTCCTCGTCGGTCAGGTGGAGGCCTTGGGAACCTCATACTTGTAGCCCAGTCCGCGAATCGTGACGATTCGGGTGGGCGCTGAGGGATCGAGCTCGACCTTGGCGCGCAGCCGTTTGACGTGCACGTCCAGCGTCTTGGTGTCCCCCACGTAGTCGGTGCCCCACACCCGGTCGATGAGCGTGTCGCGAGGGAGCACCCGACCGGCGTTGGCCAACAGGATCTCGAGCAGCTCGAACTCCTTGAGCGGGAGCTGCACGCCCTCCCCCCGGATCACCACCTCGTGGCGCTCCGGATCGAGGGCGACATCGCCCACCTCGAGCGCGTCGCCACTGAGGACGGCCGTGGCGGGCTCGCCAGCGCGTCGGCGGAGGACGGCCCGCATCCGGGCCACGAGCTCGCGCAGTCGGTACGGCTTGGTGACGTAGTCGTCGGCTCCCACCTCGAGGCCGACGACGGTGTCGATCTCGCTGCCCTTGGCTGTGACCATGATGATGGGCACAGACGACCGCCGTCGTAGCTCCCGACAGACATCGATGCCGGACACCTTCGGGAGCATCACGTCCAGCAGCACGAGGTCGGGCTTGACGGCATCGAAGATGTCCAGGGCTTCCGCGCCATCTCGCGCGACCTGGACGCGGAACCCCTCCCGCTTCAGGCCGATCGTGAGGGCTTCCACGAAGGAGTCCTCGTCCTCGACCACGAGGATGGTGGCATCGGGTGTGCTCATGGCTGGATCATCCTGCCTCTGCAGTGACGGCAACTGGTCCGGCTCCCACCGGGAGCCGCAGGGTGAACGTTGACCCTTCCCCTTCACGGGATTCCACCCGCACCTCGCCCGCGTGGTTGCTGGCCACGTGACGAACGATGGCCAGGCCGAGGCCCGTGCCTCCGGTCTCCCGGCTGCGCGCTCGATCAACTCGGTAGAACCGCTCGAAGACGCGCTCGAGGTCGCGGCGCGGGATCCCGATCCCGTGGTCCTCGATGCTGATGTCGACCCAGCGACCGTCGGTGCGAGCTCGCACCTGCACGGTGGACCCCGGGTCGGAGTACTTCACGGCGTTCTCCAGGAGGTTGTACGTGGCCGAGACCAGCTGCCGTCGGTCGCCACCGACGGCGAGCCGCGCCGCCGGCTCCTCCACCTCGATGAAGATCCCCTGCTGCTCAGCCGCCGGACGCACCCGATTCACCGCCTCAGAGACGAACAGGCCCACCGGCACGTCCTCCCGCTTGGCTTCCTCCGCCGCCTCGATGCGGGACAGCTCGAGAAGGTCGTCGATCGTGCCGCCGACGCGAAAGGCCTCCGTGAGCATCCGCTCGGCCAGCCGCCGGGCCACGGCAGGGTCGTCTTCGGAGAGCAGCGTCTCGGCCAGCAGGGCGAGCGCGCCGACCGGCGTCTTCAGCTCGTGGCTGATGTTCGCCACGAAATCACGGCGCACCGCCTCGAGCCGGCGACGGTCGGTGACGTCGTCGATGACCACCAGCACACCGAACCCATGCGCGTCGTGCTCGAGGCGGGTCGCCTTCAGCACGAGGGTGCGCCGCGGGGGGCCGAACAGGTCGACCGTGCGGGCTGGCGCGGTGAGCCCGCCGGGGCTCACGGCCGCGGCGGCCAGCTCCGCGATGGCCTCCTCGACGAGCGCCTCACCATGCCGGGCGGTGAGGTAGCTCGACGCCACCTCGTTTCGGAAGGCGATGCCTCCGCCCTGATCGAACACCACGACACCCTGCGGGATCACGGCGAGGGCGCTGGCCAAGCGCGCCTCGGCCATCGACACATCGCCGCCTCGCAACAGCGCGCGATCGACCACTCGTTCGATCACGGAGGTGGCCTCGGCCAGGCCGTTGCCCGTGGGGACGACATCGGCGGCTAGCCGGTGCCCCGCTGCGAGCAGCCGCCGAGCGAGCCGCTGCTGGCCGACCAGCAGGAGCCCCAGCGTGACGGCGAGCACGAGTGCGACGACGGCGAGCACGCCCGTCATGATGATCCCTCCACGGCCCGACCGGCGGCGCGGGCGGCCAGCCGGGCGGCGCCGTCGTGCTCCGGGAGCCCGCCGGTGACCATGTACTGCACCCGCTCGCCGATGTTGACGGCGTGGTCGCCGATGCGCTCGTAGTAGCGGCCCACGAGCGCGAGCTGCACCGCCATCTGCACATCACGGACGTCGGCGTGGAGCTCGAGGATCGCCTGGATGTAGTCCTTGTGCAGCTGGTCGAGCCGATCGTCCATGTCGTCAATGGCTGCGGCCAGGCTCGCGTCGCCCTCGGCATACGCGTCCATGGCCAGCCCGTACAGGCGCACCGCCTCGTCGGCCATCGCCGTGAGCAGACCCCGGAGCGGCACGGGGATCTCGGAGCCGTAGAGCCGGCGGGCCGCCTTGGCGACGTTGACCATGAGGTCGCCCGACCGCTCGATCTCCGCGGTGAGGCGTATGGCCGTGACCACCGCTCGCATGTCGCTGGCCATGGGTTGCTGCCGGGCGAGGAGGGTGAAGCACCGCTCCTCGATCTCGAGCGTGAGCACATCGATCTCGTCGTCGCCGTCGATCACGGCCTGGGCGGCGCCGAGGTCGAGGGTGAGAAGGGCCTCGGTGCCGCGCGCCACGGATTCGATGACGCGAGCCGCCAGCCGGACGAGGTCGCGCCGGACGTCGTCCAGCTGCTGGTGGAAGGTCGAACGAGAATCAGGCATGGGGATCCCGACGCGCTACCGAACCTCAGCGGCGAGGTGGGCGGGCTCTCCGGTGATGAGGTAGCGGAGGCGAGCCCCGATGATGGCGCTGTGGTCGGCGATGCGCTCGAGGGAGCGCCCCGCCGCGAACGCCGCCATCGCGATGCGCACCGCGTCGAGGCCGTCGAGCCGTTGGAGCTCGCTGACCAGACGCTCGTAGTAGAGGTCGAGGTTGCGGTTCTGGGTGGCGAGCTCGGTGGCCAGCTGGAGGTCCTGCGCCGACCACGCCCGCAGCGCGACCCGATAGCTCTCGACGGCCTGCTCGCTGATCGTGACGAGGATGTCGAAGAGCACCTCATGGCGCGCCAGGAGATCGTGGTTGGGCGCCAGCTTCACGACTCGCAACGCCAGATCGCCGATGCGCTCGAGCTCGGAGACGATCCGGAGCACCGACACGATGAACCGGAGGTCGGACGCCACGGGCGACTCACGGCTCAGGAGGAGGTAGCACCGCTCGGTGAGCGACACGTTCATGGCGTCGATCTCGTTGTCGGCCTCGGTGGCCAGGGTGGCGAGCGGGACGTTGCCGGACTGGAGCACCTCGCGCATGCGCTCCAAGTTCTCGTCCACCCGCACGCCCATGAGCTCCACTTGAAGCCGGAGCTGGTCGAGCTCCTCCCGAAAGCCGTGACGCCTCGGCTCGAGGGGGTGCGAGCTCATGGTCATCCGAAGCGACCGGTGACGTAGTTCTCCGTGCGTTCGTCGCTGGGGTTGGAGAACATCTTGTCGGTGCTGTCGCACTCGACGAGCAGGCCGGTGCGCGTGTCGCTCTCGGAGTTCACCTCGGTGGTGAAGAAGGCGGTGCGGTCGCTGACGCGGGCGGCCTGCTGCATGTTGTGGGTGACGATGATGATCGTGTAGTCGTCCTTGATCTCCTGCATCAGGTCCTCGATGCGCGCGGTGGCGATCGGATCGAGCGCCGAGCACGGCTCGTCCATCAAGAGGACCTCGGGATCGTTGGCGATGGCGCGAGCGATGCACAGGCGCTGCTGCTGGCCACCGGACAACCCGAGGCCGGAGGCCTTCAGGCGGTCCTTCACCTCGTCCCAGAGGGCAGCGCGGTGGAGGGCCTTCTCCACGATGTCATCCATGTTGCCCTTGCGGCCCACGAGCTTCGGGCCGTAGGCGACGTTGTCGTAGATGGACTTGGGAAACGGGTTCGGCTTCTGGAACACCATGCCGATCCGCCGCCGGACCTCCACCGCGTTGACCGCCTGGTCGTAGAGGTCGACGCCGTGGTACTGGATCGATCCGTCGACCCGGGCGGTCTCGATGAGGTCGTTCATGCGGTTGAAGCACCGGAGCACCGTCGTCTTGCCGCAGCCGGACGGGCCGATGAACGCGGTGATCTCGTTGCGGTGGACGTCGATGTTCACATCCCGCACGGCCCGGAACGTGCCGTAGTAGACGTCTAGGTCCCTGACGGCGAACACGACCTCTTGCGAGGGCGCGTCGCTCAGGACGACCGTCGGCTCCTTGTCGGGGTTGAGATCTTCCACGTCAAGGGACTCCGTGGGTTCGATGGCAGGCGGGAGATCGACCTGGCCCATGGCTACTTCCTCTTCTTCTCGTAGCGGATGCGCAGCACGATGGCCACGGTGTTCATCGCCAGCACGATGGCCAGCATCACGATGATCGCGGCAGCCGCGATCTCGGTGAAGCCCTCACGGGGGTTCCGTGACCACTCGGCGATCACGACCGGAAGGGCGGTGAAGCTCTCGCGCAGCTGGCTCGGTTCGAGCAGACCCTGCTTGCCCGGGAGCAGGCCGGTGGTGACCCCAGCCAGATAGAGCGGCGCGGCCTCGCCGATGGCCCGCGCCAGCGCAAGGACCGTGCCGGTGATGATGCCCGGCAGGGCATAGGGAAGCACCATCGTGCGCACCACCTCGGACCGGGTGGCGCCGACGCCGTAGCCGGCTTCCCGCAGGGAGCCGGGCACGGCTCGCACGGCCTCGGCGGACGTGATGATCACGATGGGGAGCACGAGGATGGCCAAGGTGATCCCGGCCGACATGAGCGACCGCCCACCCGTGATGCCTTCGAGCTGTTGCACGAAGATCGTGAGCCCGAGGATGCCGTAGACGATCGAGGGCACGCCGGCCAGGTTGCGGATGTTCACGTCGACCAAGCGGGCCAGCCGCCCCTTGGTGGAGTACTCCTCCAGGTAGACAGCCGAAGCGACACCGATCGGGAAGGAGAAGACCACGACGAAGATGCCGATCCAGAACGTGCCCGCCATGGCCTGGAAGATCCCAGACCTGGCCGCCGATCCACGCAGGCCGCCGGAGAGAAACGATTCGGCCCGCGTCGTGAAGACGCCGGACCCGGTGGTGATCACGTCCTGGAACAGGATCGCCAAGACCACCAGCGACACACCGAGCGAGATGAGCAGGAGGATTCTGAAGACCTGTCCGACCACGTCCGACTGGCCGCCCGTGAGCTGCTCCTGAACCGAGCGCTGCGCCCGCTCGCCGCCGGCACCGAGGGTGGAGGGGAAGGCCATCAGTAGGCCTGCCGGACCTTGCGCACAAAGCGGTCGGCCACGAGGTTGAGTCCGAGGGTGACGACGAAGAGGACCGCTCCGACGAAGTAGAGGCTCTGGAAGGTGAGCGCCTCTCCCACCACCTGATCGGTGCCCTTCGCCTGCGTGGCCATGGCGGCTGTCATGGTGAGGCCCGGCTCCAGGGGGCTCAGCTCGAAAGCCTGGTTGCCGGCGGCCCCACCCGCGATGAACACCACCATCGTCTCGCCGATGGCCCGGGACACGGCGAGGATGAACGCGGCCACCAACCCCGACACCGCCGCGGGCAGCACCACCTGGGTGACCGTGGTGATCTTCTTGGCCCCCAGGCCGTAGCTCGCCTCACGAAGCGCGACCGGGACAGAGCGCAGGGCGTCCTCCGACACCGACGCCACCAACGGGATCGACAGGATGCCCACGCCGATCCCGGCGGCCGCCAGGCTGAACAGGCCGTTGTCGAAGATCCGTTGCACGACCGATGGTGAGATCACCGACAGAACAAAGAACCCGAGAACCACGCTGGGGATGCCGGCCAGCACCTCGAGGGTGGGCTTGAGCACCCGGCGCACCGACGGCCGGGCGTACTCCGAGAGATAGATGGCGCTGCCCAGCCCCACCGGCACGGCGACGACCATGGCGATCACCGTCACCCACAGGCTGCCCACGAGAATGGTGCGGAGGTCGTATACGCCCTGTCGGGGCCACCAGCCGTCCGAGAACAGCACGGCGGCCCAGTTCACCTCCGTGACGAAGGTGAACGTCTCCCGGGCCAACGACCAGATGATCCCAGCGCTGATCAGGATGGAGACGGTGGCGGCCGCGGTGAGCACCGCCTTGACGATGCGCTCGGTGCGCACACGTCGCGGGTCCCCGTGGAGGTCAGCAAGGGTGAGCCCTGGCGACGGGAGCGAGAGATCGGACATCGGAGGCATTCCTCGATGGGCGCTCGGCGGACGAACGGAACCCTAGGTGGGTTGGCGGGGTCGGCCCCCGCGAGGCGGGCCGACCCCGAACCCAGGGAATGACTACTCGGCGGTGGTGCCAGCGGTCC
>Ga0105044_10009075_pt1 | contig 13626 bp, 14 predicted proteins | sample MAT01_FD_78092 | JGI IMG/M metagenome (GOLD analysis project Ga0105044, IMG submission 78092) | Freshwater microbial communities from Lake Fryxell liftoff mats and glacier meltwater in Antarctica - MAT-01 | ecosystem: Environmental > Aquatic > Freshwater > Ice > Liftoff microbial mat | place...
CGCGCCCTTCGCGGCCCGAACCCGCCGCGGGCCGCTATCATCGGACCAGCCGATCCCGGGGAGCGCGGCGTCGCCCTGCCGCCCCCCTCGTTCGAGGAGACTTCGATGGCCGCCGCCGACTCGCGCATCCGCGTCAAGCGACTCGACAACGTGACCCAGGTCGAGTTCGTGGACCGGAACATCCTCGACGAGGCGAACATCCAAATGATCGGCGACGAGATCGCCGCGCTCATCGACGCCGGTCCCAATCCCAAGCTCCTGATCTCCTTCGCCAACGTCGAGCATCTCTCCTCGGCCGCCCTGGGCACGCTGATCACGATCAACAACCGCATCCGCACCCGCGCGGGGCAGCTCCGCCTCGCCAACATCGATCCGCAGATCTACGAGGTCTTCGCCATCACCCGCCTCAACAAGCTCTTCTCCATCCACGAGACGACCGACGACGCCATGAAGAGCCTCGCCTGAGCGTCCCCGGGCACCGCCCCGTCGTTGGGCGCCCGCGTCAGCCCGCCGCCCAGGGAGGGAGCGGCCGGCCTCCTTCGCCGCACCCGAGCGAGCCTCTCCCACCCATGGCAGCCCGCCCCCCCACCGCTCACCCCGCCCCCACCCCGCCGTCCCCCGACGCCGCGGTCCTGTCCGTGCCGAACGAACCCGCGGCGATCGATCAGGCCCAGAACGGGCTTGTCGATGCGGCCGAGCGGCACCGGTATCCCAAGGCCTCCCTCTTCGCCCTGCGGCTCAGCCTGCACGAGGCGATGAGCAACGCCTTCCGCCATGGGCATCAGAACCTGCCGCCCCAGACCCCCGTCACCGTCTCGTATCAGGTGACCGACCGCGCGATCGTGGTCACTGTCGAGGACCAAGGCCCCGGCTTCGACCCGCACGCCGTCCCCGACCCGACCCTCGAGGAAAACCTGGAACGCGGCTCCGGCCGCGGCCTGCTCCTCATCCGGGCGTACATGACCAGCGCCGAGTACAACGGCAAGGGGAACGTGCTGCGGATGGTCTATGAAATGCCGGCCGGCTGAGCCCCCGCGGCGATGACGCCCCGCCCATCCTCGCGACGGGGGTGACGCCTAGAATAGAACGATTCTAAAACTCAGGACCTCGCTGCGGGTGGACTGCCCGCCGCGGCGCCCGGGAAGGCTCCCATGACCATCCAGACGAGCAAGACGACCCTGAAGCTCCCGATCTACCTCGATCACGCGGCGACGACCCCCACCGACCCGCGGGTGGTCGAGGCGATGCTCCCGTACTTCACCGAGATCTACGGCAACCCCGGCAGCCGCAACCACCGCTTCGGGTGGGAGTCCGAGGCGGGCGTTGACGCCGCACGCACGCAGGTCGCCGCGCTGATCGGCGCCGACGAGAAAGAGGTCATCTTCACCTCCGGGGCGACGGAGTCGAACAACCTGGCGATCAAGGGAGTGGCGTACCTCTACGAGCGCGCCCCGGCGGGCTCGGGGCGGCCCCGCGGCCACATCATCACGGGCACGATCGAGCACAAGGCAACCCTGGACCCCTGCAAGCGGCTCCAGAAGGAGGGGTTCGACGTCACCTTCCTCGAGGCCCCGCCCGACGGCGTGTACACCGCCGAGATGGTGAAGGGGGCGATGCGCGAGGACACGATCCTCGTGGCGATCATGTGGGCGAACAACGAGATCGGCACCTGCAACGAGGTGCGGGAGATCGGCGCCCTGTGCCACGAGCGCGAGGTGATCTTCTTCTGCGACGGCACGCAGTGGGTCGGCAAGATGCCCACCGACGTGACCAAGGACAACGTGGACCTGCTCTCCTTCAGCGGGCACAAGATCTATGGCCCCAAGGGGGTCGGGGCGCTGTACGTCCGCCGCCGTCGGCCGCGGGTGCGGCTGCAGGCCTTGGTGGACGGAGGCGGGCAGGAGCGGGGCTTCCGTCCCGGCACGCTGAACGTGACGGGGATCGTGGGGCTGGGCAAGGCGTGCGAACTGGCGGCGGCCGAGATGGAGCGCGAGGGCGAGCGGCTCTTCGGGCTCCGGACGCGTCTTGAGAACGAGATCACCTCGCGCCTGGACACCTGCGCGATCAACGGCCACCGCGAGAAGCGCCTGCCGCACATCACGAACATCTCCTTCGGCTTCGTCGAGGGGGAGAGCCTGATGATGGCGATCAAGGACATCGCGTGCTCGAGCGGCTCGGCGTGCACGAGCGCGAGCCTGGAGCCCAGTTACGTGCTCAAGGGGCTGGGGATCGGCGACGACCTCGCGCACAGCAGCCTGCGGCTGAGCCTGGGCCGCTGGACGACCGCGGCCCAGATCGACCACACCATCGAGCAGATCGTCGGGGCGGTGACCAAGCTCCGGATCCTGAGCCCCCTCTACGACATGCACCGGGAGGGGATCGACCTCTCGAAGGTCGTGTGGGCCCAACACTGAGACAGCGTCAGGGGAACGGCACGAGGCAGACGGCGGGACGGCGTAGGCGGATATTCACGAACTTCGACCCGGGGCCGCGGCTCCGGAAGGGAGCGACAACCATGGCGTACGGACCCAAGATCATCGACCACTACGAGAACCCCCGCAACGTGGGGAACTTCGGCACCCAGGCGGAGGTCAAGGACGCGCCCGACATCGGCGTCGGGCTGGTCGGCGCGCCCGAGTGCGGCGACGTGATGCAGTTGCAGATCAAGGTCGATCGGGCCACCGGCCTGATCGAGGACGCCAAGTTCAAGTGCTTCGGGTGCGGCTCGGCGATCGCGTCGAGTTCGCTGGCGACCGAGTGGCTCAAGGGCCGGACGGTCGATGAGGGGCTGGCGATCAAGAACACCCAGATCGTCGAGGAACTGAGCCTCCCGCCGGTCAAGATCCACTGCTCGGTGCTGGCCGAGGACGCCATCCGGGCCGCGATCGCGGACTACAAGGCCAAGAACGGCATCCCCGAGGCGACGCTCGCCGCCGCGGCGCACTGACCGGGCCCAGCACGACCAAGCCGATGGACGAGGGCCGACCCCGGGGTCGGCCTTTTCTCCGCGCCAAGAGGGCGGGACGATGTGGGACGAGTTACGCGGCGTCGGGGTCGGTGGGGGCAAAAACAGACAAGGGCGGGGATCGCTCCCCGCCCTTGGCGTGTCTGCATCTGAACGGCTCCGTCACGCCATGTCACGCCATGTCACGCCATGTCACGTCGGCGTGGCGGGTGCCGTGCCCGGGCGGAGGCCGCTCGGGGTGGTCGCCTTAGCGGCGACGACGGCCGGCGAGGACGCCGCCGAGGCCCAGGACCGCGAGGGCGGTGGGGGCGGGGATGGCGGTGCCGCGGATCGTGAGGGTCGAGAGGGAGTCGTAGAACGCGTCGACCTCGCCGTTGGAGTCGTCGAAGGTCTCGGAGAACTCGAGCTGGAGGACGCCGTTGGGGAGCACGATGTCGGGGATGCTGACGGAGAAGAAGTCGATCACGCCGCTGCTGAAGGGGGCACCGAGGGTGTCACCGAAGTTGTTGCCCGCGCCGACGCGGAGGTTGACCGAGGAGGGGCCGCCCTGGGCGCCGAATTCGATGGTGGCCTCATCCAGCCAGCTGCCGCCGAAGGGGCCGGCGAGGGTGGTGCGGAGGATCACGTCCCAGCCGATGCCCGTCATGGTGGTCAAGGTGCCCGAGGGGGCGCCGAGGGCGGCGGCGAGGTCGAAGAGGAGGACGACGTTGTTGGCATCGCCGGGGGAATCCCAGCTGGCGGTGCCGCTGATGTTGGCCAGGACGTCGGCGCGGTCGGCGTAGACGCCGGCGCTGGCGGTGTTGCCGCTGACGTTCGTGAACAGGGAGTTCGAGCCGGTGGGACGAGCCGCGAGGGCCGTGCCGGCGGACAGCGCGATGAGCGCAACGACAGAAACGGTACGAAGGGCCATGTGTCTCTCTCCTAAGGGAACCTGTCTGGATCGAACCTCACCGACTACCCCCGGAAAAGGGCAATCGGCACCGACAACCTACCCGCTGCCGGGCGGCTTGTCGAGGGCATTCGACGGTTCGGAGGTGTCTTTTTGAACATTTCCAGGTTCTAAGACGTTGGGAGCACAGGGGTTGCGTCACGCCGCGTTTTTATTGGGATTTCGCTTGCGGAACCCCAAAATCGCGTTCCTGCCCCGAGCACGCAGGGCGCATATCCTTTCACCGCAATGCGATCGCGGGCCGCCATTCGCCCGCCTGGAGCACTTCCCATGGCCACTCCCACGATGCCCGCCCCGGGCACGATCAACGACACGATCGGCGTCATTCTTTCCGCGACCGCCGCCCGCGAGATCGGCACCATCATCCAGCAGCAGGAACTCGACGCCGAGAAGGTCTGCCTGCGGGTCGGCATCAAGGGCGGGGGATGCTCGGGCTTCTCGTACGTGCTGGACCTGACCGAGAGCGTCAAGCCCACGGACGAGGTCTTCGAGCAGCACGGCGTCCGCGTCGTGTGCGACCCCAAGAGCCTGCTCTACCTCGCGGGCGTGACGGTCGACTTCAAGGACGAGATCATGGGCCGCGGCTTCGTCTTCAACAATCCCAACGCCACCAGCACGTGCGGGTGCGGCTCGAGTTTTCAGGCGTGATGCGGCGCGGCATCGCCGGGCGGGCCGGCCCCCGTCGCGGCGGCGATCGCGCGAGGCTCGGACTCGGGTGCTGCACGGACCGCGCTATCTGACGGGGTGCCCGTCATAGAGTGTGACCGGCGTAGCCGCCGGCCCGAAGCGGGGCATCGACGGCGAAGACGTCGGGAAGGACTCCATGAGCCAGGCCGCGGTACCGCTCGAGACGGCGTACGGGTATTCGCCCCCGACGGTGTCGCAGTTCTCCGTGTTCCTGACCAACAAGGTCGGCAAGCTCTTCGACCTGGTCGAGGCGTTCGACGGCTCGTCGTGCCACATCTGCGCCCTCTCGGTGCACGAGGCGAGCGACCACGCGGTGGTGCGGATCATCACCAACTGCGCCTCGGAGGCGCGCGATCTGCTCAAGCGTGAGAGCCTGCCCTTCAGCCAGCGCGACGTGCTGGTGGTCGAGATCGGGGACGGGAAGACCCTCGCCAGCATGTGCCTGTGCCTGCTTGCGGCGGAACTCTCGATCCACTTCGCCTACCCGCTCATGCTGAGGGACAGCGGGGCCCCCACGATCGCCCTTGCGGTCGATGACCTGACCCTCGCGGGGCAGATCCTGAGGCGGAAGGAGTTTCGCCTGCTGGGCGAGGCGGACCTGCCGGCCAAGCACGAGTGAGGCCGACGAGTCCGGGGCGCCCTCGCTCCCGGCGTCGTCTCTAGTGATACGGGATGCCGCGGCGGGCGCCCTCGGTGGGGTCGGGGGGCGCCCAGTAGTAGCCGCGGTGGTCGCGGTCGTTGCGGACGCCGTGGGCCTTGAGGGCGCCGCGGTCGCCGACCCACTTGAGGAAGTGCTCGAAGTTGACGACGACCGCGGCGGCGATCTCGCGGCCGTGGATGGGCGCGTTGGCCTTGATGAAGTCGAGGGTCTTGAGCTGCTTGGGCGTCAGGGCGGGGAGCGCCGCGTCTGGCGCGACGACGGGGACGGCGGGCGCGGGGTTCAGGACGGCGCCCCCCCCACCTCTCAGCGGGGCCAGTTCGCGGGCGCGGCCGAGCACGGCGGCGGTGAGACCGTCGAAGTCGCCCCGGATGGGCGAGCGGCGATCGCCGTCGGCGTAGAGGGCGACGAAGTAGGGGCGGATGGATTCGCGGTAGGCGTCGAGGTCCTTCACCAAGGCTGTGCGCCACGCACCCGAGTCGGGGCCCAATCCGGAAGCGTCGAGGGCGAGCGCCGCGGCGTCGGCCTCGGTCAGGGTGGCGGACCACGCCTCGAAGGCGCCTTCGAGCAGGGGCGCCCACGGGGAACGATCGCCGCGGGCTGGCGGCGCGCCGATGCGCTCCTGTTCGATGAGGGCGAGGGCTTCCTTGAGGGCGGCGGCGGCCTCGACGAGGCCGTCGAGGGCCTCGCGGCAGGCGTTGACGGAGGCCGCGGGGTCGTGCGGACGCGGGGCGTCGGGGACGGGTGACATCGAGCACGAGTCTAGCGCGGGGGAATGGAAAGCCCGGCCGCGTGGGCGCGGCCGGGCAACGGTGATGATGAGAGCGGGGGCGCGGGCTGGAGACCCGCCCGCCGGTGAGTTCCCGAGACGATCAGCGACGCCGGCGGGCGGCGAGGCCGGCGAGGCCCAGCAGGGCGAGGGTGGTGGGCGTGGGGACGGTGCGGAAGAGGAGCTGGTCGCTCCAGTAGCCGCCGGTGGTGTACCCGAAGGTGCCGACGCCGCCTTCGTTGTTCTCGGTGGTGACCTCGCGACCGACGACGATCCAGCGGTAGAGGCCCTGGGCGCCTAGGAGAAGGTCCTGCTGGGCCTGGCTGAGGTAGAAGCCGTCGGGGGGGTTGCCGAGCCAGCCGGAGTCCATGACCTCGTTGTAGAGATCGTCGAAGATGAGCACCTTGAAGTCGTGCAGGAGCTGCGTGTCGAAGGCGGGGCCTTTGCCGCCGGTGGGGACGGCCCAACTGAAGAAGAGCTGGCCGATGGTGTCGGGGGTGTAGAACTTGCCTTGGTGGACCTCGTCGGGGGCGGGGGCGACGTTGTGGGCCTGGAAGATCGCGCCGTAGTCGATGCGGCGGGCGTTGGTGGTGCCCGGCGCGGTGGAGAGGGCGGCCCAGAAGTCGCTCAGGGTGTTGGTGTCGTTGTCGTCCATGAGCTTGAAGAGGCTCGTGTGGCTCATGGTGACGCGGTCGCGGTCGGCGGCCTCGTTGGTGGCGTCGAAGAGGTCGTAGAGGATGCGGGTGACGGCGACCTCGTTGTCCTCGCCCAGGGAGGCGAAGGCGGGGGTGGTGCGGCTCTCGACGGAATAGACGCCCGCGCCGCCGCCGATGCCGTCGGCGTCGTCGTTGTCGTTCCAGAGGAGGTCGCCGGCGCGCTGGACGCCGCGTGCGGAGGTGTTGGTGACCTGCTGGGCGACCATGGAGAGCCAGGTGGCGGAGCCCTCGTTGAAGGCGAGGCGATCGGCGGAGCGGCGGTTGAGGGCGGCGGCTCCTCCCGCGAGGTCGGAGCCTCCGGTGCCGCGGGAGAAGCGGAGGTTCTTGTCGAGCGAGTGGTCGCCGCCGGGGGTGTTGAGGAGGCCATGGCGGGACTGGATGTAGTGGCCGTACTCGTGGGCGATGACGTCCCAGTCGTAGCGGTCGCCGCCGAGGACGCGCATCTTTCCGTCGAAGTAGCTGGAGGTCGAGGTGGCGGTGGGGAAGGTAGTGGGAACGGTATTGGCGGCGACGCCGGGGAGGCCCGCGTAGAAGCGGCTGGCCGTCGTGAAGGCGTCAAAGGCGGCGAAGGCCTGGTGGGCGACCTTGGTCTGGTCGAGGTCGAAGTTGATGGCGGTGTTGCCGCTGGCCTCGTTGACGAAGTCGCTGTCTGCGTCGTAGACCGCGCCCACGGCCTCGGCGTTGCCGGCGATGACGCCGGGCTTGTTGATGGTGAAGGCGGCCTTGACGGCGGCACCTTGGGGCCGGGTGGAGGCCTCGACGCGAATGAAGGGGTCGATGAAGCCCTTGCCGATCTCATCGTCGTCGGAGGAGACGGTGAAGGTGTACTCGCCGGCGTCGTTGAGGTATCCCTCGGCGATGATGGTGTCGGGGATGGCGATGTTGCGGTCGATCAGGTAGACCTTGGCGCCGCGGACGCCGAACTTGCCGTAGGCACCCGCCGCGGCGGCGGCGCCGGTGCGGCCGGTGTACTGCACCTTGCCGCTGATGGTGATGTTGTCGGCCAGGGCGGGGGCGGTGACGGCGGCGAGGCCGGCAGCGGCGATGAGCGCGAGCGCACAGATGGATCGGCGGGTAACAGCCATGACTTTCTCCTCGAACGGCGCGGGCCGAGGCCCCTGTTGGCCCGCGTGCCGGCGGCGAAGGCCGGTCGCGGGGCACGAAGCCGGCGGTCGGGCGTGGGCCGCGCAGCGGACCCAGATTAGCGGCTGCGGCGGCGGGTGATCAAGGCAAATCGGGGGGGGGTCGGGAAGGCTTAATCGATTCCTTGCGCGGCGAGCCAGCGTTCGGCGTCGAGGGCCGCCTGGCAGCCCATCCCGGCGGCGGTGACGGCCTGGCGGTACTCGGCGTCGGCGACGTCGCCGGCGGCGAAGACACCGGGGATGTTGGTCGCGCTGTGGCGGGCGTGGAGGGCGACGTAGGCCTTGTCCGTCATCTCGATGCCCGAGCCGGCGAGGAACTTCGTGGAGGGGGTGTGGCCGATGGCGACGAAGACGCCCTTGACGGCGAGGGTGGACATCTCGCCGGTGATGGTGTCCTTGAGGAGGAGGCCCTCGCACTTCTCGCCGCCCAGGACGTCGACGACCTGCTTGTTCCAGAGGACCTTGGCGTTGGGGCGGGAGAGGTAGCGGTTCTGCATGATCTTGCTGGCGCGGAAGGAGTCGCGCCGGTGGACGACGTAGACGACGCTGGCGAACTTGGTGAGGTAGGTGGCCTCCTCCATGGCGGTGTCGCCGCCGCCGATGACGGCGAGGGGCTCGCCGCGGAAGACGGGGAGGGCGCCGTCGCAGACGGCGCAGGCGGAGACGCCCCCGCCGGTGAGGGCGAGGCGCATCTCGTTCTCGAGGCCGAGCCAGTTGGCCTGGGCGCCGGTGGCGATGATGACGCTGCGGGCGCGGACGGGGGGGCCGTCGACGGGGTGGAGCGTGAAGGGGGTGGTGGTGAAGTCGCAGCGGACGATGTCGTCCTCGATGATCTGCGTCCCGAAGCGCTCGGCCTGGGCGCGGAAGAGGTCCATCATTTCCGGACCCATCACGCCCTTGGGGAAGCCGGGGTAGTTCTCGACCTCCGTGGTGAGCATGAGCTGGCCGCCGGGGAGGACCGGGCCGGGGTCCTGCTTGGGGACGCCGACGTAGACGACGGGCTCGAGCTGGGCACGGGCGGCGTAGATCGCGGCGGTCCAGCCCGCGGGGCCGGATCCGATGATGATGAGCTTGCGGATCGGTGATGCGGGCGTGGCGTCGACGCCGGGGGTCGTCATGCGTGGATCGTAGGGTGGCGGGCGGGGAGTTGTTCGCGGCGAACGCCGGGCGGCGCGGGTCGGGCGCTCAGCGGAGCTCGCCCACGTCGATCAGGTGCTGGCGGTAGAGGCTCTTGATGGGCGGGAAGATCAGGTAGTCGGCGCCCTGAACGATGCTGGCGGTGTTCTGGATGCGGCGTGCGAAGTTGCGGCCGTTGTCGGAGCCGAAGGAGTAGAGCAGGAACGTGTCGTCGCGGAGGCGGACGGCGAAGTTCTGCCCTTGCTGGGTCACGACCTCCATCTCGAGGGGGGTGGGGTTCTCGTTGGGGCGGCGGTCCTGGTCGCGCATCGGGACCATGAACTGGAGGGGGGGCATGGCGCCGCGGAAACGGTCGGGGTTGTAGGGGTCGGGGGGGAGCTGCTGAATCCACCGGGGGCGGATGGCGGTGACCACCGGGGCGAAGGAGCGGGCGGTGTAGAAGTGGCCTAGGTGCGCGAGCGCGTAGCGGGTGCCGATGATCTCGACCAGGGCGAGCTGGCGGAGACCGAGCAGGTCGACCATGTCGGGCGTGGAGGCGTCGATGGGGGCGAACTGGGCGCGGTCGAGGCGGCTGAACTCGGTGGGGAGGGCCATGCGCGCGTCGTACCAGTCGACCGTCCAGCGGGAGGCGAAGTCGTCGTAGACGCCCTTGGCGCGGGCGGCGGCGTCGAACTGGCCGGCCTGCATGGGGCCGACGCTGCGCCAGCGGGCGGCCTCGGAGAAGAGGCGGAGCGGGTACTCGCTCGAGCCCAGGCGCGAGAGCGTGGGGGCGAAGGTGCGGTCGTCGACGCCGCCCTGGGGGGAGTAGACGCGGGCGATGATCTGCTCGGTGCCGAGGCGGTCGCCGATGGGGAAGCGCATGCGGCCGAGGTTGAGGTAGCCGTCCTGCTCGTCGAGGCGCTTGATCTGGGGGGCGAGGCGGGCGGAGTCGAGGGCGCGGCCGGCGCGGAAGTCGATGTAGGCGACGTCGCGGATGCGCTCCTGGGCGGCGGCGATGGCGGCGAGGCCCCAGGAGGCCTCGTCGTGGAACTGCCGGTCCATGATCTGGCGGGCGAAGAAGGACCAGCCGATCAGCAGGTCGATGGCGTCGGAGACCTTGCCCGCCTCGGTGAGGCGGCCGGCCTCGACGTTGACGAGCGCGGCGAGGCGATCGAGGGCGGGGAGATAGAGGTGCTGGGCCGCGGCGAGGGTGGGCGGGTCGCCCAGCTCGGTGTAGAGACGGGCGCGAACGAGGTCGGAGGGGACGCCCTCGACGCCGTAGGGGAGGCCGAAGGCGAAGGCCTGTCGCCAGTCGGTCTCTTTGGTGACGGCGGTGACGGCGGCGATGAGCGCGACCTGGTTCGGGGCCTGCGCCCAGGAGGCGGCCTCGGCCCAGCCGGGGCTGGCGGCGACGAGGAGGGCGGCGGCGTCGGGTGTGCCCACGCCGCGGGGCGCGGGGTCCATCTTGGCGATGAGGGGCAGCAGGACGAGGTCGCTGCGCTTGGCCTGCGCGATGTCGGCGTAGGTGGCGTTGAGGCGGGAGACGAACTCGTCTGCGCGGGCGTGGGCGGCGGCGGCGAGGCAGACGAGGGCGGCGAGGAGGCCGCGGCGGAGGAGGGTCGACGGCATGGGCCGATGGTAGCCGATTCGGGCGGCGCGGCGACGAGTGATGGGCGCGATGGAAAACGAGCCCCGGGCGTTGGCGAGCGGGGTTCCGGAAGATCCAGGAACCCCACTCCCCGACGGTCGGGGCTCGTTCAAAGAAGGCCGCGGGGCAGTGGATCAGGCCTCGTCGTCGTCGTAGCTGGCGCGGAGGGCGGGGGCGCGGCCGGGCTCGGCGGTGACGGCGGCGAAGTCGTTATCCTCGCGGCGGAAGTAGCGGCTGGGCTTCTCGTCGGTGAGGCGGGCGTTGAGCTTGGTCAGGGCCTCGTCGACGATCTGGCGGACGCGCTCGCGGCTGATCCCGACCTCGTCGGCGATCTGCTTCAGCGTGAGGGGCTCGGTGCCGTCGAGGCCGAAGCGGAGGCGGAGGATGCGGGCCTCGCGGTCGTCGATGGTGTCGAGGAGCTTCTTGAGGGTCGAGAGCTCCTCGGCGTGGAACATGCGCTCATGGGGGGAGCCGGCGCGGGTGTCGGCGACCAGCTCGCTCAGGTTGACGAGGTCGCCCGAGTCGTCGCGGGGGGTCTGCGAGGGGGTCTGGAAGGCCTTGACGGCGCGGCGGATGATGCGGACCTTCTTGAGCGGGAGGTCCATGGCCTTGGCCAGGTCCTGAAGCGAGGGGGGCGCGCCCATCTCGGCCTCGAGGCGGCGGTAGGCGACCTTCCACTTCGCGATCAGCTCGACCATGTACGCGGGGATGTGGACGGGCTGGCAGGCGTTGATGAGCGCCCGCTTGATGGCCTGCTTGATCCACCACGACGCGTAGGTGCTGAAGCGGGCGCCCTGGGCGGGATCGAACCCCTCGACGGCGCGGAGGAGGCCGATGTTGCCCTCCTCGATGAGGTCGGTGAGGGCCAAGCCGCGGTTGGCGTAGTTCTTGGCGATGGACACCACCAGGCGGAGGTTGGCGCGGATCATGCGCTCGCGTGCCGCCGGGCAGTTGTCGTTGATGATGGCCCAGCCGAGATCGCGCTCGTCCTGAGCGGTCAGCAGCGGGGTGCGGTTGATCTCGCGCAGGTACAACTGGATGTCGGACTGCACCGTCCGACTGCCCGTCGGGGCGCCGAACACCGAAGCTCTCTCTCGACTCACTCTTCTACCCACTTTCCCGGCCCGCCTCGTGCGGCGGTTCGCCGTACCAATCACCCGCAGCGGAACTTGCGGGACCACAAACCGTGGCAGCAGCGGTAGGGTATTCGCCCCATCGCGTCCGGGGGTTTCATCGACGTGCGCGGAGCGGTCCTTCAGACCGGTTCCGGGCGCACCGCGTCCCCTTTGGAAGGTGGCGCATCTTGCGCGAAATGCAAGGCGCATTCGGAAAAACTTACGCCCCCCTCATCGGAGGCCCAGATGCGCTCAAACGCCGCAGCCGTCGTATGATCGGTCCCCGTCCGCGCCCGCCGCGAAGGTGCCGCGGCGGCCGGAGCGACGACCCGCAGATGAGCCACGACCTCTCCAAACTGCTTCAGGACTGGGCTTTCCAGCCCGGGCAGATCAACGCCCGGATGGTGATGGGGGACGATGGGGAGCCGCGGGTGCAGATCCGCATCGAACTGGGGATCATCCAGATGTTCGCCGATGGCCGACCGGATGGCGAACGCCCGTTCGGGTATCCAACTCTCCTAGATTACCACGAGGCGCAACTCGAGGAGGGTGAGGACCCTGATGCATCCCCCACAGATCGCACGTCCGAGAAGCAGGTTTTAACCTCCGACGACTGTCGAGGATTGCGCGAAGAGGCTGCACAATTTTATCAACGATATCTCGCGCTTTTGGTCCTTGAGGACTTTGATCGGGTGGTCCGGGACACGACGCGGAACCTTCGCGTGCTCGACCTGTGCGCGGCGCAGGGACAAACGGAGGAGGATCGGACCGTGCTGGAGCAGTTCCGGCCGTACATCACGATGATGCGGTCGCGGGCGTTGGCGAGCCAAGCCCTCAAGGACAACGAGGCCAAGGCGGCGATCCACGCGCTCGACGAGGGGCTGGAGGCGCTGCGGGCGTACTTCTCGGACAGCGGGCGGCCGCAGCTCTTCGAGCAGTCGAGCGAGGTCCAGATGCTGCGGGGGATGCGCGAGGCGCTGGTGCCCAAGCTGCCCGTGAGCCAGCGGTCGGAGCTCAAGGCGCGGCTCGCCCGGGCCGTGGAGCAGGAGAACTACGAACTCGCCGCGATCCTGCGCGACGAGCTACGGCAACTCAAGGACGCGCCGGGCGGCGTCGAGAAGGCGTGACCTTCCGGGGGGTGTCGGTCACGCCCCCTCGGGCGTCCCGCACAGCTTTCGTACGAGGTTTGCCGTCGACCCGTGGTTCAGGCTCGCCTTGCCGAAGCCGGGCTTGGCGCCGGCCTCCCGGGCCTGCGCCTGAGCCTCCGGGCGGTCGCTGACTAGAAGGACCGATGGGCAGCCGCACCTGACCATCTCGCCCACGAGAGCGATTCCCGACGAGCCGTCGCGGGCGAGCTCGCGGTTGACGAGGACGACGTCGTACGTCCGGCGCGCGACGAGCTCGCGGGCCTCGGCGGCGGTGTCCGCGCTGTCGACCTCGACGCCCACTTCCCGGCGGAGCCACCGCTCGATGCGGGGCCCGTCGAAGCCGCATTGTCCGACGCTCAGCACCGTGGGCATGAACCTGCTCCAGACTTCTGCTCGACGCGACCGTCATTATTGGTAGCCTCGGCGCACCGGAAGGTGACGAAACCGGCCTGAGCGGTCGTTTATGACGGACCCTGCGTGGACCCGCGACAAGTCCCCCGGATCGTGCCCCCGCTCGCAGTGCTGGTGCGGAACCGGCGGCCCGGCCGGGGGACCCCGGGGAAATTGCGAGGGGCGGTGACCATCGGGTTCAATCGGTCCCCCTCGCGGGCCGATAGAACAGTGAACATGCGTTCACTCCCGAAGATCACTCTCGGACTCGAAACGGCGGCCAAGGCTGCCAACCTTCGAAAGTTCGGCCGGGTGGTGTGCCA
>Ga0105044_10009078_pt1 | contig 13623 bp, 13 predicted proteins | sample MAT01_FD_78092 | JGI IMG/M metagenome (GOLD analysis project Ga0105044, IMG submission 78092) | Freshwater microbial communities from Lake Fryxell liftoff mats and glacier meltwater in Antarctica - MAT-01 | ecosystem: Environmental > Aquatic > Freshwater > Ice > Liftoff microbial mat | place...
CGTCGAAATCGTCGCCGGAACCGTCGCCGGATCGGCGTCAGGCACGCACGGGTGGCGAGGTCGCCAGCCCGTGCCACACCAGGTCCATCAGGTACCCCGTGGCCTGCTCGCTGCTCACGTCGCGCACCTGAGCTCGCCAGATGGCCAGCCGCTCGCACGCGCCGACGATCACCTGGGCCCAGCCGGCGAGCTGCTGCGGGTCCGCCCCGGGCGACTGGGCGGCGAGCAGGGTGGCGATGAAATCCGTCTGCTGCGCGCGGATGCCCTCCAAGGCCTCACCCGCGACCGTCGACTCGGAGTAGAGCAGGGCCCAGGCGGGCTCGTGACGCTCCAGGTGGTCGAAGAAGGCCGTCGTGCCACGGCGCAGCATGTCCTCCGGCCCGTCTGCGGCGGCCGCGGCGGCGGTCGTCACCTGCAGCAGCTCCGCTCTCTCCCGCGCGATGCAGGCCAGCAGCAGGCCGTCCTTGGAGCCGAAGTGGGTGTAGAGCACGGGTTTGGTGACGCCCACGCGCTCGGCGACGGCGTCCATCGACGCGTTCTGGAGGCCACGCTCGGCGAGGACGGCGACCGCGGCGTCCAGGATCTGCTGCTCGCGCTCGAGGCGGCCGATGCGGCGGCGCGGCGTCCTGATCTCCACTGTCGTACCCTACCGCAGGAACTTACCCGTGGTAACTTACCGCCGGTAGAGTTCCGACCAGGTTCCGTACGGCCATCGGGAGGACCAGTGACCACGACCATCGTGGACGTCGCCGTCGTCGGCAGCGGGTTCGCCGGGCTCGGTGCCGCCATCCGGCTGACGCAGGCCGGGCGTGACGTCGTCGTGCTGGAGAAGGGCGAGGCGCTCGGCGGCACGTGGCGTGACAACACCTATCCGGGCTGCGCGTGCGACGTGCAGTCGCACCTGTACTCGTTCTCCTTCGCCCCCAACCCCCACTGGACTCGCCGATTCGCGCCGCAGCCCGAGATTCGCGCTTACCTCGAGGACCTCGCCGACCGCTACGGGCTGCGCGCCCACATCCGGTTCGGCGCGCACGTCACGGGCGCGGAGTGGGACGGTGCGCGCTGGACCGTCCGCACCGCCGACGGCGCGACCGTGAACGCGCGTGCCGTGGTCTGGGGGACAGGTGCCCTGCACCAGCCGTCGATCCCCGACATCCCCGGACTCGACGGGTTCACCGGTGCCGCATTCCACTCCGCGCAGTGGGACCACGACCTGGATCTGCGTGGCAGACGCATCGCGGTGGTCGGGACGGGGGCGAGCACGATCCAGTTCGTGCCGCGGATCCGGGCCGCCGCGGCCTCGCTCACGGTCTTCCAGCGCACACCCCCCTGGGTGCTGCCCAAGCCCGACGGCGAGATCCCGCCCCGGCTGCGGCGCCTCTATGCGCGGTTCCCGGCCGTGCAGAAACTGCAGCGCGCCCTCGTGTACGCCCGCAACGAGAGCTTCGTGGGCGGGTTCCTCAAGCCCGGCCGGTTGACGGTGGTGGAGCGGTTCGCCCGGTCCTACCTCGCCCGCACCTTCGCCGACCGTCCCGACCTGCTGGCCAAGCTGACTCCCGACTTCATGATCGGCTGCAAGCGCATCCTGCTGTCCAACGACTACTACGACGCGCTCGCGAAACCGGGCGTCGAGGTGGTCACCGAGAAGATCGTGCGTGTCACGCCCACCGCGGTGGTCACGGCCGACGGTGTCGAGCACGAGGTCGACACGATCATCTTCGGCACGGGTTTCAAGGTCGCCGACAACCTGTCGCAGGTGACGGTCACCGGGCGTGACGGCGTCGAGCTCAACGACGTGTGGCGCGGCGGCCGGGAGGCGTTCCTGGGCACGATGGTCGCGGGCTTCCCGAACTTCTTCGTGCTCACCGGCCCGAACACCGGCCTGGGCCACAGCTCGATGATCTACATGATCGAGTCGCAGCTCAACTACGTGCTCGGAGCCCTGCGCGTCCTCGATCAGCACGGTGCGCGGGCCATCGACACCCGCCGCGACCGGCAGGACGCCTTCAACGCACGGATCCAGGCGCGCCTGGAGCGCTCGGTGTGGACGCAGGGTGGCTGCTCGTCCTGGTACCTGGACGACGACGGACGCAACCGCACCCTGTGGCCGGACTACACCTTCGCCTTCCGCCGTCGGACGAGGAAGGTGCGTCCGGCCGACCACGAGCTGGTGGGGTGGGCGCCGGTGGTCACTGAGGGATGGTCACTGAGGGATGGTCACTGAGGGATGGTCACTGAGGGATGGTCACTGAGGGATGGTCACTGAGGGATGGTCACTGAGGGGTGGTCACTGAGGGGTGGTCACTGTGAGGGCTGGGGCACCCCGCACTCGATCTTCGGGTTGACACCGACGTAGTTCAGGGGCCCCGCCACGATGGTGACGAGGATCGTCCCGAGCTCGGCGCAGTTCACCTGGGTGTCGCCGGAGAAGTAGCTCCGCTGATACGCGGCGAACGAGCCGATCAGTAGCCAGACAACCACGAGTATCGCGCCGGTCCGCATGTGCTGCCTCCGTGTGAATTCATGTCGAACTCGGGTCGAGTTGGACTCCGAGCCGGAGGGAAACTAGCGCGGAGCGCGCCCACCATCCGGATGGGACGGACCTTCGCGGATCAGGGCGGTCCCGTCCCATCCGGGCGGTGGGCGAATGCGCACGTGCGTGCCGCCGAATGCGACCGCCTCACGTCGAGAGGGTGTCTACGCCCGCACTCCGTCACCCGGGCGGATCGGGTCCACGGGGATACCGTGCGGTGTGCCCGATGTGTACGCGATCCCGATGACGACGCGGTTCCGGGGCATCACCGTCCGCGAGGGGATGCTGATCTCCGGGCCGGCCGGGTGGGGTGAGTTCTGCCCCTTCCCGGAGTACGACGACGGGGAGTCGGTGCCGTGGCTGGCCGCGGCACTGGAGGCCGCCGAGGTGGGCTGGCCGGAACCCGTGCGTCACAGCGTCCCGGTGAACTGCATCGTCCCGGCCGTGTCCGCGGTGCGCGCACATGCGATCGTCACGGCGTCGGGCTGCGCCACCGCCAAGGTCAAGGTGGCCGACGCTGCGGGCTCCCTGCCCGCCGACCTGGAACGTGTCGCTGCGGTGCGCGATGCGCTCGGCCCCGGCGGCGCGGTCCGGGTGGACGCGAACGGGCGTTGGGGCGTCGACGATGCCGTCGCCGCGATCCGCGCGCTGGACCGTGCGGCGGGCGGCCTGCAGTACGTCGAGCAACCGTGCGCGACGCTCCACGAGCTGGCCGCCGTGCGCCGCCGGGTGGACGTGCGGATCGCCGCGGACGAGTCGATCCGCCGCGCTGAGGACCCGCTGCGCGTCGCGGTTGCCGGCGCTGCCGACATCGCCGTGCTCAAGTGCGCCCCGCTGGGTGGGGTGCGCCGCGCCCTGGCCGTGGCGCAGGCGTGCGGGTTGCCGTGCGTGGTGTCCTCGGCACTGCAGACGAGCGTGGGGCTGGCGGCGGAGATCGCGCTCGCCGGAGCGCTGCCGCAGCTCGACCTGGCGTGCGGCCTCGGCACCGTCGCCCTGCTCACGGCCGACGTGGTCGACATGCCGCTGCGTCCGGTGGGCGGCCGGCTCGAGGTTCCCCGACGCGCGCCCGACCCGACCCGCCGCGCCGAGGTGGCGGCCGACGCCGAACGCACGCACTGGTGGGACGCACGGTTGGCGCGGGTGGCAGCCACGGCGTGAGGCCGAGTGGGGGCGCCGGGCGGGGCGGCGCGGTCGTGCTCCCGGTGTTGGGTTCGTGCGCCCCGTCGAGCGGGCGGCGCGGGGCCGGTTGGGGGGCGTGGCGCCGGTTGGGGGGCGTGGCGCCGGTTGGGGGGCGCGGGGCCGGTTGGGGGGCGTCAGGCCGGGTGGGGGGCGTGGCGGTGTGCCGGGTCGCGGATGGGGGTTGTTGCCCCTAGCGTCCCGATCATGGCTGTGGTGGTGGTCGGTGCCGGGATCTGCGGGGTGGCGTGCGCGGTGGAGGTCGCCGCGGCCGGTGTCGCCGTGCGGATGGTGGAGCGGGGCCGCACTGTCGGCGGGCGCATGGCGACCCGGCGCATCGAGGGGCGGCCGGTGGACCTGGGCGCCGCGTACTTCACCGTCCGGGACGCCGAGTTCGCCCGCGTCGTCGAGACGTGGCGGGCGGCGGGGCTGGCGCGGCCGTGGACCTCGGAGCTCGCCGTGCTCGGTGACGGGGAGCGGGGCCGTTCGGAGGGTGCGGTGCGCTGGGCGGCCCCGGGCGGGCTGCGCAGCCTCGTCGAGGATCTGGCCGCGGGCACCGATGTCGAACTGGAACACGAGGTGCGCGGCGTCGGCCCCGGACCGGTGGTGGACGGTGAGCCCGCCGACGTCGTCGTCCTCGCGATGCCCGATCCGCAGGCGCTGCGACTGCTCGATCCCTCCTCACCCGCCGCGGCGGAGCTCGCCGGCCGGGAGTGGAACCCGGTGATCACCGTCGCCGCGGGCTGGGCCGACCGTCAGTGGCCCGAGCTGCCGGCGGCGTTCGTCAACGAGCATCCGGTGCTGTCGCTGGTCGCCGACGACGGGGCCCGTCGCGGCGACGGCGCCCCCGTGCTCGTCGCCCACACCACCGCGGCGCTCGCCCGCGACCACCTCGACGACCCCGACAGCGCGATCCCACCGGTGCTCGACGCGCTCCGTGAGCTGCTCCCGCTGCGCACCCCGGCGCTGTGGACCCACGCCCACCGCTGGCGCTACTCGGCCCCGGCCCGGGACCGCGACGCACCGTTCCATCTCGGCGACGACGGGATCGCGCTCGCAGGCGACGGCTGGGGCGCGGCGCGCGTCGAGACGGCGTGGCGCTCGGGCACCCTGCTCGGACGGGCGGTCGCCGCTGCGCTCGGAGCGGGTTGACGCGGTTAGGTTCCAGGCGGGTGCGCACCGCGCCCAGGCGGTGGTCGGGCGGCGCCGTGCGGGCTAGCGTCGCGGCATGACCGTGCCCGATGCCGTGCACCTCCCGCCCGACCTCGTCGCGGCGGTACCGCGCCGGTACCTGCTCACCGATCTCGACACGGTCCTCCCGTACTCCCACGACGAGGCGGAGTGGGCCGATCACGGCCGGCCGCTCGCCGTCGTCCGGCCGGGGACCACGGCGGAGGTGGCGGCGGTCGTCACGGCCTGCGCCCGGCACGGGATCCCGGTGGTCCCGCGCGGCGCGGGCACGGGCCTGTCCGGTGGCGCCAACGCCGTCGACGGCTGCGTCGTGATCTCCACCGAGCGGATGCGCGACATCGTCGAGATCGACGTCGCCGAGCGCCTCGCCGTGGTGCAGCCCGGGGTGGTCAACGACCACCTTCGCGCGGCCGCCGCCGAGCGCGGCCTGTGGTACCCGCCGGACCCCGCGAGCTCACCCTGGTCGACGATCGGCGGGAACGTCGCCACCAACGCGGGCGGCCTGTGCTGCGTCAAGTACGGGGTGACGCGGGACTACGTGCTCGCGCTGGAGCTGGTCACCGCGGCGGGGCAGGTCGTGCGGGTCGGGCGGCGCACCGCGAAGGGCGTCGCCGGCTACGACCTCGCCGGGCTGATGGTCGGCTCGGAGGGCACGCTCGGCGTGATCACCGAGGTCACGGTGCGGCTCCGTCCACGTCGGACGACGTCGCCGCGCACCGTCGTCGGGTTCTTCGACACCCTCGCCGACGCCGGGGAGGCCGTCGCCCGGGTCACCGCGCGCGGGCTGGAGCCGTCGGCGTTCGAGCTCATCGACCGGGTCTGCCTGCGCGCCGTGAACGCCTGGAAGCACACCGACCTGGGTGCCGGGGCCGACGGGCAGGACGCCGCCGCGCTGCTACTCGCCCAGACCGACCTCCCCGAACCGGCGGCCCGCCACGAGGCCGAGGCGATCCACGCCGAGTTCGTCGCGGCCGGGGCGCGCGACGCGCTGCTGTCCACGGACCCCGTCGAGGCCGAGGCGCTGTTCGACGCGCGCCGGCTCGCCTACCCGGCGCTGGAGCAGCGCGGCGAGGCGATGCTCACCGAGGACGTCTGCCTGCCCCGGGGCCGACTGGCCGAGATGCTCGCCCGCGTGGAGGCGATCGCGGCCCGGCACGACACGCTGATCGCCACCGTCGCCCACGCCGGGGACGGCAACCTGCACCCCCTGATCCTCACCCCGCACGGTGACGACGCCGCGAGGGTGCGCGCGCAGGCGGCGTTCGACGACATCGTGGACGCCGCACTGGCGCTGGGCGGCACGGTCACCGGCGAGCACGGCGTCGGGCTGCTCAAGCGGGCCGGGATGGCACGGGAGCTGGGCCGAGACGTCGTCGCGATGCAGCGCGCGATCAAGGCCGCGCTCGACCCGCAGGGCATCCTCAACCCCGGCAAGGTGCTGGGTTGACCCGGGTGACGCCGCTGCTGCCCGCACTGCTCGACCCGCCCGACCGCCTCGCCCTGCGGTTCGGTCCGGACCGGGTCACCTGCGCGGAGCTCGGTTACCCCGCCCTGGCCGGCGCCGCGGGCGCGCTGGCCGCCCGGCTGGCCGGCGCCACGCGGGTCGCGGTGCACGCGACCCCGACCCTGCACACGGCCGTCGGGGTCACGGCGGCGCTGCTCGCGGGCGTGCCGGCCGTCCCGCTCAACCCCAGGCTGGGGGAGCGGGAGCTCGCGCACGTCCTCGCCGACGCCACGCCGGACGTCGTCCTCGCCGCGCCCGGATCCGCGCTGCCCGGGGCGCTCGGCGAGCTCCCGCGCATCGACGTGGACCTGGCCGTGCTGACCGCGGACCCGGCCGCGGCCGGTCGGGCGCCGTGGGACGAGCCGCCGCCCGGGGCGCCCGTGCTCGTCATGTACACCTCCGGCACCACCGGCCCGCCGAAGGGCGCCGTGCTCTCGCGGGGTGCGGTCGCGTCCAACCTCGACGCACTGGCCGGCGCCTGGGACTGGACGGCCGCGGACCTGCTCGCCCACGCGCTGCCGCTGTTCCACGTCCACGGCCTGGTGCTCGGGGTGCTCGGGCCGCTGCGTCGGGGGTGCACGCTGCACCACCTGGGCACCCTGGACGCCGGTGTGCTCGCCGCGTCCGGCGCGACGCTCGTGTTCGGCGTCCCGACGCAGTACCACCGCCTCGCCGACCAGCTCGACGCCGACCCGGTCCCGGCTGCCGCCATCGGGCGGGCGCGCGTCCTGATCTCCGGTTCCGCCGCGCTGACCGCGGTCGACCACGCCCGGATCCGGCGGGCCACCGGGCTCGCGGTGCTGGAGCGCTACGGCCTCACCGAGACACTGATCCTGACCGCGGCAGGGACGGGTGACGACCCGGAACCCGGGACGGTCGGACGTCCGCTGCCCGGTACGGAGGTCCGGATCGTGGCGCTGGAGGGCGGGGCCGGGCAGGATGATGGCGATCTCGGCGCGATCGAGGTCCGGGGCCCCGGACTGTTCGACGGTTACCTCAACCGGCCCGATGCGACGGCCGCCGCCCGCACCCCCGACGGCTGGTTCGCGACCGGCGACGTCGGTCGCTGGACGGCGTCCGGTGCACTGGCGCTGGTCGGGCGCAGCGCGACCGATCTGATCAAGTCCGGTGGCTACAAGATCGGCGCGGGAGAGATCGAGAACGTCCTGCTGGAACACCCGGGCGTGGCCGAGGCCGCGGTCGTCGGGATCCCCGACGACGACCTCGGCCAGCGGATCGTCGCGCATGTCGTCCCGGTCGGGGAGCCGCCGTCCGCGCGCGAGCTGATCGACCACGTCGCCGCGCTGCTCGCTCCCCACAAGCGGCCCCGCGAGGTGCGGTTCACCGACGCGCTGCCCCGCAACGCCATGGGCAAAGTGATGAAGTCCCGGTTGCCGGATGGTTAACGCGCGGCGTACGCGGGCATTCGTTCAGATGACGCCCACGACCACCTCCCGAACCGATCCGACCTACCGGGGACCCGCCGGCGTCGGCGCTCCCCGCCTCGCCGCACTGCCCGGCGTCCATCGGGCCGACACCGCACCGTCGCGGGTGCTGGAGGTCGAGCGTCACGACACCGACGACCACCGGCTCGCCGCCGCCGGGATCGGGCTCGCCGTGAGTCGAGGTGGTGACGAGCGGCCGCACTGGCGGCTCGACCTGCCCGCCGGCGACACCGCGGAGCGGCTGACCGTGCCGCTCGCCGCCGATGCCGCCGTCGCGCCGGCCGTCCCGGCCCAGCTCGACGAGCTGGTGCGCGGCGTGGTCCGCGATCGGGCGGTCCGCCCCGCGGGCCGCATCCGCACCGTCCGCACCGAGACCCGGCTGCTCGACGCCGACGACCGCGTGCTCGCCACCGTCGTCCACGACGACGTCACGCTCGCCACCCTCGGGCGTGCCACGGACGTCGAGGGCTGGACGGAGGCGCAGATCCGCGGGGCGGGAGCGCGCGACACGCTGGTCGTCGAGATCGGGAACCGGCTCCTCGAACTGGGCCTGCGCCCGGCCGCCGCCGCAGGTGAGGCCGAGCTGGACCGGCTGATGCGTCCGGCGTCGCGCGCGCTCCGCCGTCCGGCCCGCGATCGCCGTGCCTCCGCGGGCGCGGTCCTGCTCGATCACCTCGCGGCGCAGGTCGACCGGCTCGCCGTCGAGGACCTGCGTGTCCGCCGGGACGAGCCCGACGCCGTGCACCAGTTCCGCGTGGCGTCGCGGCGGTTGCGCAGCGCGCTGCAGGCCTACCGGCCGCTGCTGGAGCGCGGGCGTACCGATGCGGTGGTGACCGGCCTGCGCGACCTGGCCGGGCAGCTGGCCCCCGCCCGCGACGCCGAGGTGCTGCGCGAGCGCATCTCGACGGGACTGCGGTCCCTGGATCCCGAGCTGCTGCTCGGACCGGTGCAGGCCCGGGTCACACGGCACTTCGCCCGGGTCGAGGCCGAGGCGCGGGCACACGTGCTCACCGCCCTGGACGGCGCGGCGTACGCGAGCCTGCGCCGTGATCTCGACGACCTGGTGGCGGACCCGCCGTTCACGAAGCGCGCCGGTCGTCCCGCCCGGAAGGTGCTGCCGGCCCAGCTCGCGACGAGTGCGCGGCGCCTGAAGCTCGCCATGGACGTCGCGACCGACCCCGCCACCCCCGGCGCCGAGCGTGACGTTGCGGTCCACGCCGCCCGCAAGGCCGGCAAGCGGTTGCGCTACGCCACCGAGGTGGCCCGGCCGGTGGTCGGGAAGGGGAAGGCGCGAGGGCTCAGGGAGCTGCAGGAGGCGCTCGGTGAGCACCAGGACACCGTCATCGCCCGGGTGGCGCTGCGTGAGCTGGGTGCGCTGGCCCACGGCGACGGGGAGAACGGGTTCAGCTTCGGTGTCCTGTACGGCCGCGACGCGGCCCGGGCCGAGCGGATAGAGGCCGGCCTGCCCGCCCTCTGGCGCGCCGCCCGCCCCTGACCCCACCCCCCAACCCCGCGAGTCGGGCCCTGAGCGCGCGCGAGTCGGGGTCTACGTGCGTGCGAGTCGGGCTCTACGTGCGTGCGAGTCGGGCCCTGGGTGCGTGCGGGTCGGGCGGGCCGGCGACGGGACGACCGTGCGACGATCGGATTCGTGAGCGAACCCCGGGACGCCGTGGCCGACCTGCGGCGCATCGCGTTCCTGCTGGAGCGGGCGCACGAGTCGACCTACCGGGTGCGGGCCTTCCGAGGTGCGGTGGCCGTCCTGGACGGCCGGGACACCGGCGAGTTGGAGCGGCTCAGCAGGACGGGAGAGCTGCTGCGGTTGAAGGGCGTCGGCGAGGTGACCGCGCGCTGCGTCGGCGAGTCGCTGTCGGGGGAGGAGCCCGCCTACCTGCACCGGCTGGAGACCACGGAGGTCCCGCCGCTCGACGGCGCCGCACTGGCTCTGCGCGGCGCCGTCCGCGGTGACTGCCACACCCACACGGATGCCTCCGACGGAGGATCCCCGCTGTCGGAGATGGTGCGGACCGCTCGGGAGCTGGGCCACGACTACGTGGTCATCACCGATCACTCGCCTCGCCTCACCGTCGCGAACGGGCTCTCCGCGGCCCGGCTGCGCGCGCAGATCGAGCAGGTCGCGGAGCTGAACGTCGAGCTGGGGGACGGCTTCCGGGTGCTCACCGGCATCGAGGTCGACATCAACGAGGACGGGTCGCTCGACCAGGACCCCGACCTGCTCGCCGAGCTGGACGTCGTCGTCGCGTCCGTGCACTCCCAGCTCCGCATGCCGCGGGCGGAGATGACCGAACGCATGCTGACGGCCGTCGCGAACCCGCTCGTCGACGTGCTCGGGCACTGCACGGGTCGCATGGTGACGGGCAACCGCACGCGTCCGGAGTCGGAGTTCGACGCCGACGCGGTGTTCGCGGCGTGCGCCGGATACGGGGTTGCGGTCGAGGTGAACTCGCGCCCCGAACGTCTCGATCCGCCGAGCCGGCTGCTGCGTCTCGCGGTGGAGGCGGGCTGCGAGTTCACGATCGACACCGACGCCCACGCCCCCGGCCAGCTCGACTGGCTCGGCAAGGGCTGCGAACGCGCCGCCGCGTGCGGGGTGGCGCCGGAGCGCGTGCGCAACACCTGGCCGGTCGAGCGGCTCCTGACCTGCCGGCCGTACTAGCGGGCGCTGCGCACCGCGGTGTCACCGAGCAGCGAGTACACCCGCACCCGGACCGTCGGGGTCCCCGGCACCCGCGGCACCGCGGCGAGGTCGATCTTGTGGTCCCCGAGCAGCGTGAACCCGCCGAGCTCCACCTCCACGCCCTCCGGGGCTGTCACCGTGACGTCACCCAACACGCTGTACACGGCGATCTCGATGTCGCCGCCGGTGGTCAGCGCGCCCCGCAGGTCGAGGTCCAGGTCCCCCAGCAGCAGCCAGGCGGTGGTGCGGGGCCGCAGGGACCACCGGCCGCGGCGCCGGGCGTCTCCGATCACGCAGACGATCGTGGACCGCGCCGACGCGGTCTGCCCGACGACCGGGACGGGCAGGTCGTCCAGCACGCCGACCAGCTCACCCGGTGCTGTGGCCGCCCACACCCGCCCACAGCGGTCGGTGAACTCGTCGAGCGTGAGGCGGCCGTCACCGACCGCCGACTCCAGGCGGGCCTGGGCGGCGTGTCGCTCGGGCTCGAACGACTCGGGGACGGAGGACGGCGGAGGCGGCGGCGGCGGGACGACGGTCACGCCGGCGAGCCGCGGGACCACCGGGAACGGGCTCCCCGCATACTGGTCGCCACAAGCAGACCACCCCTGACTCGCGGGCGGCGGGTGACGAACGTATCTGGGGCCGTCACCCGTCGCCCGCGACCCGCGACCAGTCCCGCAGCTCGGCCGTCGTCGGCGGGTCGGCACCGCGACGCGAGCACGTGATGGCAGCCGCGAGTGCGGCGTCGTCGAGCACGTCGTCGAGCGCCTCGGCGTCGATCACGCCCAGCGCGGGCCGCGCGGCCGCACCGAGCAGCCCCAGCCGGCGCAGCCCGGCGAGCAGGGCCGCGGAGAACGTGTCCCCGGCCCCGACCGTGTCCACCACGGCCACCGGGACGCCGGGCCTGCGGGTCCGGAGCCCGCCCGCGGTGCCGGCGAGGACGCCGTCGCCCCCGAGCGTGACGGCGACGACCGACGGCCCGCGGCCGAGCCAGTCCTCCAGCACGGCCTCGGGCGTCGAGTCGGGGCATAGCCACTCGAGGTCCTCCACGCTGACCTTGACCACGTCGGCCACGGCCAGCACGTCGTGCACACCGGCGAGGACGTCGGTTGGTGCTCCCATGAGCAGCGGGCGGCAGTTCGGGTCGTAACTGATCGTGGCTCCGGTCGACGCGCGGATCAGCAGATCGCGCAGTACCGCCGCACCGGGCGGGGTGGTCAACGCGAGCGACCCGCTGTGCAACGCGACGACCGGGCCGTCGAGTGCGTGGGCCAGCTCCGCGGCCGACCACTGCCAGTCGGCGGTGCCGCTCACCCGGAAGTCGTAGCTGGGCACCCCGTCGGGAGCGACCGTCACCATCGCCATCGACGTCTGTTCCGTGGCGGTGACGGCGTGGTCGAGCGCGACGCCGTTGTCGGCGAGGTGGGTCCGTATGCGGCGGCCGAGCATGTCGTCGGCGATCCGGGCGAGCAGGCGGGCCGGCACACCGAGCCGCGCGAGGCCCACCGCGACATTGGCGGGGCTGCCGCCCGGTGCGATCTCCACGTAGTCGCCGACCGGTGCGGGGACCAGGTCGACGAGCGCCTCACCTGCGACTGCGACGATGCCGTTCGTGTTGGGCGGTTCGATGGTGACTCCTCGGTGGTCGGGCGGGCCCCGCTCGCAGGACCGTCATCGTCGCGGTCGGGGGACCGTCACGCCAGGCTCATCTCGACGTCGGCGCCCGGTCAGCCGCGCACCGCACCGTCGAGGTTGGCCAGCACGCCGTCGTGGATGCGGGCGAGGCCCCGGGGGGCGAAGGTGCGCTCGAAGAAGCCGCCGATGCCGGACGCACCGTTCCAGGTCGTCTCGACGGCGACGGTGCTGCGGTCGGCACCGGCGGGGGTGACCGTCCACGTGGTGACCATGCTCGAGTTCGTGTCGCGCTCGACGAGGCGGTCCTCGGCGGGTTCGCTGATCTCCACGAGCTGGTCGCGGACCCGCTTCTTCGTGGCCTGCAGGGTCCAGTGGACCCGGCTCCCGGCACCGTGGCCGCCGGCTTCGACGCGGTAGTCGCCGTAGTGCTCGGTGAGAATCCGCGGGCGGACGCCCTCGTAGTCGGCCAGCGCCGCGCGCACCTTCGCCGCGGGGGCCTCAATCGTGCGTTCTGTCCGTGTCGTCACCTGGGCCATGAGCCCATCCTGCCGGGCGTTCAACACACCGTCAGGGGCGGCCCCGCCGAGAACCGCCCCTGACGATGGTGGGGAGTCACGGCGCGGGGGCCGCTTTCTTCCCCTCCGGTGTGACGGCGAACCAGGTGCCGCCGACACCCTGTCCTTCCGTCGAACCGGCGTCCGGGTCGGCCGCGAACCGGTAGACGGGCCAGCCTTGGATCGTGAGCTGGATGTCCCCGTCCGGTCGCCGGAGCTTGCTGATGGCCGATTGCTCGACGCCGTCGAGCGTCAGCGTGCCGTCGGGGTCGACGACGTAGGGCGGCCACTTCTTCGCGCAGGCCTCCACGCACGTGGAGTTGGGGGGATCCGCGGTGTCGTCGTCGAAACGGTAGAGGGTGAAGCCTGCGGCGTCGGTGACGACCGTGCCGAGGTTGCCCACCTCCTTGGCGATCAGCGCCGGCTCATTCGCGGCGGGGGCGTCGGCCGCCGGCGTCTCGTCGGCCGGCGCCGGGTCGGTCGGCGTCGGGCCGCCGGACCCGTACGCGCCGCCTCCCGTGCCGGGTGCGGACTGGGTGCCGTAGGGATCGGCCGGGACGTAGCCGCCCACGTCGGTGCCGCAGGCGCTGAGGGTGATCGCGGCGGCGGCGGCGAGGGCGGCGAGGGAGAGGGAGCGGATACGGGGCATGGGAACCTCCCGGGTCGGCGGGGGCCGTGTCACTCGGCCTCTACCGAGGAACACGGCCCCCGCGGCCGGAAGGTTCACCGGTCCCTGTCCTGACGTCAGCCCTTCTCCGTACCCTCCGTCGCCCCCCGTAGGAAGTAGCGCTGGAACCAGAAGAACACGACGGCCACCGGGATCGTCATGAGCAGCGCCGCACCGGGCTTGAGCGGGAACTGGTTGCCCGAGCTCAGCTGCGGACGAG
>Ga0105044_10009079_pt1 | contig 13623 bp, 8 predicted proteins | sample MAT01_FD_78092 | JGI IMG/M metagenome (GOLD analysis project Ga0105044, IMG submission 78092) | Freshwater microbial communities from Lake Fryxell liftoff mats and glacier meltwater in Antarctica - MAT-01 | ecosystem: Environmental > Aquatic > Freshwater > Ice > Liftoff microbial mat | place...
AAAAATATGGATGTGACGACAAAATGCGTCATGCCAGAGGCAATGACCTACCAACAAAATATACCGTAGGTCACCGCCTCCGGCGTGACAAAAATATGGGTGTGACAACAAAATGCGTCATGCCAGAGGCAATGACCTACCAACAAAATATACCGTAGGTCACCGCCTCCGGCGTGACAAAAATATGGATGTGACGACAAAATGCGTCATGCCAGAGGCAATGACCTACTACCCCGAGGTGTCAAAATGAATTTTCGTCGCTATTATATACCCAATGCCATTGTCTTTATTACGACGGTTGTACATCGGCGTGAACCTATCTTTGCCGATGAACTCTATGTCGACCTATTACGCACAACATTGCATAATACCAAGAAATTACATCCCTTTCATATGCTTGGCTATGTGTTTTTGCCAGATCATATACATCTTTTGATACGACCTACTGGCGAAAGTAATTTTAGTAAAATCATGCACTCTGCCAAATCGTATTTTGTATATGCCTATAAGCAGATGCTCGATGTGCCTGGACGTATGCAATTCTGGCAGAAGCGCTTCTATGATCATCTGATCCGTGATGAAGACGACTTTGCAAATCATCTCCACTATATTCATTATAATCCGGTAAAACATAAGTATGTTACTCGACCAGAAGATTGGCCTTATAGTAGCTATGTCGCTTGGCAAGCAAAAGGTCTGTATCCAGAACAATGGGGGTGGGCACTACCAGAATCGATTGCATCGTTGCGGATTGAAGATGCAGAATAGATGTGTGCTGTCACATCGGATGTAGCACCTGAGTGGACCCTTACAAAACGAGGACAATCAAGTTGAGGAATGAGCGTAAATAATGGCAATTACCAATCACGACCGCGTCGGTAAGGCGCTTGAGTTGCTGCGCGACGGTCTGCGCCCCTTTGTCGAGCGCGAGCTTGAAGCCAAGCATGGCAAATATTGGATCACTACCGTCACAGGGGGCTGGTCGCGCGATGTGGACTGGGGTGCCAACGACGAGCCACACCTGGATGCCGCCGTGTTGCTACGCATGATGTGGGATCAGTGGAATATGGTCTTTGCGCGAACGCTAGGCCATTCCGACCGCAGCATAGTCAGCGAGTTGCGCGAAGTACGCAACAAATGGGCGCATCAAAACGCCTTTTCCAGCGATGACACCTACCGCGCCCTCGATTCGTCTCACCGCCTGTTGCTTGCCGTTTCTGCACCCCAAGCCAGCGACTTGGACAAGATGAAGATGGAACTGTTACGCCAGCGCTTTGATGAACAGGTGCGCAGTGAACGGCGCAAAACTGTTGCCAGCACCATCGAGAGTGCAGTCACGAGTAACCTCAAACCCTGGCGCGAAGTGGTCATGCCGCACAACGATGTCGCGACAGGACGCTATCAACAGGCCGAGTTTGCCGCCGACCTCTGGCAGGTGCATCTGGGCGAAGGCACGCCGGAATATCGCGATCCTGTTGAGTTCTTTCGACGCACCTATCTTACCGAAAGTCTCAAAGGTATGTTGGTGGGCGCAGTGCAGCGGCTTACCGGGCAGGGCGGCGACCCGGTGGTACAACTCCAAACCAACTTTGGCGGGGGCAAGACCCACTCGATGCTCGCACTCTATCATCTCTTTTCCGGCATCGTACCCAGCGAACTGGCCGGCATTGATGCCGTGCTCCAAGAAGCTGCGGTAACTTCTGTACCCACCGCACGGCGCGTCGTATTGGTGGGCAACAAGATTTCCCCTGGCAATCCCTCTGTCAAGCCCGATGGCACAGTCGTACGCACCTTGTGGGGCGAATTGGCATGGCAGTTGGGGGGCAAAGCAGCCTACGCGCGCATTGCGGCCGATGACGAGCGCGCCACCAGCCCTGGGGATGTGCTGCGCGAGTTATTCCGCGAGTATGGCCCCTGCCTGATCCTGATCGACGAATGGGTGGCCTACGCGCGCCAACTCCACGACCAAGGCACCCTGCCCGCGGGCGGCTTTGAAACCCAATTTACCTTTGCCCAGGTCCTCACCGAGTCGGCCAAGCTGGTCAACAACTGTTTGCTGGTCATTAGCCTGCCCGCCTCGGACACCGCAGGTTCGCCCCATGCCCGCGCCGATGATGTGGAGGTTGGTGGGCAGCGTGGCCGCGAGGCGCTCGACCGTCTGCGCAACGTGATTGGCCGTGTTGAAGCCTCGTGGCGACCTGCCAGCGCCGAGGAAGGCTTTGAGATCGTGCGTCGTCGCCTCTTCCAACCTCTCTCTGATCCAGCTCAGTTTAAGGATCGCGATGTTGTGGCGCGCACCTTCGCTGACTTCTACCGCACGCAACACCAGGAGTTTCCGCCCGAATGTCGCGATGCCCAATATGAGAAGCGCATCCGTGCGGCCTACCCGATTCACCCCGAAATCTTTGACCGTCTTTACACCGACTGGTCAACGCTTGTGAAGTTCCAACGCACGCGCGGTGTGCTGCGCTTGATGGCTGCCGTGATCCACTGTCTGTGGGAAAAGGGGGACAAGAACCCGCTGATCATGCCCGCCAACATCGCCATCGACGATCCGCGTGTCCAGTTCGAGTTGACTCGCTATCTCTCCGACAACTGGGTGCCCATTATCGAAAAAGATGTGGATGGCCCCAACTCGCTGCCCTTGCGCATTGATAGTGAAACGCCCAACCTGGGCAAGTTCGCTGCTTGTCGGCGCGTGGCGCGCACCATCTACCTCGGTTCTGCGCCCACCGTGGCCGCGGCCCAGCGTGGCGTAGAAGATCGCCGCGTCAAGCTTGGCTGTGTCTTGCCCGGGGAATCGCCTGCTATCTTTGGCGATGCCCTGCGCCGGCTTGCTAGCGCCGCTACTTATCTCTATCAGGATGGCACACGTTTCTGGTATTCGACTCAGCCAACCGTCACCAAACTGGCTGATGATCGCGCCGAACAGTTAAAGCGCGACCCTGAAAAAATCGTCACAGAACTCGATGCGCGCCTACGCGCTGATTTGAACCGCAAGGGTGACTTCCGCCGTATTCATCCTATGCCCCAATCCGGCCAAGATGTGCCCGATGACTTTGATGCGCGCTTGGTTGTGCTGGGCATTGACCAACCTTATAGCAAGGATGTGGATAATCGCGCCGAGGTCGCTGCCAAAGCGATCCTCGAATCGCGCGGCAACACCCCCCGCCTCTGCCGCAATACGCTCGTCTTTCTGGCTGCCGACAAAACGCGCTTGCAAGACCTAGATGAGGCCGCGCGTCACTATCTAGCGTGGACATCCATCTTGTCGGAGAAAGAGACACTGGATTTATCGCCACACCAAGTACGCCAGGCTGAAACTCAAAAAGCCGCCGCCGATGGTGCAGTGATAGCACGCCTGCCTGAAACGTATCAATGGGCGTTGGTGCCCATCCAGACGACACCACAATCACCTGTTACCTGGCAGGCACTACGCCTCTCCGGCCAAGATGCGCTCGCTGTGCGCGTTAGCAAGAAACTGAAGTCGGATGAACTCCTGCTTACAGGCTTCGCCGCCACGCGACTAAAGATGGAACTAGACCGCGTTCCACTCTGGCGCGGCGATCATGTTGCCGTCAAACAATTGGCTGAGGACTTTGCGCGCTATCTCTATTTGCCACGTCTCGCCGACCCCAGTGTGCTCCTCGCTGCCATCCGGGATGGCATTGCACTGATCACCTGGACACAAGATAGCTTTGCCTACGCCGACAGCTACGATGAGACGACAAGTCGCTATCGTGCCTTGCGCGGTGGGCAGCAGGTCTCGTTGCTCGATACAGATGCGCCGGGTCTGCTCGTCAAGCCTGATGTAGCCGTACGCCAACTCAAAGCAGAGAGTGAAGCAGTGGCTAGTGTTACTACTAAGGAAGGTGAGTCAACAACTGTTGATGATGTGACTGCTTTAGGTGGTGCAACCGACGTTGGTAGTTCTACGCTGAGCAGCAGCTTGACTGCTATAATTAACAATCAACCCGCGCGTCCCAAACGCTTCCACGGCACAGTCGTCTTAGACACCACGCGCGTTGGCCGCGACGCCAGTGTGATTGCTGAGGAAGTGCTAGCTCATCTCGCTGGGTTGGTAGGGGCTAAAGTAAAAATCACGCTTGAAGTAGACGCGGAAATTCCCGAAGGCGCGCCTGATAACATTGTGCGTACGGTCACTGAAAACAGTCGCACGCTTAAGTTCATCACTCATGGCTTTGAGGCTGAATAATCTGACTTACTCAAACACAAACAGGGGATAAACAGGAAAATTAAATCCCTACCAACCTACTCATCACTTTTGACAAAATTCCCTGCTTCCTGGTACACTTGCCCGCAACAACATACTCTTATCTAGAGAGGCTGAGGGAACGGCCCGTTGAAGCCTCGGCAACCGGTTCGCTACAGATTTTCTGTGCGAGCAACGGTGCCAATGCCGCCGATAGCATTTGGTTGGAAAGTCGTGTACCCATAGGATAGCAGGAAAGAGCGTAGCACTGATGCAGCGAAACGATACTTTCTCTTCTGTGATGACAACTGGGACTACGATGACTACTACATGCTGGGCGATGAGAGCGCAGACTGTGAGTCGTTTGTCCCAAAAGGATTGAGTCACAGCAGCCGATTCGGGTCTACAAACCCCTCTCATCGCCAGACGATGAGAGGGGTTTTTTATTGCCAAAAATTTTGATTCATTTTTTTTAGGGGAGCAGAAATTCCATGATCGTTATGAAGTTTGGCGGCACATCGGTTGGCAACAGTAGCGCATTCGCCCAGGCAGCCCACATTGTCGCAGAGAAAATTGCAGCGCAAGCCCAGGCACCCCAGCACGGCATTATCGTGGTGACCAGTGCCATGAGCGGCGTAACCAACTTGTTGATCGCCGCCGCCACCCAGGCCGCTGCTGGCAATGAACGCAGCCATCATGACGCGGCCCAGACGCTGCGCAATAAACATCTTTCCGTAATCGACCACTTTATTCCCAGCGCTGAAGAGCGGGCGAGCTTGATCGAACTGACCGACGCGCGTCTGCGCGATTTTGATCGTCTCTGTAGCAGCATCGCTGTACTGGGCGAGTTGACCGACCGCGGGTTGGATGTGGTAAGCGGGTTGGGCGAACGTCTGAGCGCGCCGATTCTGGCCGCGGTTTTGCGTGCGACGGGGACCCCGGCTGAATATGTCGATGCCACCGAGATCGTCGTGACCGATGCGATTCATGGCGGCGCCGAGCCGGTGATGGAACTGACCGAAATCCGTTGTCGCGAGCGCTTGTTGCCTCTAGTTGATCAGGGCATTGTGCCCGTGATCACGGGCTTTGTGGGGGCGACGGTGAGTGGCGTGCCGACCACGTTGGGTCGCGGCGGATCCGACTATTCGGCCGCGATTATTGGCGCGGTGTTGAATGTGGACGAGATCGAGATCTGGACCGATGTCAATGGCGTGCTCACGGCGGACCCGCGCGTGGTGCCCAATGCACGCAGTTTGCATCAATTGAGCTATGAAGAGATGGCCGAGTTGGCCTACTATGGGGCCAAGGTGGTTCATGCCAAGACCGTCAAACCGGCGATTGCCAAGCGCATTCCGGTGCGCGTGCTCAATACCTTTGAGCCAAGCCACCCCGGCACGCGCATTGTCGAACATGCCGATCTGAGCATGGCGGGCACAGTTAAAGCCGTGACCGCCATTCGCGCGCTCAGCCTGATTACGGTGGCCGGGCGCGGCATGATCGGCGTGCCTGGCATTGCGGCGCGCACCTTTGGCAGTGTGGCGCGCGTCGATGCCAATGTGTTGATGATTAGCCAGAGCAGCAGCGAGCAGAGTATCTGCTTTGTTGTGCCGGATAGCGCAGCGGGCACGGTGACCGAGGCTTTGCACAGCGAATTTCACACCGAACTTGAACGCGGCTATATTGATCAAATTACGGATCATAACAAGATTGTGATTGTGGCGGTGGTGGGCAGCGCCATGCGCGGGACCCCTGGGCTAGCCGCGGGCATTTTCAAGGCCGTGGGCGATCGACAGATCAACGTGATCGCGATTGCGCAGGGATCGAGCGAAGCCAATGTTAGCTTGGTGGTGGCCGACGAAGATGCCAATGCCGCAGTGCGCGCGATCCACGATCTGTTTGAACTAGACAAGCCCAGTGGCGAACGCCGTAGTCGGTAATTGGCTATGCCCTCGTCAGCGTTACGATGACGGTCTATTACGATGACGGTCTATGATGACGGGTAGCAGACGATAACGCGTTGGGCAATGGTCTGAATAATGAATTCTGATGGCGTTATGGTATAATCGTAACCCGCAGAGAGGGTTCAACAAAAAAGACAATTGGCTGGTCTTTTTTGTTGATTAGGTGTGGTTTTTGTTGAACAATTTTCCAAATCGAACTGATCAAATTGGGTAAAACAATGCGAATCATTCCGGTTATTCTGTTTGGGGTTGGCGGTGTCGGCCGTGCGTTGGTGCGGCAAATTGTGGAACAGCGCCAATTTCATGCCACCATGCTTGGCCTGCAACTGCAGTTTCTGGCGATCTGTGACAGTGATGGCGCGGTCATCGAAACCAAGGGATTGACCGATACCCAAGTCAGCGAGCTGCTGCAATATAAGGCGGATGGTGGCAAATTGGCCCGCCACCCGCTGGGCAGTGCACAGCACGATCCTGCTGCGATTGTTGAACTTGCCGGACGCGCGGGCGCGGTTGTCGTCGATTGTACGGCAAGCGCAACCACGGTACCTGCGTTATTGTTGGCGCTGACGCGCGGCTATCGCATTGTGATGGCGAATAAAAAACCCCTGACTGTAGAACAGGAGGTGTATGACCGGCTTACCAGCGCCGGTGCCACCGCACCCCTTGCAACAGGTTGGGTACGCCATCTGGGACGAACACGCTGGGAAACAACGGTCGGCGCGGGCCTGCCGGTCATCTGCACGCTGAACCGTTTGGTGACGAGTGGCGACCCGATTGCCAAGATTGCTGGCACTTTTTCGGGCACCTTGGGCTATGTGATGACTGGCCTCGAGGCTGAGCGGCCTTTTAGCGAAATTGTGCGCGAAGCGCATAAACTGGGCTACACCGAGCCGGATCCGCGCGACGACCTGGGCGGCATTGATGTGGCACGCAAAGCATTGATTCTGGCACGCGGCATTGGCTGGCAGCTTGAGATGACAGATGTCCAAGTGACTGGTCTCTATCCTGTCGAGATGAGTCGCCTCTCGGTGGATGAGTTTTTGGCCGCGTTGCCCGCGTTAGATGCCCAATTCCGTCAGCAGGTGCAGCAAGCCAAGGCCGAAGGCAAGGTGTTGCGTTATGCCGCGACGGTGGCCGAACAGCGTTGCACCGTTGGTCCCGTTCTGGTTGACGCCGGTAGTCCACTGGGTCGCTTGAGTGGCACGGACAACCTGGTGGAGTTTCATACCGGGTGGTATTCGCCCAATCCTTTGGTGGTACAGGGACGCGGTGCTGGTGGTGATGCAACAGCGGCTGGCGTGTTGAGCGATATGATTGAAGTGGCCTATACGAATTAAAGAGGTAGGCAAGCCGTGTATGTTGAGAACGCATGGCTCACCTACCTCTCTCTATAAATGGAGATGACGGTATGGAAAAGAAGATTAAAGTAGGCGTTTTGGGCGCGACAGGCGCGGTGGGACAACGCTTCGTGCAAATGTTACAAGGTCATCCCTGGTTCGAATTGACCGCACTTTGCGCATCGGAACGCAGCGAAGGCAAACGCTATGCCGACGCCTGTCACTGGAATTTGCGCGGTGATATGCCAAGCCATCTGCGCGATATGATTTTGCAGCCCTGTGCTCCTGGGGTAGACTGTGAAATTGTTTTTGGGGGTCTACCGACCGAAGTGGCTGGCCCGATTGAGCAAGCTTTTGCCGCCGCGGGTTACATTGTCTGTAGCAATTCGAGCAATCACCGATATGATGCCGACGTGCCATTGTTGATCCCAGAAGTCAACCCGGAACATATGGGCTTGATCGAGGTCCAAAAGCGCCGGCGTGGCTGGTCTGGCTTTATTATCACGAATCCTAACTGTAGCACAACCCATTTGGTGAGCGCTTTGCACCCGCTACACACTGCATTTGGCGTCAAGCGTGTCTTTGTCGTCACCATGCAGGCGGTGAGCGGCGCTGGTTATCCAGGGGTCAGCAGTATGGACATTCTTGATAATGTGGTGCCCTACATTGGTGGTGAAGAAAAGAAGATGGAGGAAAAGGAGCCACAAAAGCTGCTTGGCACCTTGCAGGGAGACAGTGTACAATATGCAGATATTTTGATCAGCGCTCATTGTAACCGCGTACCAGTACGCAATGGGCACTTGGAAGCGGTCACGGTTGAGTTTGTCGACAAGCCGACCGAAGGGGATATTCTGCGGGCGTGGCAAACGTATGCACCACTGCCCCAGCAGTTGGGCTTGCCCAGCGCACCACAGCCGCCGATTCTGTATGACGACCGCCAGGATCGACCGCAGCCCCGTCTGGATCGATTGGTGGGGACTGTGCCAGGCATGACAACTGTGATTGGCCGCCTGCGTCCAGATCCGATCTTTGACTATAAGTTCTTAGTGCTAGGGCATAATACGATCCGTGGCGCGGCTGGTGGTAGTCTATTGAATGCTGAATTGTTGGTTGCCCAAGGCTATCTTGGTAGCGAGCGGATGGCTGCCGTTCGTGGATTGGAACTTGTATAAGCGCAAGATTTGTACCAATTGCCTGATCATTGATTTGGGTAAGTGGTAGCAAGTGTATGTCGGCCAAGCGGTCGTGGTGTGTCAGCGCTATGCGATCAGCCACCGCCGCTTGGCCGCCATCGTGCAAATTGAGAAATTTTAGATAGCAAGAATTTATGCAATTCGTACTGCATAATGAGGTGGGAAAGTTACCAAGCCGATGATAGTCAGCGCGATAATGAGTTTGTTGTTCGCGTAGCGGCACACAGGTATTTTCCCAAGATGCAATAGGCGTGAGGCGCATTACTTTACTCGGTGCAACGGAGCGAATTTGTGAAAGTATTCCGCGCACCGATTTCTATGGCAGTATCGAAGTAATGTGACGTTCATAAGGAGAACCCAGATGAGTTTATCGACTACAGCCACGCTTTTACAAGCCGAACCGCCGATCAAATTACAAAATTTCGGACGCGCAACGTTGGCTGATTTCTTTGGCGACATGGTGATCTATCGAAACTTAGAGCCGCTCGAGAAAAAATTGGCAGGGCTAAAATCGGCTGGGTATCGGATGGGCTTGTCTAGTGATATTGTCCCCCGCAAATTTGAGCCTGACTATGCCAAAGCCGCTCTCTGGATTGCCGAAGAGGCGCAACGCTTGCGCCGTGTAACCGCGCCTTTGCGCGAAGTGCTTTTTGTTGGCGATACACTTTTAAATGACGGTCAGGCCTATCTAAATCTGGCCAAATTGAGTGGTTGGCGCGGTACATGCTTTATTGGCGCAGATCGGCCAGAGCAAGCGCCGGCGGCAGAAATTGATGAACAAAATCTGCTCTATAGTGCCAATCGCTGGTCTGCCGTGGGCGATTGGATGCAGTGGGTGGGGGAACAAGGATTCAAGTTGGACGAACATACCCTGCTGATTGTGGATATTGATAAGACGGCATTGGGAGCCAAAGGACGCAATGATTCGGTGATTAACCGGGCGCGCTTGGAAGGGCTCTATCGTACGATGGACGCTGTTTTGGGCGGGGCGTTTGATCAAACGGCCTTTGAACAACACTATAATGCGTTGAATCGTGCTCGTTATCATAATTTGACGGCCGATAATCAAGATTATTTGGCCTATATTTGCTTGGCGCTCAATATTGGGTTAATTCGATTTGAAGAGCTTGTGCTCGAAATTGATAGCGATAGCCTGCATAATTTCGAGCAATTTATTCGCTGGGTAGAGTCGCGTATGATGAGCCAAGCCGGGGTCACCGAAGCTTTTCGCCAGGTGCATGAAGCGGTGCGTGCCAGCGTACGAATTGGGGATGCAACGCCTTTTAAGCAGTTTCGCCGGGAAGAGTTTGTGAGTACAGTTTCGCACATGGGCCAGTTGGCGGACGATGCTTCTGTGGATGAAATTCTTGCCGAAGAAATTGCCTTGACCGAGGAGATCTGTCAACTATCAGAATGCCTAAAGAAGCGTGGCTCGTTGCTGCTCTGCCTGAGTGACAAGCCCTTCGAGGCCTCTTGCCCCACCCGGCAGTTGGCGGCGAATTTCTTGCCTGTACATCGCATGTCAACCCATCGAATAGGCATTTCGATTGCAGACAAGCTACGCTTTTTACAATAAACTTGCAATAAGAGTTTGTGCTTGCACTTGTTGGCGACTGTATCTTCCTATAGTGGTAAAATTGTCCTAGTAAAATCGATAGCAGATGCTTTGCCGTGGGTGCAAAGTTTAGCAGAATGGAATGGTTTGATGGCATCAGAAAAAAATCCTAAACCACAGCGTAAGGCGAGTAGTGATCCCGACGGCAAGGGCCAGAACGGTAATTTTTTTAACCGCGGCTGGTTTTGGATTATCTTGGTGGTCCTAGCACTTTTTGCTTCGCGCTTTCTTTTCAATACGTCGGCAGAAGTGGGCGATGTGATTGGGTTGAATGAAGTTGCCCAGCTGATTAACGAAGATCGAGTTGAAAAGATTATCGTTCAGGGAGAAGCAGTTACCCTGGACATGAAAGCCGATGACACACAACGGCGGACGCGCAAAGAGGGCAACGAAAGTTTGCTGGTAACCTTACAGGCGTTGGGTGTCGATGCCACAAAGCTGGAAAATCTGCCAATCGAGATCGAGAGCGCGCCGAATACGGCCTTTATCTTGAACTGGCTGATTATGATGTTGCCAATGATTTTGATCTTTGGCTTTTTCATCTTTATTATGCGCCAAGCTGGTAGCGGCGGACAGAATCGCGCTATGCAATTTGGCCGCAGCCGTGCCCGCAAATTGGACAATGCCGACCGTCCCACGATCACCTTTGATGATGTCGCTGGGGCGGATGAAGCCAAGCAAGAGCTAGAAGAAGTGGTCGAATTTCTCAAAGAGCCCCAGAAATTTGCTGCCTTGGGCGCGCGCATTCCCAAAGGTGTGTTGATGGTTGGTTCGCCCGGCACTGGCAAGACGCTATTGGCGAAGGCTGTGGCCGGTGAAGCCGGCGTGCCTTTCTACAGCAGTTCCGGTTCGGAATTTGTCGAGATGTTTGTCGGCGTGGGCGCAAGCCGCGTGCGCGATCTCTTCGAACAGGCCAAGAAAAGTTCCCCTTGTATCATCTTTATCGATGAAATTGATGCCGTTGGCCGCCACCGCGGCGCGGGCATGGGGGGTGGTAATGATGAGCGTGAACAGACACTCAATCAGATTCTGGTCGAGATGGATGGCTTTGATACAGATACAAACATCGTGATCATTGCGGCAACCAATCGCCCAGATATTTTGGATCCAGCGCTGCTGCGGCCTGGCCGCTTTGATCGCAAAGTGATTGTGGATCGCCCCGACCGCCGTGGCCGCGAAGAAATTCTGAAGGTGCATGCGCGGGGTAAGCCTATTGCCCCCGATGTTGATCTGGGCACAATTGCTTCCCAGACGCCCGGCATGGTGGGTGCTGATCTGGAAAACTTGATCAACGAAGCGGCTATTTTGGCGGCGCGGCGCAACAAACGCTCGATTAATATGGATGAGATGATCGAGTCGATTGAACGAGTCATGTCTGGTCCGGCGCGACGCAGTCGGGTGTTGGCCCCCCAAGATCGCCGCGTGGTGGCCTATAACGAAGCTGGCCGTGCGCTGGTCATCGAAGCGTTGACCCATACCGACCGTGTGACAAAATTGACCATTGTTAGTCGCGGTCAATCGCTGGGGTATGTCATGTCGCTGCCCGAAGAAGAAAAACGCTTACGCAGCCGTGCCGAATATGAAGATGCGATTGCTGCGCTGCTGGGTGGACGTGCTGCCGAAGAACTCATGTTTAATGAGCCAACCACCAAAGCCGCCGAAGATCTAGAACGCGTGAGTAAGTTGGCCAAAGCCATGGTCACCCGCTTCGGTATGAGCGATTTGATCGGCCCCATGCAGTTGCAACAAGCCGATGCCAATCCATTTATGGGCATGGAGATCGGCGAGCAGCGCTCCTATAGCGAAGATGTGGCGCGCAAGATCGATCAGGAAGTGCGACGCATTGTCTATTCGGCCCATGATCGAGCGAAAGCCATCTTGACCGATCAGAAAGACAAGCTGATACGCGTGGCCGAAGCATTGCTCGAGAAAGAAGTATTGGACCGCCAAGATTTCTTGAAACTACTAGAAGGTCAAGCGCCCGTTAGTGTCTAACGACCAAGCTACCTGGTAGCCTGCTTGGCAATTCCATAGAACAAAACGCTCTGTCGGTTCGCTCTGACAGAGCGTTTTCGTTTTACACAACCAGGTTGGGCGGCTGCAACGCGACTGCAATCTGCGCCGCGATCTGGGCATTCTGCTTGAGTAGCGCCAAATTCGTGTGCAAACTGCGTTCGCCGCTCAACGCAACCAAGCGCGCAAGCAAATAGGGCGTGACCTGGGCCGAGCGCAGCCCTTGTTGCTCTGCTTCGGCAACTGCCTGCATAATCAGTGGCTCAATCTCGGCGGCTGGGATCTCGTCCTGCGCGGGTACGGGCACAGTGACTAGTAAGCCACCGGGTAACTGTAAGCGTTGTTTTGCCTGCCAGATCGCCACAATTTCGGCAGCGCTATCACAGCGTACATCGACCGGCAGGCCACTGCTGCGGCTGTAGAAGGCGGGAAATTCATCGCTTTGCCAACCAACCACGGTCACACCAAACGTCTCTAAATATTCCAGCGTGGCCGGTAGGTCCAGAATGGCTTTGGCCCCTGCGCAGACAACGATCACCGGCGTTTGGGCCAACTCTTGCAGATCGGTGCTAATGTCAAATGCATTGCCGCGATGAACGCCGCCAATGCCCCCCGTTGCAAAAACTTGAATGCCGGCGCGCCAGGCGATCCACATGGTGGTGGCGACCGTGGTTGAGCCATCAGTTTTCCGGGCTACGACAATGGGCAGATCGCGCCGACTTACCTTGCGTACTGCTTTGCTCTGGGCCAAGTGGGTCATTTGTGCCTCGCTCAGTCCGGCGATCAGTTCGCCCTCAATGATGCCCACGGTGCGCGCTTCTGCCCCTTGGGTGCGCACAATTTGTTCTACCTCTTTAGCCAGCGCTAAATTATGCGGATAGGGTAGCCCGTGAGTAATGACCGTTGATTCTAGCGCAACCAAAGGTTTTGCTGACATAGTTTTTCTCGCTTTCTGCATACCGCGTCAATTTCTTACAACCACCCCAGACGCGCAGTGATCAGTCGTGGGTTGTCGGGATAAGTACAAGGCCTATGCCAGTGCGGATGCCACATGTGGTTCTCCCAGATAGACGATCTATAGACGATTGGAATACGCTGTTTCGATGCCTATTCCACCTTCTTGTCGGTGATTTGCCATTCCCTGTTGAATTTTGTTTGGCCCGACCGTATAATGAGGGGACTTGTCTTTCGCTTGCTCGCATACATCCTACATTGAAAAAGTAGGTTTATGTTCGCAAGCGGATCGAACGGTACTCTGGCTAGCTTGGCTAGTTGAATTGCCTCTTCTGTA
>Ga0105044_10009082_pt1 | contig 13622 bp, 13 predicted proteins | sample MAT01_FD_78092 | JGI IMG/M metagenome (GOLD analysis project Ga0105044, IMG submission 78092) | Freshwater microbial communities from Lake Fryxell liftoff mats and glacier meltwater in Antarctica - MAT-01 | ecosystem: Environmental > Aquatic > Freshwater > Ice > Liftoff microbial mat | place...
TGCCCCACGGTATGTCGCTTTCCATGTTCCAACGCACAGCTTCGAGCTGCTTGAACAGCTCGGGGTAGAGCATGGGTTTGGCTTCGTCCATAAATGAAGATTCTAGGCAGTCGGGCAGTGCGAAGCCCGCCTCAGTGGCCCAAAGGGTCGGCCTGACGAGGGGTATGACGTGTGGCGGTGCGCTGAACGGCCAACGCGCTGAGCGCACCGGTGATCTGGTCGAGGCCGGCCATCGCCTGAACACCGGGCACCGGCCGCCGGTGCAGCACGGGTGCGCTGCCGCCTGCCCACACCTGCACGGCGGGCTTGAGCTTCGTGCGCAGTTCGACCAGGCTGTCGACGATCTGGTTGGGGCTCATGCAGCCGGTGAAGCTCAGGGCGATCACGTCGGCCCGGTAAGCGCCCGCCGCCAGCACGATGTCCCAAAGTGGCGTTTGCACACCCAGGCCGACGCAGCGGCAGCCTTCCATGGCCAGAATGGCCTCGGCCATCAACAGCCCCAGTCCGTGCTGTTCGCCCGGGAAGGTGGTCAACACCACACACGGAGCGTCGAGCTCGACGGGGTTGGGGATGGCGGCGATGGCCTGGCGCAGCACGGACTGCATGATCTCCGTGTAGGCATGCTCCTCGAAGACCTCCATCTGGCCGCGAATCCAGGCGTCGCCCACCGCCGCATTCAACGGCCCCGCGACCTCGGAAACGAAGCGCGCGACGCCGTAACGCGCCAGCAGGCGGACCAGTTGTGCGCGCAAATCCGCCACCTGGTGGCTGCGCACCAGGGCGAGGTGTTCGCGCAGGTCGGCACTGTCCAGTGCCACTGGCATCCCCATCGGCTGATCGACGGTTTGTTCCGCCAACGCCTGCAAGGCGTCCATGCTCAGCGGCACCACCCGACCCGGCCGATGGCCCGCGTCCATCAGCCGCTTGACGATACGCAGCTTTTCGACCTGGTCCAGGCTGTAAGCGCGCTCGCCCGCGCTGTCGCGTCCCGGTGTGGGGAAGTCGTAGCGACGCTCCCAGACGCGCAAGGTGTCCTTGCTCAGTCCGGTATCGCGCTCTACCGCAGCGATGGACAGGGTGATGGCGGCAATCCGCGAGCGGTCGTTCACGAAAGGCTCCGATGGCTAAAGAGACTCAATATCTGACCAGACATTGGGGTTGTCCAGGACGAACTTCACAGTTGCAGGCTGCTCGCGGCCGAATATAGGCTCCGGGACTGCTTTTGAACAGGACACACCCGGCAACCCGGCCCGTCTCTGGCAAGTCCACGCTTGTGCTGTGGCGATCGAGGCGGTCCAACCTGGCCGAAACTACTATACAGTCGGAATGTGACTGATCAGTTCATTTTTGAATTTCCAGTGCTTGGAAGCAGTCATCGTCGGATTCCGGCAACCCTGGCTGTCGGCCCGGCCGGTGGCCTGCAACGGGAAGGGAGAATGGTGTTGTACCGAGGGGTTCGTGTGTTGCTGAAGAGGAATCGGTTCACCATTTCTGGTCGGACTGCGGAACTCTGTGGGCATGTCGCAGTCGGAGATGGGGGTTCGGCAGCGCGCGAGGCCGGATCTCCGAGTTTTCCCCTGCCGTGTGGCCGGTCAGGCTTCCTGACCGAAATCCCGAAACGTTTCTCTTTCCTCCTCCCTCCCTCCTTCGTTTCGGGGCGCCGCACGGCGGTTTTTCTTCTGGACGCGCCGCAATGAGGCGCGTCGCCGTGGTCGGATCCGGGATCTCCGGCCTGGCAGCCGCTCATGCCCTGGCGAGCGACGCCGATGTCACCCTGTTCGAGGCTGGCGACCACTTCGGTGGTCACACTCATACCGTGGATGTCACGCTGGATGGCGTGACACATGGCGTCGACACCGGCTTCCTGGTCTTCAACCACCGTACCTACCCCAAACTGGTGCAACTCTTCGAAGAGTTGCAGGTGGACACCGCGCCGTCCGAGATGTCGTTTTCGGTGCAGGTGCCCGATGTCGGTCTGGAGTGGAGCGGCAACAGCCTGAACGCGGTTTTTGCGCAGCGTCGCAATCTGTTGCGACCCAGCTTCCTGCGCATGCTGCGCGACTTGCTTCGCTTCAACCGACTGGCGACCGACTTGGCGCAGCGCGGTGAAGACGCTGCGCTGGCCGAGCCGATAGGCGACTTTTTGCAACGTCACGGCTTCGGTGCAGCCTTCCGCGACTGGTACTTCCTGCCGATGATCGGCTGCATCTGGTCCTGCCCCACCGACCAGATGCTGCGCTTCCCGGTGGCCACGATGATCCGTTTCTGCCACAACCACGGTCTGCTTCAGGTCAGCAACCGTCCCCAGTGGCACACGGTGCGCGGCGGCGCCAAGCATTACGTGGCCAAGCTCTTGCAACGCATCCCCGATGCACGGCTGAAGACCCCCGTGCGCAGCGTGCGCCGACTGGCCAGTCCGGGCGGCGTGATGCTCGCCACCGACCAGGGCAGCGAGCGCTTCGACGACGTGGTGCTGGCCTGCCACAGCGACCAGAGCCTGGCTTTGCTGGCCGACGCCACGGCGCAGGAACGGGCGGTGCTGGGCGCCATCCGCTACCACCCCAATCGCGCGGTCCTGCACACCGACGCCTCGGTGCTGCCGACCCGCACGCTGGCCTGGTCGGCCTGGAACTACGCCCGAGCCCACCAGCAGGGGCGCGAGCAAGCTGCGGTTTGTCTGCACTACCTGATCAATCGCTTGCAGCCCTTGCCGTGGCAGCAACCCGTGGTGGTCTCGCTGAATCCCGACCCTGCGCGCGAACCGGCACCAGGGAAGGTCATCGGCAGCTACGCTTACAGCCACCCGGTGTTCGACGAAGCGGCAGTGCGGGCGCAGCGCTTGCTGCCCGGCCTTCAGGGTCAGGGGGGTGTCTGGTTCTGCGGCGCCTGGACGAGGTACGGCTTCCACGAAGATGGACTGATGTCGGCCTTGCAGGTGGTTGCCGACCTGCGCGCGCGCCGTCATCGGTCGCCGGAGGGCTTGCTGCATGCTGCCTGATCGGCGTGCTGAGCACCTGCAGGCGGCGCCGCTGAAGTCGGCGCCGATGCCGATGTCCGCTACGGCGCGCGCTCTGATCGGCAGCGGTCAGGTGCGCCACCGCCGCTTGCGGCCCACCGGGCACGCCTTTGTCTACCCCACCTATTTTCTGATGCTGCCTTTGCGCAGCCTGCGCCAGACGCCCGACCTTTGCCTGAAACGCAACGCGCCCGGCTTGTTGAGCTTCCACGACAAGGACCATGGCGACGGCCGCGCCGATGCGCTGGCCTGGATCGATGCCCTGCTGCTTGCCGAGGGCGTGACCGACGCCGACGGCGAAACCTGGCTGCACACCTACCCGCGGGTGCTGGGTTTTGTTTTCAAGCCGGTGAGCTTCTGGTATTGCCACCGCAGCGACGGCACGCTGGCGGCGGTGGTCGTCGAAGTGAACAACACCTTCGGCGAGCGCCACTGTTACTTCCTGGCCGGACCCGACCTGGCCTTCGGGCACGAACTGCGGGCGCGCAAGGTCTTCCACGTCTCGCCCTTCTGTGCCGTGCAAGGTGACTACCGCTTTCGCTTCATGGTCACGCCCACGCGCACGGTGGCGCGGGTCGACCACGACGACGCTGACGGCCCCTTGCTGCAAACCAGTGTCAGTGGCGCGCTGGAGCCGCTGACGCGCCAAGCCGTGCGGCGCCTGTTCTGGGGCGTGCCCTGGATGACGCTGGGCGTGCTCGTGCACATCCACTGGCAAGCCTTGCGCCTGTGGGCCAAGCGTGTGCCTTTTTTCAGCAAGCCCGAGCCCCCTCAGGCTTTCACCACCCGTTGATCCGTTGTTCCAGCTGTGCCATGACTGCATCATCTCCTTCCACCTCCCCTTCCCCTTCCACCTCGGCTTCCGTCCACCGCTTGCCATCGACGGCACCGGCGGCCGCGCGCACCGTGTTCAAGTTGCTCAAGCAACTGCAGGTCGGTGTGCTGGACCTTCAGTTGCCTGACGGATCGATGGCGCATTTCGGCCATGCAGCGCCAGCCGGGCAGGACACGGTGCGCGCCGCACTGCGGCTGCACGACTGGGCGGTCTGTGCGGCCGTGCTGAAAAAGGGCGACATCGGGTTCGCGGAGTCCTGGATTGCAGGCCAGTGGAGCAGTCCGGATCTGGTCGCCTTGCTCAAGCTGTTCACCCTCAACCGCGAGGCCGTGGATGCGGCGATCTACGGCACCTGGTGGGGCTCGCTGTTCTCCCGCGTCAAGCACCTGCTGAACCGCAATTCGCGGCAGGGCAGCAAGAAGAACATCCACGCCCACTACGACATCGGCAACCCGTTCTACCGTCTTTGGCTGGACGAGACGATGAACTACTCCAGCGCCTTGTTCGGGGGTGACCTGGAGCAGCCGATGGCCCAAGCCCAGCAGGCCAAGGTGCAGCGTGCCTTGCAGGAATGTGCCCTGCAGCCCGGCCAGCGCCTGCTCGAGATCGGCTGTGGCTGGGGCGCGCTGGCCGAGTGCGCCGCGCGCGACTGGCAAGTCCATGTCACGGGTGTCACCTTGTCGTCGGAGCAACTGCAGTTCGCGCGCGAGCGTCTGCAGCGCGTCGGCCAGGCGGAGCGCGCCGACCTGCGGCTGCAGGACTACCGTGACATCACCGACGAGCCTTTCGACGCCATCGCTTCGATCGAGATGTTCGAAGCCGTCGGGCGCGAGTACTGGGACAGTTACTTCGCCACCCTGCGCGACAAGCTCAAGCCGGGTGGCCGCGCCTGCATTCAGAGCATCACCATTCGCGACGATTTGTTCGACCGTTATGTGCGCAGCACCGACTTCATCCAGCAGTACATCTTCCCCGGTGGCCTGTTGCCCAGCGTGTCGGAATTCAAGGCCCAGGCCGCACGCGCCGGGCTCGAAGTGACCAACGAACTGGACTTTGGCCCCGACTATGCCGAAACGCTGCGCCGCTGGCGCGCGCAGTTCCTGAGCCGCGACGGCCAGGTGCGGCAGCTGGGCTTCGACACCCGCTTCATGCGCATCTGGGAGTTCTACCTGGCGTATTGCGAAGCCGCTTTCGACACCGGCAACACGAGCGTCGTGCAGTTCACGCTGCGGAAGAAGGCCTGATGGCTGTGCAGCGGCGGCGAGTCGTGGCGTTGGGTTTGTTTGCGGCGGCAGGCTTGGCTGCGCAAGTGCGTGCCCAAGTACCTGCGCAAGTTCCTGCGCAAGTACCTGCGCAAGTTCCTGCGCAAGTACCTGCGCAAGTTCCTGCGCAAGTACCCGCACAAGTGCCCACCCCCACCGAAATCACGACAGAGATTCCCGGTGCGAAGCTGCAAGGCAGCGGCCCGCTGCGCTTCTTCGGCCTGCGGATCTATGACGCGCGACTTTGGCTTGGCGCGACCGCGGTCGGTGCCGACTGGACCGCCGCGCCGCTGGCGCTTGAGCTGGACTACGCGCGCAGCCTGGACGGCGTGAAGATCGCCGAGCGTTCACTCTCCGAGATGCGCCGCCAGGGCGACATCGCCGCTGACGTGTCCGAACGTTGGCTGGGGGCGATGAAGCAGTTGTTCCCCGACGTCAAGGCCGGCGACCGCATCACGGGCGTCAACGTGCCGGGTCTCGGCGCGCGCTTCTTCATCAACGGCCGCTTGAAGGGCGACGTGCGTGACACCACTTTTGCGCGCTACTTCTTCGGCATCTGGCTGTCGCCCAAGACATCGGAACCGGCGCTGCGCGATAGCCTGCTTGGCAAGGCGCCATGAGTGGCATTGCTGCGGCGGCGCCGGCGTGGCGCGGCGGCTGGGCCCAGGGTGTGCACTACGGCGCACTCGGTTTGCCACTGGCCTTTGTGGCGCTGCCTCTGTATGTGGTGCTGCCCAATCACTACGCCACCGAGTTCGGCATTCCGCTGGCCACGCTGGGCGCACTGCTGCTGTGCGCGCTGCTCTTTGACGCCGTCGCCGACCCGCTGATCGGGCGCTGGGTTGACGGCCTCTTCGCGCAAAACGCCCGCCGAGTGCTGGGCGCGGCCGTGGTGGCAGCGTGTGTGCTGGCGCTGGGCTTCCGCGGCCTCTTTTTTCCGCCGGTGCAAGGTGCGCAGGCGATTCTGGTCTGGTGCGCCGCACTGCTGGCCGTGACCTACCTCAGTTACAGCGTGCTGACGGTGCTGCACCAGGCCTGGGGGGCCCGGCTGGGTGGCGACGAGGCGCAGCGCGCGCGCATCGTGTCGTGGCGCGAGGGCCTGGCGCTGGTGGGCGTGCTGGTGGCGAGTGTGCTGCCATCGGTGGCGGGGCTCTCGATCACGTCGGTGGTGTTCTCGGTGGCGCTGGCACTGGCGGTGGCGCTGCTGTGGCGCGCGCCGCTGGCGCCGCAGGGCCAGACGCACGCCGCCACAGCCCGCCTCACCGCACCGCTTGCCGTCCCAGCCTTCCGCCGCCTGCTGGCCATCTACCTTGTCAACGGCGTGGCCAGCGCGGTGCCGGCGACGCTCGTGCTGTTCTTCATCCGCGACCGGCTGCAGGCCCAGGCCTTCGAGCCGCTGTTCCTGGCCAGCTACTTTGCGGCCGGTGCGCTGAGCATGCCGCTGTGGCTGCGCGCCGTCGCGCGCATGGGCCTGGCCCGCGCCTGGTTGCTGGGCATGGGGCTGGCCATCGTGACCTTCGCCTGGGCCGCGTTGCTGGGTGCGGGTGATGTGGCGGCCTACACCGCCGTCTGCATCGCCAGCGGCGTGGCACTGGGCGCGGACCTGACGCTGCCGGGCGCGCTGCTGGCCGGCGTGATCCAGCAGCAGGGCCACGGCCAGCGTCTGGAAGGCGCGTATTTCGGCTGGTGGAACTTCGCCACCAAGCTCAACCTGGCGCTGGCCGCCGGCATCGCACTGCCGCTTTTGGCGCTTTTTGGCTACGCGCCCGGCGGCCGTGATGCCGGCGCGCTGCAGGCGCTGACGCTGGCCTATTGCCTGCTGCCCTGCGCGCTGAAGCTCATCGCATCTGCATTGCTCTGGACCTTGTGGGTCAAGAAGGAAGTCCGACCATGAAACGCCGCTTTGTCATCGCCAGCTTCATCACCGCCTGCGCGCTGGTGGTGGGTTGCGCATCCCCCACGCCTGCCGACTACGCGGCTGAAAAACCGCTGCTGGATCTGAAGACCTACTTCAACGGCGAATTCGTCGCCCACGGCCTTTTCACGGACCGGTCGGGCAAGGTCGTGCGCCGTTTTGTGGTGCAGATGACGGGCACCTGGCAAGGCAAGAACGGCACCCTGGACGAACGTTTCACCTACAGCGACGGCGCCACCGAACGCCGTGTCTGGCGCCTGACGGACGAAGGCAATGGCCGCTGGACCGGCCGCGCCGACGACGTGGTGGGCGTGGCCGAAGGCCAGTCCGCCGGCAACGCACTGAACTGGCGCTACACGCTGAGTCTGCCGGTGGACGGCAAGGTCTATGAGGTGCAGTTCGACGACTGGATGTACCTGATGGACGACCGCGTCATGCTGAACAAGGCGGTGATGAGCAAGTTCGGCATCCGCCTGGGCGAAGTGACGCTGTCCTTCTACAAGAAATAGCCGATGGCGCTGAACCCCCGAATCAAGAGCTGGGCCGGCCGCACGGTGTGGCTGGTGGGCGCGTCCACCGGCATCGGCCGCGCCACCGCGTCACGGCTGCACGGCCTGGGCGCGCGTGTGGTCGTCTCGGCGCGCAGCCGCGAGGCGCTGGACACCTTCGTGGCCGAACACCCGCGCAGCGACGCACTGGCGCTGGACGCCACCGACCGCGCTGCGATGCACGACGCCGCCGCGCACATCGTGCGGGTGCACGGCCGCATCGACCTGGCCATGTACTGCGCCGGCACCTACAGCGCCATGCGCGCAACGGACTTCGACTTCGATGTGGCCGAGCGCCACGTGCAGGTCAACTACGTCGGCGCACTCGTGATGCTGGACGCCGTGCTGCCGCACCTGCTGGCGCAGGCGCGTGCCGGCAAGAAGAACGGCATGAATGGCCACATCAGCCTCGTGTCGAGCGTGGCCGGCTACCGCGGCCTGCCGCAGTCACTGGCGTATGGCCCGACCAAGGCCGCGCTGATCAACCTGGCCGAGTCGATGTTCCTGGACCTGGAGCCGCTGGGCGTGGGCGTGTCGGTCATCAACCCGGGCTTCGTGGAAACCCCGCTGACGGCGCAGAACGAGTTCCGCATGCCGGCGCTGATCACGCCCGAACAAGCGGCCGTGGAAATAGTGCGTGGCTGGGAGAAGGGGGACTTTGAGATCCATTTTCCGAAGCGCTTCACGCTGTGGCTGAAGGCGCTGCGGCACCTGGGTTACGGCGCCTACTTCGCGGCCGTGCGACGGTCCACAGGGCTGTGATGGAAGCGAACCCGCAGCGCACGATCCACCCGCGCGTGCAGCGCATCGTGACGCTGTTCGAGGCCCTGTCGCTGCAGGACCTGCCGCGCCTGTCCGAGATCTACAGCCCCGACGCGCGCTTCAAGGACCCGTTCAACGAGGTGCAAGGCGTGGGCGCCATCCAGGGCGTCTTCAAGCACATGTTTGTGGCGCTGGACGGGCCGCGCTTCATCATCCGCGACACCCTGGTGCAGGGCGACCAGTGTTTTCTGAGCTGGGATTTCTGCTTTCGCATGAAACGCTTCAGCCGCGGTGAACAGATCATCCGCGGCGCTTCACACTTGAAGCTGTCGCCCGACGGCCGCATCACGCTGCACCGCGACTACTGGGACGCGGCCGAAGAGCTGTACGAAAAGCTGCCGCTGCTAGGGGCACTGATGCGCTGGCTGAAGCGCCGCGCGAACGCCTGAATCCCAGGCGGCCTAGCGCTGACCTTCAGTGAGCGAAAAGGCCTGGAAGAGGCCCGACTTGTCAACGAAGTAGGTCTCGGTGTACTTCACCGTGCCGCCCACCATCTTGGCCGGCGCCGGGAACGGTGCGGCGCGCTTGACCATGGCAATGATCCACGGCGCCACTTCGTCTGCAGCGGGTTTGCGCACAACGTGGATGTTGACCACGTTGCCGGTGGCGTCGAGTTCGGTCTCGATCATCATCACGCCGTACAGCAGCGGGGGCAGCTTGCCGCGATAGACACGCATCGGGAAGCAGGAATACAAGTGGCGCGCCGCGTCGATGCGGAATTCCTGCTCCACGTCCTGTCCTGAAGGCACCGGCGTTTTGCACGTCGGCGTGGGCACCATGCTGAACTGGGCGCTGGCGCCCTGGGCGACGAGTGCCGATGTGGCAAAAAGCAGCCCCTGCAGGATGCGGCGGGTGGTGATCGGCGTCTTCACGGTAGGGGTCCTTGTGCGTCCGGCCTTTGCCAGGATTCCCTCCTGCACAAGGCGCAGCCGAGGTTACACGATGGTCGCGCCGGCACCATCCATTCGGGGGGGTGGCCAGTGCGCCATCCCGGCAAGAAGTAACGCAGCAACTGCTAACGCAGCCAGCCTTTGCGTCGGAAGTAGATGAAAGGCGCGGCCACGGACGCCACCATCACCGCCAGCGCATAGGGGTAGCCCAGTGCCCAGTCCAGTTCGGGCATGGCCTTGAAGTTCATGCCGTAGATGCTGGCAATGAGCGTGGGCGGCAGCAGCGCCACGCTGGCCACCGAGAAGATCTTGATGATCTTGTTCTGGTTGATGTTGATGAAACCCACCGTGGCGGCCATCAGGAAGTTGATCTTGTCGAAAAGAAAGGCGGTGTGGCTGTCCAGCGAATCGATGTCGCGCAGGATCTGCCGCGCTTCTTCAAACTGTTCGGCATTGAGCATGCGGCTGCGCATCATGAAGCTCAAGGCCCGGCGCGTGTCCATCACGTTCCTGCGGATGCGGCCGTTCAGGTCTTCCTCGCGGGCGATGGCCGTCAGCGCGGCACCGGCGGCCTGGTCGTTGACGTCCTGCGTCAGCACGCGTGCGCTGACTTTTTCCAGGCTGTCGTAGATGCCTTCGAGCACGTCGGCTGAATATTCGGCATCGGCGTCATAGAGCTTCAGCAGCACGTCCTTGGCGTCTTCAATCAGCGCCGGGATGCGGCGCGCCCGCAGCCGCAGCAGGCGGAACACCGGCAGGTCTTCGTCGTGGATTGAAAACAGCACCTTGCGGTGCAGGATGAAGGCCACCCGGACGTTGCGCGCGGGCTTGGCTTCAGGGCCCTTGTGGATCTCTTCGGCCGCGATCAGGAAGTCGGACCGGATGTGCAGTTCGCCGTTGTCTTCTTCGTAGAAGCGCGCCGACTCTTCCAGGTCGTCATCGACCGCGTCTTTCGGAATGCTGAGCGCAAAGCGCGACTCGACCCAGCGGGTTTCATCTTCGCTCGGGTTTTCAAGGTCCACCCACACGGGCTCGACGTGGGTCAGGGCTTCCAGGCTTTCAATCTCTTCCTGGAACAGCCGGCCGTTGGCCAGCGTGAAGACGTTGAGCATGCGGTCTCTCCGGGGGTGTGGCCTGCGCGGGGTGGTGCTGGGCAGCGCGGGCGGCGGGGGATGCTGCGGAGGTGAGGCCGTCCCATCCCTGGCGCTGCAGACAAGCCCTGCAGCCCGGAGAGGACGGTCACCGAGTGGGGCTCGGGTCCATGCGGTTTCCCAGTGTGGAGACGCGCAAATTATGCCTCGCCAGCGGCCTATCCTCGGCCCCCTCGGCCGCTTAAGGGGCGGCTACTGGCAGACTCCAGGGCATGAAGATCACCTGGTGGCGCGGCTTGGCGCTGGCACTCATGCTGCTGGCCGCTGGCGTGCTGGCTGCACTGACGGCCGTGCTGCAGCCCGAACCGACTGTCGCCGCCACTCAAGGCGTGAACCACGAAGACGTGGCCCGTGCGATGTCGCTGTTGCGCGCGCATGACCCGCGGGAGGCCAGGCCCGGGGTGGTGAGTTCGGCGCTGGTGCATGAACGGGATGTCGAAGTGCTGCTCAACCACGCCGCGCACCGCTGGTTGACCGCCGCCAGCCGTGTGCGGCTGCAGCCTGGGCGCGCCACGCTGCAGCTCAGCACGCCGGCACCACGCAGCCCCTACACCGGTTGGTTCGGCGCCTGGTTCGGCCGCTGGCTGAACGTGGAATTGCAGGTGAAAGAGACGGCGACGCTGCCGGTGATCGACGGCTTTCGCATCGGGCGCCTGCCACTGCCAGCCTGGCTGGCCGAACGTTTGGGCCTCTACGCCGTCGACCATTTCGGCCTGAACAAGGAACTTCTGTTGGCGGCCGAGGTGGTGCGCCGCGTGCGCTTCAGCCCGCAGCAGGTGCTGGTGACGTACGCCTGGCAAGGCAACAGCATGAATCGGCTGCTGGACGGGCTGCTGACTGCCGATGAACTGACGCGCCTGCGCGTCTATTCAGACCGCTTGGCAGAACTGGTGGCGCGCCAGCCGCCGCACCTCGAAGTGCCCATGGTGCGTTTGCTGGGGCCGCTGTTTGCGCTGGCGCGTGAGCGCGGCATTGCCGGCAACGACCCGGCGAATGAAAACCGCGCCGTGCTGGTGACGTTGACGCTGTATGCCAACGGCCGCGCCGTGGCGTCAGTGGCGCCTGCCGCGCGCAGTTGGCCGCGCCCTCGGCCGACCCGGCTGATGCTGGCCGGACGCGCCGACTTCCCGCTGCACTTCCTGGTCTCGGCCACGCTGGCGGCCGAGGGCACGACGCCGCTGACCAATGCCATCGGCGTCTACAAGGAGGTGGCCGATTCGCGCGGCGGCAGCGGCTTCAGCTTCAACGACATGGCGGCCAACCGCGCCGGCACGCGCTTCGGGGAACGCGCAGTGAAAGACCCGTTGCGGCTGCAGGACGACTTGGCGCAACTGGAAAAACAGTCGCGCGGCTTGAAGGACGGCGATCTGCTGCCGCGCACCGACGACCTGCCCGAATTCATGGCCGAAGCAGAATTCCTGCGCCGTTTTGGCGGTGTCGGCGCCCCAGGCTACAACACGATGCTGATGGACATCGACCGCCGCATCGCCGCGTTACCGCTGTTGCGCTGAAGGCGCCGACGGGGCGGCGCGCCCACCGGGGCCCGCGCCGGTTGTCATGTCGAAGCGGAACAGGCGGCAGTCGATGGCGCCGTTGAACAGCGGCACACGGCGCGACTCTTTCAGCCGCATCAGCGTCGGCAACTTCATCTCGGGGCTCAAGAGCCACGCCGTCCAGCCCGCGTACTGACGCTTCCAGTGGCTGGCCAGCTGGCCGAAAAATTCTGCCGGCGTGCCGCCACCTTCAAAGCTTTCGCGCGGGGCGCGGTCGGTGGCGCCGGAGCCTTGGCCTTTTGCGTCGAGCCGTTCGCCATACGGCGGGTTCATGACGATGGTGCCGCGGGCCACGGGTGGCAGCCGCTGCAGCGCATCGACGGTCTTGAAGTCAATGGCATCGCGCACACCCGCACGTTCGGCATTGCGGGTGGCGAAGTCCGTCATGCGGAAGCTCACGTCACCGGCAAACAGCGCCACCGCTGGGGCATGCACACGGGCCTTGGCAGCCCGCTGCAGTTCACGCCAGGCAGCGGCAAAGGGCTTGAAGGGCAACATGCGTTCAAAGGCGAAATGGCGCTGGCCCCCGGCAGCAATGCCGCAGGCAATCTGCGCCGCTTCGATGACGATGGTGCCGGCGCCGCAGCACGGGTCCATCAGCGGCCCATCCTCGTCGCGGCCCTGCCAACCGGCGGCGGCCAGCAGTGCGGCGGCCAGGGTTTCTTTCAGCGGCGCTTCACCGGTGTCTTCGCGCCAGCCGCGCTTGAAAAGCGGCTCACCCGAGGTGTCGATGTAGAGCGTGGCGTGGTCAGGGCCGACGAACAGCGCGATCGGCAGATCAGGCCGGTGGGTATCGACACTGGGCCGCGCGCCGGTGCTTTCGCGCAGCGTGTCGCAGACCGCGTCCTTGATGCGCAGCGCTGCAAAGTTCAGGCTGTGCAGCGGCGATGCAAAGCGGCCGCGGCCGGCGCTGACGTCCACCCGCAGCGTCTGCTCAGGCGTGATCCAGCGGCCCCAGTCCACCTGGCGGGCCAGGGCGTAGAGGTCGTGTTCGTCGGCATAAGGGCCGTCCACCAGTGGCCACAGCACGCGGGTGGCGAGGCGGCTTTCCAGGTTGAGCTGCATCGCCATGCGCTCGTCGCCTTCGACCCAGACGCCACCGCGCGAGGCCTCGGCTGCAACGCCCGTGATGCGCTGCACCTCGTCCGCCAGCAGCGCTTCCACGCCGCCGGGGCAGGGCAGGAAAAGTGCGGTCATGGCGGCGGCTTCATATGTTCTTGCGCAGCACTGCCGGCGCGATCTTCAGCGCTTCGCGGTACTTGGCCACCGTGCGCCGCGCCACCTGGATGCCCTGCTCTTCCAGCATCGAGCTCAACTGGTTGTCGGACAGCGGTTTCTTCACGTCTTCCGCGGTCACAAACTGGCGGATCAACGCCCGCACCGCGGTGCTGGACGCATTGCCGCCGGCGTCGGTGTTGAGCGACGAGCCGAAGAAGTACTTGAGCTCGAAGGTCCCCTGCGGCGTGGACATGTACTTGGCGGTGGTGACGCGCGAGATCGTGCTTTCGTGCAGACCCAGCTCGTCGGCAATCTCGCGCAGCACCAGTGGCTTCATGGCAATCGCGCCGTGCGTGAAGAAGCCCCTTTGCCGTTCGACGATGGCCTTGCTGACACGCAGGATGGTGTCGAA
>Ga0105044_10009084_pt1 | contig 13620 bp, 12 predicted proteins | sample MAT01_FD_78092 | JGI IMG/M metagenome (GOLD analysis project Ga0105044, IMG submission 78092) | Freshwater microbial communities from Lake Fryxell liftoff mats and glacier meltwater in Antarctica - MAT-01 | ecosystem: Environmental > Aquatic > Freshwater > Ice > Liftoff microbial mat | place...
CCCGACGGCGTCGAGGTCGTCGAAGGCGTCGACCGCTCGGCGATCGATGCGGCGCTGGAGCTGGTCCGATGACGCAGCCGGTGGTGCTCGTCCTGTCGGGTCCGAACCTCAACCTCCTGGGGACCCGCGAGCCGGAGGTCTACGGATCGGACACCCTCGCCGACTACGTCGCCGCCGTCACCGAGTCGGCCGGTGTGCACGGCTTCACCATCGAGCACGTGCAGTCGAGCCGCGAAGCCGACGTCGTCGAGTCGGTCCACGCCGGCATCGGGCGCGTCGCCGGCATCATCATCAACCCGGGGGCCTTCACCCACTACGCCTGGGCCATCCACGATGCGCTGGCCGCCTTCCCCGGGCCCGTGATCGAGCTCCACATCTCGAACCCGGTCCGACGCGAGGGGTGGCGGCACACGTCGGTCATCACGCCCGTGGCCACGGGCACGATCACCGGCTTCGGGATCGTCGGGTACCGCCTCGCGCTCGATGCCATGGCCGCGCTGGTCGGCGCGCCGTGACCACGACCGCGCCGGAGCTCCCTGCGCTGCCCGACCTGGACGCGCTCGACCCGATGGACGTCGCCGGCCGGTCGGGCCGGGTCCGGCCCCTGCTCGACCCCGCCGGGTGCGATGCGCTGCTGGTCACCACCCTCGTCAACATCCGCTACCTCACCGGGTTCACCGGCTCAGCCGCCCGCCTGCTGGTGCTGGCGAACGAGCTCGTCTTCGTCACCGACGGCCGCTACCGCGATCAGGCCGCCGACCAGCTCGCCGCCGCCGGGGTCGACGCCCGCATCGAGGTGTCGAACACGGCCCAGCGCGAGATCATCGCCGGTGCCGCGCTGGGGTCCTCCCGCGTCGGTCTCGAGGCCGAGACGGTGACGTGGGCGGATCAGCGCCGCTACGCGAGCGAGTGGTTCTCCGGCGCCGAGGTCGTGGCCACCGAAGGACTCGTCGATTCCCTGCGGCGGGTCAAGGACCCGGGCGAGGTCGCCCGCATCGAGGCGGCGGCGGTCATCGCGGACCACGCGCTCGCCGAGGTGCGCCACCGGCTGGCCGAGCGGCCCACCGAGGCGGAGGTCGCCCTCGAGCTCGACACCGCGATCCGACGGCTTGGTGCGGCCGGGAACTCGTTCGAGACCATCGTCGGATCCGGACCGAACGGGGCCAAGCCCCACGCTCGACCCGGCGAACGCCGCATCGTCGACGGCGATCTCGTCGTCGTCGACTTCGGCGCGCTGGTCGACGGGTACTGCTCCGACATGACCCGCACCATCCAGGTCGGATCTCCGTCGCCCACCCAGTCCCGCATGTACGAGACCGTGCTCGCGTCGCAGCAGGCTGGCGTGGATGCCGTGGCGGCCGGCGCCGACGTCGTCGATGTCGACCGGGCCTGCCGGGCGGTCATCGAGGACGCCGGGTGGGGCGATGCCTTCCTGCACGCCACGGGCCACGGTGTGGGGCTCGAGATCCACGAGTGGCCCCGGGTGGCCGCGACCGGCGATGCTACGCTCGCTCCCGGTCACGTGGTCACCGTCGAGCCCGGCGTCTACCTCCCCGAGCACGGCGGCGTGCGCATCGAGGACACGGTGGTCGTCACCTCCGCCGGTTGCCGAGCCCTCACCCACACCGCGAAGCTGGCTCCCGTGTGATCTCCGGGCGGAACGCTCCGCCCGACGCCACGGTGACCGCCCACGACCTCGAACCCCCTGAAGGACTGCTCCCGGATGCCCACCATCACCACCAACGACCTCAAGAACGGCATGGCCCTCGACCTCGACGAAGGGCTGTTCGAGGTCGTGGAGTTCCAGCACGTCAAGCCGGGAAAGGGCGGGGCCTTCGTGCGCACGACCCTCAAGAACATCCGGACCGGCGCCGTGGTCGACCGCACCTTCCGCGGCGGGGAGAAGGTCGAGCGGGCGATCATCGACAAGCGCGAGATGCAGTACCTCTACCGCGACGGTGACGACTACGTCTTCATGGACAACGCCAACTACGAGCAGCTCAACGTGGGCAAGGGCCAGCTGGGGCCGAGCGTGAACTACCTCATCGAGAGCGCCAACGCCGTCCTCGAGATGTACGACGACGAGATCGTCGGCGTCGACCTCCCGGCGGCCGTCGAGCTGTCGATCGCCGAGACCGAGCCCGGTGTGCAGGGCGACCGCGTGTCGGGTGCGCGCAAGCCGGCCACCCTCGAGACCGGCCTCGTCCTGCAGGTCCCGCTGTTCGTCAACCCGGGTGACCGCGTCAAGGTCGACACGCGGACCGGCGACTACATCACCCGGGTGTGAGCGGCGCACCGGGTTCACCCGACACCCCCGACACCCCCGACGGCGCCGACGGCGCCGACGCCGGATCCGGGGCACCGGGCGCAATCGACGACCTGGAGCTCCCGGGCTCGGCGCCGCTGCCCGACGAGCTGCCGCCGATGCCCCCTGACGATCCCGCCGACGCCGAGCGCGAGCCGCTGCTCGTGTACCGGGGTGGTGGCGTGGGGAGCCGGCGCGAGGCCCGAGAGCGGGCACTGGCCCTGCTCTACGAGGCCGACGCCAAGGCGACCGCTCCGGCCGACGTGCTCGCCGCCCTCCCGCTGCCCGCCGAGCCGTTCGCGGCCGACCTCGTCACCGGCGTGGGGGAGCATCAGCGCGAGATCGACGAGCTGCTCGGCTCCTACGCCCGCGGCTGGTCCCTCGAGCGCATGCCCGCGGTCGATCGCGCCGTGCTGCGCCTCGCGACCTTCGAGCTCGTGCACCGCCCCGACGTGCCCACCGGAGCCGTGATCTCCGAGGCCGTCGAGCTGGCCCAGCAGTACTCCACCGACGAGTCGGGTCGCTTCGTGAACGGGATGCTGGGCGCCATCGCCGCCGACGTGCGTACCTGACCGACCCTGCTCTTTGCGCGGAGCGGCCCGTCCGCCGGGGCGGACGGGCCGGTTCGGTCTCGGGTCGCGTGACCGGAACGATCAGATGCAGCCGAGGGTGATGGTCTGGATCACACCCTCCTGCTCCGGGGTGATCGTGCCGCTCTGGTCGACCAGCGTGCCCAGACCGATCTGAAGGTCGACGGCATCGGCGATGCACTCGGACTGCGCCTGGGTGAGGCCCTCATCGAGCAGGGCATCGATGAAGACCTGTCGGTAGCCCGAGGGGTCACCGCCCGGAACGATGGGCGGCAGGGTCGCGAGGACCGACGACGTGGTGGTGAGACGCGATGACGGCGGCGACCTCCTCGTCGTGGTCGACCGTTCCCGCTCGGTGGTGGTGGTGGTGTCTTCGTCCTCGGTCGTGGTCGTCGACTCGGCGGTGGTGCTGGTGGTCGGTGCCGTGGTGGTGGTCGAGGCGGTTTCGGTGGAGCTGCTGCGGGTGAGCGCGAACGCCAAACCACCGCCGAGCAGCACGACCACGAGCACGACGATGGCGATGATCAGGCCGGTCTTGCCACCGCTCTTGGGGGGCGGCCCGCCGGGCACCGTGGCGCCGGGGTAGGCCTGGGGCGGGTACCCGCCCGGAGGGCCTCCGGGCGCGGCGCCGGGCATCGGGCCCGGGGCCACGGTGGGCGGACCCGCCGGGTAGCCCCAGCTGCCGGGCTGACCGGGCTGCGGCGCGGCGGGATCGGCCGGCGGTTGTGCCGCGGTCGGCATCTGGGTGGTGGGCGTGGCGCCGGGATCCGAGGCCGGCGGACCGGTCGGGGTCTGGGGGGCCGTGGCGGCCGCGCCGGCCGCCGCCTCCGGTGGGTACCACTTCCCGTCGGAGGCCAGCCACCATCCGGGGCCTTGAGATTGATCGCTCACGCGAGCCTCCCGAACTCGTGTCATGGTCACCGCAGAGTCGGTGTCCTGCCGAGAGCATAGGGGGTGCGCACGCGGCCGTGTGCCGTTCGATTGCGCCGGCGCGCTGCGGATGCGCAGGTCAGCGGCATCGACACGACCGGGCCTGCATCGTGGTTCAGCCCCTGCCGAGGATGTCGTGGCGGCATCGATGGTGGGTCGGCGACCGGCGTCGTGCTGGTGGGCACCGCGCTAGGGTCGGGCCGTCCCCCCTGATGGGCTGACCGACCCGCGCCAGGAGGGCCCGATCCGGGTCCGGGTCCTGGTCCTTGTACCCGCACCCCCGACGGAGCCCGCCTTGGACGAGCTACGAGCCGCCTTCGAGTCCCGCACGTTCGACTTCGTCGACTTCGGAGCAGGCGTCGGCGAGTCCCTCGTCCACTACGAACGGGTGTCGGGCGCGACCGGCGCCGGCATCGAGCTGCGACCGGCGAAGGTGCGCCAGGCGCAGGAGCACGATCTCGCCGTGTACGAGGGGAGCATCTTCGACCTCCCGGACTCCGTGCGGTCCACCTTCGTGACCGCGGACAACGTCCTCGAGCACCTCCCCAACCTCGACCAGGTCGAACTGGCGCTGGTCAAGGCGAAGGAGATCGCCTCGGACTTCCTGCTGGTGCGACACCCCTCCTTCGACGACGAGGCCCAGCTCGCCTTCCTCGGCGTGCGCCCGTTCTGGTGCAACTGGAGGGGACACAGCTGCCACATCCACCTGAGCGACTTCGCGGCCATGGCCGGCCGGATCGGGGTGAGCTCCTGGAGCGTGCAACCGGTCGGTCGCATCCGCTCGACCGCCGATCCCGCCCTGATCCCGCTCACCGCGCCGATCGATCAGCAGTTCTACGACCCCGCCATCCACGACGAGAAGCGGTACTTCCAGCTGCTCCACCCCGTCTACAGCGCCTACGACATCCTCTTCCACTTCTCCGCCGAGCACCGGGTCCGTCTGCTCTACCACGGACCACCGGAGGCGTCGATCCTGAAGCCCCGACTGCGGCTGGGGCCGGTGACCGGACCGGTCGTCGCCGACCCCCGGGCGCCGTCGAAGGTGGTCAGCGCGATGACCGCCGTCGCCCGGTCCGTGCCCGGCGGCGACGCGGCGCTGGCGCGCACCCGCCCGCTGCGGCGGCGGGCCCGACGGGCGCTCGGCGTCGGTACGGCCCGGCCGACCACCGCCTGATCGGCGGGGCCCCGACGTCGATCCCGGTCGTCGGGGTGCCTGCGACCCCCGGACGGCGGTCGGCGTCGCAGGACGGTTGCGCTAAGGTGCCGTCCTGACCGTGAAGTGGGTCCAGTGAGGCCCACACGGACAGAGAGGACCACGGATGTGGCTGAGCGCGAACGCAGACTGACGCCCCCGTTCGGGGGCGTTTTTGTTGCCCGCACCCGGGTGATGACCGCCGAGGACATGCAACGGGCCATCTGGCGGATCGCCCACGAGATCGTCGAGCACAACCACGGGCTCGAGGGCGTGGTGCTGATCGGTCTGCAGACCGGGGGCGTGCCGCTGGCCCGCAAGCTGGGGGACGCGCTCCAGGCCATCGAGGGCACCGAGGTCCCGGTGGGCACCCTCGACGTCGCGTTCTACCGCGACGACATCGGGCTGCGCCCCGTGCTGCCCGAGGCGGTCACCGACATCGCCTTCGATCTGGGCAGCCAGGTCGTGGTGCTGGTCGACGACGTGCTCTTCACCGGTCGCACCATCCGAGCCGCGCTCGATGCCATCACCGACTTCGGTCGCCCCCGTGCGGTCCAGCTCGCGGTCATGATCGATCGCGGTCACCGCGAGCTGCCGATCCGGCCCGACTACGTCGGCAAGAACCTGCCGACGCGCCGGGACGAGGCGGTCGACGTGCAGGACGACGGGGTCGACCTGGGCGAGATGGTCAAGTGAGGCACCTGCTGGCGATCGACGAGTTGGGTGCCGCGGGCATCGAGGACGTCCTCGGCCTCACCGACTCGTTCGTCGAGGTCTCCGAGCGCTCGATCCCGAAGGTTCCGGCGCTGCGCGGCAAGACCGTGGTCTCGCTCTTCTACGAGGACAGCACGCGGACCCGACTGTCGTTCGAGACTGCGGCGAAGCGGCTCTCGGCCGACACCATGACGTTCAGCGTCTCCACCTCGTCCACCAAGAAGGGCGAGTCGCTGCGCGACACCGTCGAGACCATCGAAGCGATGGGGGTCGATGCCATCGTCATCCGCCACGGCTCTGCCGGGGCGCCGTGGAACGTCGCCCAGTGGGGGAGCTCGGCGGTCATCAACGCCGGCGACGGCTGGCACGAGCACCCCACCCAGGCGCTGCTCGACAGCTACACGATCCGCCAACGTCGCGGGTCGATCCAGGGCGCCCGAATCGCGATCGTCGGCGACATCAAGCACAGCCGGGTGGCCCGGTCGAACATCGCCGCCTTCACCCTCCAGGGCGCCGAGGTCACCCTGGTCGCGCCCCGCACGCTGCTCCCGCCGAACCTCGACGGCTGGCCGGTGAAGGTCTCGAACGAACTCGACGCGGTGCTTCCGCACGTCGACATCGTCTACCTCCTGCGCATGCAGCTCGAGCGCATGACCGACGCGCTGGTCCCCAGCCTGCGCGAGTACACCGAGCGCTTCGGTCTCACCGTTCGCCGCGCCGCCGCCCTCGCGAACGACGTGCTGATCATGCACCCCGGGCCCATGAACCGCGGCGTCGAGATCGCCGCGGAGGTCGCCGACCTCCCGAACGCCCTCATCATCGACCAGGTGCGCAACGGCGTCGCCGTGCGCATGGCCGTGCTCTACCTCCTGCTCGGTGCCGGGACCGAATGGGGCGCCGAGACCTCCACCGCCAACGCCAGAGAGGCACGAGCAACGTGAGCATCACACCCTTCGTGATCAAGGGCGGCCGGATCATCGACCAGCAGGGCGACCGGGCCGCCGACGTCGCCGTCGGCGACGACGGCCGCGTCGCCGAGGTCGCCGTCGACATCGATGCCACCGGGTCACGCGTGATCGACGCCGGTGGTTGCGTGGTGGCTCCTGGGTTCGTCGACCTCCACACGCACCTGCGCGAGCCGGGCAAGGAGGAGGCCGAGACCATCGAGACCGGCGCCCGGTGCGCGGCCCTCGGCGGCTACTCGGCCATCGTCGCGATGCCCAACACCACCCCGGCCATCGACTGCGCCGCCGTGGTTCGCCAGGTGCTCGAGGCCGGCACCCGTTCGGTCGTCGACGTCCGATCATCGGGCGCCATCACTGTCGACCGGGCTGGTGAGATCCTGGCGCCGATGGCCGAGATGGCCGCCCTCGGCGTGCGCATCTTCACCGACGACGGCACCGGCGTGCAGGACGACGGGCTGATGCGTCGGGCCATGGAGTACGCCAGCGACCTCGGGGTCAGCCTGGCCCAGCACTGCGAGGTCGACGCCCTGGCCCGGGGCGGTCACATGAACGAGGGGGCCTGGTCGTCACGGCTCGGCGTCCCCGGCATCCCCGCCGAGGCCGAGGAGCTCATGGTCGCCCGCGACATCGCGCTCGCCCGGGCCACCGGCGCCAACGCCCACTTCCAGCACCTCTCCACCGCGGGCTCGGTCGAGCTCGTCCGGGCGGCCAAGGCGGCCGGCGCCACCATCACGGCCGAGGCCACCACGCACCACTTCACCCTCACCGATGCCTGCCTGGCCGGCTACGACGCGGTGTTCAAGGTGAACCCACCGTTGCGCACCCAGGCCGATGTGGATGCCATCCGGGCCGGTCTCGCCGACGGCACCATCGACGCCATCGCCACCGACCACGCCCCGCACACCCAGGAGGCCAAGCAGGCCCCCCTCGACCAGGCACCCCCCGGGATGCTCGGGCTCGAGACCGCGCTGGCCCTGGCCCTGACCGAGCTCCAACCGGCGGGGCTCGACCTGGGCCAGATCATCGCCCTGTTCTCGTGGCGACCGGCCCGCATCGCCGGGCTCGGCGACGAGCACGGCCGACCCGTGGCGGTGGGCGAGCCCGCCCACCTCTGCGTGTTCGATCCCACCGACACCTGGGTGGTCGATCCCGCCCGTTCCGCCAGCCGCAGCCGCAACAACCCCTATGCCGGACGCACCCTCGTTGGTCGCGTCCGCCACACCATCGTCGCAGGAGAACCAGTCGTGATCGATGCCGAGGCGCAACGATGACCATCCGAGAAGCCGCACTGATCCTGGCCGACGGCACGCTCTTCGAAGGGGAGGCCATCGGGGCCGAGCCCGACGGTGGCGTGTCGAGCGGCGAGGTCGTCTTCAACACCAGCCTGACCGGGTACCAGGAGATCATCACCGATCCCTCCTACGCCGGACAGATCATCACCTTCACCTATCCGCACATCGGCAACTACGGCGTGGTCGCGGCCGATGACGAGGCCCGCCGGCCGTTCTGCCGCGGCATCGTCATCCGCGACCTGGCGCGCCGGCGCAGCAACTGGCGCAGCGACGGCGACCTCGACGCGTTCCTTCGTCGCCACGCGCTCGCCGGCATCGCCGGCATCGACACGCGCCGGCTCACCCGCCACATCCGCGATGCCGGTGCCATGCCCGGCGCGTTCGGCACCGCGGACGAGGCCACCATCAAGCAGGCGGCGGTCGACGAGCCCGGCACCGATGGCGTCGACCTCGTGGCCCAGGTGTCGTGCACCGAGCCCTACACGGTCGGCTCCGGACCCCGCCGGGTCGTGGCCTACGACTTCGGCATCAAGCGCTCGATCCTGACCCAACTGGGCCAGATCGCCACGATCGAGGTCGTGCCGGCCTCGACCCCGGCGGCCGAGGTGCTCGCCCGTGGCGCCGACGGGGTGTTCCTGTCCAACGGCCCCGGCGATCCCGCCGCGGTCACCTACGCGGTGGACAACATCCGAGAGCTCCTCGGCCAGGTGCCGGTGTTCGGCATCTGCCTCGGCCACCAACTGCTGGCCTCGGCGTTCGGCGCCACCACCTTCAAGCTTCCCTTCGGGCATCACGGCGGCAACCACCCCGTGCGCCACCTGGCCACCGGCCAGGTCGAGATCACCAGCCAGAACCACAACTTCTGCGTGGACGGTTCGTCGCTCTCGGGTGTCGAGCTCACCCACGTCAACCTCAACGACGAAACGGTCGAGGGCATCCGCAGCACCGAGGTCCCGGCCTTCAGCGTGCAATACCACCCCGAAGCGGGCCCCGGCCCGCACGACGCCCGTTACCTCTTCGGGCTCTTCGACGACCTCATGGCCGACAACACAGGAAACGGAACGCACCGCTGATGCCCCGCAGGAACGACATCGAGTCCATCCTCCTGATCGGCTCGGGGCCGATCGTGATCGGGCAGGCCTGCGAGTTCGACTACTCGGGCACCCAGGCCTGCCGCGTGCTGCGCGAGGAGGGCTACCGGGTCATCCTGGCCAACTCCAACCCGGCCACGATCATGACCGATCCCGACTTCGCCGACGCGACCTACGTCGAACCGCTCGACATCGAGATCCTGCGTCGGATCATCGCCAAGGAGCGGCCCGACGCGCTGCTGCCGACCCTCGGCGGCCAGACCGCGCTCAACCTCGCCATGGAGCTCGAAGCGGCCGGCGTGCTCGACGAGTACGGCGTCGAGCTCATCGGCGCCAAGGCGGAGGCCATCGCCACCGCCGAGGACCGCGAGCTGTTCAAGGTCGCCATGAACGGCATCGGCCTGGCCACCCCGGTATCGGGGACCGCCCACACCATGACCGAAGCCCGGACGGTCATCGCCGAGATCGGCCTGCCGATCATCATCCGGCCCGCGTATATCCTGGGCGGCCGCGGCACGGGCATCGCCGCCACGATGGAGGAGTTCGAGAAGGTCGCCGCCGCGGGCATCGAGGCCAGCCCCATCTCGGAGATCCTCATCGAGAGGTCGATCGCGGGCTGGAAGGAGTTCGAGCTCGAGGTCATGCGGGACACCGCGGACAACTGCGTGATCATCTGCTCGATCGAGAACGTCGACCCGATGGGTGTCCACACCGGCGACTCCATCACCGTCGCGCCGGCGCAGACCCTGTCCGACGTCGAGTACCAGCTCATGCGCGACGCCGCGTTCGCCTGCATCCGTCGCGTCGGGGTCGAGACCGGGGGATCGAACGTGCAGTTCGCGCTCAACCCCGACAACGGCGACATGGTCATCATCGAGATGAACCCGCGGGTGAGCCGCTCCTCGGCGCTGGCCTCGAAGGCCACCGGGTTCCCGATCGCCAAGATCGCGGCGAAGCTCGCGGTGGGCTACACGCTCGACGAGATCCCGAACGACATCACCAAGAAGACCCCGGCGAGCTTCGAGCCCACGATCGACTACGTGGTCACCAAGATCCCGCGCTGGGCGTTCGAGAAGTTCCCCAACCAGCCCGCGGTCCTCGGCACCCAGATGCAGTCGGTGGGCGAAGCCATGGCGATCGGGCGCACGTTCCCCGAGTCGCTGCAGAAGGGCTTGCGCTCGCTCGAGCACGGCCGTCTCGGACTCAACGCCGATCCCGGCGAGGCCGCGCTCGACGCGCTCGACGACGCCGAGCTGCTCCGCCAGGCGGCGATCGGCACCCCCGACCGTCCCTTCCAACTCGAAGCGGCGCTGCGGCGCGGCATGACCGTCGACGAGGTCTACGCGGCCACCCGCGTGGACCCGTGGTTCCTCGACCAGATCCTGATGATCACCGAGGAACGAGCCCACCTCGAGACCGTCGGCTTCGCGGCCATGACCCGGGCCGGCTGGCGGCGGGCCAAGCGCCTCGGTTTCGCCGATGCCCAGCTCGCCTACCTCTGGAGCCAGGGCGATGCCGCCGTCACCGATGCCGAGGTGCGAGCCGCCCGCGTCGCGGCCGGGGTCACGGTCACGTTCAAGACCGTCGACACCTGCGCGGCCGAGTTCGAGGCCGAGACGCCGTACCACTACTCGACCTACGAGGACACCGACGAGGTCCGCCCGAGCGACCGGCCCAAGGTCGTCATCCTCGGGTCGGGTCCCAACCGGATCGGTCAGGGCATCGAGTTCGACTACTGCTGCGTGCACGCCAGCTTCGCCCTGCGCGATGCCGGCTACGAGACCGTGATGGTCAACTGCAACCCCGAGACCGTGTCCACCGACTACGACACCAGTGACCGGCTCTACTTCGAGCCGGTCACGCTCGAGGACGTCCTGAACGTCATCGAGGCCGAGAACCCGGTGGGGATCATCGTCGCCCTCGGCGGTCAGACCCCGCTGAAGCTCGCGGGGGACCTGCCCGTCGAGCTCGTCGCCGGCACGAGCGCGGAGTCGATCGACCTCGCCGAGGATCGCGACCGCTGGAACACGCTGTGCGCCCAGCTCGAGATCCCCCAGCCGGCGGGTGGCACCGCCGTGACCGTCGACGAGGCCCTGGTGATCGTGGGTCGCGTCGGCTACCCGGTGCTCATGCGGCCCAGCTACGTGCTCGGCGGCCGGGCCATGGAGATCGTCTACGACGACGACGGCCTGCGCACCGCCATGGACGCCCTCGCCGGGTTCGGCAGCCTCGGCAAGGAAGGCGGCCTCTCGGCCGAGCGGCCCGTGCTGGTGGACCGGTTCCTCGAGGACGCCACCGAGGTCGACTGCGACGCCATCCGCGATCACACCGGCGACTTCGTCATCGGCGGGATCATGGAGCACGTCGAGGAGGCGGGGGTGCACTCGGGGGACAGCGCGTGCGTGCTCCCACCCCACTCCCTCTCGGCCGAGACCATCGAGGTCATCGCGTCCTACACCCGCCGGATCGCGGACGCCCTCGATGTCCGGGGGCTGCTCAACGTGCAGTACGCGGTGAAGGCCAACCAGGTCTTCGTGATCGAGGCGAACCCGCGGGCATCGCGGACCGTCCCGTTCGTCGCCAAGGCGACCGGGGTGCCGCTCGCCAAGGTCGCAGCCCGGGTCATGCTCGGTGCGACGCTGGTGGAGCTGCGGGCCGAGGGCGTGCTCCGCGAGGGCGTCGACGGCGATCACGTGGCGGTCAAGGAGGCGGTGCTGCCGTTCAGCCGCTTCCCCGAGGCCGACGCCCTGCTCGGCCCCGAGATGCGCTCCACCGGGGAGGTCATGGGCATCGACCTCACCACGGGTCTGGCGTTCGCCAAGGCTCAGCTCGCGGCCGGCACCCGCCTCCCCGAATCGGGCACGGTGTTCCTCTCGCTCGCCGACCGGGACAAGGCGGTCGGCGTCGAAGCGGCGCGGCTCTTCGTCGAGCTGGGCTTCTCCCTCGCCGCCACGGCCGGAACGGCGGCGGCCCTGCGCGACGCCGGGCTCCCGGTGGCGACCGAGGTCGTCAAGGTCGGCGAGGACGGTGACGACGCCGTCGCGCTCATCAGCACCGGCCAGGTCGACCTGGTGGTCAACAGTCCGCGCGGGCGCGGCCCCCGAGCCGACGGCGCCTACATCCGCGCCGCGGCCGGCACGCACGGGGTGGCCCTGCTCACCACCGGCGCGGCCGGGCTGGCGGCGGCGACCGGTATGACCGACTGGGCCCGTCACGCCCTGCGGGTCCGCAGCCTGCAGGAGTACCACGAAGGCATCAGCGACGACGTGCTCCAGCCGGCGGGCGACGCCCCGTGAGACGGCGGGGTCGGCACGGCGCGGACGAGCACGGCGCGGCTGTCGACCTGACCACCCGAGTCGGGTCGGTCACCCTGGCCAACCCCGTGCTCACCGCGTCGGGCACCGCCGGTCACGGTGACGAGCTCGGCCGGTACGTCGATCTCGGAGCGATCGGCGCCATGGTGGTCAAGTCGATCTCGGTCGATCCGTGGCCGGGCAACCCTGCCCCGCGCGTGCACGAGACGGCCGCCGGGATGATCAACAGCGTCGGGCTGCAGGGCCGCGGGGTCCAGCACTGGCTCGATGTCGAGCTCCCGCCCCTGATCGCCTCCGGTGCCACGGTGGTCGCCAGCATCTGGGGGACGACGGTCGCCGACTACGCCCGCGCCGCCGACCTGCTCGCTGCCGCGCCACCCGAGGTCGTTGCCGTCGAGGTCAACGTGTCGTGTCCCAACCACCACGACCGCGACCGCATGTTCGCCCATGCCCCGGACACGACGGCCGAGGTCATCGAGGCGACCGCCGGTTGCGGGCGACCCCGTTGGGCCAAGCTCAGCCCCAACGTGACCGACCTCGTGTCGATCGCCCGGGCCGCCGCCGAGGCCGGGGCCGAGGCCGTGACCCTCATCAACACGGTGATGGGCATGGTGATCGATCTCGAGCAGCGCCGCCCCCTGCTCGGCGGAGGCGGAGGCGGGCTTTCGGGTCCGGCCATCCACCCCGTCGCGGTGCGGGCGGTGTTCGACGTCCACCGGGCCCTGCCCGACCTGCCGATCGTCGGCGTCGGCGGGGTCGCAACCGCCACCGACGCCGTCGAGCTCCTCCTGGCGGGAGCGTCGGCGGTCCAGGTGGGCACCGCGACCTTCGCCGAGCCCCGCACCGTCGAGCACGTCCGCGACGGTGTCCGCGCCTGGTGCCGACGTCACGGTGTCGCCGACGTGAACGAACTGGTCGGAGCGGCCCATGGCTGACCCCGAAGGTGCGAAGGGATCGACGCCGGCCGGCGCCGGGGGACCAGCAGCGGCGCTCGTGGGCGCGCGCGCCTGACCACCGGCGCGGCGGCCCGCCGTCCGGCCGCGCGTCGGCGCCACGCGGCTCCGACGTTCCCCGGCTGTCGAGGCGTGCGGCCGCCGGCCGGGCTGTGCCACTAAGGTGCCTCCCATGCCTCTCCCGCCGAAGCTCACCGACGAGCAACGTCAGGCAGCGCTCGCCAAGGCTGCGGCTGCCCGGCGGGCTCGAGCAGAGCTCAAAGAGCAGTTGAAG